>Ga0070741_10003157_pt1 | contig 41690 bp, 30 predicted proteins | sample Coa_R1_4_FD_66440 | JGI IMG/M metagenome (GOLD analysis project Ga0070741, IMG submission 66440) | Surface soil microbial communities from Centralia Pennsylvania, which are recovering from an underground coalmine fire - Coalmine... | ecosystem: Environmental > Terrestrial > Soil > Unclassified ... | reverse complement strand
GGTCATCCGGAACACGCCTATCAAAGGCACATCGTATACGGCGTCTCAGATCGCGGAACCGTCAGTTAAGGAGAACAACTACAACTGCAAGGGCATGGTCCGCATTGATTACACGAAGCCGGGAGCGCAGGAGTTCACGAATTCATGGGTAGAAATGCTCGCGGCCTGGGGTATCGATTACATCAAAATCGACGGCATGCAAGACAGCAACGCGGCTGACGTGAAGGCATGGTCGAATGCTATACGGCAAAGCGGGCGGCCGATGGTCCTGGACGTCACGCAGGGAAGCTACACGAGCGCTCTGGCTCCGACGTTGATGAAGTATGCGAATCAATGGGAATTCGCGCCCGATGTTGAATGCTATCGCTGCGAAAAAGGCGGCAGCAGCTACCCCCTCACCAGTTGGGCCGACGTTTCCAACCGCTTCGATTTCGTGGCGAAGTGGCAGCCTTATGCTGGTCCGGGCGGATTCAACGACTACGATTCCATCGAAATAGGAAATGGCGATAACGACGGGCTGACTCCAGATGAGCGCCAGACTCAGCTCAGCCTATGGGCGCTTGGAGCGTCGCCGCTTATTCTCGGAATCGATCTTACTCACCTTGATCAAACGGACGTCGAGAAATATCTGAAGAACACCGATGTTCTTGCCGTCGACCAGGATTCGATCGCGGCAAAACGGGTACTCAACAACGGCGATCAGCAGGCGTTCGCCAAGAAGGAGCCGAACGGAGACGTGATCGTCGGCTTGTTTAACACTGGGGAGAAGGAGTCGGAAGTTTCCGTCCTCACATCCGCAGTGGGCGTATCCGAAAATAAGAACGGTTATTCGTTGCAGGACCTTTGGGCCGGAGAGAGGAAGAAGGCAAGCGGTACCATCAGTGCTATGGTTCCACCGCATGGAGTCGTCCTGTACCGTGTAAAGGAAATTTAGCTACTCGATTGGTGATAAGCCCGTCTGGCGCGACAATCATAGCGAACAGCGCCCGTTCATGGTGCGCGTTGCGTCGCCATTCCGATGAAGCGGGCGTCAGCCCGATAAATTCCCGGTTCGGGAAGTGGACTTACCTACTTTCGTGGACTTGCGCGATCGCGCTCTAAGTTAAAGAATTCGCGCGATGGACAGGCGTTTGGGAGGACGTTGCCAGTGGGTACTGGACGCCATCCTTCAAATGGTCGAGTGGCCTAGTCAGCCATTACGGTTCAACAGCCTGCCGTGAGCGACTGACCGTAGGGAAGGAGTCGAACGGGTCCTCCGCACGACCACTCGACAAGATCGCAATCGGGGTTTGTTATAATCAGGTTTGATGGATGGCGTACCGACTTGGCAACATCCAGCCCCGGATGACTACCGGGGCTTTTGATTTTCTCCCCGGAGTTTAGATTTAGACGGATACTCTGTGAGAGTCGCGAAACAGTGTTAATTGCATAACAGGTTTCAATTGCGTAGTGGCGAGTCAGTTGGCTGTTACTCTAGCCCGTGAGGACGTAAATAGAGAAATCTTGAACTGCGTAATAGGTTCAAGCTCACCGTTGTTCAGACGTAGACCGAGTTCGCCATTGGAGTCCGGATATAAGTGGATATGAAAATGACTTCCAGTATCTCTTTCCGTTACGTTTAGTAGTCCGATCCGCTTGTGTATCCAGTCGAACGGCACGGCGAAGGCCTCATCTCTCCCAACACATCCCAACACGAATAGACCTATCGACGCCTCGCTCAAGAACTCGTCCCAATCTGGGTGGTAGGCGTACCAGAAGTTCCCAGCCGCGTACTCCTTGGAGATCGTGATTGCTGCACGTGCGGATTTGTCTGCAGTCCAGTAGAGGGCACGACTCTTTTTCACAAAGGGAGAATAGGTAGAAGAAAGCACGGACACGATCTGCTCTCTTATTCTCCCTAGTATTTCACTTGAGGTTGGGCTATAAGGCACACGGGTTGCGGTCGTTGCTTGCACCCCGTTAGAACTCTCAGCACCGACAACAGAAGTGTTACCGAGATCCGGATTCTGCTCGAGCTCCACCGCAGTGTTTACGTTTTCGGCGACTGTGAATGCAATCTCTATGATTTTGTCCAATTTGGTGTATTCAAAGGGGACCAAGAGATCATGGATCTTGCTGACAGAGTCGAGCTCAGCATTTTCCTTGAGAGATACAAGCTTAGCGAGTGCATCTGCACTAATAATCCGCGTTGTCCATGCGTGCTTTGAACCGCGTACCTGTGCCTCGAGGTCTCCGGTATCCTGACGGCCAACTACTATGAGAGATGAAGAAGCCTTGGTAATTCTTCCGGCTGCGATAAGCTCATCTCGGTAACCGGCAAGAGTATCCAGGTTGATTCGATACGCGTCGGTTGTCTTGACTTCGGTGACTATCGTATGTCCTCGGCCGTCAGCCCAGAGGCCATCAAAGCCGATTGCTGTGCTCTTACCTTGGTACAAACCGCTTTCTACCGAGTAGTCTAAGCGCCTCCCAAATTCATTAACGATGTCTTGAAGCACGAAGCCGCTTTTCTCGAATGTTTTCAGCAGGCAGTTTTGGAGGTAACGGAGAAGCAATTCGCTCTTTGCGATTTGGAAATATCCGCGCAACTCTTGAGAACACGACGAATTGTCGCTTAGTTTCCCGTTCCCACACAGGGCAACAATCTGCTCGATCGAAAAGGACTCCACCTGTGCCGGATCGGCTTTGATTAACGTGAGAATTGCCTTCACTCAGATCTCCACTTCGCTAACAAAAATGATTGTACTGCGAAGCTGCAATATTTCCTTGCGAGCAATTACTAAGGGCGACGGCGCTTCGCGCCGCTCTTTACAATAGCCCGGCCTGCGTTGACCGCTTTTCTTCACTCCCATAGACTGAACTTTCCATGCCAGAAACCATTCACATCAAGCTCCCGGATGGGAGCGACAAGGAGCTTTCCTAAGGGCTGGACTGCGCTCTACCGTCGTTCCCTCCAGTACCCCGGCCTACGGCTACCGTGGGCCACCGCAAAGATCACGATTTCAGCTCGAAATTCCCGATAGATGATGCTGAAGGGAAACTGCTTGAGGACATACTTTCGGAAACTACTGAAGTAGATTGGCCAACGGTGAGGCGCTTTCTGAATTGTTTCCAGAGCAACTTCAACAGCGCTCTCGAAGTTTGTCCCAGCGACAGGGCTGCGGTCGCGATACCAAGAAAGCGAAGCTAAGTAATCTGCTTCCGCTTCGGGGTGAAATCGAAGCGGCTTACTTGCCATCGAGTAATGAGCGCCCCTTCTGCCGAACCTCTTCCCAGGGGACAGTCTTTACTTTGCCAGAGTCAAGCTCTTGCGCGCGACGAGCGACCTCAGCCTGCCATGCGGCATCCGCATCTGGATCGACGGTGGTCTCCAGACTGGAAATCAGGTTCCCTGCGAGCTCGGCGCGTTCGTTCTCAGGAAGCGCCAAAGCCTTCTGGAGTAGTTCATGGGCCTCATGTGTCATATATGAATTATATTCACCGCGGCAACTTTGCCCTGTTTGACCGCCTTTTCTCCCCTCCCATAAACTGAACTTTCCATGGCAGAAACCATTCATATCAAGCTCCCTGATGGGAGCGAGAAGGAGTTCCCTAAAGGCTCAACGGCTCTCGACGTCGCGAAATCGATCAGCCCGCGACTTGCGGATGCGGCGATTGCGGCGAAGGCGAGTCCGCTATCCGACAACGGATCCCAGCCAGACTTGTCGGACAGGAATGTCCGACCTACACAAGCAGATCAGCCGGACAAGAGTGTCCGACCCACACAAGCAAGCCCTGCACAAGAACTCATCGACCTCACCCGGCCACTCGAAAAAGACACCGAACTGCGCATCCTGACTGACAAAGATCCCGAGGCACTCGGGGTTTACCGGCATTCGTCGGCGCATTTGCTGGCAGCGGCGGTGCTTGAGCTTTTCCCCGAGACCAAACTCGGCCACGGTCCGGCGACCGAGAGCGGATTCTTTTACGACTTTTACCGGCCGACTCCGTTTACGCCTGAGGATCTCGAGAAGATTGAAAGGAAAATGCAGGAGCTGGTGCAGCAGAACCTGCCCTACGCGCGCGAATTTCTGCCGCGTGATGAAGGCCTGCAGCGCTTCAAGAGTGAAGGCGATTTCATGAAGTGCCACTTCATCGAGCAGTTCACCAGGCCCGATGAAAAAATTTCAATCTACAAGACCGGCAAGTTTCTCGACTTCTGCCGCGGGCCACACATTCCCTCGACCGGCAAGATCAAAGCGTTCAAGCTGCTGAACATCGCTGGCGCCTACTGGCTGGGCGACGAGAAGAACCCGCAGTTGCAGCGGATTTACGGCACGTCTTTCTTTTCGAAAAAGGATCTCGACGCGTACCTGCACCAGATCGAAGAGGCCAAGAAGCGCGACCATCGCGTGCTCGGCAAGCAACTCGATTTGTTTTCCATTCAGGAGCTCGCCGGGCCGGGGCTGATCTTCTGGCATCCCAAGGGTGGCATCATCCGCAAAGAGATGGAAGACTGGATGCGGGATCAGTACCTCAAGCGCGGATATTCGCTGGTGTACACGCCGCACGTGATGCGCAAGCAGCTTTGGCAGACTTCGGGGCACGAGGGCTACTACTCGCAAAACATGTTCGACACCATGGAGCTCGACGACGCCGAGTATCGCCTGAAGCCGATGAACTGCCCCGGCCACATTCTTATATATAAGGACGGGCTGAAGTCATATCGCGATCTGCCGGTGCGGTTGGGCGAACTGGGCACTGTGTATCGGTATGAGCGGTCGGGAGTAATGCACGGCCTTCTACGGGTTCGAGGTTTTACTCAGGACGACGCGCACATTTTTTGCACGCCTGAGCAGATTGAAAAAGAAATTGCGGATTGCGTTGAGTTTGCGCGCGACGTATTGAAGGATTTTGGGTTTGATAAATTTGTCACCGAGCTTTCCACCTGGAATCCCGACGACAAGAAAAATTTTGTGGGATCAGAAGAGCAGTGGAACTCGGCAACTGCATCGTTAGAAAAAGTGATGAAAGAACTCGGGATCGAGTACACCACGATTCCCGGCGAAGCTGCGTTCTACGGCCCGAAAATTGACATCAAATTAGTCGACGCTATCGGCCGTCTGTGGCAGCTCTCTACCGTGCAGTTTGATTTCAATTTGCCCGCTCGCTTTGGTCTCGAATACGTCGCCGAAGACGGCACCCGCAAGCAGCCGGTCATGGTGCATCGCGCTTTGTACGGCTCAATTGAGCGCTTCTTCGGTGTGCTGATCGAGCATTACGCCGGCGCATTTCCGGTTTGGCTCTCGCCGGTGCAGGTTGTGGTTGTCCCCATTGCCGAGCGCCATGTGGAGTATGCGAACAAAGTGGCCGCGATGCTAAGGGGAGAGGAGCCTGCCCTGAGCGACCGACCGGAGGGAGGGAGTCGAAGGGTGCGCGTCGAAGTAGACGCCCGCAACGAGAAGATGAACGCCAAAATCCGCGAGCACGCGCTGCAGAAGGTTCCATTCATGCTCGTCGTCGGCGATAAGGAAGCCGAGGCGGGCAAAGTCAACGTCCGCACGAGAGGGAAAGAGAAGACTGAGGACCTTGATACGGCGGAGTTCGTCAAGAAAGTTACGGACTTGATCGAAAGTAAGTCGCCATCCATCTAACCCCTACGCTTATCCCACCCTGCCCTGATTTTCGGTTCTATACCCTTCGGCATTTCGCGGCAGGCGCAGTTCTTTGCGTGTTCCATATGCCATTCGATTCGCTGATCAAGCGTGGGATTTTTGGGCATTCGCTTCTTCGCGTGCCATTGTTTATTCATCTTTGCCATGGTTGAATGCTACGCGACTGTTTGGAGGCGCGTAAATCCCCTCATTCAGACCTCTACTTCTTTGGGCCCTAGCGATTACTGGAGCCGGCTGTGCAATTCCGCATTCACCCGTTGCCGAAAGCGAGGGGGACGGCAGCCATGCTCACAAAGATACAAACACAACGATCCCTAACTTGTTAACTATAGCGCTACCAGTAAGGGAATACCTCTCCTCCGTTGTCGAGCATTTCGCTTTTGATTGTCGAGGAAGTCCAAAAATCGTCTGGAGAAGCCGACCTTGTCTCGAGTGAATTTGGCCGGACGTGGCAGGGACGCTGATTTTTCAGTTAGCTCATTTGCCTATGCAAATCAAAATCCCCACCCTGTCGCAAAGGACGCGACAAGGATGGGGCACCCGCTGTATTTCCATGCGCAAGCCTACGCGATACTTTATTCTTGGGCCGCAGTTCCAACTAGAGGTCAACATGACGAGCCATTCAGCTGCAAATCGTGCAACCATCATTTTTCTGATTGCGGTACTGGCCGCCCCCGCATGGACGGTCACCCCTGCCACTCCCCAGCTTCCGCCGCCGGGAAAACCCGGAATGTCCCGAGAAGACCAGAAAAAGCTCGGGCTACAAGCGGCAACTGACGTTTACAAGCAGATGCCAGTTCTGCCGGATTCTAGCCCGATCACGCAATACGTGCAGCGGCTCGGAGCGATGCTGGTCAAGCAGATTCCGCCGGACGTGTCCTGGCCCTACCAATTCCATGTTGTGCAGCAGAAGGAGATCAATGCCTTTGCACTCCCCGGTGGGCCGATCTTCATCAACGTGGGCACGATCACTGCCGCAACCAATGAGGCGCAACTCGCGGGAGTAATGGCACACGAGATGTCGCACATCTATATGCAGCATACGGCGAAGAGCATGCCGCGTCAGAATTTGCAGGGAATACTCGGTGCCGTTGGCGGCGTGCTTGGCGGGATTTTGGGCGGTACGGCGGGTACCATCGCGCGGGTTGGCGTAGCCGGAACCGGAGTTTTCCTGCTGAGGTATTCGCGCGCCGACGAAGCGCAGGCAGACTCGGTCGGTGCGATCATTATGTATAAGGCTGGTTACAATCCCATTGAGCTGGCGAACTTCTTCGAGACGCTAAACAAGCAGGGTGGCTCTCCGCCACAGTTCCTGAGCGACCACCCCAACCCGGGGAACCGAACCGAAGCCATCCAGAAGCAGATCCAGAACTGGCCGTCTAAGAAATTCGTGACAGATGACCAGTCGTTTATTGCCGCCAAGAAAGAAGCCACAGGAGTCCGCGCCTACAACGCGCAGGAAATTTCTGACGGCGCAAAGCAAGGACTATGGGCGAAAGAAAATCTCAAGAACGGGGCTGTTCCGGCGAACGCGCAACAAAGCGTGCAAGAAGCGGCCAATGCGGGCGCCATCGCGAACGTCAGCTTCGATCAGATAAAGCCAAGCGATCAGTTCACGGACATGCATCAGATGGGGGTCAGCATTTCTTATCCCTCCAACTGGAGCACGGCTTCTGGACGGACTTCGATCACCATCGCGCCCAAGGCAGGCGTGAGCCAGAATGCGATTGCTTATGGAGTCATGATAAGCAGCGTTCAAGACGCGAATGCTGCATCTCTAGATCAGGCAGCACAGGATTTAATCCAAGACCTACAGCACGCGAATCCTGGTTTGCGGCAGAACGGCGATCTGCGCCATGAAACTGCGGGCGGCAAAGACGCGCGGTTGGTTGATCTCATCGGCAGTTCTCCCCTGCAGCAGGATGGGAAGCCGTTGCCGGAGCGCAATTGGCTGGTAGTCACACAAGGAGCGAGCGGAAGTTATTTGTATCTGATTTTTATCGCTCCAGAAAAAGACTTTGCCGCCCTCAAGCCGACGTATCAAAAGATGTTCGACAGTTTGCGGGTGGAGTAGACAGCCGGGAACATTTTTCCGAGGGTGCTCCGTTCTTGTCTCGCCGATTTTGGGCGAGACCGGACAGGGATTTTGAATTCATTCCGATAGATTAAGTCAACATCTGTGGTATTCCTCTGTGTGCCTCCGTGTCCTCTGTGGTGAAGTTTTCCTCCCATGACCCGAAACTCAAAAACCAACCACAGAGAGCACTGAGTTTTCATAGAGGATTGCACTGAGTTCACCCCTGTGGCACAAAACGCTACAAGGGTGGGGCAGCCTCGAAAGTTCGTTGACCCAGGAGTGCTGTATATTGAACACCGTCATCTGGAATGCGGACGGTGAACAAACGAACTTTTATCAAGCTCGGTTCGGCGGCCGCGGCGACTCCATTAATCTCGCCGATGCTGGCCTGGGCCTCACAAGAAAAAGAAAAATTGACAAACTGGGCAGGCAATCTTCAATACGGGACCGAACAACTCACCGCTGCGTCGTCGTCAGAAGATGTTCAACGGTTCGTAAAAGAGCACAGCAAATTTAAAGTCCTGGGCACACGCCATTGCTTCAACGATATTGCCAATAACTCGGACCAATTCCTCTCCCTGAAGCCTCAGGACAAGGTCATCGCGCTCGATGCGAAAACGCGCACTGTGACTATTGAAGCGGGCATGACTTACGGCCAGCTCGCGCCGTATCTGCATCAGAATGGATTCGCGCTTCACAATCTTGCCTCGTTACCACATATTTCGGTCGCGGGCGCGTGCAGCACCGGGACCCACGGTTCGGGCGAGAAGAATGGGAATCTCGCAACGGCGGTTTCTGGTCTCGAAATGGTGCTCGCATCAGGCGAGACACGCACCATCTCGCAGAAGGATGGGGACACATTTTACGGAGCAGTGATCGGTCTCGGAGCGCTGGGCGTCATCACCAGGATCACGCTCGACCTTCAGCCCACGTTCACCATGCAACAGTGGGTATACGAGAATCTGCCGCTCGATCAATTGACGAAAAACTTTGACGAGATCGAAGCAGCTGGATACAGCGTGAGCTTGTTTACTGATTGGCGAGGGCCGCGTCTCAATGAAGTCTGGATCAAGAGCCGTAGGGATGCAGAGCACAAATTCAACGCAGAGCCGGAGTTCTACGGTGGCAAGCTGGCGACACGGAACCTGCACCCGATCATCGAGCTATCAGCCGAAAACTGCACCGAGCAGATGGGCGTTCCTGGACCATGGTACGAGCGTTTGCCGCATTTCCGCATGGGATTCACGCCCAGCGCAGGAAAGGAGCTCCAGTCAGAGTATTTCGTGCCGCGCCAGCACGCGATTGAGGCGATTCTCGCAGTACAGCAGCTTCATGAAGTGGTCAGCCCACATTTGCTTATTAGTGAAATACGCACCATCGCCGCGGATAACTTATGGATGAGTCCCTGCTATAAACAGGACTGCGTAGCAATCCATTTCACGTGGAAACAGGACTGGCCGGCTGTGAGCAAAGCAATGCCGGTAATCGAGAGGGAATTGTTCCCGTTTGATGTGCGCCCGCATTGGGGAAAACTGTTCACTATTTCGCGAGATCGACTCAAGCAGCACTACCAAAAGCTTCCGGAGTTCATAGAGTTGTGTAATCAGTTCGACCCAAAGGGCAAGTTCCGCAATGCCTTCCTGAACAGAAATATTTTCGGCAGTTAGAGGTTCAGCGGGTCTCCGACATAAAAACCCACCCTCGCGCAAGAGGTACGAGGGTGGAAGCTCCCAACGCAGGTGTTGTTGTTTCTCAATCAATAGATCAACTTCAGTCCCAGTTGGAAGACTCGCGGATCCCAGGCTGAAGTCACGGCGCCGAAGTTGCTCGCGCCAAGATTGGCGCTGATCCCGCCATTCTGGCCAGGGCCTCCGAATTGCGTATGGTTCCAGGTATTGAAGCTCTCGGCCCGGAACTCGATTCGGCTGCCTCGGTCTTCATTGATCAGGAACTCCTTGAACAGAGAAAGATTCCAATTCTGGCGTCCGGGTCCGCGCAATCCGTTAAATCCAAGATTGCCCCAGGTCCCTGGAGCGGGAGCCGCAAAGGCGGAGGGATCGAACCAGGAATCGACGGTCTTCGGATAGGAGATGCGTCCCACCAGATCGGGCCGCGAGAGCAGATCACCTCCGGGGAAAATGTTTGAGACGCTCGAGTAAGCCGCGCCACAGGTCGAATTGCAGCCAATGTTAAGCGGAGTTCCGCTTTGGGCGACCACAATCCCGGAAAGCTGCCAGCCGCCTACGGTCGCCTTCAACAGGTGATTGTTGCTGTTCCTGAATATGGGGAGGTCGTACACAAAATTGACGAAAGCGATATGTGTGCGATCAAAGGGCGAAGGACCGTGATCGTATTTCCAACCGATATATGGGTTCGAAACATGGTCGAGGTCGAAGCTATCGCCGCCGCCCAGATTGCCCGTTGTGGGATCAATCGCACGCGAGTAAGTGTAAGCAGCCTGTAACTGAAGGTCATGCGTGACTCGACCATGAACCTCAGCCTGGAGGCCATTGTAGCTGGAGTTCGAGCCGGTGAAGTTCAGCAGGATGGAACTGAAGCCAAGGAAATTAACCGTTCCGTTGAACGGTGTCGAGACCGGGGTTACAGATGCGCAAGCGGGAGCGCTGGCCGGGTTTACACCCGCGCAGGCTAGTCCAGGCAAAGTGCTCTGCGGCGGAAGAGCGATCTCCTGCGAATAGCTCTGCCAGCGGTTCTGGTTGCCAACATAGGAGAGTGAGAATACCGCGTTGCCGCCCAGCGACCGCTGAACTCCCAGGCTGTACTGGTAACTTGTTGGGACCTTGTACTCCTTGTTCAAGCCAACGATGGTGGAGACGGGAATTACCGATCCCGCTGTAATGGTTCCGCTGCCAGCAAAAGCCCCAACGTGGGGATCGCTAAAGAGCACGTTATTGATGTTCAGGTTTACGTTAAAGGGACTGTTGTTGGCTGCGTTGTACATGTCGTTGCCCTGGATGCGCTCATACATCGTTCCAAAGCCGCCACGCAGCACGGTTGTGCCTTTGCCGGTCAAATCAAGAGCGAAACCGATGCGTGGTCCAAACGCGTTCCAGGTATTGTTGACGAAACCTTTCGGTACGCCATTTTTCCCTCCGATCCCGATGCCGTTCAGGTAAAACGGGATTGACTGCAGAGCAGCTACTGGACTCGTGCCGAGACCAGGGCTGGTTGGAGAGATCATGTTGAAGTTTGGCTTTCCTGTCAGAGGATCAGTCGCGAAGACTGCCGCGGCGGCCGGATTGTATAGATTGGGGTAGAAGTTCGACTGATTTCCATTGGCTTCGTAAGTGTGCGGAATTCCATCCCAGCGCAAGCCAAGATTCAAAGTAAGCCGGCGACTCGCGCGCCAGTTGTCCTGAATATAGGCGGCTGGCGAGATGTTGTTCCAGTACCCGGTTCCTTTGAGGGCATATTCCTGGTACTTCTGCGCATAGCCAAGCAGGAAATCCGCAAAATCGCTTCCTGAGAATGATCCGTCAAAAGTAAATCCGCCCTGTGTCGTGGCGAAGTAATCCTGGACTTTCTTGTATAGCGCCCAGCTTGCGCCAAACCTCAGCTGATGGCCGCCTTTCGTCCACGAGACATCGTCTCGAATTTGGTAGTCATCGGCCGAATTGTTCCATGGAGTCCAATTCGCGGTGTAATTCGTGCCGTTCTCTTTACTCAGGCTGATGGCAGGTATGCGGTTGAGCGTATTCTCGCTTACGCCGGAAAAGATGCGGTTAAAGGTGAAGTCAGAAGGCGCCTGGAATATGCCAGCGGGTTGAATTTTTATCCGGTTACCGTTGTAGTTGAATGCCGTTTCGTTGAGCAAATTGGGGTGGATGATATAAGTTGCGCGGACAACGGCGTGGTAGCCGGGATTGTTGAACGTGTCAAAGACAGTAGGGACGTTGTCACTGCTCCACTGTGTAGTGCCGTAAGTCTGGCTGACCTGGTCGGCGATGAAGTGGCCGAACATGGAGAGCTTGTCGGTAAAATTGTGGTCAATGCGGACAATCTCCTGCCGGACATTCGTTGGAGTGTTGTTGCCTCCGATGAATTGTGTGCCGCTAGTCGGCAAAGGGAAGATTCCGGCCGCCAGAAGCGAAGATGCGTTTGGTGAGACAAGACAAGAGGGAATCACATTACCAGGAAAGGGAGAGCCGTCGTCGGGAACGGGAGCGACTCCACCGGGACAATTCGCTCCCCAGCCGACCACGTTCGTTGGTGTGTGGATCGGAATTGATGCCGGGAAAACCGCACCAGTACCAGGACCGTTTGCATCGGGATATTGGCTGGCGAGCGGCACAGTTTGGTTCAGAATCTGACCTTGAATTAGTCGCCGCCACTCCATGTTGTAAAAGAAGAATGTCTTCGGATTGGATCTGCTGGGGTGCAGACTGACTGGTCCTCCGGCATTAAAGCCGAAAGTGTGAAAGCGTAGTTCGGCGACCGGGTTTAGTGTTCCATCAGCATTCACGCGTGGATTGAAGAAGTTGCGAGCATCAAGCGCGTCGTTGCGGCCAAAGTACCAGGCTTCAGCGTGCAGGTTCTTAGTTCCGGACCTGATCACGGTGCTTAAAGTGCCTGCCGAAGAGAGACCGTATTCCGCACTGTAATTCGACGTTAGCGTGCGGAATTCGGCGATCGCATCAATAGAGGGCATTACATCGGACCCGCCGGCGCCGCCACGGTCGGATGCTTCTCCGCCATCGATCAACCACAGGTTGTGCCCTTCTCGCAGGCCGTTGAAGCTGACGTTCGCGTCGCCACCGGCGGAAGTAGGAATCTGGAAATCCGATTGAATACTGGAAGCGCCGGGCGTGAGGGCTTCGAGTGTGTACATGCTTCGACCATTGGTAGCGAGCTGGCTCACCTGGGTGCCGGTAATCACAAAGCTCTGTTCGCCCGTGTCGGACTGAACGGCTACGGGAGTCGCCTCGACCGTAACCGTCTGCTGCGCATTACCGACCTTGAGCTGGAAATCGATTCGACGCCGGTCACCTACCCCGAGCGCAATGTTCTCCTGAGTCGCCGGCTGAAAGTTTGTGGCTGAAACTGCCACCTTGTAGCGCCCAATGGGGAGTGCAGGGGCTACATATTGGCCGACGTTATTGGTAACGAATTGAGTGCTCTGATTCGTATCGATATTTGTGAGCGTAACCGAAACATTCGGGATCGCGGCGCCTGACGGGTCAGTCACTGTACCGAGGATTGTCGCCGTCTGTGCCAGACACGGAACTGAACTGAGGCTACCCAGAAATAGGAGAGCAAGAAAACGCATGAAGTGAGCACTGCGAATTATCCGGAGAAACGTAACGGACGATTTCATGAGAGACAACTCCTTGCGATAAATTCCTGAGCTGGAGAACACTTTCTGGAAAATCTTCGGCGGAGACTCCCGGAAGGAACTTCCTAAAAGCTCGAGCTATGGCATCTAGGCTCTTTTTCCGCCTGGTTGATGTGGACTGTCAAGATAAACGATTCTGTAGAGCCGCTAGGGGGAAGGTAGTAGACTGCTGAGAAGAACGGCAGAGAGGAACACCAGAGAAGAAAAGACGAGAGTTTCGGGCAAGATCGGAACTTTCGTGATGCCCCCCAAGCCAGGAGATTTGGTTATTGGAGTGAAGGAGAGTTTTGGAGAAAGCGTCACCCCAGGCTATTCACGAGCTGGCCTTTCTTGACCGCATCGGGTACAATGAAAGTGCGTTTGATTTAGCGGTACTATGCAATTAGCACCTCCCGCCTAGTGCGTGACCTGCCTGCAGAAGTCCAGCAAAACTCAGCGCGATTTCAACACAAAGGAAACAAAGCAATACCATGGAAACAGGAACAGTAAAGTGGTTTAACGACGCCAAGGGTTACGGGTTTATCAGCCGCCAGAACGGCGAGGACGTGTTTGTTCACTTCTCGGCCATTCAAGCCAATGGATTCCGCAGCCTGCAGGAAGGTCAGCAAGTACAGTTCGACGTAGTAAAAGGCCCGAAAGGGTGGCAGGCCGAGAACGTTAAGGGAGTCTAATAACCACTTACAATTCGTTCTTAAAGGCGACCCGCGAGGGTCGCCTTTTTGTTTGGGGCAGAGCGGTCGTGGGTCGGCGTCGTTCGCCGAAACAATGTCTCTTAACCATTCCGAGTCGGCCTTATCTGATCGGAAAGGCTCTCCCGTAAGTGAGAGCCAGAGAAGAACGTGACTGGACTGGCTATTCACAAGCACCACAGATTTACGATGAACACTGGGAATCAGAGGCGGCACGGCCGGACGAATAGATCGAGGAGACGTTCGGATCTATCAGTTCGCTCCACGAGACAAGAAACGATCTGTTGTCGCACTTACCCGAAATAGAGCCATCGATTATTTATCGAGTGTCACCGTTGCGCCGATAATTTCCGCCATTCGAGGCGTACCATCGGAAATCGTGCCGGATGTGGAGGACGGAATGAAATCGATCGGAGGTCTGTGGAGCTCTACGCTTCACCTTGGGCTGCGATTACGATTAAAGACCAGACCAGCTCTCTCTTTCTGTGCGGTCTGGCTGGTCTTAATCCACTTGCTGACGGGGATGCGCCTTAAACAGATGCTCTTCTGGACACACTAATCAGCACGGCAATGACAAGCAACAGTGTCATCAGCGAAATCGTCCCCAGCGAAATCGCGCAGTACAGGCACCAGACGCCGAGTTTGTTCGGAGACGCTTCCAGCGAGGCGAGATACAGCGAAAAGGCTAAAGCGGGCAAGGCGAGAGCCAGCATGATTCTGTACGACTTCCGCCACGCGAATATACCCAGAACCAGATACCCTGCTATCCCAATTACAGCCACTGGGATCCCATTCTGGGAACCTTGAGGAATCACTGCGTACGGACTGTGGTTTACGATCCCGCAATCCCAGTGCTCGTTAATGTCGCAAACGGATTCGCCATACGGCCGATAATGTTCACGCAGGGCCAGTGAAGCGGCGGCGATGCCAATCAAAGCAAGGATTACGAGAGCATACTTCATAGGGCGGCTCTTGTCGGACAGGAATGTCCGACCCACACGGCTATTTTTCTATGAAAGATACGAACGCGCCCGTCTTCTGATAATAGACGCGCAGGCTGCATTCTTTCGGCGCCATGTGCGCGAAAGAAAGTTGCAACTCTTTGGTCGGCTGCGGTATTTCGCCTACTTCCATCGGCGCGCGCGCCACATCCTTCGATGAATCATAAGCGGCCCCCGCTGTGACGTTCTTATTCACGATAGCGGTCCAGTTCTTTTTGTCTGGAATGAGATAAATGCTGTACGCCCCGAGCGGAATCTCCGAGTTGCCAAGCAGCACCGGCACCTGCACGTAGAGAGTGATCCCAGGGCCCCAGACGCGTCCGTTTCGCGGCTCTTCCTTGACAGTTGGTTGGTACCGGATAGTGATCTGGTTGTCGTCAGAGAAATTGCAATAAGTTTGTGCGTCCTGTGCAAACAGGCTAGTGGCTGAAACCATCATCAGCACAGACAGCAGAACCGGGGAAGTGGTGCGCATCTGCGAGTTTTTCCTTTCCGCAATAATTTAACACTGCAGCGCAAATTCGGTTGCGGGGAGCCGTCACAGCGTACCACCACCGACGAAACGCTGACTTGGCGGCAAGAACCGGCACAAAACCCAAAAAGAACCGCAGAAGCGCTATTCGTCCGTGATCTTCGGTTATGTTCTCAAGGTTTGGCGCGGTTGTTACCGTTTTGAACGGGGAGAAACCGCTAAATGTCCAAACTAAAGGTTCTTTACGGCGAGTTGAACGAAGAAGTGCTTGGTTCGCAGGCGCAGGAACTGCAAAAGGCAGGATACCAGGTGCAAACCGCAGTCGGGCGCAAGGGAATACAAGAGGCACTGAAAAAAGATTCCTTCGAACTGGTGATTCTTGGCGCCACGCTTTCGCGAGATGACCGCCATCACCTGCCTTACATGGCAAAAAAGACTTCGTCACCCGGGAAGGTTCTGGTGCTGCACACGGATGGATCGCGGCATCCCTATGTGGACGGAAACATCGACACGGGCGAAGACATGCAGCACATCCTGGACAAAATCAAAGCAATGCACCAGCAGCCTGCACAGCAACCGAAGACCATGGCGGCAAAGGCAGGGGCGAAATGACCAATTATTCGACTCACTCGAGGCGACCTGCAGGTCGCCTTTTCTGTTTTCTGTCGTAAAATTTCTGTTGAGAGTATCGACAGGAGCCAATCGAAGAAATGTCCGAGTCCACGAACAATGGGCAAAGTGGCAGGAACGTTTACGTCACCCTGACTGGCCTTCCGCTGCTGGTGGACTTCAAATGGCCCTTCCACAGTTCGACGGCGGGGGCTGATTTTTGGGTGCTGCATGCGGATGTGAAGCTGGGAAATTCTGATGGTCTGCACGCATCGGTTGCGGTGAATCTTTCGGCAACAGTGCGCGAAGTGTTGCCCTCGATGGAGCCAAGGGACGTTGAGGGTCCGGTGGTGAATGCACTGCGCAAGGAAGTAGACCGCAGGCAACTTGAGTTTCTGAAATCGGGCAAGCTGGTGCCGGTGCAGTTCTCCAGCCGCTACTACGACTTCAAGCGCAACAAATGGGTGTTTGGACGGGCCAGCGATGAAGACATCTCAAGCTTGATTTCGCGCAAGGTGTTCTGGCAAACCAAATTGCTTGGCGGAAACGTCTGGCTGGGAGATGCGGCGGAGGCGCTTTATGTCGAAACAACCGTGCCGCATGTGCTCGGGATCGCTCGCGGCCTCGCGGAATCGGGATTGATGACATTGGAGGGTGAGTGGGCCTCAGCCAATGCCGCGCTGCTCGCGCAGTCCGAGAAGTTCGAAGCAGATATGAGATCTGCCTTCGAAGACCTGCAGAAAAAACACGCGTTCGAGGACGCGAGAAGGGCGGGATAGTCCCGCACAGAAGACTCTCCTTGTCATGTCATTCCGAGCGCCTTGAGGCGTTAGGAAGCTGCTTTTCTTTGCGGAACAGCAGATTCCCGCCGCTGAAGCGGAATGACAAGATCTAAAGAAGCCTCGAAGGCGTTACTGTGCCTGCATCGCCTCGACCGTTTGAAACAGCTGGCTGGTATCGGTGACTTCCACGAAAGGCTTTGCCGGATTCTTGCTGCTCACAACGTAGATCGTCGGGGTGTGCTGAATGTTGATCTTGCGCCCGACTTCTTTGTCGGCATTGACCTGAGCGGCAAACTTGCCCTGCGGATCGATTACGAACGGCAGTTCGATCTTGTGCTCGGCGGCGAATTTTTGCGCGAAGTTTTGCAGGTTGTCAGGCACGATCTCCGGCTGGTGCTGGAAGATAAAATCCCGAAACTGATTGCCGAGATCGGGCGATATCGAGTCAAAGTAGCGCGCCATCACTGCGGCATTGAATGACCAGTTATGCATCGGCAACGGAAAATCGCGCCGAACCAGCGGAACATTGTGCGCCTTTGCGGCCTGCTCCTCGATGGGCGCGTCAATGCGGCACTTCGGACATTGCAGGTCCTGGAACACAATGATCGCAACCGACGCGCCCTTTGGCGGTCGAAGAAGGGAGGGATCCTGGGCAAACGCGAGAGGAACCAACAACAAAGCCAGACCAAATAAAAAGAGTTTCTTCATATCAGTTTTGATGCGGCGAGTAACAGCTCATTAATGGTAACCGATTTTGCCACGGACTTCCGATACGGGAGGAGTATTTTCAGCTTCGTCATTCCGAGCGAAGAATATCATTCGCGCGAATGATATTCGCAGTCGAGGAACCTGCTTTTTGCCGTTGAACTCACAGCAGCGTTAGCTGCCGTCGCTCCAAAGCGAGCAGCTTCTCTTTGATCGGCAAACCGCCGCCGTAGCCTGTCAGCTTCCCATTCGACCCAATCACGCGATGACAAGGGATCACAATCGGAATAGGATTCGATCCGTTTGCCAGACCCACGGCGCGGCTCGCCTTCGGATTTCCGATTCGCTTTGCGAGTTCACCGTAGGAGATTGTCTCTCCATAGGGAATATTGCAGAGTTCATTCCAGACTGTTTGTTGGAACTGAGTGCCTTCGGGGGCGAGCGGAAGGTCGAACTCTTCAAGTTCTCCGGCGAAATACGCACGCAGTTGGCGTGTCACGTCTTTGAACTGGGCCGGGTCCTCTCGCCACTCTTTTTCTGCGTTAGGCGGCCGTTTGCCGGTGGGGAATCGGATTTCTCGGAGGCCAACGTGGTCACTGGCCAGCAGCAGCGGCCCGATCGGGCTTTCCAGCGTCGCGAAGAATGCGGACATCTTGAGTGACTCCTTTCTTGGATGTTATCTGCCAGAGATACATGGCAGCATAGGCGCGCCACGGACGCCATGCCTCGGCGTGAGCCTCGATCTGACGCACGTTCTCCACGCTGGCGGCGCGCAACAACCCAAGATCTCTACTCGGGAACGCGTCGGGTTCGCCCAAGGCGCGCATCGCCACGTACTGCGCTGTCCATTCGCCGATACCGGGCAATTCACAGAAATGACGGGTGAAGTCTTCGATGTTCACGACGCCAGAGAACGAAATCCTCCCCTTACACACCGCACGGGCCAGGGAGCGAACACTATGAGCGCGGGCACGAGGCAGTCCTATGCGAGAAAGGTCCGCGTGCATCAATCTCTCCGGTGATGGAAATACGTGTGTCAGGCCCGATATAGCGGCGACCGGAATGCCGAATTCGCGGACCAGCCTTCCGGCGAGCGTCGTCGCTCCGCGCACCGTTACTTGCTGGCCCAGGATGGCGCGCACTGCAAGTTCGAATCCGTCCCAACATCCCGGAACGCGCAATCCAGGTTTGGCTATGACCCGGTCACGCAGCAGGGGATCACGCTTGAATTGTCGTTCAAAGAGTGCGGGATCGGCTGTGAGATCAAACATCCTCCGCACGCGTTCAACAATCAGGAACAAGTAGCGTGGCTGGGGATAGTAAATGCGCAGCTCAATTGCGTTCGCGGAATGATCGATCGCCGCTTCCATCCATCCGACTTCGCCATGCAAGAAGAAAGTACGCCGGTACGTGCCGCGCTCCACGAGTTCGATTCCGGGCGTGGCGCGCGGGGCGAAAAACTGGAGCAGCGAATCCCATGCCAAGGGCGGACGAAAGCGAAGAAAGAAACGATATTCATTTCGCTCGGCGGGAAGTCGTGAGCGTAGTTTGCGTAATTGACTTGGCGATCGGTCGTATGTCTTGCGAAAGCACGCATTAAAGCGGCGCACGCTGCCGAAGCCGGACGCGATCGCGACCTGGTGTATCGGAAGGCTACTCTCGTCGAGCAGCCGCTTAGCAAAGTGAAGACGTCGCGTTTGCGCCACTGTGATTGGGCTCGCTCCGAGATGCTGCAGGAACAGCCGACGCAAGTGACGCGCCCCGATACCCAGGCGGTCCGCCAGACCTTCAACGCCGCCGTCCTCGAGCGCGCTTTCAGAAATCAGGCGTAGGGCCCTCGAGACAGTCGTCGAAGTGCCAAGCCAGGCAGGCGTTCCCGGAGAAGCTTCTGGACGGCAGCGCAGACAAGGACGAAGTCCGGCCTCGGCGGCTGCAGCCGCAGTCGGAAAATAACGAACGTTCTCCTCTTTAGGAGGACGGGCCGGACAAATGGGGCGGCAATAAACACCGGTGGTGACTACGCCGATGAAGAAGCGCCCATCAAATCGGGGATCGCGGGCATAGCGAGCGCGAGAGCAAGTCGCTGAATCGAGCATGGCACTAACCGATACCATAGCGTAATTCGCGACATTGCATTGGCCGTTTTCGGACATGAATGCAGAGCAGTCAAAGTGCGACGGCTTGCTCGCGCCGCTTGCCTTGAATCTCGATGTAGACGTTGACCAGCGATACAGCGGCAGGGGTGACGCCCGGAATGCGGGATGCGTGCCCAAGGGTGCGAGGCCGGATTTTGGTTAGCTTTTCTTGCATCTCGCGCGAGAGACCGCTGACCGAACGATAGTCGAACCATTCGGGGATATTTCGCTGTTCGGCTTTCTTCAGGCGCTCGATAGCGCGCTGCTGCTGCTGAAGATAGCCTTCGTACTTGATTTCCGTTTCGACGGATTTGAGCTCGTTGCGGAGTGAAGAGGGCAAAGTGTCGTGCGGCGCGCGTCGTACATCGTGCGCTACCTCATTGTCGTTGGTCGTTGGTCGTTGGTCGTTGGTCAGTTCAGGACGGGTGAAGAACTCGGGAGCAAGATCGCGCAGAACTGGCACAAAATGTTCAATTGTGATCTCTGGCCGCTTGAGCAATTGCGCGAGGGGCTGGCCGATTCCCGAGGAGAGATCAAATTCGCCAGGTCGAACCTCAGCGGCTAAAGCCGGACCATCTATATTCACGTTTGCGGCACGACTGAAGTCGCGCCCTTCCCGGTCGTCCGCACAATCAGCCCCAGCGCTAACACTTTGGGCGCACGACTCACGACTCACGACTTGCGACAGTTCGTGCTGAATGCTCTCTGCCATCGCGGCAGTTACTTTCGTCTTCTCCAGCAACTCTTTCATCCGCGCTTGTCGCTCTTGCTTCGCAAGAAAATCCGACCAGGCTTCATCCGAGATCAAACCGACTCGCCGGCCATGCGGAGTGAGGCGGCGATCGGCATTGTCGATCCGCAAATGCAGACGAAATTCAGCGCGCGAAGTGAACATGCGATACGGCTCGTTCGTGCCCTTGGAAATTAGGTCGTCGATCAGAATCGCCGTGTACGCCTCGGTGCGATCGAGAATGAGCGGCGGCTCGTTCTTTACATTGAGTCCTGCATTGATTCCCGCCATCAGACCCTGGCAGGCCGCCTCCTCGTATCCCGAAGTGCCATTGATCTGGCCAGCAAGGAACAGGCCCGAGATTTTCTTTGTTTCAAGCGTGCGTTCCAGTTCCGTCGGATCAATCGCGTCGTATTCGATCGCGTAACCAGGACGCAGCATCTCGGCAGTTTCGAGTCCCGGAACAGATTTCAAAATCGCCAGCTGCACTTCCACCGGCAGCGATGTGCTCATCCCGTTTACGTAAATTTCGTGTGTGTTCAGCCCTTCGGGCTCGAGGAAGAGCTGATGCGTGGTCTTCTCGGGAAATTTGACGATCTTGTCTTCGATGGAAGGACAGTATCGCGGCCCGATCGATTGAATCTGCCCGCTATACATCGGAGAACGATGGACGTTCTCACGAATGATGCGGTGCGTTTCAGGCGTGGTCCAGGCGATATAGCACGGCACCTGCGAATCGTGATGCGCAACGCGCTTTGTCCGAAAGCTGAACGGCGTTGGGTCGGGATCTCCAGGCTGGATTTGGAACCTCGACCAGTCAATCGTGCGGCCGTCGAGACGAGGAGGAGTTCCGGTCTTCAGGCGGCATCCGCGCAGACCTAGTTTCTTCAGTGCTTCGCCAAGCAAAACAGCAGGAGGCTCGCCGGAGCGACCGGCAGGATATTGCTGCTCGCCACAGTGAATGAGGCCATTGAGGAACGTTCCGGTAGTGATGATCACGGCCTTCGCGCCAACAGTGCGCCCGTCGCGGAGTTTAATTCCGAGAACGCGACGGGGAGGAAAATCGTCGTGCGTTGTGCGCCGCACGTCGTGCGGAAAGTCAACTTCCCCACCCTCCCCTGAAGGGGAAGGGTGGGGCACCCGTATATCTTGGCTCTGAGCGGATGGCGGATTTTCCTGAGTGTTGAATGCTGAGTGCTGAGTGCTCTCAACAATCAAGTCTGCCACTTCTGCCTGCTTGATCTTCAAATTCGGCTGCGACTCGAGCACTTCGCGCATCTTGAGTCGATAAGCCTGCTTGTCGCACTGCGCCCGCGGAGACCACACCGCAGGGCCCCGTGACGTATTGAGGAGGCGGAACTGAATTCCGACGGCATCCGTGACCTCGCCCATGATTCCGCCGAGGGCATCGACTTCGCGCACCAGGTGCCCCTTGGCGATCCCGCCCACGGCTGGATTGCACGACATCTGCGCAATCAGATCGACGTTCAGCGTGTACAGCGCTGTCTTGAGGCCCATGCGCGCACAGGCGACAGCGGCTTCACAACCAGCATGACCGGCGCCGACCACGACCACATCGAACTGCTCCGTGAACTGCACGATTCCTATTTTACAGGCGGAAATCAGCATGACCACGGAGGCACAGAGCCACGAAAGAATTTGGATTCAGTGCGGGACATCTGTAAAGATCGCTTCTTGCCAGTCTGCGGAAGGAAAGTACCACCGGCTTGCGCCCGCTTCGTGGTTATTTCCGCCGGAATCGTAGCCAATGGTCGCATCTCGCCAATAGTCGAATCCGACCTGCAGCAGAGCACCAGGGGAAATTTGCGCGCGAACCTCTACTGTGCAGCCTTCGAGATTGCCAGGCGGTAGCTTTGCCCGAGGAGAGGCCGCCCAGAAGTGCCAGACTTTATTCGGGCGCTGGCCAACACGCAGGATCACGGTGCTGTGATCGTCAGAATGCGCAAGCGGAATTGGCTCGTGCTCGTCAGTACCAAACCATGGATAGCGACGATAGAGCCCTCCGCGAACATTTCGGCGGTCATCGTTCAGAACTACGGTTCGCCCATCGATTCGACAAGTCAGCTGCGTATGAGCAATTTCGACTTGGGCTGTCTCGTAGCCCCGAACGCGAGTATCGGCAATCGCAATCCCCCAAAGCATGGCGGAGGTGAAATTCCACGGCCTGGGAGCGCTGTTGACGTATGCATTCTTGAAGCGGACCTCACTCGGGATGCGAGGGTCATCACTTGCGCCGAGCAGAGACCCGCAAACCAGCGTACAAGGCAGCAAAGCCACGGTGGCTCGACGTGACCAGTTCACCATCTCGATGATGACACGCGAGAGGTGGTCCCGAAGGAGTTTTTGATTAATTCAACGGACTTGATTCCCAAATCGGAAACACAAGGAAGAAACGATTGGCGATGAGAGAAAATGTCTGCTCCATTTCGCCAGGCCCATCATCTATGAAGCATGTTGGAAAAAGTCAATATCGCGCAGAAGTTTTCGCAAATTCACGAATGTTGGAAACCTCACATTGCCGGCGAACTAAACGGACAGCAGGTGAAGCTGACGAAATTGAAAGGTGAATTCGTCTGGCATCACCATGAGAATGAAGACGAGATGTTTCTCGTAGTCAAAGGGCGCCTCCGCATTGAATTCCGCGAAAAGGCAGTTTGGCTCGATCCAGGCGAGTTCATCGTCGTGCCGCGCGGGGTTGAACACAAGCCCGTGGCCGACGAAGAGTGCTGGATTCTGCTGTTTGAACCTGCATCGACGCTCAATACCGGCAATGTCGAGAATGAGTTCACGCAGCGAGAACTGCAGCGCGTGTAGAAAAATCACGGTGCTAAGCCGTGGTCGGCTCAATTCACCGTCGAGATAACCGATCAGTAATCACGAAAGGTCGTGTCCGTCCGGCTAAATTCAGCTTAAACCCGCATAAACACGGTATTTACGTTCAATTTCCGGCATTTGCAGTCCAATTACTTTCTGATTGCGCCGAGTTCCGGAACTCCCTTACTATCAAAAAATTGCGAGAAGTCGGCCGAAGTTGGTGATCCCGGCAGTTTTTTTGCAATCTAAGTAGATGTCAAATTCCGGGGACTGGGTACAGGTTAGTGACCGCCAAGAAATCTGTTGCGTGCCTCGTTGTTCTTGCCTCCATTGTTCTCATTACTCAAACGGTTATTGCCGCCACCATTAACCCTCGTTCTTTGACTCCGTCGCGGAAGTCTCGAGCGGTGAAGGAAAGTCCACGTGCGCGCCGCCACATGGGTCACCTGGCGCGACACCGGCGGGTGCGGTCTCGTACAGTCACCGCTCTGAAAAGGCGCCATTACTACGAGCGCTTTTACGCCAGTTCATACGCAAGCGACGTGACTGACGGAGACATCACCGGCGGGGAGGACCCGTTAGTTCGCCAGGCGGCGATCGATGCCCTCGGCAATATGAATGGAACAGTTGTTGCGATTGAGCCGACGAGCGGACGGATACTCGCCATGGTGAACCAGAAGCTTGCCTTATCGAGCGGCGCCCAGCCGTGCTCCACGATCAAGCTTTCGGTCGCTCTCGCCGCGTTGAGCGAGAAAATTATCACCAAGGAAACTCAGGTCCGTCTCGGTGGGCGTTATCACATGAACCTCACGCTCGCCCTGGCGCACTCCAACAACGAGTACTTCGAAGCGCTTGGGCGGCAGTTAGGATTTGAAAAAGTTGCCCATTACGCACATCTCTTTGGACTCGGTGAGCTCGCCGGCCGCCATATTCAAGGTGAGCAGCCGGGCATCTATCCGGAAGAGGAAATTTCACCGAAACTTGGCGGCGTTGGTCGGATGTGCTCGTTCGGCGAGGGCATTTCAATGACGCCCTTGCAACTCGGCGCGCTTGTAACTGCGATCTCTAACGGCGGCACCCTGTACTACCTCCAGCACCCGACGACTCCGGCGGAAGTTGCCAACTTTCAGCCGCTGGTCAAGCGGCACCTGAATATCGCCGGATTGATTCCGGAAATTTCCGATGGCATGGCTGGAGCCGTTGAATACGGAACGGCGCGGCGCCTACTCGCGAATTTCAAAGAAGAAGAAGTATTGGGGAAAACAGGCACCTGTTCTCACGCGGGCACGCGCTTCGGCTGGTTTGCAAGCTATGCGAACACGAACTTCGGGCGCATCGTAGTGGTTGTTTTCCTTGAAGGCGGGCGCCCGACGTTTGGTCCCAAGGCGGCTGAAATTGCTGGCCGCATGTATCGAAACCTATACGACCATGATTTTTTTGTGGAGAAGCCGTTGACACCGGCAACACCCGCCGCCACGCGTGAGGCGAGCAGTTCAGATTAGGAGCAGCTAGCTCTTCACTTCATCCCGCGCGACTACGCCGTCCTTAATGTGAATCACTCGGTGCGCGTATTCGGCGATGTCGTGTTCGTGAGTGACGAGCACGATGGTGTTCCCCTCGGAATGCAGCCGGTCAAATAGCGCCATGATTTCGGTGCCGGTCTGCGAGTCGAGGTTTCCGGTGGGCTCGTCGGCAAGGATAATAGACGGCTTGTTCACCAGCGCACGGGCGATGGCGACCCGCTGACGCTGTCCGCCTGAAAGTTCGTTGGGTTTGTGCGTGAGCCGCTGTCCCATTCCAACAGCTTCCAGCGCGCCTTTTGCACGGTCAGCCCTTTCACTCGCGGGCACACCACCGTAGATGAGAGGCAGTTCGACATTGTGCAGGGCCGTTGCCCGTGCCAACAGGTTAAAAGTCTGAAAGACGAATCCGATTTCCTTGTTGCGGATGCGTGCCAGCTCGTCGTCATCCAGCTCGCTGACCAGCTGGTTATTGAGCCAATATTGCCCTTGGCTCGGGCTGTCGAGGCAGCCGATCAGATTCATGAGCGTCGACTTCCCGGATCCAGACGGTCCCATAATCGCCACATATTCATTGCGGCGAATCCGCAGATTAACGCCGCGCAGTGCATGAACCTGCTGTTCGGAACCCATGTCATAGGTCTTCCACAGGTTCGAAGTCGCAATCATGCAGGACTCCGGCGGAGCCGACACGTCCGGCTGAGAAATGCTAATTACTTCTGCCGTCGCCATTTTGTTCTCCTGCTCAGACTGGGACACGCATCGCTCTCAGTCGCTTGCCATTGGACGGGCCACTCGGCCTTTGGTCACACTGAAAGGGTTAATGGGCGTCGTCTCCCTGAAGCAGGAATACGACGCTGGATTGCGAAAAGTTCCGCCGTGCGGGTTTCTGGACGATCCGGGCCGTCGTCAAGATTATAGCTGGCATGGCAATTTTGTTGGATGCTCCAGCAGTGCTTGTTACGAAAACAGAACGCTCATTCCGTTAATCCTTGCGGTTTCACCGAGTTTTACATACCCTGGGCAACCAAAATCACTGGTCATAGAATCTGGCATAGCAGGGATTTTCGTCCCTATGTGCTTCCAATTCAGAACCTTGTATTCCCACCGGCAAAGACATAAAATGATGACACTTAGAGTGCGTCTGAAGGAGTACTCTTCCTTATGCCCCGGTTCCGTTTCTTCTCGGTAGTTCCGTCATTCGCGCTTGTTGTGGCTGTTGGCCTGTCTTCCGCAGTATTTGCCAGCTCCAGTTCCACAGATCAGCAAGCTAAGTCCGACAAAGCCCAAGCTGACCAGAGCAGTAATTCGACTGACCCGCTGCAGCGCCCAATCGACGAGAAACGCAAGCGGGAAAACGCCAAGTCGCTGAAGCGAGAGCTCAAGGGCGAATACAAAACCTGGCTTAACCAGGACGTACGCTGGATCATCACCGATGATGAGCGCAAGGCGTTCATGCAGCTCTCGAACGATGAGGAGCGTGATCAGTTCATCGAGGCATTCTGGCAACGCCGCAACCCCGATCCCGACAGCGAAGACAACGCCTTCAAAGACGAGCACTATCGCCGTATCGAGTATGCAAACGAGCATTTTGCTGCAGGTAAGCCAGGTTGGATGACCGACCGTGGACGCATATACATCGTCTACGGGCCTGCGGACGAGGTCGAGTCACACCCTTCCGGCGGCTCGTATGAGCGGCCCATCGAAGAAGGTGGCGGCGAGACTTCGACTTATCCATTTGAGGACTGGCGCTATCGTTACATCGAGGGTATCGGACAGGAAGTCATTATCGAGTTCGTCGATACCTGTATGTGCGGCGATTATCACATGACGATCGACCGCAGCGAGAAGGACGCGCTCAAGTATGTGCCGAATGCCGGCCTGACTCTTTATGAACAGATGGGCATGTCGAGCAAAGCTGACCGATTTAGTGGCGGAGGGCTCGAGCAATTAGGTCGTGGCCCAAATTCCACGGACCTGCAAGCCAAACAGTTCGATCGTCTCGAACAGTACGCAAAACTGAATCAGGCTCCGGCCGTGAAATTCAAAGATCTTGAAGAAGTCGTCAAGCACAAGATCAATTACAACTCGATGCCGTTTGATGTGCGCACCGATTTCGTGAAGATCACGAGCGACACGATCCTGGTGCCGGTGACTATTCAGCTCAAGAACCGCGACATCACCTTCGCTAACAAAGACGGTGTACAGCATGGCGTAGTCAACATTTTCGGCCGCCTGACAACGCTGGCCGGCAAAGTGGCGCAGACGTTCGAGGACACCGTCGTTGCAGACGTGCCTGCCGAGCTATTGCCGAAGGAGGTCGGGAATTCCAAAATCTACTGGAAGGCCGTCCCACTGAAACCGGGGCGTTATCGGCTCGATCTGGTTGTAAAAGATGTGAACGGCGATCGCATGGGAACTTGGAGCCGCGGTATTATTGTTCCCGAGTTCCAGGATGACAAGCTGGCAAATTCATCGCTGATCGTGGCAGATGATGTGGAGCCAGTTCCGAGCACCAGCGTGGGTACGGGAATGTTCGTGATTGGTACTACCAAGGTCCGTCCACGCGTGGCCCCGAGCGACGGCAAGCCGGTAGTGTTCAAGCGCGGGCAAAAAGTGAACTTTTGGATGCAGGTTTATAATCTGAGCGTGGACGACAAGACCCATAGGCCGTCTGCGACGTTCGAATATGACATTGTGAACGCGGCCACCAACAAACAAGTGGTACACGCGGTCGAATCGTCAGACAAAATGGGCAATATCGGTGACCAGGTCACCTTGCAAAAAGCTGTGCAGGCCGCGAACCTTGATCCGGGCGTTTATCGCATCCAAATCAAGGTCAACGACAATATCTCCAAGCAGACCGTAGATCCTACGGCGACATTTTCGGTCGAGTAAGCCAGGTTCTAAGAACTGATGCAGAGTAAGCTCGGCTATCTCGTGGTTGTTTTCGGATTGTCCCTTCCGGCGTGGTGTGCCGATCGGACAGCTACGATCGCCGGTTTCATTCGCAACTCCAGTGGAACGCCGCAAGTGGGTGCGGTGGTCCAGGTGCTCGGCTCCGCTGCACAAAGTTTCAGCTTCATCACTGACGATAAAGGCTTCTTCCGCGCGACCGGACTGGTACCGGGCACCTATTCGGTGAAAGCCTCGGCGCCAGCATTCCTTCCTACTCTACGCGAGAAGATCAGCTTAAAAGCAGGAGCAAGCATCCTGCTGAATCTGACTTTGTCCACGATCTTTGACGCGCTTCAAATGTCTCCGCGGCGCGGTAGCTCTGACGATGGCGACTGGGACTGGGTATTACGGTCAGCTGCAAATCGCCCTGTCCTTCGGATCCTTCCAGATGGTTCCCCTGTCATGGTAGCGGACAAGTCGACGAGCACGGACCTGAAAGGCTCGCTATCGTTCGTTGCAGGCGCTCCATCGGACGGTTTTGGCTCCATCTCTGACATGAGCACCGGATTCCTGGTGGAAAAATCGCTGTTCGCGAATGGGACGCTAACGTTTAACGGCGATCTCGGATACGGCTCTTCGGTACCGAACGCGGTGGTGCGCACTTCTTATAAGCACCGTCTCGCAAATGGCTCTACGCCTGAAATTGCATTCACGATGCGGCGACTCTCTTCGCCGGATCTGGGTATCCATAACGCGCAGTTGCAAGCGTTGGCGCTCACCACCTCTGACGACGTTGCGCTAGGTGATGTTCTGGAACTTAAGTTCGGCAGCGAACTACAAACCATCCAGTTTATGGGAAGAGTGACGGCGTTTCGCCCATTCGGTTCAGTCGCCGCTCATCTTTCGCCGGATACAGTCGTTGAGTACCGTTATTCCACTTCGCGTCCTGATAGACGCCAGGAAAAAGGCTTTGAAACTGCGCCTGCTGATTTGAGCGAAGCTGATCCGAGGCTCAGCATGATTGGATTTTCGCCCGCCCTCGAGCGCGCCCATCATCAGGAATTCGCGCTCTCCCATCGGGAAGGGAATACGAGCATGCAGGCGGCGGTCTACTTCGATCGCTTGACGAATCCCGCACTGACGGGAGTCGGCGAGTTCTCGTCCAGCACTGGGGATGTATTGCCTGATGTCTATTCCGGTACCTTCAGCTACGAAGGCCGGAACCTCGATACACGCGGCATGAGATTGGTGCTCGAGCAAAAGCTGACTTCCGATGTCTCTGCAACGCTGGACTACAGCTATGGCGGTACGCTGGACTTTAACGGCGAACCCGCTAGTCTGGATCAGGTTAGGGATCTAAGTGTGACTCGAAATCGTCACGCCCTGGCAGGCAAAGTAAGTGGCACGGCGCCGCATACCAAGACTCGCTGGATAGCCTCTTACAGATGGACCAGCGGGCGAGCGCTGACGCCAGTCGATATGTTCAACTCCTCTCCCGGTGAGGCCGACCCCTTCCTGGACATTTTCCTGCGCCAGCCGGTTCCCTGCCTCGGCTCACTACCTGGCCACATGGATGTAGTCGTCGAAATCCGCAATCTGCTGGCACAAGGATATGTTCCGGTGTTCGGGCAGGACCATCGGACGGTTTACCTCGTCCAATCCGCGCGCGCCGTGCGCGGCGGACTCGCGTTTAACTTCTAATCTCCAACCGCCTTCGTTCCCGCGCGGCCTCTGCGTCCTTTGCGGTTGAAGGCTTTGTTTTCTCTGTTAATCCCAAGCAAATCTTTCTCCCACACACGAGTCGCTCTGATCTTCGCAGCAAGATCGTTTAGCCATTGAGATTGTGGTCGCGAGTCTGTCGCGCGGCGAGAAATGTTCAGTCTTTGTGGCTGGAAGGTCTTCATTTGCTTGCGCTACAATCGGCTGCCAACGATCCCACATAACTCGCGAGGGCCCTATGAAGCTGCAGCTGAGCATTGCCCTGTTTCTCCTGTGTTCTGGTTCCTTGCTCGCACAAACTTTTCGCGGAACAATTCTCGGAACTGTCACAGACCCGCAAGGCGCGGTTGTTGCTGGCGCTATGGTTTCAGCGCGCAACATCGACACCGGTCTCGTGCGTACTACCCAGACCAGCGCCGATGGGAGCTACTCAATTCCTGAGCTCCCTATCGGAACCTACGCAGTGACCATTTCGCAGAGTGGGTTTCAGAAGTCGGTCACAAGCGGGATAAGAGTGGACGTCGCTGCCGAGAAGCGCGTTGATGTGGCGCTCAAGGCAGGCGAGGTGAGTACTGTCGTCGAGGTTTCTGGCGAAGCTTTACCCCAGATCGAAACGACAACAGACACTCTTGGCAATACCTTCACTGCTGAGCAGGCGAAAGACCTGCCGCTTAATGGACGCGACTTCCAGAAGATGATCTTCCTCACCCCCGGAGTGTCAGGATCGCCGGACCAGATCACGGATTCGCCCGGCTCGTTCGGCATTTTCTCCATGAACGGCGCACGCGGCCGCTCGAACAACTTTCTGCTCGACGGTACAGATATGAATGATGGCTACCGCAACGACCCGGCCATCAACGAAGCGGGCGTGTTTGGCACACCGGCGACAATTCTCCCGGTGGATGCGATCCAGGAGACGCAAATCAGTTCGAACTTCATGCCGGAATACGGCCGGAATGCGGGGGCCACAGTCAACATCGTGACCAAGAGCGGCACGAATAGTCTGCACGGCAGTGCGATCGAATATTTTCGCAACGATGCACTCGACGCCCGCAACTACTTCAATCCTTCAGACCAGCCCAAAGCCCAATTTCATAACAACCAGTTCGGCGGATCTCTCGGCGGGCCGATTGTGAAGGACAAGACTTTCTTCTTTCTCGATTACGAGGGGCAGAGAGAGAGGGTCGGCGTAGTCACATTAGGTTGTGTCCCCGATCCAGCCCAAATCGCAGCCGACGAGTCAGCAAACGGCACTGCGAATTCCGTTGTCGCGTCACTACTGGCGAGAAATCCTTGGCCCAAGCCGAATATTCCAGGCACCTTTGGAACGCCATCATCGCCAAATTCTGGAACCGGCGAGGAAGTAGGCTGTCCCAACGGCCCCAATGCGTCAATAGTTTCTCCTTCCTATAACCGTGTGGACAGCATGATCGCGAAGATTGACCACAGTATTAATGTGCGAAATTTGATAACCGGCCGTTACTTCTTCGGCGACAGCTCGCAATCATTTCCTTTGGCTTTGACTGCCAGCGGTGGCCAGCTTCCCGGATTTAATACGTTCACTCCGACGCGGGTTCAGCTTGTGTCGCTTTCGCATGTCTGGACCATTTCGAGTACGCAAGTCAACGAACTGCGTTATGGTTGGAACCGGTTTGCCGAAGATTTTCTGCCCGAGGACCGCGCTTTTCATCCGAGTTCAATCGGACTTAATGTAGGAACTGGGCTCGCAGATAGCGGTCTGCCGATCATGCTGGTCGGCAGTTTTGCGCAACTTGGGACCACCAGCGGCGACCCTCGCGGACGCGTCGACACGAACAATCAATTGATCGATAACTTCTCTTGGAAGCTAAATAAGCACGATATCAAATTAGGGTTCGAGTACCGGCGGACAGCGATCAGGCAATACTTCGATAAATACTTTAGAGGCAAACTCGAATTCGACAATTTGGCTGATTTCTTGTCTGGTACTGTGGATGGCGGCTTTCAATACACTGGCAATTCGTTGCGCCACACTGCTGAGAATAGCGAAGGGCTCTACCTCCAGGATACTTTTCGCATCACCCCACGGCTTACCTTGAACTATGGGTTACGTTGGGATTATTTTGGAGTTGTTTCAGAAAAGAACAATTTGTTTAGCAATGCGACAAGCGCAAATCCAACAACCGGAACGCTTGTGTTAACGCAAGTGGGCCAGCAGGGCCTCGGAAATCTTTACCAGCCGGACCACCGCAACTTCTCCCCGCGTGTGAGCGCCGCTTGGGACGCCACCGGCAAAGGTACGACAGTCGTTCGCGCTGGGTGGGGAATTTTCTATGATGCTTTTTCGCAGGACATGTTCTTGGGACATCTACCCTATCCGCCGTTCTATGATCCTGGGCCGGCTTACAATCCCGTCGGACCTGCACAGATAGTTCCCGCTGGCGTAACGGGTACTATTGCTTCGGGCCAACCTGTTTTTGGCGCTCCCGATTGCAGCAACCTGGAATGCGACACTTTCGTCGTGGACCAGAACATCCGTACGCCTTACATGGAGAATTACAACCTGAACATTCAGCATCAGCTTGCGAGTAAGGTCGCGTTGCAGGTTGGATATGTCGGATCGCAGGGTCATCACCTGTTGCGTTTTCGTGATATCAATCAACCGAGTCAGGCGGCGATTACGGCTTCAGATTTGTCGAGTGGCATCTCTAGCTACGGCGTACCGCGTCCCTTTGCCTATGCTGCGCCGTACTTTACTTTTTATGTCATGCAAGAGGAGTCTACAGCGAGCTCGAATTACAACGCATTGCAGACGAGCCTGCGCGTGAATGGATGGCGGGGAATTACCTCGATCGTCAACTACTCCTGGTCGCACTCGCAGGACACCGCGAGTGATGGCGAAGATTTCGAGCCGAACGCTTCTCAGCCTTACGACAGTACCCGTCCAAACCTGGAGTATGGCAACTCGAATTTCGACGTGCGCAACCGCTTCACTTGGATATTCGGTTACCAGCTTCCGAAGATGGGTGATGGACGGTTGAGGAATGGATGGGGATTTACCAGCACCTTGACGCTGCAGGGTGGCCAACCTTTCCAGATGAATTACAACTTTGAAGACGATTTCAGCGGAGCGGGTGAAGGTATCGACCGTCCCGATGTGGTTGGACCGATCGTGTACCACAAGGGCGATCCCCTTAACTACGTTGACTTGAGCTCGTTCGCAATACCGTGCACGATCACTGGCTTTGCTATCGCTAACGGCCCCACAGAATCGGCTGCCGATTGCGTACCCGGGACGCGCCATTTCGGCAACGAACGCCGTAACTCGCTTGTGGGCCCCGCTTACAAAAACTGGGACTTCGCACTTTACAAAGACACCGCAATCACCGAGCGGCTAAACTTTCAGCTTCGTGCCGAGTTCTTCAACATATTGAATCACCCGAATTTCGCGAGTCCGTTCTTACCGTTGTTCATAGCCGATCCGGCACAGAACGACTTCGCACTCAACGGCAACGGCCGCGAAGTTGGCACTGGTGGTTTCGCGTTGGGCGCCACCGGCGACGTTGGCATCGGCAATCCCTTCCTCGGAGGCGGCGGCCCACGCGGAATTCAACTTGCCGCAAAGTTTACGTTCTGACTTCGTTTGATCGGTTGTTTGCTCTTCCCACGTTTGGGCAAATGCTGCGCCGAACGAGCAAATTGTTAGCGCTATCAATCGCAGCGCTGCGACTACACGCCATTGATTCAGCTGCGATTAGCGTTGTCTATGTAGCCCGTTCGAGGCATCCCGCGCGGAATGACCGGCCGTCCAGCCGGTGGAGAAGTTTGATCATATGCGGCTTGAGCAATTGAAAGTGCTGGATCGTCAGTAAATACTCGGCGATGAACCAGATCGGCTGATCGGTGGTCATCCAATTGAGGCGGTCGAATCGCGCAAGGTTCACCGGGTTCGAGAAAGTCCGTAATGTCCGCTCTCGTCGCAAGTTGAAGTACGCATCGAAGTAACTCATGACAAGTTCGCGGAGAGATCGAAAGATCGGCTCACGAAAGCCCAGCCCGCTGTAGTTGGATTTTGAGACCGCACCCCAATGTCCGCTTCGCTTGTACACAGCGATTACGTGGTCTGTATCACGTTCTGCCTCTAGATCGATCACCAGGGGCGGATATCCATTCACTCGTAAGGCCGCTGCCGCGAAAATTGCTCCTTCGAAACAGTGCGACGTGTTCTCTCGCAAGACGCGACGCGGTGACCAAGCCGTATCGGCGACATGGTACGGCTGATCATAAAGCAGTTGCTGGATCCCGTGAGGGTCTTTTAGGCCACGCAATTTCCGTAGCTCGGCTGCAGTGAAGCTTCCGTGTGAATTGTTCATTCAGAGCGAGTTTAATGGAACGCGGACATCAGGGGCGTTAACCACCGAGAGCACAGAGGCTTACACTCAGGCGAACAACTCCGTTAACTCTCGCGGACTATCGACAACCACGTCCGGTGGCGCCTCGCTGAATGTATGTGGCGCGAAGCCGTAGGTTACACCGCAGGTTGCGATGTTGGCATTGCGGCCTGTCAACACATCGACGGAGGAGTCTCCTACGATTATCGCCTGGTCCGGGGCAGTCGAAGTCTCCCGTAGAAGGCTCTTTACGGCGGAAGGGTCTGGTTTCTTCGTGTCAAAACTGTTACCGCCGTAAACACGCACAAAAAATCCGCCCAGACCAAGGGCTTCTACAATGGCCCGCGAAGGATTGACCGGCTTATTCGTAAGTACCGCCAGCTTCCGTTCTGTACCGTTAGCCCCAATTTGCTTTAAGGCTTCCGTAATACCTTCGTACAATCGCGTGTGGTCCAGTTTGTGTTCGCGATAGTAGACTAGGAAAAAGTCGAGCGCCTCTCGAACAAACTTCTCGTCTTCGGGATCGCCCAGCGCGCGGCGGACAAGCATCGGCGCGCCATCTCCGACATAGGAGGCCACAACCTCTCCGGGCAGTTCGGGTCGGTCGAAATGCGTAAGCATGGCGTTCACCGAATTGACCAGATCGAGACGCGAATCGATAAGGGTCCCATCGAGATCAAAGATCACCAGCTTCATCGAATGCGGATCAAACTGGCGATTAAAGCGAGGCATCGATTCAGGATACAGCAGTCACCACCGGATAAAGCCTCAGGGTGCCCTATCCTTCCCGCTTTTTTGCGGGGGAGGGTGGGGTTTTTGGCTTGCCTGCCAACGACGAACGACGGACTACGGAACGACAGACCACTCATTTGTGGCTCATCACTGACCGCTGATTTACAATACGTTTCGGCCACGGAAGAATTCCGTGCTGATCTCACGCATGCCGACCCGGAGCCACGGAAAATCCGGTGCACTTGCCGAGCCGAACAAGGCAGGCAAGACCTACGAAGGTCTCTCCCGCCAGCAACTCATCGAGATTTATCGGCTGATGTACACCTCGCGGCGGCTCGATGATCGCGAGATCATGCTCAAGCGCCAGCAGAAGATTTTCTTCCAGATCTCCGGCGCGGGCCACGAGGCGGTGACGGTTGCGGCAGGCCTGGCAATGAAGCCGGGCTACGACTGGTTCTTTCCTTATTACCGCGATCGCGCGCTCTGTCTGGCGCTGGGGGTCACTCCTGATGAAATGCTTCTCCAGGCAGTGGGTGCGGCAGAAGATCCCAGTTCCGGTGGGCGGCAAATGCCATCGCACTGGGGATACAAGCGGCTCAATGTCGTAACTCAGTCTTCCTGCACCGGCACTCAGATTCTTCATGCGATCGGTTGCGCCGAAGCCAGCCGCTATTTCATGCTCCACCCGAATGCTGGGCAGAAGGCGAGCGGGGACTATCGCGAATTCAAAGATGTTCAGTTTCACGGCGATGAGGTTACCTATGTTTCCCTTGGCGATGGCACCACCAGCGAGGGCGAGTTCTGGGAATCGTTGAATGCTGCCGCCAACTTGCGACTGCCGATCGTATTTCTCGTTGAAGACAATGGCTACGCGATCTCCGTTCCGGTCGAAGTTCAAACTGCCGGTGGAAATATTTCGCGCCTGGTTTCGGGCTTTCCGAATTTCCATTTTGAAGAGATCGATGGCACCGATCCGGTTGTGAGTTTTGGCGCCCTCTCGCGTGCAGTTGCGCATTGTCGTGCTGGAGTTGGGCCGTCGTTTGTTCATGCGCACGTGATCCGGCCATACTCGCATTCGCTGTCAGATGACGAAAAGCTTTATCGTCCGGATGTCGAGCGCCAGAGAGATGCCGCCCGCGATCCCATCTCGCGCATGCAGTTGTTCCTGATCCGCGAGGGCGTTCTCGACGAGAAAGGAATCAACCGAGTCGAGAAGGAAGTTGATGATGAATTGCAGGCTGCTGTTGACCGTGTGCTGGCCGCGCCTTTGCCCCGGCCGGAGACCATAAAGCAGTTCTTGTATTCGCCTGATCTGGACCCAACATCCCCTGCATTCGATGGGCAGCTCGCGGGCGAGGGCGCCCGCGCCACACAAGATTCCGAGAAGAAGCCAGCGCCAAAGACCATGGCCGACCTGATTAACGCCACGCTCCGCGATGAGATGAAGCGCGATGAGCGCATTGTGGTGTTCGGCGAGGACGTCGCCGATTGCAGCCGCGAGGAATACTTGCGGCAAAAAATGGTCAAAGGCAAAGGCGGCGTGTTCAAGCTGACCTCAGGCCTGCAGTGCGATTTTGGCTCGGAGCGCGTATTCAATTCTCCGATCGCAGAAGCAAGTATTGCGGGTCGCGCGGTCGGCATGGCTGTACGCGGGCTCAAGCCAGTCGCCGAAATCCAGTTTTTTGATTACATCTGGCCTGCGATGATGCAGCTGCGCAACGAGCTGCCGACCATCCGGTGGCGATCAAACGGCGCGTTCTCGGCGCCTTGCGTCATTCGGGTTGCTATTGGCGGATATCTAACCGGCGGCGCAATCTACCACTCGCAGTGTGGCGAAAGCATTTTTACGCATACGCCAGGCATGCGCGTGATCTTTCCTTCCAACGCGCTCGATGCTGCGGGCCTGCTCCGCACAGCAATCCGCTGCGATGACCCGGTGATGTTCCTTGAGCACAAGCGGCTCTACCGGGAAAGCTATGGCCGCGCGCCGTATCCCGGACCGGACTACATGATCCCCTTCGGTAAAGCGAAAGTCGTGCATCCGGGAACTGACCTTACGGTCATTACATACGGGGCTGTCGTTCCGCGCGCTTTGCAAGCCTTACAGAAGCTGGATCGTGAGCAAGGACTGAAAATTGAGTTGATCGATCTGCGATCGCTGAGTCCTTACGACTGGGACACGATTGCTGCGTCAGTCCAGAAAACCAGCCGCGTCATAGTTGCCTACGAAGACACGCTGAGCTGGGGCTACGGAGCCGAGATTGCCGCCCGAATTGCGGGAGAATTATTTGAGCATCTCGACGCTCCGGTTAAACGAGTTGCGGCCAAGGACACCTTCGTTGCATATCAACCTGTGCTTGAAAGCGCCATTCTGCCGCAGGTGCAAGATTTGTATTTGGCGATGAAAGAGGTTTCCGAATACTAGGCGCCTTCTCGACTGTGTTCTTTCACTCTCCCAAGTCTCATCGGGCAATTGCAGCGCTTGCAGCGATCCTTGCTTCTTGCACGGTTGCCCCAGCACAGAACTACAAATACGTCCGCATCGGCAACCAGCAGAACGTCCACAGCAAGTTCGAATTTGGTATCGCCATGATGGGCGGTGGCTCTGACTTGGACGAGGCGTTTCGTTGGCTGTGCGCGAAGTCGGACGGCGGAGATTTTCTCGTGCTGCGGGCGGTTGGCGGTGACGACTACAACCCGTATATCAACGGACTCTGCAAACTGAATTCAGTCGCGACAGTGGTAATTCCTGATCGCGCGTCGGCCCAGGATGCGAAGGTCTCAGCCATCATTCGCGATGCGCAGGCAATTTTCATCGCGGGAGGCAATCAGGCGCGTTACGTGAATTTCTGGCAGGGCACGCCGGTGCAGGATGCAATCAATGCCGATATTGCAGAAGGGAAACCGATCGGCGGTACCAGCGCAGGATTGGCAGTTCTCGGCGAATTTATCTATGGTGCGCTGGAAGACAAGGACGACGACAACGACCTGAGCTCGCCCGAGGTGCTGCGCGATCCGTATTTCTATCGCGTGACGCTAGCGCGAAATTTCCTGCAAGTTCCGCTGCTAAAGAACACTTTGACCGACAGTCATTTTGCGAAACGTGATCGCCTTGGCCGGAGCGTGGGCTTTCTCGCGAGAATTGTTCAGGATGGCTGGTCGGCAAATCCGCGCGAAATCGCCATTGACGAAAAATCCGCGGTGCTGGTGGAGCCAGATGGCTCGGCGAAGATCGTAGGTCCCGGCAAAGGTGCGTACTTCCTTCAGGTCACCCAATCTCCCGAAGTCTGCGCGCCAGAAAAGCCGCTAACGATTCGCGGTATTCGTGCACGCCATGTCGGATCAGGCAAGAGTTTTGACGTGGAGAAGTGGTCGGGCCAGGGCGGGGAAGACTACGAAATCTCGGTGCTCAATGGACAGATATCGCAGAAATAGGAACGCCCTGTTCGGCTTGAACTCTGATATCGCGAAAACTGCAGCAGAATCGTGGAAGGTTTTAGTGACTGAAAACGATAAGAAACGTGATGGTGCCCCACCCTTCCCGCGTTGTTTGCGGGAGGGTGGGGAATTTGACTTCCCTTCGTTCAAAACAAAATTCAAAATCCCCGCCCTGTGTCTCCAAGACCAGGAGACACAAGGACGGGGCACCCGCTGCATTTTTATCAACCACATCCTGCTAGTTCTCGGAGCCTCGCTGCTCTGTGCGTGTGTCGCGGTTTCTCAAGTGCCAAAGCCAGCGAAACCTCCGGCCGAATTCAACCCACCGGCGCCGCACACCAATGCTCCTCTGGGCGATATCAAGCGCATGCCGGGCGAGGGAGACGGCGCATACAAAACACACAAGTACCGCGATCTGTTTGCCGAACAGGGACACTCGCCGGAAGAATCACGCGCGAAAATCGAGAAGGCATTTCAGCAACTCTTCCACGGAGACGGCCAGGAAGAAAGGATCTACTTCGAGACCAGAGCCAATGAGAACGGTCCGCTGGCTTACATCACCGACTGGGCGAACAATGACGCGCGCACTGAGGGCATGAGCTACGGCATGATGATCGCTGTCCAACTGAACAAAAAGCGTGAGTTCGACGCCATCTGGAATTGGTCGAAGACTTACATGCTTGTCACCGATCCGAAGAACCCATCAGTCGGATACTTTGCTTGGTCGATGAATACCGACGGCACGCCGCGCTCGACCGGCGCTGCGCCTGATGGCGAAGAGTACTACGTAATGGCGCTCTACTTCGCAGCGCATCGCTGGGGCAACGGGCAGGGAATTTACAACTACAAGGCTGAGGCGGACAAGATTCTTCGCGGAATGCGGCATCATCCGGTGCTGACGGGAACGAGCCCGTTTCGCATTCATCCCGAGGACCCGCCGTTTGTTCCGCCGGACCATCCCTGGCCGAGCCCGAACAACAAAAGACTCGAGCAGGAGGCTGCGGCCAAGGGACAAAAACTCGAGATGCATCATGCGCCCTGGGACGCGCCGCATTACGGAGAGGATTGGCCCGATGGTCGATGAAGACCACTTCATGATCAAGTTTGTGCCCAACGTGAATGTGAATTTTACGGATGCGTCGTATCATCTGCCGGCGTTTTATGAATTGTGGTCGCGCTGGGGACCAGAAGAAGACCGCGAGTTCTGGGCCAAAGCCGCCGACGTGAGCCGCGACATGTTCCCCAAAGTCACAGGCCCTGAGACTGGATTAACGCCCGACCGAAACTACTTCGATTACTCGCCAATGATTGGGCGTGACGGAACACCAACGCCGTTCAGTTACGACTCCTGGCGCAGCGTGAGCAACTGGTCAGTCGATTATTCTTGGTGGCACAAAGCGCCGCAGGAAAAAGTGCTAAGCGACCGCGTTCAGAAATTCTTGTTCGGGCAGGGAATCAGCACTTTCCCTGACCGCTACACACTTGATGGCAAGCCGCTCTCCGACCGGCACTCGGTTGGAATAGTCGCGACGACCGCAGTGGGAAGTCTCGCTGCGAGCGCGGGCCCGATCTCGAAGGCTTTTGTAGAAGAGCTTTGGAAGACGCCAACGCCATCAGGCGAACAGCGTTATTACGACGGCTTGCTGTATCTGATGAGCCTGATGCACTGCAGCGGCAATTTTAGGATTATTGAGTGAGTCGTCACGCGATATTTTTCACGGCTAAAACGGATTAACGACTCGGACTCCACCCAAGATGGCGCCATGCTGAAGATCTTCGCTGTACAACACGGATGCCCCGCCGATGCGCGCTGCATGCACAATCATTGCGTCCCAGAACGAAATTCGTGTCAACCGGTGGAACTCGATTGCGGCAATCAGATCTGAAATTTCAAAACGCACGACCTTAGCGCAAGAGAAAATCTCAACACGCCTTTGTGCCTTCTCTAGAGAAACATGCAATTTGCGAGTTACAACTGCAAAGTATTCTTGCAGAACTTGCAGTGAGAGGACGGCCGTATCCGCCGTGAGATGTTCATCGAGAAGGCTGCTGGCGCGCTTTTGCTTTGCCAGTGCCGAAGCATCGTCGCCATAGACGAGGATGTTGGTGTCGAAGAAGGCCAGGCTCATCGGCGCTCATGTATTTCGTCGCGATTGAACTTCCAGCCTTTCGAGTCCCCGGTTGGATGCTTGGACATCTCACGGAACTCTTTGAGTAGCGCTTCACGATCAGGATTCCCTGCCAGTTGCTCGAGATATTCCCGTACGAGCTGGTTCACACTCTTGCCCAGAGCTTTTGCTCGTCGGCGAGCACCTTGAACAGTCTCATCATCTACTGATAGCGTCAAATTCATATATGAATTATACGTGCGCACGTATTACGTGTAAATGGTTGAGGGTGTCTCAATCCGGAGTCCGGACAACGAAGCTCAATCGCCATCTTTTCCACAGCCTCAGCTACTCAGACTATTGACCTTACGTAGAGTTGAACCAGAGCTGTAAACACCATTCCTAGTGGTCGCCTATTCAGTAATCCGCAAGTTGTTGAGTTTTTCAGATTGAGACTAAAAGCGAGGACATAACCCTCTAATTTGCCATTGACAGCAAAGCGTTTAGGCGTAAGATGTGGTCAAAAGTGGTAGAAAGTGGAAAGAACAGTCAGAGCCGTGGGCGGAAGTGAGTGAGATCGGAGTGATGGTGGAACAGACGGCTACCTCCCCCAACAAGAGCCTGAATGAGATTGAAAAAGCCGAACTCGTCACTGTTTTTGCCTCAGCAATCGGAATCGTCGCCTCTTCGAGGCGACCCGACGGGCGAGGGCGCCCGTCGCCACATGGCCACTCTTTAACCAATCATGTTTCGCGGCAATCACCCAACTCGCGTCGACGAAAAAGGACGGCTCAAGGTTCCGGCCGAGTTCAAGCGAGTGCTCGACGAGAAGTACGGGCAGCAATTCTACATCACGAGCTTCGACGGAAAGGTTGCACAAGTTTATCCCTTCGAGGAGTGGGAGCGGATCGAGCAGAAGCTGGCAGGGCTCTCCACTTTCAATCCTACGAAGAAGAAGTTTCTCGACCGCACGAACTACTGGGGCCAGCAAGTGGAGATCGACGGACAGGGCCGGCTCTTGATTCCACAACTGCTGCGCGAGTCGGCGCAGATCAAGGGCGAAGTGGCTGTGACCGGAATGCTGACGTACCTGGAAGTGCGGAATCTCGAGGCCTATCGCCGCGAGATCGAGGAGAACAAGTTCACGCCCGAGGATGAGAAGACGCTCGACGAGCTGGGTATCTAGTCAATCCCGTCAAACGGAGAGACGCCGTTAGATGGGAGCTCGGAGATATGGGCAGCAACGGTTTGGAAGACACCCCCGAGCGGGGTGGGCATGGCAAGAAAGAGGAGTTTGGCCATGTTCCGGTTCTTTTAAAAGAAGCGATCGACTTTTTAGCCGTCCGGCGCGGCGGGACCTATATCGACGCCACGGTGGGCCTTGGCGGGCACAGCTTAGAAATCGCAAAACGCCTCGGCGCACCGGGTCATTTGATTGGCTTCGATAGGGATCCAGCAGCGCTGCAGAAGGCACGGGAAAGGTTGATACCGCAAGGTCCCTCGACTTCGCGTTCCGAAGATTCAGAACGCTTTGCTCGGGATGACAGAGTTGGGGGGAGTGATTGGCCAGAGATCACATTGAAGCATGGATCATTTTCCGACCTCGCGAACGACGTAGGACGAACGACGTACGACGGGATTTTGGCCGACCTCGGCGTAAGTAGCCTGCAATTTTCCGATCTCGCGCGCGGCTTTAGTTTTCAGGCGGAAGGGCCTTTGGACATGCGGATGAATCCGATGTCGGAGCCGACCGCCGAACAAGTGGTAAACCAGTTCGACGAGCGCGAGCTTGCCGATCTGATTTACGAATTCGGTGAGGAAAGGAGGTCGCGGAGAATCGCCAGAGCCATTGTCCGGTCGCGG
>Ga0070741_10003156_pt1 | contig 41697 bp, 58 predicted proteins | sample Coa_R1_4_FD_66440 | JGI IMG/M metagenome (GOLD analysis project Ga0070741, IMG submission 66440) | Surface soil microbial communities from Centralia Pennsylvania, which are recovering from an underground coalmine fire - Coalmine... | ecosystem: Environmental > Terrestrial > Soil > Unclassified ... | reverse complement strand
CGAACAGGAGGTGAGCCTCGTGCCCGAGGTGAGTGTAGTGGTGGAGCTGCGGGTGGCGGTGGAGCCAGGGGTTGATCCTGTCGCCCTGGAGCGGGCGATCGCCGAGCAGGGACGCCGCGGATCAAAGGAGCTCTACCGGGCAGCGCTCGCGTCCCTTGACACTCAGGCAACCGGAGCGGTCGGCGGGGCGCGCCAGAGGCTCGAGTGCCGCTGGGTGGCCACGATCTTCGGGCGGGTCCGGATCTGGCGGTACCGAGTGAAGGCCGAGGGCCGGAGCTTCCACCCCTTGGATCGGGCCCTCGGGCTGTCCCAGGCCGAGCCGTCCGCGGCGCTTCGAGAGGCCGTCTGCGATCTTGCCACCCGCATCCCCTACCGCCAGGTTGGGGAGGTCACCTCCCGCCTCACCGGTGAGCCCTTCTCCCATCTCAGCGCATGGAGGGTGCTGCAAGAAGAAGGAGCCAGGATCCGCACCGAGGAGGGGGAGCTCGTGGCCTCGGTCTTCGAGCTCGGGGAGGCCCCACCCGATGCCGGACCCTCACCCGAGCTCGTCGTGGTGGAGGCCGACGGGACCTTCCTCGATGCCCAGGGCGAAAAGAGCGAGCGCTTCGAGGTAAAGACCGGGGTGTTCTACACGGGCAAGGCCCGTGCCGGCGGAAGACGACACCGAAGGTGGAGGCTGCTCGACAAGGGCTGCTACGCGACGACGGCAGATGCCGACGCCTTCGGCAAGGGCCTTGCCGCCCGCGGCTTTGCCTGGGTGGGGCTGCACCGGGCCCGCCACATGCAGTGCGTGCACGACGGGCTGGACGAGTACGGGGTGACCTTCGCTGACTGGTTCCCGCACGCCGTGCACCAGATCGACCACTTCCACGTCGCCGAGCGGATCTGGCAGGTCTTTGGCGCCGACGCCCACCGGTTCGAGCGCCGGAAGCGGCTTGCCCTTTCCGACCCGAGGGCCCTCGCCCGAAGGCTCCGCCGGCAGGTGGCCGGGATCCGTCCCGATCAGGCGACCGAGCTCGCCGGCTACCTCGAGCATGTCGCCGCCCACTGCACGGGGTGGATCGCCTGCCCCGCAGGCTCCGCCGCGGCCGGATGCACGTGGTGGGCTCCGGCGTCGTGGAAAAGCACCAGGACCTGCTCGTGAAGCGCAGGATGAAGGGCAAAGGCATGCGCTGGACCCGCCGGGGCGCCGATCACCTGCTCGCGTTGCAGGCCCGCCGCTTCTGCGACCGCTGGCCGACCAGCTGGGGGGTGATCGCCGGGTAGGATCGGGCGGTATCAGGCGATGAGGGCCTGCGGGCCTTCCCGCCCATCCCCTCGGACGACCGAGGGGCAGATGGTCAGGGTGAGCCCGACGTCGACTCCCCGGACCAACTGCGGAAGTTGGAACGCTTAGACTCGATCGGGGACGTCGGCCCTCGGGCCATCGCGAAACCGCTCGAGTGCCTACCACCCTTGTCCGACGAACGTGATGCCCATAGACTGCTCTCCCATGTCGCGCCTTCGGGTCAAGATCCTCTGCACCCTCGGCCCCGCGTCCTTGCACCCGGAGATCCTTCGCGGCCTGGACGAGCGGGGAGCGGACCTGTACAGGATCAACCTCTCTCACACGGCGCTCGAGCGCATCGAGCCGACGGTCGCGCTGATCCGGAGCGTGTCCTCGACACCGATCTGCCTGGACACCGAGGGACCGCAGGCTCGTTGCGGCCCGGTGATCGAGGAGCTGGTTCTGCACGAAGGCGAGCGGTTGCGCTTGACGAGCTCACCGGTCCTGGGCGACCGGGAGCGGCTGAGCATTCGGCCGCCGGCGGCGCTGGGATTCGTGCGGGTCGGCTCGAAGATCGGGGTCGACTTCGACGGCGTGCGCCTCCGGGTCGAGGAGGTAGGTGGGGAAGGGGCCACGGCCACCGTCGTGCGCGGTGGGCGGGTCCGGTCGAATCGCGCCGTCACCATGGATCCGCCACCCCGGCTCCCCGCACTCTCGGACAAGGACCGCCAGGCGATCGAGCTCGGTGCCCGGCTGGGGATCACCCACTACGCCCTGTCGTTCGCATCCGACGCGAGCGACGTCGACCTGATCCGCAGCCTGGCTCCCGCCGGGGCCCACATCATGGCCAAGATCGAGAGTCGGCTTGGCGTGCGGAACATGGACGGGATCATCGAGGCCACCGACTCGGTGATCATCGACCGAGGCGACCTCTCCCACGAGATCCCATTCGAGCTCGTCCCCTACTATCAGAAGGCCATCGTGCGACGCGCAAACCGGGGCAGCCGACCGGTCTACGTCGCCACGAACCTCCTTGAGTCCCTGGTCACCTCCACGACCCCGACGATCGCGGAGGCCAACGACATGGCGAACACCCTGATCGACGGCGTCCACGGTCTCGTCCTCGCGGCCGAGACTGCCATCGGGGTCGATCCACTCGGCTCGTTCGACCTCGTCCTGAGGGCCATCGAGGCCTTCGAACAAGCGAGCGAGGGGCAGCTCCTGCTCGAGGATCGCCGATCCCCGGAGCTCGCGGCGGGACCGGCCGACCCTCGACCGTGACGTGAGCGGAGCCGGTCCTGGCCGCCCACGGGTGTGGAGATGTTGTGGCGCGCCGCGACGCTCGCCCCCCTCCATCACCGAATACGTGCGTCTTAGGCCCTTCGTCGCCCATCGAGCGCCGTTCGACCCTTTGGTCCCGGACTCCGTCATCGTATGATTCGCGGGCGAGCCGGCCACCGCTGGAGCCGGTGGGCCAGGGAGACCACACATGCAATCTCGACAGGTCGCGCAGACCGGAGGTGAGTTCATCGACCTCCGTGACTACGTCGCCGTGCTCCGGCGCCGCGCGCTCGCGATCACGATCATCGCCGGGATCGGACTGGCACTGGGGCTCGGCTACTCGCTGATCCAGACCCCGATCTACACGGCGACCGCCAGGGTCCTGGTCAACCCGCCCCCCGACAGCACCAATCCCACCCGCGCCATCAGCATGGACACCGAGGCCCAGGTAGTGAAGTCCGCCCCGATCGCCGAGGCCGTCTCCCAGTCCCTCCGATCGCCCCTCTCGGTCGGCCAGCTCCTGCGGCACGTCTCGGTGGGGACGTCCCAAGACGCGTTCGTCATGGACATCGCCTACCGGGACCCCAAGCCGGCTCAGGCCGCGGCGGGCGCGAACGCCTTCGCGAAGGCCTATCTGGACTTCAAGCGTGAGCAAGCCCAGCAGCAGATCGACCAGCAACAGGCCTCGATCGAGGCGCAGATCGCCGAGATCCAGCGTCAGCAACGCGAGCAGAACCAGATCCTGGAGACGCACCCGCCCGGATCCGTGGAGTACCGGAACGCACAGGACACCCTGGACCAGCTCAGCGTTCGGCTGAGCGTGCTCGCTTCCTCCCTGGCCGCGATTCCCGCCGTCGTGAACCCGGGCCAGATCATCCTGCCGGCCTCTGCGCCGACGTCCCCCTCGAGCCCACGGGTGCCGCTCAACGCGGCGCTCGGGCTGCTTGCCGGGCTGTTCATCGGGGTGGCGAGCGCCTTCGTCCTGGATCGAATCGACGACCGCGTCCATCGGCGGGCCGATCTCCAGCTCTACCTCGACGCGCCGGTCCTGGCCTACGTCCCGCACGTCCGGACGAACGATCACAAGCGCGCTGCCCAGCTCGTCGTTGACCTCCAGCCTCGCAGCCCGATCGCCGAGGCCTACCGGACGGTCCGGACCAACGTCCTCAGCATGGCGCGCAAGCGCAACATCAAGGTCATCGCCGTCGTGAGCCCCATGCAGCGGGAAGGCAAGTCGATGACCTCGGCCAACCTGGCCGCCGCGCTCGGGCAGGCCGACAAGAAGGTGCTGGTGCTCTCGGCCGACATCCGAAAGCCGACCATCCACGAGTACTTCACCGTGCCGAACGACGTCGGGCTGAGCGAGGTGCTCGAGGGTGAGCTTCCGCTCGCGCAGGCCATCGTCCGCTCCGAGGTCTCCAACGTCTGGGCCCTCCCCGGCGGCCACGTGCCCTCCCAGCCGGCGGAGCTCCTGCAGTCTCCGGCGATGAGCGACCTGCTGCGGCAGGTCCGCGACGCGTTCGACTTCGTGATCCTGGATTGCCCGCCCGTGCTCGGCCTCGCCGACTGCCTTGCCGTCCTGCCGCTCGTCGACGCCACCCTCATGGTCGTCCAGGTGGGCCGGACCAGGGGCGGCGCCATCCTCGAGGCGAGCGACCAGCTCGAGCGCGTAGGGGCCGCGGTGGACGCGGCCGTGATGAACGACGTGAAGGTCCCCCGCGGGCGCCCGGGCCATCACGGCTACGGCTACTACCTCGCCTCGCACGAGTATCTCCGGCCGCAGGAGGAAGCGCGCCGACGCTCCACGCCTCGACTGGTCACGCCTCGGGCCGTGGGGCTCGACCAGCCTTCGAAGTCCCAGACCCGAAACGGCAAGGGGAGCGAGGAACCGGAGCTCCCCAAGCCCGCGGTGGGCACGGCCGACGAGTCGTAGCGGTCCGGGGACGACCGAGCCGCGGAACCCCTCGCCCCTCAGATCCCCTTCAGGAAGGCGACCGTCTCGGACAGGCCGTCCTCGAGGTGGGTCCAGGGCTTCCACCCAAGCACCTCGGCGGCGAGGGCGTTGTCGAGGGCGCTCCGGCGCAGGTCGCCCGGCGGGAGCGGACCCCGCTCCGGCGGGCCCGAGAAGCCCGTCAGCTGCGCCAGCATCCGGTAGAGGGCGTTCACCGAGGTCTCGAGGCCGGTCCCGATGTTCACCACCCGGCCGCTCCCCCGCTCCGCCGCGAGGGCGAACGCGTGCACGGCGTCGTCCACGAACACGTAGTCGCGGGTCTGGTTTCCGTCGCCGAAGATCGTGGGCGCCTGCCCCGCGAGCATCTTCGAGGCGAAGACCGCCACGACCCCCGCCTCCCCGTGCGGGTCCTGGCGCGGACCGTAGACGTTCGCGAGCGCGAGCGCCACGTACTCGATCGCCCGGTACCGCTCGTAGTACGCGAGGTAGTCCAGGGGCGCGCGCTTGCTGATCCCGTACGGGGAGAGCGGTCGGGCTCCGGCCGCCGCCGTCTCCTTGGTCGGGAGCTTGCGGGCCTCCCCGTAGAGGGTCCCGCCCGAGGCAGCGTACACGACCTTGCGAACCCCGGTCTTGGCCGAGCACTCCATCACGTTCAGGAACCCCATGAGGTTCACGCTCGCGTCGAACACCGGGTCGTCGAGCGACGGGCGCACGCCGGACTGCGCGGCGAGGTGCATCACGACCTCCGGCCGGTGCCGCTCGAACAGCGGGAGCAGCCCCTCGGCGCGGACGTCCATGTTGAAGAACGTGAACTCCTTGCCGTACCCGCGCGCCTCGGCGAGGTTGGCGATCCGTCCCGTCGAGAGGTCGTCCACCGCGATCACGCGGTGCCCCTCGGCGAGCAGCCGGTCGCACAGGTGGGAGCCGATGAACCCGGCCCCGCCGGTCACCAGATAGGTGGTCACGAGGGGCGCCCCCGCCCGCACGCGATCCGCGCGCTCACGGCGCGAGCTCCAATCCGGGATCGATCGCCACGTCGAGCGAGGAGCGCTCGCCGCGCGCGAGCCTCGACGCGCCCGCGCAGGCGATCATCGCCGCGTTGTCGGTACAGAGCTCTATCGCGGGGAAGAGCACCCGCAGCCCGGCCTCCGCTCCGGCCTTCTCCATCCGCTCGCGCAGGCGGGTGTTCGCCACGACGCCGCCGCCGAGCAGGACGGTCGAGACCCCGCGCTCGAGCGCCGCGGCGACGGTCTTGCTCACCTGCACGTCGACGATCGCCTCCTGAAACGACGCGGCGAGGTCCGCGGGGTCGGGACGTCGGCCGGCCGCCAGCTCGCCCTTCACGTACCGCAGCACGGCCGTCTTGAGCCCCGAGAGCGAGAAGTCGTAGTCGCCCGAGTCGGCCATCGCCCGCGGGAACGCGATAGCCTCCGGGTCCCCTTGCCGCGCAAGTCGATCGAGAGCCGGACCGCCGGGGAACCCCAGCCCCATGAACCGCGCGATCTTGTCGAAGGCCTCACCGGCAGCATCGTCGACCGTCTGCCCGAGCACCTCGTACCGGTGCTCCTCCGGCATATGCACGAGCAGGGTGTGGCCGCCCGAGACCACGAGGCAGACGTAGGGCGGCTCCGGCGGCCCGTGCTCGAGGAAGTTCGCGTAGATGTGCCCTTCCAGGTGGTTCACCCCGATGAGCTCGGCACCCGTGGCGAGCGACACGGCCTTCGCGGCGGCGACGCCGACCAGGAGCGCTCCCGCGAGACCCGGCCCGACCGTCACCGCGACCCCGTCGATGTCGGCGAACCGGCACCCGGCGCGGTCGAGGGCCTCGGCCATCAGCGGGTTGATCGCCTGGACGTGGGCGCGCGAGGCGAGCTCGGGCACGACCCCGCCGTACCGCGCATGCAGGTCGACCTGACTGGAGATCAGGTTGGCGAGCACGCTCCGGCCGTCCTCCACGACCGCCACCGCCGTCTCGTCGCAAGAGGTCTCGATCCCGAGGACCTTCACGGGCGGATCCCCTCCGGGAGCTCGGCCATCAGGGCGCGGAGCCGGGCCTGGTACTCGTCGGAGCGGATGCCGTCCACCCACATGATGAGAGCGTCCTCGTTGATCTCCTGGTAGTAGTTCTTCCGCACGCCGACCGGACGGAACCCGAACCGCCCGTACAGCCGCTGCGCTCCCCAGTTGGACACGCGCACCTCCAGCGAGACGGCGTCGGCGCCGAGCAGGATCGCGTTCTGGATGAGGTCGTGCAACAGACGCGTCCCGATCTTGTGCCGGTGGTGCAGGGGATCGACGGCGATGTTGGTGACGTGCGCCTCCTCACCGTAGCCGATCAGCCCGCCGTATCCCACGACCTCCCGGTCGATCCTCGCCACCAGGTAGCAGCGGTTGCGGGTCTCGGCCATCTCGGACAGGAACAGGTTGGGGCTCCACGGTCTCGGGTAGACCTGACGCTCGATGGCCATCACGCCGCGCAGGTGGCGGCGCTTCATCCGGGTCACCTCAAGCCGAGGCGCCTCGGGCTCTTTGATCCCAAGCGATCTCCGCATCCGACTTCCTCAGGTAGAGCGGTACCAGGTCGAACAGCCGGTCGGGCGTCTCCAGGATGAAGCGCGGGATCGCGAGCTCGACCAGCGCCGACGCCTCCGGGAAGGCAAGCGCCGGCGAGGCGAACTCTACCTTCCCGACCACCTCCTCGATCTCCTGTCGGTACAGGATGGCACCGTTGCCGACCAGCAGCACGTCCTCGCCCCGGGCCTGGATCTCGGCGGCCAGGTGCGCCGGGGGTCCCACCCGGTGCTCCCCATCGCGCACGACGCCTCCGGGAACCCCCCGGTAGAAGGCGAAGAAGACCTCCCCGCGCCTCGCGTCGATCACGGCGCCGATCAGCCGGCGCGTGTACCGGACGGCGTACGCGAGCACGTCGAGAGACGGCAGGCCCACGATCGGGACCGACAGGACCTGGGCGAGCGACTTCCCGGTCGCCACCCCGACGCGCAGGCCGGTGAACAGCCCCGGCCCGAGCCCGACGGCGACGCCCCCGATCTGGCCGAGGTCGACGCCGGCCCACCCGAGCAGGTGCTCGAGCGCCGGGGCCACGGCGTCGCGCCGGGTCGTACCGGCGAACCGCAGCGCTCCGAGGATCCCGCGCTCGCTGCCGATCGCGACCGAGGTCTGCGGGGTCGAGGTCTCGATCCCAAGGACGATCACGCCGCCGTCCTCCACTCCCGCGTGGCGCTCTCGAGGCGCCTCCACCGCACCTCCCAGGAGGGGCCGGTCCCCTGCAGCTCGAGCCGGCGCGCCTCGTCGCTCCACGGGGTCGTGAGGGCCACCGTCAGATGCTCCTCGGGCAGCAGACCCTCCACCGCGTCCCCCCACTCGACCAGCACCACGCCATCGGAGAGCATCTCGTCGAGGTCCAGCTCGAGCACGTCCTGGACCCGCACCAGGCGGTAGATGTCCACGTGGAAGACCGGGATCCGGCCGCGGTACTCGCGGACGAGCGTGAAGGTCGGCGAGACCACGTGGCCGTCGAACCCGAGCGCCCTCGCCGCGCCCTGCACGAACGTGGTCTTGCCGGCCCCGAGGTCGCCGCTCAGCGCGACCGCGTCCCCAACCCTGAGGAGCGAGCCCACCGCCGACCCCACGGCGCGCGTGTCCTCGGCCGTCGCGGTCCTGAGCTCGAGCCGCATCAGAACAGGCCGAGCTGCTGCTCGGCGGGCGCCGGGGCCTCGGCGAGCGCGGCCTTGATCTCCTGGAAGTCGGCCCGCAGCGCCGTCATCTGCGACGAGGACTCCCCGCCGCCGTGGAGGATCGCGGCGGGGTGGAAGGTGGGGATCACCGTTCGCCCCTGCCAGGGAAAGCGCTGCCCGCGAACGCGACTGATCGAGACGGCGCGGCCGAGCACGGTCCGGGTGGCGAAGTTGCCGAGCGTCACGATCACCCTGGGGTCGACCAGCCGGATCTGCTCCTCGAGCCACGGCGCGCACGCGTCGAGCTCGTCGGGCAGGGGATCCCGGTTGCCCGGAGGGCGGCAGAGCACGGTGTTGGTGATCCGGACGTCCTCCCTGCGGACGCCGATCTCCTCCAGCATCCGGTTGAGCAGCTGCCCCGCCGCCCCGACGAACGGTTCGCCCTGCTTGTCCTCGTAGTAGCCGGGTCCTTCCCCGATGAACATCAGGTCGGCGTCCGAGCTGCCCGTTCCGTAGACGACCTGGGTGCGGCCCTTCGCGAGCCGGCACCGCGTGCACGTCGACGCCTCGAGCGCCGCCTCCTGGAGCGTCCTCATGGCCTCTCCCCCACCGCCGGGGCGCCGGGCACCCCCGCCGCCAGCAGGACGCCCCGGCGGATCGACTCCGCGACCGCCCGGTGGGCCAGTCGCTCCAAGACATCCTGCGCGGCGGGCACCTGACCCGTCGCGAGCGTGAACACCGTGTCCCCGTCCCAGATGGTATGGGAAGGCCGAACCACGGTCGACACGGCGTCGTGCGCGGCGATCGCGAGCAGGTGAGCGCGCTCCTTGGACAGGCGAGCGTTCGTCGCCACGACGCCGATCACCGTGTTCGACCACGGGCCCTGCGGCCGGGGCGTCCCGGGCGGCGGCTCGCCCGTCTCGGGCCTGGCCCCGGCGATCACCTCACCGTCCTCACCCAGGACCTCGCCGAGCGCGTTCACCGCGAACAGGGCCCCGACGATCACGTCCTCCTCCTCGGCGGCGGCCGTCCCGATCCCGCCCTTCACCTGACGCTCGGGCCCGTGGAGCTTGGCCACGGTGGCCCCCGTCCCCGCGCCAACGCTCCCCTCCTCGACGAGCTCGGCGGCGGCGTCGCAGGCCGCGTACCCCTCGCTCGGTCCGGGCCGGGCCTTGGGATCGCCGACCCCCAGGTCGAACAGCACCGCCGCCGGAACGATGGGGACGACGGCCACGCCGGCCGGGAACCCGATGCCGCGCTCCTCGAGGTACCGGACCACCCCCTCGGCCGCCGCGAGCCCGAACGCGCTCCCTCCCGTGAGCAGGACGGCGTTCACGTGCTCCACCAGCATCCCCGGACGCAGCAGGTCGGTCTCGCGAGTCCCGGGGGCCCCGCCCCGGACCTCCCCCGACCCCACCGTGCCGGGCGGCGCGAGCACCACGGTACAGCCGGTGATCCCGCCCCGGTCGGTCGCGTGCCCCACCCGGATCCCGGGCACCCGCGTGATCACGATCGCCCCCAGATCTCGTCGGCGAAGGCGGCGAGTCGCGCGTTCACCACGTCGTGTCGCTCCAGCATCGCCATGTGACCGGCGCGCTCGACGACCTCCAGGCGCGCGTTCGGGAGCGCGGCGGCGAGCGCCATCGCCGAGGCGGGGGGCGTCACCCGGTCGTGGTCCCCGACCAGCACGAGCGCCGGCACGGTCACTCGGTCCAGGGCGGATCGGAAGTCGGCGTCCATCAGCTCGGCCAGCCCCTGGGTCCAGACCTCGGTCGGCGCGCGGCCGGCGAGACCGACGACGTAGCTCACGACGCTGGGCGAGGCGTCCGGGCCGAACTGCGTGATCCGCGCGATGAGGTGCCCGACATCGGCCGGGCCGGCCAGCACGGCCCGCCGAAGCCGATCGACGCGACGGGCCGCCTGCGCGAGCGTCCCGAGCCTCGGCCGCAGCACCCCGGTGATCGACCCCATCGCCCCTCGGAGCAGGTCCGCGGCGGCGGAACCGACGAGCGCGACGCCGCGGATCGGAGCGCCGAACAGCTCGGGGTGCGCGCCGGCAGCCGCCAGGATCGACATCCCGCCCAGGCTGTGGCCGACCACCACCGCGCCCTCCAGCGCGATCGCCTCGAGCACGGCGGCGAGGTCGGAGCCCATCGCCTCGGGCGAGAGATCCCCTCCCCTCGCGCGTCCACTCCGCCCGTGCGAGCGAAGGTCGAGCAGGACGCATCGAAACCGCTCCGAGAGCGCCGTCCACTGGTAGTGCCACGACGTCATGTCCAGGCTGAACCCGTGGACGAAGACGAGGGCGGGGAACGACGGATCGCCCGAGGCGCGCACCGCGATCGGCGTGCCGTCGAAGGACTCGACCGGTCCCAGGTCCTCGGGAGGAAGCCGTGACAGCGGCTCGTCCGCCTCCGGGTCCCGGCGCCGGCGAAGGGCCGCCCGGGCGACGACCCCCCCGGCGACGGCCCCGAACGCGAGCCCCGTCGTCACGAGCGCGGTCCGCCCGCGGCTCATCCCCGGTACTCCCGCGGCACCCGTTCCGAGATCGCGGTCACGATCTCGTACCCGATCGTCCCGACGATCCCCGCGAGCTCCTCCGCCGTGATCCGCTCCCCTCCCTGCTCGCCCACGAGCACGACCGGGTCGCCCACCCCGACCTCGTCGTCGCCGCAATCGACCACGATCTGGTCCATCGTGACCGTGCCCGCCACCCGGCGGCGTCTTCCCCCGATCAGCACCTCCGCCTTGGAGGACAGCAGACGAGAGTAGCCGTCCTCGTAACCCACGGGCACCGTGGCGATCGTTGCGTCGCGCTCCAGCGTGTACCGCCAGCCGTAGGAGAGGCGCTCGCCGGCCGGCAGCCGCTTGACCATCGAGACCGCGGAGCGCCACGTGAGGGCCGGCTGCAGACCCGCGCGGGGTCCGATGCCTCCGCCGGGGTCGAGCCCGTACATGGCCGCTCCGGTCCGCACGAGGTCGAGGTGGGTCTCCGGGTACAGCAGGGTCGCGGCGCTGTTGGCGGCGTGCAGGAGCGGACGAACCCCTTCGGCGCGGAGGCGGTCGGCGACCGCGAGGAGCCAGCCGAGCTGCTTCCTGGTGCCGGCCGGATCCTCCTCGGCGCACGCGAAGTGGGTGTACATGCCCTCGAGCTCGAGCCCCCGGGCGCGCACCTCGGCCGCGAAGTCCGGGGCTGACTCGGGTGGCCACAAGCCGACACGGTGCATCCCCGTGTCGACCTTGAGGTGGACGCGGACCGGACGGTCGAGCCCGCGGGCGGCCTCGGCGAGCGCCTCCAGCCCCTCCCTCGTGTACAGCGTCGGCGTGAGGTCGGCGGCGAGCGCCTCGCGCTCCGAGCCGGGTGGGAGCTCCGACAGGACGAGGATCCGGGCCCGGAGCCCCGCGTCGCGGAGCGCGATCCCCTCCTCCACCAGCGCGACGCCGAGCCAGGTCGCGCCCGCCTCGAGAGCGGCCCGCGCGACGGCGACGTCGCCGTGACCGTAGCCGTCGGCCTTCAGGACGGCCATGAGCTCGGCGCCCTTCGGCTTCAGCGCTCGGACGTTGTGGCGGATGGCGTCGAGGTCGACCTCGACGAACGTCGGGCGATACCGCTTCACCGGCCGAGGACCTCCGCCGTCGCGGCCGGAACGCGGGCGAGCACGTCTCCGGCCGTCGTCCCGTCGCCGCGCTCGCGCGCGGCGAGCGCGCCGGCGCGGCCGTGGAGGTAGGCGGCCGACGTCGCGGCCTCGGCGGGCGCGAGGCCGCGCGCGATGAGGCCGGCGATCATCCCGGTGAGCACGTCTCCGGTCCCGCCGGTCGCGAGGAACGGACCGCCGGTCGGGTTCACCCACGTTCGGCCCTCGGGTTCGGCCACGACCGTCCGGCTGCCTTTGAGGAGCACCGTGCCGCCGATCCGAGCGGCGAGCGATCGCGCGTTGCCGACCCGGTCGGCGCCGACCTCACGAGCGGTGATGCCCGCCAGCCGCGCGAACTCCCCCGCGTGCGGAGTCAGCACCACGTCCGAACGCCGGTCGGCGAGCTCGTGAACCCGGCCCGCAAATGCGTTCAGCCCATCGGCGTCCAGGACCACGGGCACGGGGCACGAGCGCACGAGGGTTCGAACGTACGCGGCCGTCTCCTCCTGGGTCGTCATGCCGGGCCCGATCGCGACGGCGTCCGCGGACGCGAGACCCTCCTCGAGCCGCTCGACGGAGGCAGCCACCGTGCCCTCGCGTGTCTCGGGCAGGGGAACGAACGTCGCCTCGCGAAGGATGCTCTGAACGACCGGAAGGATGCCCGCCGGGACGGCCACGCTTACCAGGCCCGCCCCCACGCGGTAGGCGGCCTCGGCGGCCAGGCACACCGCGCCGGTCATGAGCCGCGAGCCGCCGATCACGACCACGACGCCGGCCGCGCGCTTGTGCGTCTCGACCTCGCGCGAGGGGAGCGCCGCCGCCACGTCGGCGGCCTCGACCAGCCACAGGTCCCCGGCGAGCAGCTCGGGCGGAAAGCCGATGTCCACGACCTCGACCAGCCCCGCGAACTCGGCCCCCGGGAGCAGGACGACGCCGGTCTTCGCGGCGCCGAAGCTCACGGTCACGTCGGCGCGCACGGCGTCCCCTTCCACCGCCCCCGTCTCGCCGTTCACGCCCGAGGGAATGTCGACCGCCACGATCGGGGCGCCCGAGGCGTTCAGGGCACCGATGGCCCCGGCCCACTCGTCCTCCGGGATGCCGCGGAACCCGGTTCCGAAGATCGCGTCGATCGCAACGTCGGCCCGGGCGAGCTCGCGCTCCAGCACGGCAGGCGAGAACGGCCGGACGCGAACGTCGGCCTCGGACAGCCGCCGGAAGTTGGTCGCGGCGGGTTCGCGAAGGTCCTCCGGGCTCTCGATCATCACGACCGTCACGGCCGAGCCCCACCCGGACAGGTACCTCGCGGCGACGAGGCCGTCGCCGCCATTGTTCCCCTTGCCGCAGACGATCACCGCGCGCCTGCCGTAGACGCCCCCCGCCACCGCGGCCGCGGCTCGGGCGACCTCGCGTCCGGCCCGCTCCATCAGCGTCGACGCCTGCACGCCGCGTGCCTGGCTCTCGCGATCGAGCACGGCGGCCTCCGCGGGCGACAGAACGAGCTTCACCCGCTCACCGCCATCGCGAACGCGACCGCGTGCGTCCGCTCGTGCGTGAACGTCACCAGGACCCGGGACACGCCGAGCGCGTCCGCCCGCAGCTTGGCGTTGCCCTGGAGCCGGATCGCCGGGGCCCCGCTCGGGCCGCGGGTCACGCTGATGTCCTGCCACCGCTTGCCGCGGTACCCGCCGAGCGCCTTGATCACGGCCTCGCGCGCGGCGAACCTCCCTGCGTACGACTCGGCCGGCCGAGCTCTCGAGTCGCAGTACGCGCGCTCCTCCGCCGTAAAGACCCGCTCGCGCATCGTCGGATGCCGCCGGAGGGCCCGCTCCATCCGCTCGATCTCGCAGATGTCCACGCCAAGCCCGACGATCTCCACGGCCCATAGGGTAGCGGGGGGTCGAGAGCGATGCGTCGTGGGCAGCTCGGTGGGCGCGTCGATCGCTACTCGACCGTGACGCTCTTGGCGAGGTTCCTCGGCCGGTCGACGTCGCAACCCCGGAGGTTCGCGATCTGGTAGGCGAGGAGCTGCAGCGGCGGGGTGACGACGACGGGGGCGAAGAGCTCCGGGGTCCTGGGCACGTAGAGCACGGCGTCGGCCAGCTTGGCGATCTCCCGGTCCCCCTCGGTGGCCACCGCGATCACCTCGGCCCCGCGCGCCCGCACCTCCTGGATGTTCGACAGCACCTTGGGGTACACGTGGCACTCGGTCGCGATGGCGACCACCGGCACGCCGGGTTCCACGAGGGCGATCGGGCCGTGCTTCAGCTCTCCGGCCGGGCACCCCTCCGCGTGGATGTAGGAGATCTCCTTGAGCTTCAGCGCCCCCTCGAGCGCGGCCGGGTATCCGACGTGGCGCCCGATGAACAGGACGTCGTTCGCGCCCGCATACCGCTCCGCGAGCGCGCGCACCTGTCCGCCCAGCTCGAGGGTCCGCTCAACCTGCGCCGGGAGCTCGCGCATGCGCGCCAGGGCCTCCGCGACCTCCTCGGGAAACATCGTGCCGCGCTCCTGTGCGAGATACAGCGCCACGAGGTACAGCGCCACCAGCTGCGTGGAGAAGGTCTTGGTGGCGGCGACGCCGATCTCGGGTCCGGCGTGCGTGTACAGGACGCCCGCGGCCTCACGGGCGAGCGACGACCCGACCGTGTTCGTCACGGCGAGCACGTGCGAGCCCTGCCGCGCCGCGTGCCGGGCCGCCTCCAGGGTGTCGATCGTCTCCCCCGACTGCGAGACGGCCAGGGTGAGCGTGTCGGGTCCGAGCACCGGATCCCGGTAGCGGAACTCGCTCGCGATCTCGGTCTCGACCGGGAGCCGGGTCCAGTGCTCGATCGCGTACTTCGCGACCAGGCCCGAGTGGAACGCCGTCCCGCACGCGACGACGAAGACCTTGTCCACCTCGCGGAGGACGCCCGGGTCGACGTGCCCCTGCTCGAGGTCGAGGTGACCGGAGGCGGACACGCGGCCGGCGAGCGTGTCCCGGATCGCCGCCGGCTGCTCGTGGATCTCCTTGAGCATGAAATGCTCGAACCCGCCCTTCTGGGCGAGCGCGACGTCCCAGTCGATCCGTATCGGCTGGGGTTGGAGCGGCATGCCCTCGAGGTCCGTGAACCGCGCTCCGTCCCGGTCCACCACGACGATCTGCCGCTCCTCGACCGGGATCACCGTGCGCGTCCGGTCGAGCACGGCGGGGATGTCGGACGCGAGGAGGGTCTCACCGTCGCCGAGCCCGACGACGAGCGGCGAGGAGACCTTGGCGCCGACGACGACCGCCGGGTCGTCGGCCGAGCACACGACGATCGCGTATGCGCCCTCGAGCTCGTTCACGGTCGCCCGGACGGCCTCGGCGAGCGACCCCTCCTTCTCCTCGATCAGATGCGCGACGACCTCGGTGTCGGTGTCCGAGGCGAAGGTGTGTCCTCGCTTCTCCAGCCCGGCTCGAAGCGATGCGAAGTTCTCGACGATCCCGTTGTGGACGACCGCGATCCGCCCCCGGCAGTCGACGTGCGGATGGGCGTTCACATCGTTCGGCACCCCGTGGGTCGCCCACCGCGTGTGGCCGATCCCGACGCGACCGGTCGGTCGGTCGTCTCCCTCGAGCGCCCGCTCGAGCTCCCCGAGCTTGCCGACGCGCTTGACGACCCGCAGCTCTCCGTCGAGCAGCGCCACCCCGGCCGAGTCGTAGCCCCGGTACTCGAGGCGGCGCAGGCCGGCCAGGACGATGGGGAGCGCCTCCTCCGGCCCGACATACCCGACGATGCCGCACATGGACGATCGAGCCTAACAGCCCGGGGTCCCTAGGCGAGCGCCCTCCTCACGGCATCTGCGATCGCCTCCGCGTGCCGGCGGGCGGCCGACTGGGACTCGGCCTCGACCATCACGCGCACGATCGGCTCGGTCCCCGAGGCTCGCACCAGCACGCGGCCGGAGGTCCCGAGGGCGGACTCCGCGGCCCGCACTGCGTCCCAGATCTCCGACGCGTCCTCGAGCCGCTCCTTGTGGGCGACGCGGACGTTCTCGAGGACCTGCGGGAACGGCCGCATCACGGCGGCGAGCTCCGCGATCGAGCATCCGCGGCGCGCGGCGAGCGAAAGAAACCGCACGGCAGTGAGCAGCCCGTCTCCCGTCGTCGCGTGCTGGCGGAAGATCACGTGGCCCGACTGCTCGCCTCCGAGCACGGCGCCGCGGCGCAGCATCTCCTCGAGGACGTAGCGGTCTCCCACGCGGGTCGTGACGACCGAGATGCCCGCCTCGCGCATCGCACGATGGAAGCCGAGGTTGGCCATCACGGTCGTCACAACGGTGTTGCCGTCCAGGCGCCCCTCCTCCTTGAGGGCCACGGCGCACGCGGCGAGCACGCGGTCCCCGTCGATCGCGCGGCCCTTGGCGTCGGCGAACAGCGCGCGATCGGCGTCTCCATCGAGCGCGAGCCCGGCATCGGCGCCGTGCGCGAGGACCGCCTCCGCGACCACCTCTGGGTGCAGGGCCCCGCACCCGTCGTTGATGTTCCGCCCGTCGGGCCGGTCGTGGATCGGGATGACCTCCGCACCCACGCGGCGCAACGCCTCGGGGGCGACCTCGTACGCGGCGCCGTTCGCGCAGTCGACGACCACCCGCATCCCGGCGAGTGGAGCCTCGGCCGCGCCGGTCAGGTGCTCCAGGTAGCTGGCTTCCCCTCCCGGGAGCTCGAGCGCCCGGCCCTTCGCGACGGGTGCGGCGACGTCGCCTCGGCGGTACTCCTGCTCGATCTCGTCCTCGAGCTCGTCGGGGAGCTTGAACCCGCCCGGCCCGAAGAACTTGATCCCGTTGTCCTCGGCCGGATTGTGGGAGGCCGAGATCACCACGCCCGCGTCCGCTCCGAGGTCCGGGGTCATGAACGCGACCGCAGGCGTCGGCTGAACACCCGCGATGATCGCGTCGGCACCGGCCGAGCAGATGCCCTCGACGAGGGCTCGTTCGAGGGGGATCCCCGACGCGCGCGTGTCTCGCCCGACGACGAGCACCGGGCGATCGCGCTCGTGCCGGCGGAGCACCACCGCGGCCGCCCGCCCGAGACCGCGCGCCAGGTCGGTCGTGAGGTCCCGGCCGAAGACCCCGCGAACCCCGTCCGTGCCGAAGAGCCGCCCCATGCGGGACGCAAGGCTACCCGAAGAGGCCGGGGCCGAGGTCCCCCGGAGACCGGGACCTCCGCCCCCAGCACCTCCCCACTCCTCGCGGAGACACTGGCCGTGTGAACCCATCAAGGATTCCTGATCAATCCGAGGACCCGCTGGCAACCCGGTTCGACGCGCTCGGCGACCCGGCGCGCCTCGCGATCCTTCGGCGACTCCAGCAGGAAACACGATGCGTCTGCGAGCTCGTTCCGAGCCTTGGCATGCCGCAAAGCCTCCTCTCGTACCACCTCCGCGTGCTGCGAGAAGCCGGACTCGTCGAGGGCTACCGCCGGGGGCGGCGGATCGAGTACCGACTCCGGCACGAGGCGATCCGCGACCTCGCCGCTGAGCTCGGAGCTCTCGCCTCGGGAGGTCGCCGTGACCGTTGAGGCTGGCGCCCGCCGCGCCCGCGAAGGCGTCGTGCGAACCTGGCTGCCGCCGGCCGGCGCCTCATTGGCCTGGGTGGTCCTGTACCTCGCCAACGGCCCCACCTGGCACTGGGTGCTCTTCCACGCGGCCGGCCTCTCGCCGGACAGCCGCCTGGGGGAGACGATCCGGTTCTTCGCGTTCGACATGACGAAGATCCTGCTGCTCCTGACGGGCATCGTCTTCGTCGTGACGGTTCTCCGCTCGTTCCTCAGCATCGAGCGGACGCGCCAGCTCCTCGGCGGGCGCCGTGAGGGCCTGGCCAATGTGGCCGCGGCGGCGCTGGGCGTCGCGACGCCGTTCTGCTCCTGCAGCGCGGTCCCGGCCTTCATCGGGTTCGTCTCGGCTGGGGTTCCGCTCGGCGTCACGCTCTCGTTCCTTATCGCCAGCCCGCTCGTGAACGAGGTCGCACTGGTCCTCCTGTACGGGATGTTCGGCTGGAGGATTGCGCTCCTCTACGCCGCCGCCGGGCTCCTGATCGCGGTGGCCGCCGGCTTCGTGCTGGGGCGCCTCCAACTCGAGCGCTGGGTCGAGCCGTTTGTGTTTGAGACGAGGGTCGGCGCTGCCGAGACCGGAACCCTCCTCCGCTGGCGCGACCGAATCGAGATCGGCCGGGACGAGGTCGCGAAGACCGTCCGGAAGATCCTGCCCTATCTCGCGATCGGCATCGGGGTCGGGGCCCTCATCCACGGATGGGTTCCCGAGAGCTTCTTCGCCCGGTACGCCGGACCGGACAATCCGTTCGCGGTCCCGTTCGCGGTGCTGCTCGGCGTGCCGCTGTATTCGAACGCCGCCGGCGTCCTCCCGCTCGTGGAAGCGCTGTACGCCAAGGGACTCGGCACGGGCACGCTGCTGGCGTTCATGATGGCCGTCGTCGGGCTCTCCCTGCCCGAGACCATCTTGCTCCGCCGGGTGCTCAAACCCAGGTTGATCGCCACGTTCATCACCGTCGTGGCGGTCGGGATCCTGACGGTCGGCTACCTGTTCAACGCCGTGCTGTGAGAAAGGAGGGCGTATGACCACTCACATCCGCGTGCTCGGCCCCGGATGCGTCAAGTGCCAGAAGCTGTTCGAGAACGCAAAGGAGGCTGTCGAGAGGCTGGGCATCGACGCCGAGGTCGTCAAGGTCGAGGACGTGAACGAGCTCGTGGTCCGAGGGGTGTTCGAAACTCCGGCGCTCGTCGTGAACGACCGGGTCCTCCTCGCCGGCCGCGTGCCGACCGTCTCGACCCTCCGCCAGCTGCTTGCACCTCGGGTGGGAACGTGAACGAGTCCGTCTTGATCGTGGCGGGACTGCTCGTCCTTTCGATCGTGTCTGGCATGCTCGGGCTCGGCGTGGCCTTCGCGGCCGTGCCCTTCTTGGCGCTGTTCATGTCCGACCTCGTCCACCAGATTCAGCCGCTCAGTTTGCTGCTGAACGGGATCACGGCAGGATTCGCAGCATTCGGCTTCGCACGAAGCGGGCTGATCGAGTGGAGACGGGCGTTGGCGCTCGCCGCGGTCACCACGACGTTTGCACCCCTCGGATCCTGGATGGCGCAGATCGTGCCGGCGCCCGCGATCTGGGTCGTCTACCTGACATCGGTCGGCTACCTCGCTTACCGGTTGTTCCGGCCCGTGAAGGAGCGTCCCGGCTGGGAGAACTTCCGGCTCGCCCTGTACCTCGCGGCGCCGATCTCCGTGCTGAGCGGGTTGCTCGGCGTCGGGCCCGGGTTCCTGCTGATGCCCACGCTGATCCTGGTCGGCTTCGAGAGCAAGCGCGCGGCGGCGATCAACGCCTTCGCCGTCACGCCGCCCTCGCTCTCCGCGCTCGCGCCGCATCTCTCGGCCGCGCGCTTCGACGTCGGACTGACCGTGGCGCTGCTGGTCGCCGGCGCCCTCGGCGCGTTTACCGGCGCGAGGATCTCGAGCCGATACGTGGCCGACCAGAGGCTGAAGCAAGGGTTCGGAGTCCTGATCGCCGCCGCGACGGCCTACAAGGTCGCAACCGTGCTCCTGTAGAGCCGTGACGCCCGAGCCTCAGACGTTCGCGCCAAGCTCGTCGAGAAGGCCGCGAACCCGTCGGTCGATCTCGTCGCGGATCTCGCGAACCTCCTCGAGGCTCTTGCCCGCGGGGTCCGGCAGGTCCCAGTCGACGTACCGCTTCCCCGGGTAGACGGGGCACGCGTCTCCGCAGCCCATCGTGACCACGACGTCGGCCGCGCGAACGTACTCGTCGGTGAGCGGCTTCGGGAACTCCTTCGACAGGTCCAGCCCGAGCTCGCTCATGGCCTGGACCACCGCGGGGTGGATCTCGTCGGCCGGTGTGCTCCCGGCCGAGCGAACGTGCACTCTCCCGCCCGCATGACGGTCGAGCAGGGCGGCGGCCATCTGGCTTCTCCCCGCGTTGTGCACGCACACGAACAGGACCTCGGGCACGTCCTTCATGATGCTCCCTTCCGCTTGCGCGGCTGCGGTGAGCCGCTCTTTCGCAAACCGTTCGACGAGCACCGGGACGAACGTCGTGACCTTGGCGTCCTCCCAGCCACCTTGGGTCTCGACAAGGCACCGCTCGATGGTCTCGCGAGAGAAGATCCCCGCAAACGCCTCCGCCAGCCGCCCGACGGCCGCGTCGAGCTGCATGCCGAGGCCGGACTCCCACTCTCGCCCCATGACCGAACAGCGATCACCCTAGCCCCAAGAGACGTCCCCACGGTGAGCGGACGGTGAACGCCGGCCGAACGGCTGGACGGCCCGAACGATCGCCGCGTAGATCCCCTCGACGGCCTCGTGGGCGGGCCTCACCTCGACGTCGACGAGGCCGACGCGCAGGAGCTCCCGCTCGTACTCCTCGAACGACAGGGCCCCCGCGATGCATCCCACGTAGCTCCCCCGCTCGGCCCGCTGCTCGGGAGTGAGCTCGTTCGCGGCGACCACGTCGCTGATGCCCAGGCGCCCTCCCGGCCGAAGGACCCGGGCGATCTCCTCGAAGACCCGGGGCTTGTCCGCCGACAGGTTGATGACGCAGTTGGAGATCACGACGTCGACCGACGCGTCGGGCAGCGGGATCTCCTCGATGTAGCCCTTGAGGAGCTCGACGTTGGTGGCCCCCGCGTCGGCGGCGTTCCGGCGGGCGAGCTCCAGCATCTCATCGGTCATATCGAGCCCGTACACCTTCCCGCGGGGCCCCACCCGCCGCGCCGACAGGAGCACGTCGATCCCCCCGCCGGAGCCGAGGTCGAGCACCGTCTCGCCCTCCCGGAGCTCGGCGACCGCGATCGGGTTTCCGCAGCCGAGCGAGGCGAGCGCGGCCGCCTGCGGCACCTCGGCGAGGCTCTTGGGGTCGTAGAGGGCGCTCGAGCTCTCGTCGGCACAGCAGTCGGGGCCGCAGCAGCCCACGCCGCCCGACAGCAGCTGCCTGGCCGTGCGCCCATAGGCCTCGCGAACCTCGTCCCGGATATCGTTCATGGCCGTTCTCCTTCCAGGTGGAACACGGTCGCCAGCCGGCAGACCACCTCGCGATCGACCGAGTAGAAGGCCCACACGCCGCGCCGCTCGCGACGAAGGAGCCCGGCCTCCACGAGCTTCTTCAGGTGAAAGCTCACCGTTGGCTGGGACAGACCCAGCTGGGGCGTGAGGTCGCACACGCACCTCGGCTCTCCCGAGCTCGCGAGGATGTTGAGGATGCGCACGCGGTGTGGATCCGAGAGCGCCTTGAACACGCGGGCGTTCGTGCGTGCGTCCTCGTCGGACATCCCTCGGATCGCAAGGGGCGTGCAGCAGGCGGCCGGCGCTCCTTCGCGGGTTCCCGCACCGGGCAGCGGCAGCTCCCGGATCATCCTTTCCCCTCCGGCGCGGCCCTATCGATCCTCATCGATGAGCAGGATCTCACCAGGAATCGACGAACGTCAATGTCCCCTGGGATGTGGCGGGGTGGACAATGGACGGGATGCACCGATCGGACGACGATTTCGTGCGGGTCTACTCCACCGCATCCCTCACCGACGGCTACCTGGCCAAGGGGCGCCTCGAGGCGGAGGGGATCCCCGTGCTCCTGAAGGGCGAGGGCGAGGGGCCCTACCGGATGGGCCCGGTCCACCTGCTCGTCCCCGAGAGCCTCGAGGTCCAGGCGCGCCTGATCCTGGGCGAGGTCGCTTCGGGGGCGCTGCGGGTGCTCGAGGACGAGGACCGCGAGCAGGCCTCGGCCGATTTCGACGACCGGTAGGGCCCGGCGACGCAGGTGGGTGCGGCGCCGGTTCAGCGCTTCGAGTACTGGGGCGCCTTGCGGGCCTTCTTCAGGCCGTACTTGCGGCGCTCCTTCTCGCGCGCGTCCCGACGCAGGTAGCCCTCCTTCTTGAGGATCGTACGAAGCTCGGGGTCGATCTCGATCAGCGCTCGAGCGATCCCGAGCCGGAGCGCCCCCGCCTGTCCGGAGACGCCGCCGCCCTCGATGCGGGCCAGGACATCGAAGTCCTTGTCGCGCCCGGCGCGGCGAAGCGGCGCCGACACGATCATCCGGTGAGCGCGCGTGGGGAAGTACTCCTCCAGGCTGCGGCCGTTCAGCACGAAGTTGCCGCTGCCCGGGACGAGGCGAACCCGGGCCACGGCCTCCTTTCGCCGTCCGGTCGCGATGAGGGTCTGGGCCACCGACTACCCCTCCTTCGCGGCCCGCGATCGAGCGGGCGCCTTCTTCTCGCCGGCCGTGGACGCGACGGCGCGCTTGGCCGAAGAGCGCTTTGCGGCGGAGGCCGCGGCGCCGGTCCCGGTCGATGCCGCCGCCTTGGCCGTCCGGGCCGACGGGCGCCTGGCGGCCCCCGCCGTCGCGGTTCGCTTGGCCGCCCCCCTCGTCGTGGTTCGCTTGGCGGCGGTCCGTTTGGCTACGGACCCGGCGGCCGTCCGGGCCGTCGACGTCGCAGGCTCGGGAACCCTCGCCGGACCGGGCTTCGGCGTGGGCAGGCCGTCCCACCTGGGAACCTCGCCGGGCGCGAGCGGCTTCGGCTGCTGGGCCTGGTGCGGGTGCTCCGGCCCCGCGTACACCTGAAGCTTCCTGAACATGGCCCGCCCGAGCGAGTTCTTGGGGAGCATGCCCTTGACGGCCTTCTCGACGACGGCCGTCGGGCGGGTCGCGAGCAGCCGCGCGTAGCTCGTCTTGGTGAGCCCGCCCGGGTACCCCGAGTGCCGGTAGGCGTGCTTCTTCTCCTCCTTGCCCCCGGTGAGGCGAACGCGAGCGGCGTTGACCACGATCACGTGATCGCCGGTGTCCATGTGGGGCGCGAAGATCGGCTTGTGCTTTCCGCGGAGCACCGCGGCGACCTCGGAGGCCAGACGCCCGAGCACGGCGCCGCTGGCGTCGATCACGTACCAGCGCCGCTCGATGTCGCGCGGCCTCGGGGTGTAGGTCTTCATTCGTGAGAACGCCGGCCGGTCGGCTGGCGCCCTATGCTACCTGCGGATTTGCGGGATCGTCAAAGGAACCCGGCCCGGCTCTCCCGAGTCTTGTGTGAGGAGACGGAGGGGAGGTGCGCGATGGGCGCGAGGGCTTCTCGGGGCGGGGTGGACGCCACAGGCGCGAGACGGGTCAGCCGGACGATGGGCGCGGGACGGTGGCGATGGCTCCCGGGTCCGGCCCTGCTGATGGGACTGCTCCTCATGGGCACGACACCGGCCTCGGCAAGCGGCGGCGGGGGCTGCGGCCGGCCCGTCACCGACGCGCGGGGAACCACGGTGGCGATCCGGCAGTTCTGCTTCCGCCCCACGGTCCTGCGGGTGAGGCCCGGGGCGACGGTGACGTTCGTGAACCACGACCCCGTCGCCCACACCATCCTCGGCGCCAACGGTGCTTGGGGCGGCTTCGACGCCCTGCGAGGCGGGAACCGGGTCGCCTACCGATTCACGCGTTCGGGTGTGTACTCGTACGTGTGCACGCTCCACCCCGGCATGGTGGGAACGGTGGTGGTCGGCGGGGGTCGGGGCCCGGGCGCCATCGGCACGACGAGCGCCGCCGGGCCCGTGAGCCCGGTGACCGACTCTCCGGCGCCGCAGCCCGCGTCCCGGCCGGCGCCCGAGCTCGCCGCGGGATCGTCCGCGCCCGTGCGGGCGGGCGCATGGCCGGCGGTCACCGCGGTTTCGCTCGCGCTCTTCGTGCTCGCGACCTCGGGGCTCGCGCTGGAGCGCCGTCGCCGGGCCCGCGGGTGAGCCTGCAGTCGCTCGCGCTCGCCCTCTCGCTCGCGCTCGCGGCGTGCAGCGGGTCGCCCGGAGGCCCGGCCGGGGCCGGCTCCACCGGCCCCGGCCGGGCCGGCGGCGTCTCCTCCGGGCGCGAGCCCCGGGTCCGGCTCGTGCCCGTCGCCCGCCTGGAGCAGCCGCTCGCGCTCGCCGTGCGACCGGGCGACCCCGCGCTGTACGTCGCGGAGAGAACCGGACGCGTCGTGGCCATCCGGCGTGGAGACGTCGATCCCACCCCGGTGCTCGACCTCTCGCGTGAGGTGTCGCTCGGCGCCGAGCAGGGTCTGCTGGGGCTCACCTTCTCGCCCGACGGGGAGTTCCTGTACGTCGACTACACGGACCTCCGCGACGACACGCACGTGGAGGAGTTCGCCATGCGGGGGGGCCGCGTCGACCTCTCGAGCCGCCGCCCGGTCCTGTTCGTCCACCAGCCGTTCTCCAACCACAACGGCGGCAACCTCGTGTTCGGACCGGACGGCATGCTCTACGTGGGCCTCGGGGATGGCGGGAGCGGCGGCGATCCGCTGGGCAACGGCCAGTCGCTCTCGACGCTGCTCGGGAAGATCCTGCGGATCGACCCCCGGGCGGGCCGCCCATACAGCGTCCCTCCGGACAACCCGTTCGTCGGCCGGCCCGATGCCCGGCCCGAGATCTGGGACTTCGGTTTGCGCAACCCCTGGCGCTTCACGTTCGACCGTCGGACGGGCGACCTGTGGATCGGCGACGTCGGTCAGAGCTCGTGGGAGGAGGTCGACCTCGAGCCAGCCGGGTCGGCCGGGGGGCTCGACTACGGGTGGAACCTCATGGAGGGCGACCACCCCTACGCGGGGGCGAGCCCGGCGCCGGGCCTCGTGGGCCCCGTGTACGAGTACTCCCACGCCGCCGGCGCCTGCGCCGTCACCGGCGGATACGTGTACCGGGGTCGGACCATCCCCGCGCTCACGGGGGCCTACGTCTTCGGCGACTTCTGCCTCGGCCGGCTCGAGGCCCTGCGCCTCGGTCCCGGCGGCGCCGTGGAGCGATGGCTGCTCGGCCCGGTCCTGCCGAACCTCGCTTCGTTCGGAGAGGACGCGCAGGGTGAGCTCTACGCGCTCTCGCTCACCGACGGGGTCGTTCGCCTCGCGCCGGCGTGAGGCCGCGAGGTCCGCTCAGGTCCACGGGAGGCCGGAGCGGGCGGTCCAGTAGGCCTCCGGAGGCTCGGCCAACCGGGCGAGCCGCTCGAGCTCCTCGGGCTCGAGGGAGGTCGACAGCGCCTCGACGTTGCTTCGCAGCTGCTCCACCGTGACGGCGCCGGAGAGGACGACGTCGACCCAGTCGTTGGCCAGGACGGCCGCGAGCCCGACGCGATCGGCTGACCCGCCGTGCGCCCCCGCGATGCGCGCGACCTCGGGGGGCACGGCACCGCGGACCAGGCGACCGTTCGCGAGCGCCTCCTTGACGAGCACGCCCCAGCCGGCCGCGTGCGCCTCGGCCAGGGCCGGCCCCGCCGAGACCTCGAGGACGTTCCACGTCGCCTGCACCTCGCGGAACGGGCACAGGCCGGCCGCCTCGACCTCGAGCGCGCGCCGGATCACCTCGCCCTGGCGCGGTCCGCTCACCGACAGACCGATCACGAGGCCCCCGGCGGCCGCCTCGGCGAGGGCGGCCAGGACCTCCCGGTCCTCGAGCACGCCGCTCTCGAGCGTCGCCGAGTGGATCTGGTAGAGGGCGAGCCGCTCGCCGAGGACCTCCCGACTCTCGGCGAGCTGTCGGCGGAACGCCGTCAGCGAGTGGTCCTTCACCTCGTGCACGGGGGCGTCGACACGCCAATCGCCAACGTAGGTGTAGCCCCACTTGGAGCCCACCGTGACGGCATCCGGAGGGAGCCCACGCGAGTCTGCCCACGAGGCGACGAAGACCTCGGACAGGCCGTAGGAGCGGGCGGTGTCCACGTACCGGATGCCGGCGGCGTGCGCGGCGTCGAGCACCTCGTGCGCCCGTCGCTTCATGACCTCGACGCTCCGGTCCGGGCCGAGGTCCGCCTCGCGGCCGAGGTCGATGTAGCCCGGCCGACCGAGCGCGGCCATGCCGAGCCCGATCGGCGTCACCAGCAATCCGGTCGAGCCGAGCGGGCGCGTCTGCACGGCGGCTGAGAGCCTACTCGACGACCGACGGCGCCGAACGGCCGCGCGAGGGCGCGTCCCCGGGAGCGAGCCCGGGACTCGGGTCACGGGTGGTCCGGCGGCCGTAGACGACCCGCTCGAGCATGAGCCCGTGCGGGGGGGCAACCGGACCCGCGGCCCTCCGGTTGCGGGCCTCGAGGATCCCGGGGATCCGTTCCGGATGGATGGCGCCCTCGCCCACGGCGACCAGCGTCCCGACCAGGCTGCGCACCATCTGGTGGCAGAACGCGTTGGCGCGGGCCACGATCTCGACGCGGTCCCCGCTCCTCCACACGCTGAGCCGTTGCAGGTCGCGAACCGTGGAGACACCGGCCTTCGGCGCCCGGCAGAACGAGGCGAAGTCGTGCCGCCCGACCAGAGCCCGCGCCGCCTCCCGCATGGGGGCGATCCGGAGCTCGCCCGGCCGATGCCACACGAACCGAGCCGTGAACGGGTCCGGCCACGGGCCGAGGTCGATTCGGTACCGGTACTCTCTGGCCGTGGCCGAGCGGCGGGCGTCGAACCATTCCGGAGCCGGACGGGCGTCGAGCACAACGACCTCGGGCGCGAGCAACGCGTTCAACGCCCGCTGGAGGCGCGCGACGTCCACGTCCTCGGATGCCGAAAACGAGACGACCTGTCCTCGGGCGTGCACCCCGGCGTCCGTTCGACCCGCGACCGAGAGATGGGGAGCCCGGCCCAGAATTCGGTGCAGCGCCGCCGTGAGCACGCCGGCGACCGTGCGCTGGGCGGGTTGCGCGGCCCACCCGCGGAACCCCGTCCCGTCGTAGGCGATGCGGAGTCGAACGACGCTCACGGGCAACGCCTACGGGCGACGCTCACGTCGCGGGCGTTCACGGGGCGGTCGTCCCGCTACTCCTCGCGAACGAGCTCGATCCGCGCCATCGGCGCCCCGTCCCCCTTGCGCTGTCCGAGCTTGAGGATGCGCGTGTAGCCGCCGGGGCGCTCCGCGAATCGGGGTCCGATCTCGGAGAACAGCTTGTGGACGACCTCCCGGTCGGGAATCGACTTCAGCACCTCGCGCCGGGCCGCCACGTCGCCGCGCTTGGCGAACGTGATGAGCTTCTCGGCGATCGGGCGGACCGCCTTCGCCTTGGCCTCGGTCGTGTTCACCGCCTCGTGGACGAAGAGCTGCGCGGCCAGCCCGTTCAGCAGCAGCCGCTGGTGGGCGGGGTTGGCGCCGAGACGGGGTCCCTTCTTGGGGGCCGGCATGCCTCACTCCTCCCGGAGCGACAGGCCGAGCTCCTCGAGCTTGGCCTTGACCTCGTCGATGGACTTCTGGCCGAAGTTGCGGATGTCCATCAGCTCGGCCTCGGTCTTCTGTACCAGGTCGCCGACCGTGTTGATGCCCTCGCGCTTCAGGCAGTTGTAGGAGCGAACCGACAGGTTGAGCTCCTCGACCGTGATGGCGTAGTCGGACGGCACCGACTCGTCCTCGGCCGGCCCGACGGTGACGCTGGCCGCCTCGGCGAGGTCGGCGAACAGCTGCACCAGCTCGAGCAGCGTGCCGCCGGCGGAGGCCACCGCCTCGCGAGGCGAGATCGATCCGTCGGTCTCTACGTCGAGGATCAGGCGATCGCGGTCGGTCATCTGCTCAACGCGCGTGTTCTCGACCGAGTACGAGACCTTGCGGACCGGCGAGAAGATCGAGTCCACCGGGATCACGCCGATCGGATCGCGCGGCTTCTTGTTCTTGTCGGCCATCCGGTAGCCGATGCCACGCTCGACGACCATCTCCATCTCGAGGCTGCCGCCCTTGCCGACGGTGGCGATGTGCAGGTCGGGGTTGAGAATCTCGACGCCGGCGGGCGGGGCGATGTCGCCGGCGGTGACCTCCCCGGGGCCCTTGGCCTTCAGGTACACCGTGACCGGCTCCTCGACGTCCGAGCGGATCACGAGCTCCTTCAGGTTGAGGATGATGTCGGTGACGTCCTCCGTCACCTTCGGGATCGTGGAGAACTCGTGCAGAACGCCCTCGATCCGGACCGAGGAGATCGCGGCACCGGGAATCGAGGAGAGCAGCGTCCGGCGGAGCGAGTTGCCGATCGTGTAGCCGAACCCCGGCTCGAGGGGCTCGACGATGAACCGGGAGCGCGTCGGGCTGACGCTCTCTTCCTGGATCTGCGGTCTTGCGACGATGAACACGTGTACCTCCTCCGGCGGGGGATCATCCACTCCTCCCCGCCGACGTCTCGACCCGCTCGACGGGCGGGCCGGTCAACCGGCCGACGCCTCAGACGCGCCGGCGCTTCCTCGGCCGGCACCCGTTGTGCGGCACCGGCGTCACGTCCTGGATGCCCGCGACCTCGAGTCCCGAGGCGGCGAGCGAGCGGATGGCGGTCTCGCGACCGGACCCGGGACCCTTCACGTAGACGTCGACCTTCTGCAGCCCGTGCTCCTGCGCCCGGCGCGCCGCGGCCTCGGCCGCGAGCTGAGCGGCGAAGGGGGTGGACTTGCGCGACCCCTTGAACCCGACGTTGCCGGCGCTCGCCCAGCTGATGGTGTTGCCCTGCAAGTCGGTGATGGTGACGATCGTGTTGTTGAACGTCGACTTGATGTGCGCCTGCCCGTGGAGGACGTTCTTCTTCTCCTTCTTCCGGGCCTTCTTCGCCTTGGGCTTCGCCATGTGCTCCCTACTTCTTTCCGGCCTTCTTCTTGCCCGCCACGGTCTTCTTGGGGCCCTTACGGGTTCGCGCGTTCGTGTGCGTTCGCTGACCGCGGACCGGCAGGCTCCGGCGGTGCCGGATGCCCTGGTAGGCGCCGATCTCGATCTTCCGCTTGATGTCCTGCGCGACCTCCCGCCGCAGGTCACCCTCGACCTTGTACGTCCGGTCGATGAACTCACGGATGCGGGACACCTCCTCCTCGGAGAGGTCCCGCACCTTCGTCCCCCCGTCGACGCCGGTCGCCCGAACCACCTCGTAGGCGCGCGTCGGTCCGATCCCGTAGATGTAGCGAAGCGCGATGTCCACCCGCTTGTCGCGGGGGAGGTCGACACCTGAGATCCGTGCCACGAACGCTCCTTCAGCCCTGCCGCTGCTTGTGCCTGGGATTCGAGCAGATGACCCGCACCTGGCCGCGCCGGCGGATGATCTTGCACTTGTCGCACATCTTCTTCACCGACGGCCGAACCTTCACTCGCCCGACCCCCTACCGGTAGCGATACACGATCCTGCCGCGGGACAGGTCGTATGGCGACAGCTCCACCAGCACCTTGTCCCCCGGCAGGATCCGGATGTAGTGCATCCGCATCTTGCCCGAGATGTGGGCCAACACCTTGTGCCCGTTGGCGAGCTCGACCCGGAACATGGCGTTGGGGAGCGGCTCCTGGACCGTCCCCTCGACCTCGATCGCGTCCTTCTTGGGCAAGCTCCCGGGTGACCTCTCGAACGAACCACGCTTCGTCCCGCCTCAGGCGAGCCGAAGCCGCCCCCGACCGGGGGCGGCCCCTAAGTATAGGGGTGGGCAACCCCCCGCGTCACCCCCGGGCGGTCAGGACCTCGTGGCCATCTTCGGTGACCGCGATCGTGTGCTCGAAGTGCGCGGAGAGCGACCCGTCTTCGGTCACGACCGTCCAGTCGTCGGCCAGGACCCGGGTGGGCCAGTCGCCGACGTTGACCATTGGCTCCACCGCCACGACCAGTCCGGGCCGCATCTCGGGCCCCCGCCCCGGAGGACCGTAGTTCGGGATCTGCGGGTCCTCGTGGAGGTTCCGGCCCACGCCGTGCCCGACGTACTCCCGGACGACCGAGAACCCGGCCCCCTCCACGACCTGCTGGACCGCGTGGGAGATGTCGGACAGGCGCCCTCCCGGTCGGATCTGGGCGATCCCGGCCTCGAGCGCCTCCTCGGTCACCCGCACGAGCTTCTCCGCCTCCGAGGACGGCGGATCACCCACGAACACGGTGACCGCGGAGTCGGCATGGAACCCCTCCCAGATCGCGCCGAAGTCCAGCGAGAGCAGATCCCCTTCCCGCAGCACGCGCTTCTCGGAGGGGATGCCGTGAACGATCTCGTCGTTCAGCGACGTGCAGATCGACGCCGGGAACCCCCGATAGCCCTTGAACGAGGGGGTGGCTCCCCGCTCCCGGATGTACTCCTCGGCGACCGAGTCAAGGAAGGCGGTGGTCACCCCCGGCCGGACCTTCGACAGCACCCGATCGATCGTCCCGGCGACGATCCTTCCGGCCATGCGGATCCGGTCGACCTCCGAGGGGGACTTGTAGATGATCATGCCTCGAGGTCGGAGAGGTCGGAGATGGCCTCGATTGTCCGGTCGGCGACGACCTCCTCGGGTGCCTCGGCGTCGATGTCCCGCAGCAGCCCCCGCTCCCAGAAGTACAGAACGAGCGGTTCCGTCTGCGTGCGATAGACGTCGAGCCGCCGGAGGATCGTCGCCTCGTCGTCGTCGTTACGAAGCTGGAGCTCGTGTCCGCAGACGTCGCAGGTCCCCTCGACCCGCGGGGGCTTGAACGAGAGGTTGTAGACGCGCTTGCAGTTCGGGCATACGAGGCGGCTCGTGAGGCGTTTGACGGCCATCTCGTCGCTGATCTTGAAGTTCAGCACGGCGTCGAGCGGGCGCCCGGCCTCGGTGAGCGCCCGCTCGAGCGCCTGGGCCTGAGGGACCGTTCGCGGGAACCCGTCGAGGATGAAGCCCTCGCGCGCGTCCGGCTGGTCCAGCCGCGCGAGCACCATCTCGACGGCGATCCGATCGGGCACGTACTCGCCGCGGTCCATGTAGGCCTTCGCCTCCCGTCCGAGCGGGGTCCCGCGGGCCACGTGGTCCCGGAAGATGTCTCCGGTTCCGATCACGGCCAGCCCGTACCGGTCGGCCAGCCTCCGCGCCTGCGTTCCCTTGCCGGCGCCGGGAGGACCGAGCAGGACGATGCGCATCACGGCCTACTTCAGGAAGCCCTCGTAGTGACGCATGAGGAGCTGCGACTCCAGCTGCTTCATCGTCTCCAACGCTACCCCGACCGTGATCAGGAGCGACGTGCCCCCGAACGGGAACTGCTGGATCACCCAGAAGGCCAGGACGATCGACGGCAGCAGCGCGATCGCGGCCAGGAAGAGCGACCCCGGCAGCGTGATCCGTACGAGCACATCGTTCAGGTAGTTGGCCGTCGGCTGTCCCGGCCGGATCCCCGGGATGAACCCGCCGTACTTGCGCAGGTTGTCCGCGGTATCGACGGGGTTGAACGTGATCGCCGTGTAGAAGTACGCGAAGAACACGACCAGCAGGCCGTAGATCGTCATGTAGACGAAGCTCCGCTGGTTGGTCACGTAGTTGCTGACGATGTTCGTGAACCAGCTGGCGTGGTAGACGCTTGCGAGCAGCGTCGGGAAGTACAGGATCGACGCCGCGAAGATGATCGGGATCACGCCGGCCTGGTTCACCTTGAGCGGGATGTAGGTGCTCCCGCCGGTGGTCATGCGGCGCCCGACCACGCGCTTCGCGTACTGGATCGGGATCCGCCGCTGGCCCTGCTCGATGAACACCACCGCGAGGATCAGCAGGAACCCGATCAGCAGGATGGTGGTGAACTTCGTCGTGCCGCCCTGCAGGAGGATCGCGCGGCCCTCCTGCGGAAGGCGCGAGATCACGCTGGTGAAGATCAGGATCGACATCCCGTTGCCGATCCCGCGCTGGGTGATGAGCTCGCCCATCCACATGATCATCGCCGTGCCGGCCGTCATGACCATGACGATCAGGGCGATGTTCGGCGCCGTGAACTTGCCGGTGGGGAAGATGTCGACGCCGCCGAGCTGCTGGGATCCCGAGTGGAACAGGAACACGAGGCCGGTCGACTGCAGCAGGGCGAGCACCACGGTGACGTACCGCGTCACCTGATTGATCTTCTTGATCCCGGTCTCGCCCTCCTTCTGCCAGCGCTCGAGCTTGGGAATCACGACGACCAGGAGCTGCATGATGATCGAGCTCGTGATGTAGGGCATGATGCCGAGACCGAACACCGCCATCCTGGTGAGCGCCCCGCCCGAGAACAGGTCGATGAAGTTCAGGAATCCGCCCTGCCCCTGCTGCTGGAGGGCGTTCTGGAGCTTCGCGATGTCGACGATCGGAACCGGGACGTGCGACCCGAACCGGTACAGCGCGATGATGAACAGCGTGAACAGGATCTTCTTGCGAAGGTCCGGAACCTTGAACGCGTTGACGAACGCCCTGAGCACGAGGACTCGATTCTACCCCGTCAGCCGATCAGCTCGGCCCGACCCCCAGCTCCCTCGATCTTGCTCCTCGCGGCCTCCGAGAAAGCGTGCGCCCGCACCACCAGCGGGCGGTCGAGCTCGCCACGAGCGAGCACCTTGACCGGCCGGCCCTTCCGGACCAACCCGTGGGCGAGCAGCGCCTCCGGGTCGACCTCCCCGCCCTCGAACACCCGGGCCAGCGTCTCGACGTTCACCACCGCGTACTCGACCCGGTTGCGGTTGGTAAAGCCCTTCAGCTTGGGGACGCGGCGCTGCAGCGGCATCTGGCCGCCCTCGAACCCGAGCTTGGGGTTGTGGCGGGCGCCGTAGCCCTTGGTGCCTCGCCCAGCGGTCTTGCCGCCCGCGCCGGCTCGGCCGCGACCGACCCGCTTGCGGTCCTTCCTCGCCCCCTCGGCCGGGCGGAGGTGATGGAGCTTCATGTCTGTTCGCCTTTCTCGCGCCCTCGGTGCTTCGCGCCGCCGTCCGGCACCTCCTCGACCTTCACGAGGTGGTGGACCTTGGCGATCATGCCGCGGATCTCGGGGCGATCGTCCTTGACCACGGAGTCGTTGACCCGGTGCAGCCCGAGGCGCCGGACCGTGTCCTTCTGGTCCTTCGGACGGTCGATCACGCTTCGGACCTGCGTGACCCTAAGCCTGGTCACCGTAGACCTCCTCGAGCTTGGCCGCCCGCGCCGCCTGCAGGCGCTCCTCCGCCGCGGCCACGGCCTCAAGCATGGGCCTGGGCGCCACCTCGTGCACCCGGCGACCGCGAAGCCGCGCAACGTGCTCGGGCCTGCGGAGCTGCCTCAGGCCGGCGACCGCCGCCTTCACGATGTTGATCTGGTTGCTCGAGCCGAGCGACTTGGACAAGATGTCCTTGATTCCGGCGCACTCGACGAGCGCCCGTACCGGCCCGCCGGCGATCACCCCGGTGCCGGGGGCGGCCGGTTTGAGCAGGACGATCCCGGCGCCGTCCTCGCCCACCACCTGGTGCGGGATCGTGGTGCCCATCATGGGGACCTCGAACATCTTCCGCTTGGCCTCCTCGACGCCCTTGGCGATCGCCGCCGGCACCTCCTTGGCCTTGCCGTAGCCGACGCCGACACGCCCGGCGCCGTCGCCCACGACCACGAGCGCGGCGAACGAGAAGCGACGGCCGCCCTTGACGACCTTGGCCACCCGGTTGATCGAGATGACCCGCTCCTCGTAGATGCTCTTCTGCTCCTGGGACGCGTCGTAGCGTCGCATCAGATCGACAGACCTCCCTCCCTGGCCCCCTCGGCCAGCGCGGCGACCCGGCCGTGGTACAGCCGCCCGCCACGATCGAACACCGCGCGCTCGATCCCGCGCTCCTTGGCCCGCCCGGCGAGCAGGGCCCCGACCGCCTTGGCCGCGTCCTTCTTGTCGCCCTGGACCTGGACCTCACGGTCGCAGGCGGCCGCGAGCGTTCGCGCCGAGGCGTCGTCGATCAGCTGGGCGTAGATGTGCCGGTTCGAGCGGTACACGGCCAGACGCGGCCGCTCCGCGGTGCCGGAGACCTTGCGGCGGACCCGGATGTGACGGCGCCGGAGCGCGCGTCGCTTCTGCCCGGCGTCCATCACGCCCCGCCCTTCGCGGCCTTGCCGGCCTTCTTGCGCACGAACTCGTTCTCGTACCGGATGCCCTTGCCCTTGTAGGGTTCGGGCTTGCGGATCTTCCGGATGTTGGCCGCGACCTGGCCGACGGCCTCCTTGTCGTTGCCGCGCACCACGATCTGCGTGGGCGTCGGAACCTCGAACTCGACCCCCTCGGGGGCCCCCACGACGACCGGGTGCGAGAAGCCGACGGCAAGCTCGAGGTCCTTCCCCTTCATCGCGGCCCGGTACCCGACGCCGACGATCTGCAGACGCTTCTCGTAGCCCTTGGTCACCCCCTCCACCATGTTCGCGATCAGGGTCCGGGTCAGGCCGTGCAGGCTGCGGTGGACGGCCTCGTCGCTCGGGCGCTCGACCCGGATCACGCCGTCCTCCCGGACCACGCGCATCTCCGGGTGCAGGCGACGCGACAGGGTCCCGCGCGGACCCGTGACCGTCATGAGCGCGTCCTCGTCGATCTCGACGTGGACGCCGCTCGGGATCTCGATGGGCTGTCGTCCGATCCTGCTCATCTCGCCGTCTTCCCGCTCGCTCTCCGTCCGCAGGTCACCACACGTAGGCGAGGACCTCGCCGCCGATGCCCTTGCGGGCCGCCTCCCGGTCGGTCATGACCCCGTGCGAGGTCGACACGATCGCGATCCCGAGGCCGCCCATCACCCGCGGAAGGCCGTCGCGCGGCGCGTACACCCGCCGTCCGGGCTTGGACACCCGCCGCAGACCCGTGAGCGCGCGCTCGCGCTTGGCCCCGTACTTGAGGCGCACCCGAAACGCGCGGTGGACCCCCTCGCCCTCCGGCTCGTAGCCGCCGATGAACCCCTCGGCCATCAGGATCCTCAGGATCGCCTCATTCAGCTTCGAGGCCGGCACGAGCAGATCGTCCTTGTACGCGAGGTTGGCGTTGCGGATGCGCGTGAGCATGTCCGCGACGGGGTCGGTGACGTTGGTCGCGACCTTCACCATGAGGCCTTCGTCACCCCCGGAAGCTCACCCACGTGCGCGAGCTCGCGGAAGCAGACCCGACACAGCATGAACTTGCGCAGGACTGCGCGCGGACGCCCGCACCGCCGGCACCGCGTGTACTCGCGGACCCGGAACTTCTGCTGCCGCTGCTGCTTCTCGATCAACGCCTTCTTTGCCATGGGTCACCCTCGGTCAGGACGCGGCCGCGCTCACCGCCGGCGCCCCCTCGAACGGGAACCCCAGGGCGGTGAGCAGCGCCCGACCCTGCTCGTCGCTCTCGGCCGTGGTCACGATCGTGATGTCCATGCCCCGAACCTTCACCACCTTGTCGTAGTCGATCTCCGGGAAGATCAACTGCTCGGTCAACCCGAGCGTGTAGTTCCCGTGCCCGTCGAACGACCGCGGGTTCAGCCCGCGGAAGTCGCGGATCCTCGGGATCGCGATCGAGATCAACCGGTCGATGAACTCCCACATCCGGTCGCCCCGGAGGGTGACCCGAGCTCCGATCGCCATCCCCTCCCGGAGCTTGAACCCGGCGATGGACTTGCGGGCCCTGGTCACCACGGGCTTCTGGCCGGTGATGACCGTGAGGTCGTCGACCGCAGCCTCCAGCATACGACCGTCCTTGAGCGCGTCGCCGACCCCCATGTTCACGACCACCTTCTCCAGGCGAGGAACCTGCATCGGGTTCTTCAGCCCCAGCTCCCGCTGGAGGCGAGGGCGCACCTCCTCGCGGTAGCGGGCCTTGAGCCGAGGAACGTAGCGATCGCTCATCGAGAACCCCCGGGGCCGACCGTGAGCGGCAAGAGGGCGCGCCGGATCCTCACAGCTCCGCCTCGCACTTCCGGCAGATCCGAACCTTGGTGCCGTCGGCGTGCACGACGTGCCCGACCCGGGTGGGCTGCCCGCACGCGCGACAGACGAGCTGGACGTTGGAGATATCGATGAAGAGCTCGGTGTCGATGATCCCGCCCTGCTGGAGCTGCTGTCCGCCCGTCGAGCGCTTTCCGGTCGTACGCAGATGCTTCTTGGCCCTTGCCGCGCCATCGACCATCACGCGACCCTCACGCGGCAGCACGCGGATGACCCGCCCGGTGTGGCCACGGTCCTTGCCGCTCATCACGCGGACCGTGTCGTCCTTCTTGATGTCGACCCCCGGCATCAGAGCACCTCCGGAGCAAGCGAGATGATCTTCATGAACCGCTTCTCGCGCAGCTCGCGCGCCACCGGACCGAAGATCCGGGTTCCGCGAGGGTTGCGGGCGTCCGCGGTGAGCAGCACGACCGCGTTGTCGTCGAAGCGGATGTACGAGCCGTCGGGCCGTCTCCGCTCCTTCGCGGTGCGCACGACGACCGCCTTCACGACCTCGCCTTTCTTCACCGCTCCGCCGGGCAGCGCGTCCTTGACCGAGCCGACCACGATGTCGCCGATCGCCGCGTATCGTCGGTGGGAGCCGCCCAGCACGCGGATGACCAGGACCTCCTTGGCCCCGGTGTTGTCCGCGACCTTGCAGCGCGTCTCCTGCTGGATCACTTGGCCCTCTCCACGATCTCCACCACTCGCCACCGCTTGGTCCTGGAGAGCGGACGCGTCTCCATCACGCGGACCCGATCACCCACGTGCGCCTCGTTGGCCTCGTCGTGCGCGGCGAGCTTCGAGGAGCGCCGGACGGTCTTCTTGTAGAGCGGGTGCGCGATCTTCCGATCGATCTTGACGAGCACGGTCTTGTCCATGGCGTCGGAGACCACCACACCGACCCTGGTCTTCCGCCTGCCCCGCCGGGCGCCGATCGACGACTGTGGCTCGCTCACGCTTCCTCCTCCGGCACGTCCGTCGACTCGGCCTCGCCGGCGACCCCGGTCATCTCATCCTCCCGCTGGGCCCCGGACTCCTCACCGCCGGCCTCGACGTCTCTCGCCCGGCGCCGGATCAGGCGACGACGCTCACCGCCGCCCGACTCCGCCCGACCCTCTCTCGCGCGCGCGAGCGCCTCGCGGTCCACCCGCGCGATCTCCTCCTCCAGCTCCAGCTCCGGCTCCCGCTCGCGCAGGATCGTGAGGATTCGGGCGACGTCGTGCCGCACCTGCTTGATTCGCATGGGGTTGTCGAGCTGACCGGTCGCGAGCTGGAATCGGAGGTTGAACAGCTCCTCCTTGTGCGATTCGAGCCGCTCGAGCAGCTCGGTCTCCCCGAGCTCGCGAAGCTCCCGCACGTTGCGCGGCATCACGCACCACCCCCGACGCGGGAGATGAACTTGGTCTTGATGGGAAGCTTGTGCGCCGCGCGGCTCATGGCCTCGCGCGCGAGCGCCTCGGTCACGCCCGAGAGCTCGAACATCACCCGACCGGGCTTGACGACGGCCACCCACCCCTCCGGGTTGCCCTTGCCCGAGCCCATGCGGGTTTCGGCCGGCTTCTTCGTGTACGGCTTGTCCGGAAAGATGTTGATCCAGACCTTCCCGCCGCGACGGATGTGACGGGTGATCGCGACCCGCGCGGCCTCGATCTGGCGGTTCGTGATCCACGCCGGCTCGAGCGCGACCAGTCCGTAGTCGCCGAAGTGCACCTCGGCCCCACCCTTGGCCTGGCCGCGCATTCGACCGCGGTGCACCTTGCGATGCTTGACCTTCTTGGGAGCGAGCATCAGGCCTCCGCCTCCCCCGACGTCCCGACGCCGGTCGCCCCTTCGGCCGGCGCGGACGGGTCCTCCGCATCGGGCTCGTCGACCTCCGCGGGGACGATCGGCGGCTCCGGCTCGTCCACCACCTCGAGCACTTCCTTCTCATCGGTGATCAGGGCTCCGGTCGAGGCCGCTCCGGCCGCCGAAACCTGGGCGAGCGCCCGGGCCCTCGCGCGTTCGGTCTCCTGCTCGGCCAGCGGGATCTCGTCCCCGTGGTAGACCCAGACCTTGACCCCGATCAGACCGAACGTCGTCTTGGCCTCGGCCGTCCCGAAGTCGATCCGCGCACGCAGGGTGTGCAGGGGCACGCGCCCCTCGCGGTACCACTCGCGTCGGGACATCTCGGCTCCCCCCAGCCGGCCGCCGCACTGCACCCGGACGCCGAGCGCCCCGGAGCGCATCGCGGTCTGGACCGCCCGACGCATCGCCCGGCGGAAGGAGACGCGCCCGGCCAGCTGCTCCGCCACGCCTTGGGCCAGGAGCGTGGCGTCGGTCTCCGGCCGGAGCTCGCTCGCCGCCGAGTTCATGTCCTCGACCTTCACGTCGACGCGCTTCCGGGTGACTCGCTCGATGTCCTTGCGGATGCGATCGACCTCGGCGCCCTTTCGCCCGATGACGATGCCGGGTCGCGCCGTGCGGATGAACACCCAGATCTGGTCGCCCTTTCGCTCGATATCGACGCTGGAGATCCCCGCCCGCGACAGACGCCGGCGGATGTGCTTGCGGATCCAGATGTCCTCGTGGAGGGCGTCGGCGTAGTCGCGTCCTCCGTACCAGTTGGACTTCCACGGGTAGATGACCCCCAGCCGGAAGCCGTACGGATTGACCTTGTGGCCCACTAGGCATCCTCTCCCAGCGTCTTCACGACGAGCGTGATGTGCGACGTGCGCTTGCGGATGCGCGCGGCGCGTCCGTACGCTCGCGGGCGCCAGCGCTTGAGCGTCGGCCCCGCGTCCACGTACGCGCGGTCGACGACCAGGTTCTGCGGAACCACCCCCGGAACCTGCTCCGCGTTGGCGATCGCGGAGTCCAGGCACTTCTCCACGGTCCGGGAGGCGGAGTGCGGGGAGAACCGAAGGATGCGGCGCGCCTCCTCGACCTGACGCCCGCGGATGAGGTCGATCACCCGCCGCGCCTTCGGCGGAGAGATGCGCACGAACTTGACCGTCGCCTTGGCTTCCATCGCTACCTGACCGAGCTGCTCCGTTCGGATCGGGCGTGCGAGCGGAAGGTCCGCGTCGGCGCGAACTCCCCCAGCTTGTGCCCGACCATGGACTCCGAGATGTAGACGGGAACGTGCTTGCGGCCGTCGTGCACGGCGATCGTGTGACCGACCATCTCGGGCACGATCGTCGAGCGGCGCGACCAGGTCTTGACGACCCGCTTGTCGCCGCGCCGGTTCATCTCGGCGACCTTGACCATCAGGTGCTCGTCGACGAACGGTCCCTTCTTGATCGACCTCGGCATCAGCCACGTCCCTTCCCGCGGCGACGAACGATGTAGCGGTTCGACGCCTTGTTCTTCTTGCGGGTGCGACCCTCCGGCTTTCCCCACGGCGAGGTCGGATGGCGACCGCCGGAGCTCTTGCCCTCGCCTCCTCCGAGCGGGTGGTCGACCGGGTTCATCGCCACGCCCCGAACCGACGGCCGCTTGGAGCGCCAGCGGTTGCGGCCGGCCTTGCCGAGCTGCACGAGCTCGTGCTCCGCGTTGCCGACCTCGCCAACGGTCCCCTTGCACGCCGCCTCGACGAGCCGCATCTCGCCCGAGGGCAGGCGCAGGGTCGCGAACCGCCCCTCCTTGGCGACGAGCTGCACGCTCGTCCCCGCCGACCGAGCCATCTTCGCACCACCGCCCGGCTTGAGCTCCACGGCGTGAACGACCGTGCCCACGGGGATGTTGCGCAGCGGGAGGGCGTTGCCGGCGCGGATGTCGGATCCCTCGCCCGACATCACCCGATCGCCAACCTGAAGGCCCTGCGGGGCAAGGATGTAGCGCTTCTCGCCGTCCGCGTAGTGGAGCAGCGCGATCCGCGCGCTCCGGTTCGGGTCGTACTCGATGTGCGCGACCCGAGCGGGCACGCCGTCCTTGTCCCGGCGGAAGTCGATGATCCGGAACCGGCGCTTGTTGCCCCCGCCCTGGTGCCGCGCGGTGATCCGGCCGTAGTTGTTGCGTCCGGCGCGCTCGCGGCCCTTGGCCAGGAGCGACTTCTCCGGACGCGAACGGGTGACCTCCTCGAAGGAGGAGACGCTCGCCCCTCGACGGCCCGGCGTGGTCGGCTTGTACTTGCGAACGGCCATGCGCTACTTCCCCGTCTCGAAGATCTCGATCGAGTCGCCCTCGGCGAGCGTGACGATCGCTCGCTTCTGGTCGGCCCGCTTGCCCTGCGTGAACCGCCGCCGCTTGACCTTGCCACGGCGGTTGAGCGTGTTGACCGAGAGGACGCGGACGTTCCAGATCTCCTGAATGGCCTCCTTGATCTCGGTCTTGTTCGCACGACGGTCGACGAGGAACGTGTAGACGTTGCTCTCCAGGCCCGCGTACGACTTCTCGGAGACGATGGGGCGGATGATGACGTCGCGTGCGGTCTTCACCCTTCACCCCCGTCAGCCTGGTCGCCCGACGAGGCGATCTCGGTCGCCGCTCCCCGGTCGGTCACGGCCGCCTCGGTGCCCTCGAGTCGCCCCTCGGCCCGGGGGCCCTCCGCGGCGACCGCGTCGCCCCGGCCCTCCAGGACGTCGAGCGCGGCCTGCGTGAACAGGACCCGGTCGGCCGCGAGGACGTCGTAGGTCCCGAGCGAGCTCGCGTACGCGACCTTGACGAAGGGGATGTTCCTGAAGGACTTCTCGACGGCGCCCTCGGTCGGGCCGGGAAGAACCACGAGAACCCGGCCGACGGCGCCGAGCGCCTCCAGCAGCTCGGCGGCGCGCCTGGTCTTCGGCTCGTCGAACGTGAGCTCGTCGACCACCATGAGCTTTCCCGACCGCAGCGCGTCGGTGAGCGCCGAGCGAAGCGCCCCGCGCTTCATCTTCTTGTTGACCCGCAGCTCGTGGCTGCGCGGACGCGGGCCGTGCACGATCCCGCCGCCGGTCCACTGCGGAGCCCGGATCGAGCCCTGTCGAGCGCGTCCGGTGCCCTTCTGTCGCCAGGGCTTCCTCCCACCGCCGGAAACCTCGCCGCGGGTCTTCGTGGAGTGGGTGCCCGCCCGAAGGGAGGCGAGCCCCGCCACGACCACCTGGTGCATGAGAGGCACGCTGACCTTCGCGTCGAAGATCTCGGCCGGGAGCTCCCGGTCCCCCACCTTCTTGCCGCTGGCGTCGAGCACGGGCACGGTCGCCATCAGGACCTCCCCACGGGGGTCTTGACCGCCGAGCGAACCATCACGAGCCCTCCGTTCGGGCCGGGAACCGCGCCCCGCAGCAGGAGCAGGTTCCGCTCCGGATCGGCCTGGACCACCTCGAGGTTCAGCACGGTCACCCGCTCGTTGCCCATCTGACCCGCCATCCGCATCCCCTTGAACACGCGCGAGGGCGTCGCACACGCCCCGATCGCGCCGGGCGAGCGGTGCTTGCGCTCGGTGCCGTGGCTGGCCGAGAGCCCACCGAACCCATGGCGCTTCATCACCCCGGCGAACCCCTTGCCCTTGGAGACGCCGACCACGTCGGCACGCTCGCCGGGCCGGAACACGTCCGCCCGGATCTCCTGACCCGGCCGGTACTCCTCCGCGTCGTCGGTTCGAAGCTCCACCAGGTAGCGCCCGGGGACCCCGCCGTGCGCCTCGAAGTGACCCCGCATCGGACGCGTCAGGTCGCGCGGACGTGGCTCGACGAACGCGAGCTGGATCGCCCGGTACCCGTCGGTGGCCTCGGTCTTGACCTGGGCGACGTGGCACGGGCCGGCCTTGATCACGGTCACCGGGATGGCCCGCGTGTCGTCGAAGATCTGGGTCATGCCCAGCTTCATCCCGAGGATCCCCTTGATCTGCGCCATCAGAGCTTGATCTCGATGTCCACCCCGGCCGACAGGTTCAGGCGCTGGAGCTCCTGTACCGTCTTCGAGGTCGCGTCCACGATGTCGATGAGTCGCTTGTGCGTGAGCATCTGGAAGTGTTCGCGCGAGTCCTTGTACTTGTGCGGGGACCGGATGACCGTGTAGATCGAGCGCTCGGTCGGCAGCGGCACCGGACCCACCACCTTCGCGCCCGTGCGCGTGACGTGCTCGACGATGTCGCGCGCGGCGACGTCGAGCATGCGGTGGTCGTAGGCCCGCAGCTTGATCCTGATCTTCGGTCCCGCCACCTTCCTCGCGCCTTTCTGCTCTCCGATGCCCTCTACTTCAGGATCTTGGTCACGCGCCCGGCGCCCACGGTGCGGCCGCCCTCGCGGATGGCGAAGCGCAGCCCCTCCTCCATGGCGATCGGGGCGATGAGCTCGACGGTCATCTCGATGTT
>Ga0070741_10003155_pt1 | contig 41708 bp, 37 predicted proteins | sample Coa_R1_4_FD_66440 | JGI IMG/M metagenome (GOLD analysis project Ga0070741, IMG submission 66440) | Surface soil microbial communities from Centralia Pennsylvania, which are recovering from an underground coalmine fire - Coalmine... | ecosystem: Environmental > Terrestrial > Soil > Unclassified ... | reverse complement strand
TCCCAGCCATGTGAATAAGCAGAGAGACCGCAACCTAACAGTACGGAGTTCAACCCTGCCCGACTGTCTTTAAAGGTATCCCGATAGCGCCTTTCCCGAATAAAGCGTCCGCCCGGCATTGCCAAATATCCAATGCGTTCCATTCCCTGTCGAATCATCAGAGTGCGGCGTATGCTTTGCGATGATTCCGAAATGTTTAGAGAAGATCCCTGGTATCGCCTATACCATCGTGATTCAGGTCGGAGCCTCATAATGTACCAGGTAACTTGTGCTGGTTTTATTTTGTCCACGTATTCCAGATCGGTTAAGAGGTCTTCATCCGTCTGATTCGGCAAATCCTGAATAAGGTCGATATTCAGGTTATCAATGAGAGCCTGAACTATCTCCAGAGACTTCAGCACTGTCTTAAGGTCATACCCGCGCGAACAGCGTAGCAACTCGGAGTTAAATGACTGAACGCCCATGCTTAGTCGATTGATCCCTTTGTTGAGCAGAGACTGCAGCTTTCTGCGGCCGACGGCGGCCGTTACTGTCAGCGGACTGGTTTCGACGCATCCGACGAAATTCTGCTTTCGCGGGAGCGACGATACACTATCCAGCAAGCTGAGCAGTTGCTCTTCGGAAATGGCGGTCGGCGTCCCTCCGCCGATGTAAATCGAATTTAAAGTGGAGCGACCAATCAGACCTTTCCAGGAAGCGACTTCCTCGTGGAGGGCATTAATGTAGTTTTGTATCTTGGCCTCTTGAGGCTTATTAATATTCGTAGGTTGCGTATCGTAATGGCAGAACGGACAGATAAACTCACAAAAAGGAATATGCAAATATAGATCAAGCCCGGATACAGGTCCCGATCTACTTATCACCTGATCAGGCAGGATCGGTTCTAGCGCGTCAAGCGGCGGGTAAGTCACAACCGTATGTGAACCGCCTAAGCCGCCCCGCAACCGTGCAATCAAGTTTGATTCGATTACTTTCCGCCAACCGAGATGTTCCATTTTGTTAACGGACCATCTAATTAAATCCTGAATTTCCGTTTGATGGTTCATCTCTGCCTCTCTATGCTTGCTTTTGAATAGATCTCGCGTCAGTCCCACTGACAGATCGATCTTTTTGATGTTCAATTGCGAAAGTCATGTGTAAGGCATAACTGTCCGTACCAATTCCACAGGCTATGTGCCGCTTTTGGCTTGATAGCACACCGATCTGCGGAATTTCACCGTTCGCGTTAACCTCAAACTCATTTCGGCGATTTTCTTCATAATCACCCAGTGCAGTCTTTTGCCAATCCCCTCCTTGACCTTCAGAGTCAATCGCAAAACATTTTGTTTTGCCATGCTTTGCAACGAAGACCTCTACGGCTTGGTGTTTATCGGTTTTCAATTTTCCCGCTTCTGCCAGAGAACGTCCTGCAAGCCGAATAATTTGAATCTGTGGTGTTCGGCCAGTTTGCTGCCAAGGCGGAACATTCGTGTAATCAATATTATGGTTCACAATCTCGTTGTAATGATGAACTGCATGATTTAATGGATCGATTTCACGACGATTGTTGTCCACATACTCTTTCAAACCAATAGGTCCTGTCGGAAACGACTCTTGAAACGAGATTATGTTGTCTGATCCCATCTCGTCTCGAACTCTCGTCAAATAGGAGTTGGCGTCAAACTCTCCCTCCCAGGGAAGGAACTCTACAAATCCATTTGAACAAATTTTAAAAGGGGCTCCATTTCTGTTATAGCCTACGATAAGTCCAAGCGCCGGTTTAGAATCGATCGATTCAATCTCGCATGCGGGTGTTATATGGCTCTCAGTGCCGGTTAAAAAGAAATACTCCGTCATGCTGTTTCCTACCGTTGCGCCAAGATTTACGTAACTTGATCGATCGATTTTGACAGAAACACGGAATTCTCCATAAATGTGGACGAAAACCAAATACTCGAAAGGCGCTGACGGAATTGTTATTGGAACGTCTTTCTTCATCTCAGCCGCAGCCAGGAAAAGCGTATTCTTCGGACACATAGCAGCGCTCAGCCCGTCCATCAAAGAATATACTCCCCCCTTCGGCTCGCCGCTCGTATCGTATAGTCCTCTTCTATAACTCTTGCTCGGCCAACCGCCGAGCGTAACGTAACCTAACGATGTCACCGTCGCCGAGGTTGTAAAGCCTTTAACGGAGGGTGACTCAACGTGTCTTGCCAATAATGGCTTCGGATAGCTCCTGTCAGGATTGGAAGGTCGCGGTTCGGACTCGTAATCAGTGGACGTCTCGTTTATACGGTTTCTCATAACCTGAACAAACGCCTCCACATCTAAGGCTGCGGGATTTTCCTCCCTCAGCGATCCCTCTCTGTAAGCTCTTTCCAATTCCCTTAGAAGGTCTTGTTTACCGCGAAAATCCAGTGCACGAATGTCTCTATGGCAACTAAGAAATCCCACGGCTTTATCGAATATTTTCTCAACTTCTTCTAACGGTTTAGCGAGAACACAGGCAATATCCTCATCTGATAGACCTGATCCGAATTTTAAGTTGATAACGTCTCCAAACTCTCCTTCAATTTTACACATTTCCTCATAAAGAGAGTCTGCCGGTTCAGCATATAAATTGTACAAAGTATTCTCAGGATTATTGTGCTTCTCCATGTCTGTTCCCTTCCTTACCAATCAAATGAGGACTGTGGCCAGCCCTAAACACTGTTACCAACCACACGTCCGGTGAGAATTCTCCTCAGCTCATCTTTACCCCTGTTCATTCTCGATCCCACGGTTCCAGTCGCAATATTTAAACGCTGGGCAATCTCTGCTTGGCTCAAACCATCAATCTCTTTCAGCATGATCACCTCACGTTGTCCGATTGGTAATAAGGATAATGCTTCTTCAAGCATCTCTCTGTTTTCTTTTTTCAAGAGTATTTCCAATGGGTTTGGCTTTGGATCAGGGAATTGTGTTTCAGATGATTGAGGGAAATTCTCTTCGGCTTCTGAGAAGTTGCTTTCTTGACGTATTTCATATTTTCCGCGCCTTGTCTTAGTGCGAAAGTAAGTGTTGAGCACATTGGTTGTAATTGTCCATAGCCAAGGTTTTAACGGTTGACTTGGATCATATCTCCCCCGTGTGACCCACAGTTTTAAAAATATCTCTTGAAGTATGTCGAAGGCCACATCTGAATCTTGCACTCTCTTCTGTATATAGCCGTATATTTCTCCAGAATGTCTTCGGCATAATTCATCGAATGCGTTCTTGCTTCCGTCAGTAGCGGCTCGCATTAACGCCTCATCAGAATCATGAGACATGGCTTTGTCCCTCAATCATAATTTTGGCCAAAAGCTTGTTGGCTTATTTTCCTGGACCCTACCTTCTAATACGCTTAAGAAAAAAATACATTCCATTCTTTTCTTAAAATTCTCTTGCCGAAACCTTCCCAGGTCTCTGAATAATGTTCCATTAACCCTCAACGCCCTCGGATTGCGCCACATTGCAGATTAGGGGAATTATTACGGCGCAATTAACTCATTGAGTTACATAGGTTTAAGCAAATTGACGCTGCCGAAATTACGCCATAGAGTTTTTCGTAGCGCAATCCACCATTAAACGTACCAGCGTGCGGCTTTAGTGCGCCCAATATTGCGCACCCGACCTTCCTCTTTGAGTTTCTCCAAGAAGCTTCTGCGCCTGCTTACGATTCCCATAGGTGTGGGATCTCGATTCACTTGGTCATATGAGGATTAACTCGGGACTCTTTCTTGTGGCATATTTGTGGCAGAGTTTCATCGAATCCTATGGTAAACTGTCCAACTCTACGGCGATCCGGCTGGCTGCAAACCGCAGTAAATAGAAGGTTATAGACTCTGATAGGACTGGGTGGACACATTGGGGATGGGATTCATAACCCCAAGGTCAGTCGTTCAAATCCACTCGCCGCTACCAATACCATCAACGATTTAAAGACGGCCTGCCTCGGTCGCCTTTTTCGTTTGTGGCCGATTTGTGAAGTGTGAGACTGTCGACCATTCCAACTTATCGCTTGCGAGACACAACTTAACAGCATCAGAGGCTATCAGCATGGAACGGGTCTGGACCGATAAGATGCATTTTATTTAGCTTGTGAATTAACATCATCCACTTTCCCTTTAACTCTATTTGCTTGCAATTTTTAATAATACATCGCTCTAACTGAATAAACTCACGGGTATAATCGTCACCGCGCTGGCCTTTGCAAATCATTTTTTCACGGGCGGAACAGTGGTTGCGAAGTGTGATACTTCCAGCCAGCCGCAAGAGTTCGCGAAAGTCTCTCAAAGCGAACAATAACAGAAGCCAAGGCTTCCTGGATAAACGTAAACAGGACGCATCGCGTCACGCGACGAGATTCAACGTCCTGACCGCAACAACTATTTCTCAGCTTGGTTCGTATCCTCAAGATTTTGCTTGAGGCGTGTAACACGATGGGCTTTGCTCAGATGACCAGCAACACCTCATTCAGTTGCGCGCATCAGGCAGATTACAGAATTGTTAGGATTGCCTCACTGTGTGAGCATGCAGCAAGGCAAGTCAGCAAAAGATAATAAGCGAGTTTCGGCACTACACGATAAGTTTTCCTCCGTTTACTGTTTTAATCTCTTCCCTCGGCTTTGGTTCAACTTGCGACGCAGGACCGAAACGACAATATGCATCGCGTATTTCATCCTAGCTCGAACATTATTGCGAGAGTAACCATTTTCGGAGGATTGATAATAATCGCGGGAATATGCTGGGTTGTATATGCCGTCGGCACATCATCCTACGTCACCGAAGTAGCGGTGCCGCGATCACAACCAGTACCGTTCAGTCATCAACATCACGTCAGCGGCCTGGGCCTGGACTGCCGATACTGCCATACAACAGTCGAAACATCAGCATTTGCCGGCATACCACCTACAGCAACATGCATGAACTGTCACTCGCAGATTTGGACCGACAGTCCGATGCTTCAACCGGTCAGAGACAGTTATCGAACCGGCGTTCCGCTGGTGTGGAATCGCGTAAACAATCTGCCGCAGTTCGCCTATTTCAATCACAGCATACATATAAACAAAGGCGTCGGTTGTTCGACTTGTCACGGTCGTGTCGACCGCATGCCTTTGACCTGGGAAGAACAACCAATGGAGATGCAGTGGTGCCTTGAGTGCCATCGCAATCCAAACAAGGTTCTTCGCCCGCGTGATCAAGTCTTCAACATGGAATGGCAAGCTCCAACGGATCAGGTGACCAAAGGTGCAGAGCTCGCCAATTCATATCACATCAGGGACACACATTATTTAACCAGTTGCTCTACCTGTCATAGATGAGGAGATCAATGAATCAGCCGCATCAATTATCGGGTTCGACAAACGGCTGCGAAGGCGAGACTCACAAAACCAAAAAGACGTTTTGGCGAACACTGGAAGAACTGGCTGGAAGCGAATCGCAAACGAATCTTGTAAAGAGACTAGAACAGCACGCCGTGATGATCGAAAACGCGCTGGACAGGCGCGATTTTATAAAGTTGATGAGTGCATCTCTCGCTCTCGCCGGAATCACGGGCTGCAGTGTCCAACAACCTACGGAACACATTGTTCCATACGTTCGCCAGCCTGAAGAGATTGTCCTGGGCAAACCGCTCTTTTATGCGACCGCGATGCCGATGGCCGGTTACGCGATGGGACTGCTGGTCGAAAGCCACGAAGGCCGACCGACAAAAATCGAAGGCAATCCGGCGCATCCCGCAAGCCTTGGCGCAACCGATCTGTTTTCTCAAGCTTCTGTTATTGGTCTTTACGATCCGGATCGTTCACAAACGACAATGTATTTGGGTGAGATCAGGTCTTGGGGCGTCTTTCTTGAGGAGTTCCTGAAAGACATTTCAAAGCAGCGCGCAAGTCAAGGCGCAGGTCTGAGAATTCTGACTGGATCGGTCACGTCGCCGACGCTTGCAGATCAGATCAAAGGAATACTCACCGCGTTTCCAAAAGCGAAGTGGCATCAGTATGAGCCTGCTGGTCGCGACACCGCTCGCGAAGGAACCAAACAGGCTTTCGGTGATTACGTCGATCCGATCTACCATTTTGAAAATGCCGATGTAGTTCTTTCGCTCGATTCGGATTTCTTGTGTGCGGGACCGGGAAGCGTCAGGTACTCGCGCGATTTCATGAACAAACGCCGGCCGGACGTTTCCAATCCGAATATGAGTCGACTCTATGTTGCTGAATGCACACCAACCAATACTGGAGCGAAGGCGGATCACCGATTCCCAATGCGCGCAGCGCAGGTTGAAGGCTTTGCTCGCGCCGTCGCATATAAACTTGGCATTAACCTTCCTGGCTCAGGTGCAACACCATACACAGATCATTCGGATGCAATCGCCGCGCTGGCACGAGACCTGCAGGCGCACAGAGGTTCTTCGGTGGTGATAGCCGGAGATTATCAACCGCCGATCGTGCATGTAATTGCGCATATGATGAATGAATCGCTGGGCAATATTGGAAAGACGGTGCGATTCATCGATCCGGTAGAAGCGAACCCGACGAATCAGCTTGAATCGCTTCGCCAGCTTGTAAATGACATGAATGCAGGAACGGTCGAGCTTCTGGTGATTCTCGGCGGCAATCCTGTTTTCACTGCGCCGATTGATCTCGATTTCCCGTCCGCATTATCGAAAGTTCAAACGCGAGTTCATCACAGTCTTTACTATGACGAGACTTCGGCGCTTTGTCATTGGCACGTCGCCGCTGCGCATTATCTTGAGTCCTGGAGCGACGCTCGCGCCTTTGATGGAACTGTCTCAATTATTCAGCCACTGATTGCGCCGCTGTACAGCGGAAAGACTGAGCACGAGATGATGGCGGCGCTCTCAAATAATCCTGATCAAACCAGTTACGACCTCGTCCGCAAATATTGGCAACAAAGACACGGAACGGGTGGTTCAACAGGAGGATCATCGCAAACTTCGACGACTCCTGGGCAAGCATCAAGTCCGCCATCGAACACAACGGGAGTCGCGCCTGCGTTACCAAATCCACCAGACGGATTTGACCAATGGTGGCGGAAATCGTTGCGCGATGGGGTAGTCGCAAATACAACCGCGGCCGAGCGCGCAGTTGCAATCAGGAACAGTCAGCAGGCCGGGACTGCATCGAACATACCGCCGTTGAATCCGGGCGAGTTCGAAATTGTCTTCCGACCTGATCCTTCCATTTTCGACGGAAGGTTCGCCAACAACGCGTGGCTGCAGGAAATACCGAAACCTTTCACGAAAATTACCTGGGACAACACCGCGTTGATCAGTCCAGCAACCGCGCAGCGATTCGCAATTGAGATCGATCCCGCGCGCCGAGGTGGAGAGCACGGCAATATGGTGTCCGATGTAATTGAGCTGAACTATCAGGGCCGGACGCTGCACATGCCCGTATGGATATTGCCTGGCCATCCTGATGATTCGATCACCGTTCATTTTGGTTACGGTCGAATTCGTGGCGGCGACACTGGTTCATTCAAAGGTTTCAACACCTACTTGCTTCGAACATCTTTTGCGCCGTGGTTCGATGTGGGTTTGAAGATACGAAAGCTTGACGAAACGTACGAGCTTGCCAGCACACAGGCCCATCATAGCATGGAGAACCGTGACCTAGTACGGGCGGCGACCCTTGGCGAATTCAAGCAGAATCCGAAATTCGCAAAATCTGAAGCTGACGATCCAAGTAAATCGAAGTGGCTCTTCCCCAACTGGTCATATCCGGGATATGCGTGGGGAATGGCAATCGATATCAATACCTGCATCGGATGCAACGCGTGTGTTGTAGCTTGTCAGGCAGAAAACAACATCCCGGTCGTGGGCAAAATAGAAGTAATGCACGGCCGCGAAATGCATTGGATCCGCATAGATCGTTACTACAGCGGCGATGAACATAATCCCGAAACACACTTTCAACCGGTGCCATGTATGCATTGTGAAGATGCCCCTTGCGAGCTCGTCTGTCCCGTAGAGGCAACAACGCATAGCTCTGAAGGGATCAACGAGATGACCTACAACCGATGTGTGGGCACAAGGTATTGCTCGAATAATTGCCCGTACAAGGTTCGGCGGTTTAACTTCTTCAGATATGCCGACTATGACACTCCGGTTGTAAAGCTCCAGAAGAATCCCGATGTGACCGTTCGCAGCCGCGGCGTGATGGAGAAATGCACCTACTGTGTGCAGAGAATAAACGAAGCAAAGATAACCGCAGAGGAACAGGACCGCACCGTTCGCGACGGCGAGATTACTCCTGCATGCGCGCAAGCCTGTCCAACGCGAGCGATAGTATTCGGCAATATCAATGATCCGAACAGTAATGTCACGAAACTGAAAGCAGAACCGCGCAATTACGGAATGCTGGCTGACCTGAATACACGACCACGAACAACCTATCTGGCCGAAGTTCGAAACCCAAATCCGGAAATAAAGACGGAGTAACGCTGTGGCAAGGACTGACGAAGTCGAGACTGTCGAAAACAAAGAAGCCAAAGATGCCCTGGCGCAGCCGCCTGTAATCGGACCGGGTTACGACTTCGTGTCGATCACGGACAAGATCGCCTCAATCGTCCAGCGCGGCACGCCAGTCGGATGGTATCTGGGATTCGCAATTCCTTTCATCCTGACGATGATGCTGTTGTTTGCAATTGGCTATTTGTTCGCGGTTGGGATCGGAGCCTGGGGTGTTGATATTCCGGTAGCGTGGGGATTCGCGATTGCGAATTTTGTCTGGTGGATTGGGATTGGTCATGCTGGCACGTTGATCTCTGCGATTCTGTTGCTGCTGCATCAGAAATGGCGAACGTCGATTAATAGATTTGCAGAGGCAATGACTCTGTTTGCGGTTGCATGCGCCGGACTCTTTCCTTTGTTGCACATGGGAAGGCCGTGGTTTTTCTATTGGCTGCTGCCTTATCCGAACACGATGGAGTTGTGGCCGCAGTTTCGCAGTCCTCTTGTGTGGGACGTGTTTGCGGTGCTCACTTATTTCACGGTCTCGCTTGTCTTCTGGTACATCGGTCTGATTCCGGACCTGGCGACATTACGCGACCGCGCAAAAAGTAAGTGGGCCTGGCGAGCATACGGTTTTTTGTCGCTTGGCTGGCGAGGTTCCGCCGATCACTGGCATCATTACGAAACTGCTTATCTGATTTTGGCGGGCTTGGCGACGCCACTGGTTATCTCGGTTCACACAGTAGTCAGTTTCGACTTCTCGGTTGCGATAGTGCCGGGATGGCACTCGACCATCTTTCCTCCGTACTTTGTTGCGGGCGCGATCTATTCAGGGTTCGCGATGGTTCTGACGCTGGCGATTCCAATCAGGAAAGCTTTCGGCTTGCAGGATTTCATCACGATGCGCCATCTGGACAATAGCGCAAAGATCCTGCTGGCGACCGGACTGATGGTTACATACTCCTACTTGTCCGAAGCGTTCTTCTCCTGGTATAGCGGCAACATATTCGAAGCCTATGTAGAGCTAAACCGCATCCGTGGACCGTACTGGAAGATGTATTGGATCCTGGTTATCTGCGACGTCATAGCGCCACAAGTCTTCTGGTTCAAACGCGCAAGAAACAACATCTGGACACTGTTTATCATTTCGATTCTGGTCAATGTTGGAATGTGGACCGAGCGGTACGTTATCGTAGTAACAAGTCTGCACCGCGATTACATGCCGTCAGCGTGGGGAATGTATTCCGGCAGCGTGTGGGATTACGCGACGATCATAGGATCGATCGGTCTGTTCCTTGCGTTGATGTTCTTGTTCGTCAGGCTTCTGCCCACGATTTCAATAGCAGAGATGCGCACCCTTGTGCCCGGTTCGAAAGGAAGCGAGGCCAAATGATCGGCAAACGAAAAGCAAAGCTATTCGGGCTCTCGGCTGAATACGCGGATCCTCAGCACTTGCTGGAGGCGGCGCGCATGATTTGCGATGCTGGTTACACCAAGGTCTCCGCGTACACACCGTATCCCGTCGAGGGATTGGCGGACATCATCGTTACAAAGAAGCGCAGAGTCGCGGCGATCTTCCTTATCGGGGGATTGATCGGAGGGTTGGGCGGCTTCTTTATGCAGTACTATGCGGCCGGGATTACTTATCCAATAAACGTTGCGGGACGTCCTCTGTTTAGCTGGCCGTCGTTTATTCCGATCACATTTGAATTGACAGTATTAGGCGCCGCACTGTTCGGGGCGTTTGGGATGCTGGCGATTAATGGATTGCCGCAGCCTTATCACCCGCTCTTCAATGTTCCAAGATTCAGCCTCGCAACACAGAGTCGGTTTTTTATTTTGGTTGAAGTCAAAGATCCAAAGTTCGAATACGACGCCACCAGGCGGTTGCTGGAGCGGTCTCAACCTCGGGTGATATCGGATGTATATGATTGGTAACAATATGAATTTACCACAGAGACACAGAGACACGGAGAGGGAAAAAAAAGCAGACACGGGGACACGGAGACGCGGAGACGCGGAGAATATGTGTGTTTCCGCTTCTTCTTTTGCGCTTTTGAGAGTCGTCGCGTCAATTGCCGGACTTCTCTTTCTGTGTGGTTGTGCTCAACAGATGGGAGATCAGCCACGGTACGGCCCTTTGAAAGAAAGCGATTTCTTCAGAGACAAGGAATCGGCGCGTCCAACTGTCGTCGGCACTGTGCCGAGCGGATACACCAGATCAAATATGACAGATGGTAAGCCTGTTCAAGATGACGGCCAATTTTCGGTGAATGAAAATACCCAAACTTTTCCTTTTCCGATTGATCGCAACGTCCTTGAGCGCGGACAGGAGAGATTCAATATCTATTGCAGTCCGTGCCACAGTCGCATCGGTGACGGCGATGGAATGATTGTTCATCGCGGGTACAGTCGCCCGCCTTCGTTTCACATCGACAGGTTGAGAAACGCTCCCGTCGGACATTTCTACGAAGTGATTACAAACGGTTTCGGCGCTATGCCCAGTTACGCGGTGCAGGTCCCGCCGAAAGATCGATGGGCGATCATAGCCTATATAAGAGCCCTGCAATTGAGCCAGCACGCAAACCTGACCGATGCTCCGCCTGATCAGCAGCAAAAATTAAAAGGAGGCCAGCAATGAGCGCGAGCTTACCTCCAGCAACAACGCCTGACTTATATCGATATCAGAATCACCTGTTTGTGATTGGCGTTATCGCTCTGATTTTGTGCGCAATTGGCGCGATTTTCAATTTCGACCAGTTTCTGCATTCGTACCTGATGGCTTATGTGTTCTGGATTGGCGTCGCGCTGGGAAGCCTTGCGATTCTGATGATGCAGCATCTGACAGGAGGAGCGTGGGGATTACTCTTGCGGCGCGCACTGGAATCGGCAACCCGGACTCTGCCGGCGATGATTATCCTGTTTATACCGCTTCTGTTCGGATTGCATAGACTATACATCTGGACGCATTCCGCGGAAGTTGCCGCAAATCCATTACTTCAGCACAAACACGCTTACCTAAATACGCCGTTCTTTATCATTCGCGCGGCGGGGTACTTTGTAATCTGGATTCTCCTTATAGCTCTCCTGAATCGATGGTCTCTCCGACAGGACAAAACGGGCGAGCCAAGACTCGCCCTGAAAATGCAGCATCTCAGCGGTCCGGGACTCTTCATCCTGGCAATTACGCTGTCGCTTGCTTTGATCGATTGGGTGATGTCGCTTGAGCCTGAGTGGTATTCGACGATGTACGCAGTCATATACATGGCCGGAGACATGCTCGCGGCATTCGCGTTTACGATTGGAGTCATCATTTTGCTCGCCGACCGAAAGCCCCTTTCGGACGTAATCACACCGGATCATTTTCGCGATCTCGGAAACCTGATCCTCACATTTGTAATGTTGTGGGCGTACACCTCTTTCGCGCAATTCCTGTTGATATGGTCAGGGAATCTTCGCGACGAAACGCCATGGTATTTGAGCAGAACAATGGGGGGCTGGGGGTGGATAGCCGGAGCATTGATCGTGTTTCACTTCTTCCTTCCATTCTTCATGCTGCTGGGTCGATCAAATAAGAAAAACCCAAAACGACTGGCAGTAATCGCCCTAATCGTTTTCTTCATGCGGCTGGTTGATGTCTTCTGGCTGGTCGAGCCGGCCTTTCATCCCGGGAATTTTCACCTGAGCTGGATGGATATCATCGCGCCAATCGGCATCGGGGGTATCTGGATGGCGCTGTTCATCTGGTTTTTAAAGAGCAGACCGATCCTGCCGCTTCAGGATCCGTACGCCGAGGAGACTTTTAATCATGCAGGAGATTAAGTCTTCGGACGAACTGCTGCACGAGAATATCAATTACGAACGACGCGACGTGAAGCCCTTTTATATCGCCGCTATCGGCGTGTTTATGATTGTCAGCGCGGTCGTCATCTATGCAGCCGTGTGGGGGCTTTATAGATACCTTAACGCTGAGGATACGAACCGAGGACCTCGCCCAACGATGATCGAAGCAAAACCGACGGGACCTCCGGAGCCTCATTTGCAAGTCGATCCAATCGGCGACTTACAACAGAAACGCACTGCTACCAATCAGATTCTCAGCAGCTATGGCTGGGTTGATCAACAGAACGGATACATCCGAATCCCAATTGATAAAGCAATGGATATGATCGCGACAAAGGGGCTGCCTTCGGTTCAGGGTATGAGCCCTCCGGTGAATACCGGACTGAAGACAACTACTGAAAACCCGCAAGAGGTACAACCGCGGTCAAGACCGTAGATGCAGGATTGAAATGAGTGCGATAAAAATGATTTCAAACGTCTCCGCGCGAAGATACAGATCTAACTTCGCGACCAGGTTGCTTCTGAGTGTTGTGACGGTTTTTATCTGTGCCACCTTTTCGTATTCACAGCCGGCACCTGACAAAGCCGCGCTAATTCGCAGCGCTCATATCGATCAGCATTTGAATCAGCAGGTCCCGCTCAACCTGGTATTTCGTGATGAGCAAGGTCACAAAGTTCACCTGCAGGATTATTTCAACGGCAAGCCCGTGATTCTGTCGTTGGTCTACTATCAATGTCCGATGCTCTGCACAGTTGTGCTGAACGCAATGACTGAGAGCATGTCGGATCTTCGCTTCGATATCGGGAAAGAGTTCAACGTCATTACTGTTAGTTTCGACCCAAACGAAGGCCCCGCACTAGCCGCGGACAAGAAAGAGCTTTATGTGCGTCGCTATGGTCGAGCCGGCGCGGCATCCGGCTGGCATTTTCTAACAGGCGAAGAGTCGCAGATTAAACAACTCGCTGAAGCGGTCGGATTCAATTATGCGTACGACCCAAGCACAGGGCAATACGCGCACGCCAGCGGGATCATGGTTTTGACTCCGGATGGAAGGCTTGCCAGGTACTTCTATGGAATTAAATATCCGCCTTCCGATCTGCGGCTTGGTCTGGTTGAAGCCTCGGCCGGAAAGATAGGCTCACCCGTCGATCAGATTCTGCTGCTATGTTATCACTACGATGCCGCAACAGGTAAGTACACACCTATTGCGATAGGTTTTATGCGACTCGGCGGAGCCATCACACTGGTGGGGCTAGTCGGCTTTATCGTTGTGATGTGGCGACACGATGTAAAAAAGAAAGCGCTCACCCATTCCATTGTTCCCTTGTTTCTGATACCGCAATTAATACCGGAAACCGCTTCGACCGAAGCACACAAAGTCGACATCTTCTTCTACCTGATGGTGCTGGTTTGTGGCTTTGTCGCCGTGGGCGTTATTACCCTTATCATTATCTTTGCGGTCAAATATCGCCGAAAATCTGAGGATCAATTGGCGATTGCAGCGCCGCAATCGATGCCTCTGGAGATCACCTGGATAGTCATACCGCTATTCATCTTTATTGGGATGTTCGTGTGGGGAACGGATCTGTATTTCTCCCTTGCTCGACCACCACAGAACGCAATTGAAGTTTATGTTGTCGGCAAACAATGGATGTGGAAATTCCAGCATCCTGAAGGTCAGCGAGAGATTAACCAGCTTCACGTTCCGCTTGGTCGCCCAATCAAATTGACTATGGCTTCACAAGATGTGATTCACGATCTGTACGTTCCGGCATTTCGAATTCATACCGATGTAGTTCCAGGTCGCTATACAACTACATGGTTTCAGGCGACAAAACCAGGCACATATCATCTGTTCTGCTCGCAATATTGCGGAACTCTCCATTCAGGAATGATAGGCGAAGTCATAGTGATGCAGCCTGACGATTACCTGCGCTGGCTGAACCAGGGTGGAGAAGGCTCGCTGGCCTCGCAGGGTCAGAAACTGTTCCGGCAATTGGGATGCAATGCGTGCCACACCGGAGATGCCGAGGCGCGATGTCCAAGCCTTATCGGTCTATACGGCCGGACCGTCTATCTGCAAAGCGGAAACACAATAATCGCGGACGACGATTACATTCGCGAATCTATCATGGACCCACAAGCCAAGATAGTGGCCGGTTTCCAGCCGATTATGCCCACATTCCGCGATCAACTGGATCAGGAACAGGTGCTTGAATTGATTTCTTATATTCGATCTCTAGGGGCACAGCGACAAGAGGTGCCACCAGTATCCGCGCCGACAGGTCCGCAGCCTGCGCCCGTGCAGGGAGCGATTCAGCAGTCTGAAAGCAAAGGAGGAAAATGAGCAGCGAAGTCATTGCAGACGCAAAACCGCCCGAGGTGACGGTCAACTACCTTAATGAGAAGTACGGGCTTAAGTCATGGCTGCTGACCACGGATCACAAACGGATCGGCGTCCTCTATATGATTTCGATTACGCTGATGTTTTTCATCGGCGGATTCTTTGCTGTTTTGATGCGACTGGAACTATTGACTCCGCAGGGGGACCTGGTTACCGCGCAGACATACAACAAACTTTTCACAATGCACGGCGTAATAATGGTCTGGTTCTTTCTGATTCCGTCCATCCCGGCCGTGCTTGGAAATTTTGTATTGCCGTTGATGATTGGCGCGCAGGATGTTGCGTTTCCCAAACTGAATCTGCTGAGCTGGTATATATACGTTGTAGGCTCGCTATTCACTTTTTATGTAGTCGTCAGCGGCGGTGTCGACACAGGCTGGACATTCTATACGCCGTTCAGCACGGCAGGATCGAATACGCACGTGATCGCCACAACGTGCGGAATCTTTATCATCGGTTTTTCCACGATCATCTCCGGAATGAATTTCATAGTGACAGTCCACAAAATGCGCGCTCCTGGACTGACGTGGTTCCGATTGCCCTTGTTCGTCTGGTCGCTTTATGCAACCAGCGTAATTATGGTCCTGGCTACGCCGGTACTGGCAGTAACGCTGTTGCTGCTCGCCGTAGAGCGAACCTTTCACGTTGGAATTTTCGATCCGGCGCTTGGCGGCGATCCGCTGTTGTTTCAGCATTTCTTCTGGTTCTATTCGCACCCTGCTGTCTACATCATGATTCTGCCCGGAATGGGAGTTGTCAGTGAGCTGATTCCCACATTCGCGCGACGAAAAGTATTTGGTTACAACTTCGTGGCGTTTGCTACTTTCGGAATTGCGTTCGTTGGTTTTCTGGTCTGGGGACATCATATGTTCGTCGCGGGGGAGTCGCTCTATGCGGCGATGACTTTTTCGTTTCTAAGCTATCTGGTGGCAATTCCGTCTGCAATCAAAGTCTTCAACTGGACAGCGACTCTTTATAAAGGGTCGATATCGTACGACACACCGATGCTGTATGCGCTGGGGTTTATCGGTCTTTTCACTATCGGAGGATTGACGGGATTATTTCTGGCGGCGCTGGGACTGGATGTTCACGTTCACGACACATATTTCGTAATTGCACATTTTCACTACATTATGGTCGGCGGCATGGTGATGGCCTATTTTGGAGGAATCCATTACTGGTGGCCGAAAATCAGCGGCAGAATGTATCCGGAAGGCTGGGCAAAGCTGGCCGCGCTGATAGTCTTTCTGGGCTTCAATCTGACATTCTTCCCTCAGTTCATCCTTGGATATCTGGGAATGCCGCGTCGCTACTATGCCTATGCGCCGGAGTTTCAGGTCCTCAATGTGATGTCCAGCGCTGGCGCATCGATCCTGGGTGTCGGATACTTGTTGCCGTTGATCTACCTGCTCTGGTCGGCCAAATACGGCAAAAAGGCCGAAGCGAATCCCTGGAAAGCCACCGGTCTGGAATGGCAAACATCATCGCCACCGCCAAAAGAGAATTTTGCCGTTACTCCAATCGTAACCGAGCCGCCATACAACTATCCGACTCTCGAAAATCCTTTGAAGGAATCAGAGCAACCAGGCAAGCAATCCTTAGAGGAGGTTCCCGTTGGCTGAATCAGAGACAGTATTAGAGCATCATTTCAGAGATCTGCAACAGCAACGCGAAGTGTCCGAGTTGGGCATGTGGATATTCCTGATGACTGAAGTACTGCTGTTCGGAGTGCTCTTCACCTCTTACACCGTCTTTCGCCATTCATATCCAGCAGGTTTCGCCGCTGGCAGCCGTGATATGGAGACAACTATCGGGGCAGTCAATACCGCCGTTTTGTTGATAAGCAGCTTTTTCATTGCCCTGTCAGTTTATGGCGCACAAACGGGAGGCCGCAAAAAGCTGTTATGGGGATTGGCGATTGGGGCATTGCTTGGCGTCGTGTTCATGATTCTGAAAGGCGTGGAATACTACGATCACTATCAACACCGCGAGGTGCCAGGCATCCTGTTCGATTACGCAAAGCCGAATGCGCACGGTGTCGAGATTTTCTTTTATCTCTATTTTGTTATGACCGGAATACATGCGATCCATCTGACCATCGGAATCTGCATCGTAGTTGTGATCCTTGTTGCCGCCTATCGCGGTCGTTATTCTCCGCTATACCATAACCCGGTTGAGATTGTTGGTCTCTACTGGCATTTCGTGGACATCGTATGGATCTTCCTCTTCCCGCTTTTATACTTGATCGACCTGAAGCGCTGATTTAGAGGAAGGAGAATTGGTAATGTCTGAACCTGTAATAACCGGTCGAAGTTATCTTACTGTTCTTATCATGCTTTTATTTTTCACGCTGCTGACGTACGAGGCTGCGTTCATTGACCTCGGCCGATGGAATACGCCGGTTGCAATCGCGATAGCCATCTGCAAAGCATCATTGGTTATTCTCTACTTTATGCACGTGCGGTACAGTTCGTGGCTCACCTGGGTAGTAATAGCCGGAGGACTATTCTGGCTTGGAATCATGCTGACATTGACCTTAACCGATTATGTCACGCGCGTCCCGGTTGGCGGATTTTAAGTGGAGGAAAAGGTCTTTTAATCAGCGCTGGAAGAATTCGACGAGATCCAATCAATCGCAGTCCTACGATGAACACAGCCGAATAAGAAAAGCGATGGATAGCATAAACTACGCTGCGGGCAGCGAAAATGTTACTTCGTATACTCAGGGAGTTGATAACTTAAGGCAGCTCGCCACCGCTCACCTCAACAACGAAGAGACGATAGTATTTCAAAAGGCTCGGAGCGTACTAAGATGTTTTACGAGAGAGAGAGAACAAAACATCATCAATCGGAGATTGATAGCCTCATTTACCCATCCCAAAGATTTGGCATTGATTAGACGAAAAATCCGATCTATTGCCGGTGAATTCACCTGAGAATTCCTGAAGGAGGATTAATGGTAGACGTGACAATTGGGAAAACACGCTGGGCAATCGCCGAAGGGTACATCCCCTCCTGGAGTAATGGTCCCGGACCGGAGATGATTAGCCACGAGGCAATATGTATTCTCAACACATCTGATCGGGATGCGCATGTTAAGATCACCATTTATTACTCTGATCGCGAACCTGCGGGGCCGTATGAAGAGATGGTTTCGGCTCGTAGAACAAAACACATACGTTTTAACAACCTTAATGACCCAGAGCCGATTCCGCATGGCACCGACTATGCGAGCTTAATTGAATCTGATGTGCCAATTGTAGTCCAGCATACTCGTTTGGATTCGCGCCAGTCAGAGAATGCATTGATGACTACGATCGCGTATTCCGATGGCGGTTAAACCACCTGACTCTCTAGAGTTTCGTGTCGTTTTTCCTCCAGGAAAAGCGCCTGCAGTCCGTTAGATGCGACAGCAGTTGGGCTATCGATTGAGCGCTTTTCTGCTTAATAACCACGCCCTCAATCCCCACAATCCCATTACGAAGCCGTCGTGCCGCTACTGAGCGCCAAGAGCACTATCCTGCTCTCAAATCTAAATCATTCTTCAATTGCAATTACGAACATCTTGCTCCGACACCCTCAAATGTTTGACTGCCAGCTACCTGCATCGCTTTTCTGACCTGCTTTGCGAAACTGCTGTTCATTAAGGAATAACTGTATCAATTATTTTGATTATCTGATAAGATAATTCCCAGGTTTTGCTGCTGCCGAGCGCAGCGTTAATATCCGTTGAGTAAGTCCCGTCTGGCGTTTGTTTGGCCCGCGCCGTTCGCCTCAAGCTTTTCGGCTCGAAACACCCGCTCTTAAAGCTGCTCAATCAATTTCAGATGATTTAGGATGAGAAAAATAGTATGACGAAAAAACTTTATGTTGGTAACTTGTCGTTCCAGACGACTGAGCAGGACATATCAGACCTGTTTTCGCAGGCGGGGGCGGTTGAATCTGTCGCTTTGATAACAGATCGTGACACCGGCAGATCGAAGGGCTTTGCCTTTGTGGAGATGAGCCAGAGCGACGCAGACGACGCTGTAAATCGTTTTAACGGGCAGGACTTTAACGGTCGTAATCTGACGGTCAATGAAGCCAGGCCGCGCGAGGATCGAGGCGGCAGCCGAGGTGGTGGCCGCGGAGGTTATCGCGGTGGCGGCGGCGGTTACAGCCGTTATTAATTTTTGACTGTGTAATTGAATCGAGGCGATCCACGGCGGACAGTTTCGCCGTGGATACGTTTGTTTATTGTGATCGATGAACTAAATCAGTGCTGAGTATGCAGAATTAGACGCGAAGGAACGTATTATCTTACAAGTCTCGCTATCTAAAACCGCCTGGCCAAAGCGCCATCTTCCCACCGCAATGGTTGTTTCGTCGATATTGAAAGAGAGATAAATGAAGTTTTCTAGTTTTAATGAATTGGGCTTGTCAGCATCCCTGGTCGGTGCCTTGGGCAAGCTCGGAATAACACAACCGACGGATGTTCAATCCAGTGTTATACCCGCCGCATTGGCCGGTCGGGATATAGCAGCGTCGGCCGAAACAGGCTCGGGTAAAACAGCCGCGTTCCTTTTACCGATTATAGAGCGACTAATGCAGTCTCGTTCCGCGCGGGCACTTGTACTTGCCCCCACACGAGAGTTGGTCCTGCAGATAGAGGCAAATGCCCGAAGCTACAGCCGCGTTGCGCGTTTGCGGACTCTGGCGCTGGTCGGTGGCGAAAGTATGACCATGCAAATCAAGGCTCTTAAAAACGGAGCCGATATCATAATCGCAACGCCGGGACGGCTGAACGATTTGGTAACGCGGCGGTTATTAACCCTGAATGCCATGGAAATTTTTGTGCTTGATGAAGCCGACCGAATGCTTGACATGGGATTCTTTCCACAAGTCAGACAGTTGGTCGATCATCTTCCGAAGGTGCGTCAGACTTTGTTGCTGTCGGCCACCTTCTCTGCCGCCGTCGAGAAACTCGCTCGCGAGTTACTCGTTAATCCCTTGCGCGTGATTGCGGATCGAACTAACACAACCGTGGCGGCCTTAACGCAGAAAGCATATCCAGTGCTATCCAGTCATAAAGAATCTTTACTGGTCGCATTACTCAAGCATCACCATCAGGGATCATTCCTTGTGTTTACACGTACCAAACGTGTGGCCGACCGCATTGCTCAGACGCTCGCGAACAATAATTGCAAGGTGGCGACGCTTCATTCCGATCGCAGCCAGTCCCAGCGTAATCAGGCGCTATCGAGTTTCCGCGACGGCAAAGTTCGGGTCCTGGTTGCCACTGACGTTGCAGCACGCGGGATCGATGTCGATCATGTGTCGCACGTCATCAATTACGAAGTACCTGCCTCGGTTGAGGATTATGTCCATCGTGTCGGAAGAACTGCCCGGGCCGGCCGATCCGGCGCTGCCCTGACGCTGGTGAGTCCATCCGAAGAACCGGCGCTCGACTCAATAGAACGGGCTACCGGAGTAAATATGGAACGATCTCTGCTCCAGGGCTTTTCCGATGGCCGTACCGAACAGCAAATCAAATTTGCCGCTAATTTACCCCGGACGGTCTCTTCCTTTTCGCGTTCATTCGGTCCTCGACGTGCGTCGCGCTAGCTTGGATGAATGAGGCGATGGCGCCGCACGAAGAGGATCGGCATTAAGTGGATAAGGAGCTTGAAATTGGCAAATAGATCAAGGGCAACCTTTCAAAAGCGAGAAAAGGAAAAAGCGCGACGGCAAAAATTAGAGGACAAGCAGAATCGTCGCGCTGAGTCTAAGCTGCGGAGTCAGTCTATAGTCAGGGACGGCTCCGAAGATCCGGATATTGCGGGTATCAAGCCAGGTCCACAGCCTCTGCCAGAGGAGTGGAACGATATCGCTCCAATCGTTGAAGATGAATAACGTCCCGGCTCAGGAGTCAATCTAAACAAGGAGACCTTAATGATAATCTGTGATCTATGTTTACAACTGGAGGCAAGTGGACGGTGCGGGTTGGGGCTGCGCCTGCCGAAAACGATGCGGTGTCACGATTTTCAGCCCGGCATCGAAAAATTCTGCGCTAAACCGTCCGATTTTGCAGGACAGGCTCAAATCACCCAAATGGCTACATACTTTGGCGTAAAGGGACAGGAGTTAAAAAAGATCATGCTGATAGCGTCAAAAGAAGATGCTTTGAGAGCCAACCACAACTCCGTCCTGGAAGATAATCAATTCAGTAAGGCCTCACCTTCTTAAACCAGAAACCGAATCCCCAGAATCTACGATTGCAGTGATCACACACGTAATCCTTAACCATGAGAAGTCTCAGCAACAATGGCGTTGGGGCATACCATTCTTTCAAACGCCTGCAGCCACAGCCCGGACACCTGCGTCCATGCAAATACATTCTTCCTCTTCAATCCAATCGTCTAATCAACAAAATAGTTTGCAAGGAATAGGGTTTTAGCCTCACCAACCTGTGTTTATCTTCTGGATAGCCTGTTGTGATGCGCGAGAGTCTGGTCAGTTTAGTCTCTCCGTTTTCATTCTTGCCTCTTCGAAGGATCGTTCCGGGTTCGGAGTCGCGCACGTTGCCTTCAGCATCGTCTCCAGGAAATATGGCGGCGCTATTTTTTGGAAAGCCAGACTCCGGTTATGGTGACCCCCTTCTTCTGCGCGATAGAATTCGCCTCTTCAATCGTTTGGGCATAACGCCCTTCGTCTTTGCAGCGTTTAAGGTAAAATTCGCCAAACCCACAGCCGGGGCCGAGAATTTTAACAGCCCTGTCACTTGTTTCGTACTCCCAGGGCTGTTGACCCATTTCAATTAGCGGAAGCGCATCCTGCAAGCTCTCGAGAATTATGGACATATATGTTTGACACTCTTTGAAGAATTTTCAGTCAGCCTGGTACCGGCAACTGTCCGACCGGTACAATATCGTTAAGGCCGCAGAGACTGGGTTGACGATGATTTCGCGAATACACCGTCGCCTCACATCCAGGGCGATCAAAAGCTAACATCAACAGGCTAATACTGCCCGGGAGACGCGCCAATAGCTCTTCGCCTTTGATTAAAGGGGTTGTCTGCAGCACAAATAAAATAGAACGAGGCCAACAACACGGGTGACCGGACTTTACTCCGATGCATTAAGCATAGTGTGCGTTAGGTTTTCTTGCTGTTCACTTTTAGACAATTTCGCAGCGATGCTGGATTCAGGTTCGACTGTAATCAGAAAAACGGGTGAGTAGTGTCAGATTGCTCGGAGGCTCCACCGCAAGAATCATTAGATCGAACGGAGCAGGCGCACCATCTGACCGGGACCACGAACACAGTCGGTCGTTCCTGAGCGGCCCTTAATGCGAGCCGGGTGATACATCTCTTAACCGCTGTGACGGTACTAAGAAACTATCTTTTAACGGAAGACGTTAATTTACCCAATCATTGTTCTTTAGCTACTGCTGCTCAAGCCAGTCAAGTATCGCGTGAACACTGCCTGTAGCAAGACCAATACTCGTATCCGCCGCGCCATAATATAGGTTGATAGTGTCACCGTCGGGCGCGATCGTGTAACCACAAGGGAAGACGACGTTGTCGACATCACCTCGCTGCTCGTACGATTCTTTCGGTGCAAAAATCCACTCACTGCCCCGTTTCAGGCAGCGCTCCGGCGTTTGCAGGTCAAACAGCGCAACCCCAAGTCGGTAAATAGCACCAGCAGCGGTCTGTCGAACGCCGTGGTAGATTACCAACCATCCTTGTTTGGTCTCGATGGGTGGAGGCGACAGCCCAATCTTGTTCGCGTCCCACCACGCACCACGTCGCGCTTCCAACATTAGCTTATGACTGCCCCAATGACGCATGTCCGGTGAATAAGACAACCACATGTGAGCCCGGGGCGCACTGACCGGCCGATGGATCAGCGCCCAGTTACCACCAATCCGATAGGGCAACAACGCCGCGTCCTTATCTTCCGGCGGCATAATAACGCCGTAGCGTTCGAACTCGCGGAAATCTTCTGTGAACGCAAGCGCCACACCCGGACCATCACGAGTAAAGGCAGTATAGACTACAGCGTACTTGCTCAATTCGGAGATATAGGTGATACGCGGGTCTTCGATACCCCATAGTTCTTCAGGATACTTATCAGGTTCCCCCAGCAGTGTTGGTAACGAATCTATCTGCCAGTCACTCAAACCATCTTTCGAACGTGCCGCGCACAGGTGGGAGAGTCCCGTTCGGTCTTCGACGCGGCATAACAGCAAGGTGGTGCCATCGCGGAGCAACGTCGCAGCAGGGTTAAAGACGCTATTAACTTGATAAGGCCAATCGTTTGCCGTAAGAATCGGATTTAGCTTGTGGCGACTAAAGAGTTCTGTTCGTTTTGTGGGCATTCAGCTGATGACTCCAGAAGATGAATAGTATTTTCGGTTAGACGGAACTCCAGCAACGACTGAAGAAATGCGAGCGTCGATTCCGCGCCCTGATTTTCGTTGGGGCGATCGGGATGCAGACCGTCACGACAACCGCCCGTCGTCGGATCGTAAATTGAGAGATTCAAATCATTGCGTCCAAGAAACCAGTCGAAAGCGCGCAGGGCTTCCCTGCGCCAGTATTTGTTCCCGGTTAATCGATATGCTTCGAGACAGGCGGAAACCGTGGTTTGAGCCTCCACCGGTTGCTGGTCGAAACGAGCGCGCTCTTTACCTTGTCGATAGAAACCGTTTGAGCCTATCGGCACAAAATGTCCGCCTTCGGCGTCCGTATGCTGTAGTTCGACCAGCCACGAAAGTGATTCAAACCCGGCCTCAGTCATGGCATCATTCGACATCGATTGGCCGCACATCAGCATGGATTGCGGTAGAGCGGCATTGCAATAGGTCAGGATATCCTCATACCATCGCCAATCGCCGGTGCGGTTCTTCCTATATAAAGAAAGTAATCGTTCCGCCAACTCTTCTCGAATCTGTCCGGCCATCCTGTCGCCATCATATCTCTTTAAGTATTCGTGTATGCCTATCAGCGCGAATGCCCATGCACGGGGGCTGGTCGTTTCACGAATAGCTGGTAAGGCCTGTTCAAACACCCAGCCAGACATGCTTTTAAGTCCAGCCGTATTAGAGCGTCCCAGGACAGTCCCAAGGGCCCATAACGTACGGCCGTGGCTGTCATCTGAACCGCTGGCCTCCAGCCAGTGGCGCTGGTAACCCATGAAATTGCGAAAGCGCCCGGTTTCCGGATTGAAGGCATACCAGATGAACGCAAGATAGCGCGAAGCCAGGGCTGAGGACTCCCTGTTGCCAAGTTCTTCCAAGAACGTGCTTACAATCAAGGCGCGGGCATTATCGTCAATTGTGTAGCCTTCAGCATTATTTGGGACGGTGAAGATGGCATGCTGCAACATCCCAGTTTCATCAGTCATGTTATGCAGATGATCAAGCTTCAGAGGCGGCAATTCGCCAAGACTGTTATCTAAGGCTTTCGCGGTAAAACCGGGTGGAACGAAATGACGGTGCTCTGCCCGAGCGCGTTTAAAACTCCTTAGGTATTGGCGAGCCACGCTCGGCCAGATCATTTCTCGACCAAACAGATAGGCTCGCTTACGCATCGCATCGCGCTGCGCGTCGTTTTTTAACAAGTTAATGATCTGTTCGGCCATCGCTGCCGGATCACGAAACGGCACCAGCACCCCGCGTCCCTCTGCCAGGATCTCCTCCGCGTACCAGTACGGAGTTGAAACAACGGCCTTACCAGCGCCCAGCGTGTAAGCCAATGTGCCAGAGGTTATCTGCGCCTGGGTTAGATACGGAGTGACATACACATCCGTGACGCTGATAAACTGAATCAACTCTTCCAGGCTGACAAACCGATTGTAGAAGATGACCTGTCCCTGGACGCCTTTCTCTTGAGCCAGCCATTGCAGCGAGAGCCGGTATCGTTCGCCTTCGTGACGGATCACATTGGGGTGGGTTGCGCCGACGATAACATAGACAACATTCGGATATCGATCGAGAATGGCCGGCAGGGCCGCGATCACGTTTTCAATTCCCTTATTTTCTGAGAGCAACCCGAAACTCAGCAATACTATTTTGCCTTCGACGCCGAACAGGTCTTTGTGAAAACTGGGATCGACAAACGGCACGTCGGGAATGCCGTGCGGGATCAGATCGATCTTTTCTTCCGGTACGTGATAGATAGTGCTAAGGAATTCCGCGCCACGCTCGCTCATTACAACCAGCCGGTCAGACAAGGCAGCGACCTGTTCCAGCACCCGTTGCTGGTCGGCATCAGGCTCGCGCAGAATAGTGTGCAAGGTCGTTACCACGGGCATGCGCAGCTCACGCAAGAGCGCAAGAACGTGACGTCCGGCTCGTCCGCCGAATATCCCGTATTCATGCTGCAGGCAGGCAAGGTCAACATTATTGAGGTTGAGAAAATCGGCCGCACGGCGATAAGAGTTAATATCTTTCTCGGCAATCTCAAACCGCACTCGCTCGGGATAAGCGTAGCCCTCCTCAATGTCGTTGACGGGTATTGCAATACAAGTTGTCTCAGCGGCCTCGGTCGCAACCGCCTGGCACAAATCGCTGGTGAAAGTGGCAATGCCGCACTGACGAGGCAGGTGATTGCCGATAAAAGCGATCCGATTAATTGCGGAATTAGACTTGCCAGTACCGATCACGGAAGACTCGCTTCCGGTTTTCGCTCCTTTTTTTGTAGTTCTCACCGTGTTTGCCTTTAACTCGCAGGGGCGAATTTTCCTGTCGAAACTTGGTAGGCAGGACGGGTATAAAAGGTAGGTCCAAATAGACCACTCTTGCCTGTGGTTGACCGCGTACTATTATCGCAAGTTCAAATCTACACCTGATCAGGCAATCCGACTGTTCAGTTTTGGACATTAGGAGGATTGATCACACCAGAACAGACTACCAGCATGCGCGTTTTAAACACCGTCTATGAAGCCACGCGACGAAAGTTGCGCGAGTGTATCCTGCCAGCAATTGACTTGAACAGTTTCTAATGGACATTGCTTCCCCGACGGCCAGTTTTCGACGAACTCTCTCAGGGCCGCATCGTTGCCTCCTTCAAACAGCGCATCACCGAAAAAAGTGGCCTCTTCAAATCCTTCGTTTAATAGCGCTTTAACCGCAAGCGTTTTATCCTGCCCGACGATGCCAATATCGAATGATGTCTGACCGCCGAGGGTAACAGTTAGTCTGTGGCTTTTCGCCAGCTCGGAGAACTCTTTTTTCAGATGGCCGATAACCTTTTGTCGATACCCAGTAGTTTTATCAAATGATACAAAGCCGTCTCGACTGACGTGATAAGCCTCGCTGTCCTGTTGCGGTCTGCCGATGGGACACAGATTTATCATCGAGACGCGAAATGCTATCTGCTGTGGAAAGACTTCGAGATTCACTGGCAGCGCAAAAGCCTCCATCATGAGAGTCTTCATCAGCACGCCTTCGACATGGCTAAAAATATCATCACCCAGGAATGTTTTGATATTGAATTCCGAGACGGTCACAATCGACATTTCTCCCGAATAATCACATCGGCAATGAATCGCGCCGTTACTGATGAAAGCATCAAATTGTTTGCGAAAACCTAATTCGTAGAGAGGCTTAAAGAACTGGTCCTGCAAAATGCTTAAGTGACTGCCGGCGGCGACGCTGAAAGGGACGCAAAGACGATTCAATATGTCGACCATCTTCTTTGCAATCGGGCGCCTCGGCGGAGTAAGCGTATTGTCGATATCGAATATTATCGCTGCCTTCAATCGATCTTCCCTTCTATCCGCGCTAGTCATCGGTAATAGCGCAACTGATTCTATTGTCCCTGCTCCGAATGACCTGATGGCGCGTGAAGGTCAGGATCGGTATCTCGCACTATTTGCGGTTTTGCGGATGGCGCTTCCGTGGCGGCAATCACTAAGTGCGAGCCATCATCGTGACAATAGTTGTCCCCTCCAGAGTATTTTTTGTCGCAGACCGGGCATACTTTTCGGGGCTCGTTAATTTCTTCTTCCATGGCCTTCTCCTCTATTAGTTAGATTGTTGATTCTCATTCAATTTTCCTTGGTCTGGCTCGATTGGTGGCATTGGGACGCGGGTAGAGAGCATCGCTGACCGTAGCCTCGCTATCGGAATCACTTTTCTTTGATTCGAACTGGAACCTGACTCTCCGATCCTTGCCGCACGCCGTGCAAATCTGTACAGATTGTCCATCTGATTTTTTGGTTCTTACGCCCCAGTAATGTTTGTGCGACCTAAACAGGTCAAAGATGCTCATATACGAAGGGCCTTCAGGCGGCTCGAAACACTAACGAGGAAGAGTTGTCACTTTCAATCAGCAAATGCCGTTGTCGATTGTCACCCATCAAGGTTAGAACAGATTTGGTCCTGTTGCGGTTCAGTATTGGACAATCGTAAGGAGAAGGAAAGCTTTGATTGCAGGACAGCACTCCACGTTAGAGTATGGTGCGTCGCCCCGTAATCAGATTAATGATTAACATGATCACCGCAATAACCAGGAGCAAATGAATCAATCCCCCACCAAATCCCATCGTAAAACCTAACAGCCAGAATATCAGGATAATCGCAAAAATAGTCCAAAGCATAGCTTACTCCTAAACGTTGTCGAAATCGTAAATACCCGGGCAATTATCGAATTCGGATTACGGGATACTCCAGTGGCCGAAACCGACAATGCCCACTAACTGACTAATCAACCAGGCTAGATGAACTTAACGGATGCGGCAATAATTATTTGGCCGCTACAGGACCGGAATAACGCCCCAGCGCTCTGGGAAAGGTTCGCAGGGAATCGGGTACGTTGACTTTGTTCTCTCTTAACACCTGGCTGGATGTAACATCATCTCCATAAACTCCCCTGTTATCATCCTTGTCCTGCGTGATCACTACTCCTTTTAATTCAAGACCCCCAAACAGACCGCGGCTGCGAGAATATGAGAGGATCTCAGAAGTGAGTTTTAAATCTGTCGAAGCGCCAGCCTGTCGTCCGACCGGTCCAGCGGCGACCGACGCGTCAGCGCCGAGTTCGAACTTGTCCGAAAGAAGACTCTTGAGTCCGTCGTCGTTCATAAACAGCAGGACGAAATCCGTTGACTGCGCTCCTATCTGCAAACCGACACTGCCGCCCTTTAAATTCAAAAACAATGGCGCGCTCCAGCCATCATGAGTGCGGCAACTGGCAACGCCGCGACCGCCCTGTCCACCAAAAACGAATCCGGCTTTAAGCACAGATGGGAAAACCGCGATACATTCAGCCTTATTAAGAAGATCCCGTGGAATACCCTTGTCAGGCGTGTTCATGATTTCGCGAAACACTGTTGCAGCCTTTTTTGATTGCGATATCTGGTCAGTCATTTTACCGTGACCGACCCGCGCCAGAGATAGCGGACATAACACAAAAACCAGGATTAACAGGACCGCTAAACACGCAGATAATTTGATCATTTTATTCTCCCCTGGATGTAATTCTTTACCGCCATCCCCGCGGACGGAACAGTTGCTCTGTTCTCGAAATTTACGAATTCCTTCGTTTATCGCCCTTGTTTGTAATGCCGAGCCTTGCTGATGATAAGCTGGCCGAATGACATTGATTTCGACCATTTCCGACGCATAGAGAGCATTCACAACCATGGTCTCGCTGGCGGCATCACCTGCATAAAAATCAAACAACATCGTGACCGTATGCTCTTTGCCGCAGCCATAACATATCTGGACGTTCTGTCCGTTCGAGCGTTTCCGAGGCATTGCCCAATAATGTTTGTGCGAACGAAACAGATTGATCATATTCATATAATTCGATTACTTTCTTCCGGTAACCTCGAGATCGTTTACGATGGCTGTCGTGCCGGTAACGCTGCGAGCAATTGCTCCCGCCAAAGCCTTTTCCGCGCGTGATGCAACGGTTCCCGATAAATAAACGACCCCACCCTTTGCCCGTGTTTTGATTCTCTGTGTTTGCGTCAGCGCGCTTTCTCGATCAAGCGCGCTTGTTACCTGACTCGCCAACCGCGTATCGTCATCAGCATTCTGATTTGGTGGTTTTCCTGGGGCCTCGGCTGTGTTGCTTACCACTGACAGAGCACTCGAATCTATGCTGCTTACGCTGGGGATCGCCTTGACGGCCAATTCCGCTGCGGTTTTCTGTTCTACAGTCTGCACTGTACCGCTGAGCTTTACATCTCCACTGTTGACGGCAAACGTAATCTGCCGTGAACGCAGGTCAGGGTTGTTCTGGATGTAGCCCAACCACGCAGCTTTAATTTCCAGGTCGGCAACGTATCGCTTTTCAGCATTAATCGCCTGTATTTTCGGATCCACCTTAATATTGTCGACGACACTGGCGACACCCCGCGTACCGCGCGTGACTTCTTCCACAACACGTTTGTCATCGTCAGTCGGGACCTGACCGGTGAGAGTCACAATGTTATTGGTTGTCTCAACGTGTGTATCGAACAAAGAAACACGTTTGTTCAACGCAAGGGCGGTCTTAACTGCGCTGGTCGTAGTTGCGTCATCCGTGCTGGCTGCAATCGAGCTGATATCGGCCGATATGGTTCGATTGCGATAGCCATAAAAATAATAGAACGCTCCCGCAATTATGACTATCACAGCTACGGCAGAAAGAATGGGTTTTCGCATGGTTCCTCCTTGGGTGGAACGAATCAGTTTTCGTTTTGCCTTGTATGCCTTAGACCGTTACCTTGCGGTGCGCGACTAAACGGAAGACGCCATTGATTGCAAGGTGAATCAATATGTAGACAACAAGCGCAATCAGGTAAGAGAGTTGAAGTTGAAATGACCCCGCTGAAGGCGTTCCCACGACGCGCTCGAACGGTCCCAGGATCGGGTGCGTGATTGCGGCAACGAATTGAACAAATCCATTCCCAGGGCGCGCGCCCATTATTTTGAGCATGAATTCCAATATGATCATCCCGTATACAAGGTAAAACAGGTAATCGACAAATTGGGACATTCGGGCCGCCACCTTACCTCGGCCAATTTCGTGCTCAGCGCTGATGGCCTCGCGCACCGATTTGTGCTGCATCTCTTTTGCTACGCTGGCCACGTCGGCCGTTTGCGCGGGGTCGCTTTTGGTTGACTCTTGTTTGATCTGGGCATTCACACCAGCATCAATTGATGACTTTACATCCTCGTGGGAGGACTGTTTGCGCTCTGCGTCCAGGGCGACTGCGTTTGTCAGGTTATCGTCAAGCGTCGACATTTGTTTCTTCCTTTGTCTCCGGTCGATTAGATATAGCGGCGTCTGGTAAGAAGGCTGAGCAGTGCAACGAACAATGCCGCTCCGATGATTGCCCAAATAACGGGGAAACTTGTATTTCCGAGATGTAGCGTGTATATCTCAGGCCATTTGAATTGTCTTTGCAGGGCAGTGCCAATCAAGGCGCCGATAAAACCGAGGGCAATCGCCGTCAATAAGCCTCCACGCGAAGACCCTGCGATTTTTTGACCAACTATGCCGACAAGGGCGGCAACAATTAACAAAATTATCAGGCTTTCCAGATTCAAGTTCATGGACTACTCCAGTTTTGATCGCAACATCCCATTCCTCGCATCAGCAAGACAGCACTCTGTTCACAGTTTCGCTAGAACAACAGTAGTGAGAACACCAAAGGTCAGTAGCAGGAATGAGTGTGGAATGAGACGAGAGAACACGGATTGCTGCTGCGCATTAGCTTTCGCCGCCGGTGCAAGAAAGGAGACTAATGACTGCCATAATCAGAGTATATTAATTTGAAGTTTCTGGCTGTTCACTATTATACGACTCGCTAAAATATCCGTTGCGGCCCGTTGCATGTTTGTTACCAAAACGGCGGGACAAGGCTATTAGAGCTCTGTCATTTCCTTCGTCCCGCCGGAGGTTCCAAAATGGGAGAGACCACTACCAGAACTTTTATCCTGTTTTATCTTGGAGCGCTTGCATTAATCGTAAACTCGGCGCCTTTCGTAAGCTGCAATTGATCACGACCTTCGACTACGACCGAACCCGCTCCAACACCCCCGCCCACTGCCGCGCCGATCGCAGCGCCTTTACCGCCTCCAGCAATTGCGCCGATCAAGGCCCCGATCCCGACACCGATAGCGCCACGAGTGACGGTTTTGTTGGTTTGGCTGTTGTCTTCGACGCGGCCTTCGTTGCTCACTTTTAGGTTGTCGCCATTTGCACTCCTGATACTTTCCATGGTGCCATCAAACTTGAATGTGCGTCCATCACGCGTACGGATTTGCTGGAAGCTTATAGCCAGCTCTGCTCGACCGCTGACGCGGCCAGACGGATTTACGCTGGTGATATAACCTTGAATTACGGCGCCATAGTATTGCGAGGGACTGCGAACGGTCATAGTAAAGCCATCCCCCTGGTTGTTTCGTTGAGTGCTTAAATCATTGTCCAGTACGGCTACGATCCGGGTGCCGTCGGGAACGATAAAATTGCCGCGCTGGACAGTACTGTTGCTGCCATAGGTCTGAGCAGGATCCTGCGTACTTGTGTAGATATCCCACTGGGGCTGATCCGAGATTCGGTTGTAGACGCTGTGAGCCTCGACCGAATTATTGGATTGCTCTGTATAGAGTCTACGGGTGACGCGCAGGCTTCGGCCATTGTCGAAGGATTCGAATGTCGCCGTAAAATCGCTTCCGCTATTGCCTTTATAATTAATGACCAATTGATCAGCGTTGAGATTAGCGCGCGATTGTGCCGTCCGCCCATTGGAGATCTGTTCCTGATGATCTTGACCGTCGGCGTCGAATGTAATTTGCCGCGCGCGAGATGAGGCCATTGTAATTGTTTGACCCTGCTGCTCGATGGAGATGCGGTCAGGCGACTGCAGGCGACGGCTTATGCGTTGCTGTTCATCGGAGGGCAGGTTACGCGAGTTGCGTAAGACATTGCGAGGATCATCGCTGCGCGAACTGTCGAGTTGATAGGTGCCTGTCAGCCGATTGTTGTTGTCGGCATTGTATCGCCCGTTTCCATCGTTCGAGGTCGCGGCCTTCCAATCCCAATTCATTTGATATGCATTCCCAAGATTGTCCAGATCACTTCGCACCTTTTGCCACGCTCTCTGTGCGCTAGTAGTCAGTCGATAGCGATTCATATAACTATCAATACGCAAAGCGGTATTTAGAAGATCCTGGACGTCTCCGTCAGTCGCTTGGTTGTTATTGACGCGATCACGCAGGCGCGCGGTCGAAGCGGCAAAATCTCTGGTGAATTGGGTGATATTGTCATCTGCCGCGTTATTGTTGTTTAACTGATTGTGAGAGAGCGCGGCATTAAGACTAAGTCGAAACTGATCTGAGTCGCGACCGATGAGGGTGATAATGCTCCGAATCTGCTGTTTGTTACCCCGATGCGATTGAGGATACGACTGTGACTTTGCTGATACAACAGTTACAATGCTGGAAACCGCGAATAATACGGCCAGCAATATCGATTGTCTGAAATTTCTCATTTTTCCACCTTTAGCTGTTCCCATAAGTCGGCATTCGGCCCTGGGGCGAGCTTGTCTGATTCTGTTCTTGTAGTTTCTCGACTGAAAAGGAGGCAATGATAAACCGCTGTGACTTAGTATCAGATTGTGCCAGTTCAATCGTGCGATTAGGCTGGAATTCAACGAATCAAGATCAGTTCGTATATTCTACAACCAAAAGATCCGCGCTTACCCGCTGATTTGCTCATTCTCTTCTTTTAGAAGTCCCTCGATTCTGCGAATCCCTTTCAGTTTTGATCGAGGTCAACATTACGGGGAGGCCAATTTGGTCAAAACATTTTCGAAACCTCTTACTGCAGACTGCATAATACAATAAATCCTGATTAGCTTCCGTTCAGTACTAGACCGTCTGCCAATAAAGAGCAACCCCCAGTGATTATTCTGTTCAACGGGATAAAGGTGTGTCCTTGACGATTATGAAGTACTGCCGACTGCGGGTCGCTATACGTTCAATGCATCGACGATTCTTCGGAAATGATATCCCATCACGGCCAATCTCATAGCGTCAGCAAACATTTCGCGGTGGTCTCTGACAACACGGGTGAGGAAAGTCCAAAACTCTTTGCGCTCACGATCGATGATTCCAAGTCTGAGAATAATTCGGCCAAATGCTACGATACTGCCCACAAGACTATGATTGTTCTTTTCGGGTCCTGTTTTTGAAATTCGCTTAAGGCATTCAAGCGTCCGATCATAATATTCGCTCGAACGATAGATAGTTTGCATAATCGATCGATATCCCTCGCGGAGCCGATCCTTGTCCATCTTTGGTATAAAGTTCAGTTCCCCGTTGGTGTTGTTTCCGAGACTTTCTCCCAACAGGCGTCCCTCGCTTTGAAGTCGCCGCCACAGTTGGGTACTGGGAAGCGCGCCGAGTAGTCCCACCATGGCAAGCGGTATAGCGCTTTCGCGAATGAAGTTGATTTGCCGTTGAAAGATATCATCTTTGTCAGTATCGAATCCGACAATGAACCCAGCCATGACCTCCATGCCATAACTCTGGATTTTTTTTACCGACTCGATCAGATTGCCGCCTATATTTTGTATCTTCAGAGCGGATCTCAGCCCTTCCTCTTCGGGCGTTTCAATTCCAAGGAAGACACGTCGAAAGCCAGCACGCCTCATCCCGTCAAGCAGCTCGTCATCGTCGGCAAGATTAACGCTGGCTTCCGTAATGAAAGTAAACGGCCTCCCATTTCTCTCCTGCCATTCGGCAAGTCTGGGCAACAGCTGTTTTACGTTCCGCTTATTACCGATAAAATTATCGTCAACGATAAACACCGTGCCGCGCCAACCCACACTTAATAGCGAATCGAGCTCGGTAAGCATCTGTTCTGGACTTTTGGTCCGCGGAACACGACCGTAGATTTCTATGATATCGCAAAATTCGCATTGAAATGGGCAGCCTCGCGAATACTGCACTCCCATCATGCTGTAGCGTTTGAGGTCCACCAGCCCAAAATCGGGTATAGGCGTACCGGCAAGTGAAGGACGCTCGGCAGCTTCGTACACCTCTTTGGCTTGGCCGCGCTCCAGGTCTTCAATGAAAAGAGGAAGAGTTGTCTCAGCCTCACCGAGGAAAATGTGATCAACGCCCGGTATCCTGTCAATGGCACTGCTGATGTAAGGCCCTCCGACGACGATGCGCTTCCCTTGCGCTTTAATGCGCTTAACTACCTCAAGAAGTGAATCCTTTTGAACCAGCATGGCCGTGGCAAACACTATGTCGGCCCATTCAATATCTGCCCGCTTGAGCTTGCGAACGTTTAAGTCGACCAGTCTCCGCTCCCAGGAAGCAGGCAGCATGGAAGAGATGGTCGTCAAGGCCAGGGGAGGAAATGCGGAACGCTTACCTTCGAAAGAGAGCGCATACCTGAAACTCCAATAGGTCGTCGGGTATTCCGGATTCACCAGCAAGACCTTCATTCATTTCTCCTTTATTGCCTTTGACAAACTTATTCGGGGAGTGGCCATCAACGTCGACATTCGCGAACAAACGCTTTACTCTAGTCTACTTCGATTGTCCAGCGAATACAGGTGCGGTTGGGAAGATTCGGCAATATTTTCAGCGGGAATCGCGGTTGTAGTGGAGGTCCCGTCCCTGCTATCGGAATTCCTATCACGCCACGCTCGGAATGCCTCTCGGGTTAACTGATAAACCAGTCTCCGATTCTGCATGACGGTATTGAGCCAGTCGCGCTTGGTCATAAGTGGAAAGTAAATACCGCGAAAGAAAAAACGCGCCAGAAGGTGCCCGATCTTATATTGAATCGGTTGGTCGCTGATCGACGCAATTGCTGCCCGATTTCGCTCGGGGCTGTAGGAAGCGGTCCAGGCTTGTTTGACCTCGTTATGAGCTTGAACGATTCCCATCTTTAATGGCGTGTGCGCCATCTCGAACGGCGCAAAGTCAAACCAGTGTTTCGGACGCGTCAGCCGTCCTTCTTTCAACAATCTGGCATAAAGTGGTGTCGCAGGCAGCGGCGTAATTAAACCGAAGACAGGCAGTCCCGGCGGCCAATTCTGAATCTGGCCCAATGTGCGTTCAGCCACGCCGGGCGTATCATTGTCCATGCCAAACATGAACGAGGTGATCGCATAGACATTCCGTTTTGCGAGTCTGTCAAGTACGGCCGTGTATTCATCCGGCTTATTAAAGCCTTTGTTAACGCCGGCAAGATTCTCTGTATCGATGGATTCCATTCCGATGAATATCCATTTGCCGCCTGAGTCTGCAATAAGGTCGACCAGTTCTTCGTCACGAAGGAGATTGGCGCTGATCTGAGCAACCCACGGTAATTGAGCTCCGGACGCTATGATGTCGCGCAGCAAGGATTTGGTTCTTTTAATATTGATGGCGAAATTATCGTCGACGAAAAAGACTGCAAACTCTCCACCTTCCTTGCGAGCTCGCGCTTTCAACATGAGCATTTCATTTATTACGCTCTGATTGCTGCGAAAGCGAATCGAATCGCCGAAAAAGCCCGTAACAGAACAGAACTCACACCCGTAAGGACAGCCGCGCCCTGATTCGATCGGTATCACACTGAAAGTGTTGTAACCCTTCCCCACGTGCCTGAAGAGAGGCCGCAAAAGATTGGGAACCAGATTAAATTGCTTTAGATCGAGCTTATCCCACTGGATTGCCGGATAGGATTGAAGGCTTGGCTTTCGTTCCTTTCCTGTCTCGTCAACCGGAGCATATATCTCTTTGAGCTCGCCTCGCACCGCATCTTCCACAATTCTCGGCCAGGTTTCGTCGGCTTCGCCCAGCGCTACTGCGTCGCAATGTCGCGCTCCTCCGTTTTTGCCTAATGCTTCATCCGGCTCTTCTGTAACGTGAGGTCCGCCCATCACTACTGGTACTCCGACGGCTCGAACAGCGTCGGCCATGCGATAGGCCTTTGCCACCATTCTGGTCATCGCGCCCATTCCGACCAAACCTATATTCTGTTTCTTCACAAACTGCGCTAACTCTGATTCATTCATCGGCTGTGCGTTTCCATCGATCAACACCACCTCGTGCCCGACCGGAGTGACCGCTTGCAGGAAAAACATCCACAGATGTGGCATAAAATTGCGGGTTACACCGTTGTCCGGATTATAAAGTAATATTCTCATAGATATCCCTTCCCAACTTATTGGGCATCTCAGTTAAGGTGAGATCGACACGAATCTTCGACAGGACAGCCTCGGACATATGCGTCAAGAGCATCCTGGGAGATTCAGATGCAAACTCTTCTCCGACCTTAAGCCTTGCGCTTAATCGTGGGGAGTTCTCGATGATTCGTAATCTACTTGTCTTCAGTCAATCGGGATCGTCCTTTGCGGACTGGGCGATAGGGATTGAGGGATGGCAAATAGGGTAGGATCGCTTGATTCAATAAGCGACGCGACCTCTAGCCACCAGACAGTATAACAGTTTATGTACGCTGCCATACATAATTTCATGTAATATTAATGTATCAGTATTGCTGAACAGTCGAGACATTTAGAACGCCGTGCCGATCAGATAACATTCACAGGCTGCCGATTCCAGCCCGGAACGGTCGATAATTCTCATCCTGCCTCTGCTGTATCGAATCAGCCCATCGCGCTGAAGCAGAATAGCGGCAATGGTAACTTCGGGGCGTGTGGTACCAAGCATTTGCGAGATAAGTTCTTGTGTTAGACGAAACTCGTCCGAGTCAACGCGGTCATGGACCATCAGCAGCCATCTGGCCAGGCGAGCTTCTAATCGGTGTGTCCGGTTGCACGCGGCGGTCTGAGATACCTGGGTAAACAGCGATAAAACATATCGGAGAAGAATATCGTGCAATGCGCCGCCGCGGTCGAATTCCGTTTTTAGAGCCTTCGCCGTGATTCTTTCAGCGCCGTCCGCGATTTGCACTACTGCACGAGTGCGAGGTGTGGCGCCGCCCAAAATTATCTGAATGCCAGCCATTCCCTCATTGCCGATCAGTCCGACCTCGACGCTTCTTCGGTCAGTGAATATGGAAACCAGGGAAACCACGGCATCATTGCAGAAATAGGCATAACGAATTATTTCATTTGGTTCGTAAAGGATCTTATTAATCGGTAGCAGGACCGTCTCCAAATGCGGTCGCAAACGGTTATAGTCTCTACGCGGCAGCGCGGCGAGCAACCTATTCTTTATGACAACGTCAGATATTGATAGGGGCAATACGAGACCTTCTAATATTGTCGTTTCTCTTCAGAAACATTCGATTAAGGAAGAAGACTTCACGCCTATTTACCACCCTGGATAGACTCTGCATATGCAGCCATTTCAATGAGACGATCTCTGGTCTTCTTCATGTAAGGCTCAACCACAACGTCGCCCACCAGGATTTCCAGTTTCTTTGCCGCGGCGATGCGCCTGTAGAGAGCCAAAGGAATCACAATGATAGTCGCTTGTCCGGACTCGTCCCCGCCGTTGAAATCCAGAGTTTCGTCGCCATGCGGTAATTTGATACGCTCACCATCGGCCAAAGCTATTACTTCCGACTGGCGGTTTAGATATAAATTCTCTCCCTTTGCTCTTGGCCGCGGGTCTTCGAGTGAGTCAGTCGCGCTGATCGCAGTCCACGACGTTTCTCTAAAGTAAACCAATATCGAGTCCGGCCTTTTTGATGGGACCTTGCCGTCGAAAGCAAAGCCGGTAGTCATTGAGAGCAAGTAGTGTTGCTTGCCAACAGAGGCCGCGACAGGAAAAGCCTTGAGCATAACCGTCGTTCGGTCGTGAAAGCGGTCATAAGCCCTTAAGACGTTTTTTGATACGCTGACCGGCTCAGGTCTGTAGTTCTGTGCGACTGCCGCACCAGCAAAAAGTGAAAGTCCAAAAAGAATTAACAAAATTCTATGCATGTTCCGCCTCTTGATCGTCTGGGGGAGTTCTTTGACCATGTCACTGAATCCGCGACGACTCGTAATTAAATCTCTAGCCTCGAATCTAATTTGGACACTAATGATTCGGAGATCAAGCATAGAACGAATCCCGTTTTCTCACAGTTCAGTATTGGACAACCCTGCGCATCGGGTCATGGACTAGACCAATGTTCTGGCCATTCGTTCCGTACATATCTTCAGCGAATCTGTCTCTCGGGAATCTGTTGAGCAAAATCGGGATTTGATTTGACGAGAAGCTGTTCTAATAATTCGATCTGACGACGTTGCATCTCTACAAGGTCCTCCCACCGACGCTCTCGCAATTCGTCGAACTTTTCGTGCAGTGCCAGGATCTCGAGCTCAGCCTTTATGTTGACCTCGTAATCATTCGTGCTTTGCAACCGGTCTTTTTCGGACTGTCGGTTCTGGCTCATCATAATGACAGGGGCAGCGTAGGCGGCTTGAAAGGAGAGCGCCAGATTGAGCAGGATAAACGGATACGGATCCCAATGTCTTATGAATGCCGTAACGTTCAAGATGAGCCAAAATGTCAGCAGAATGCTCTGGATAATAATGAAGCGCCAGCCGCCCATTGTAGCGGCCACATAATCGGCGACGCGCTGGCCGAACGTTAGTCGTTCGCGGAACTCCTTATCTACATGGCGCGTTACTTTAGCGCGGCTGATGAATTTCTCAACAACGGCACGCTCTGTAGCGTTTAGCTTCCCGAGCTCAGTTTCAAACATTTCCTTTGTATAATTTGCTCGGATAACGTTTTCGCCTATACCTCTCCACCAGGTAAACAATCATCTCGCATCTGGCGTCTCCGCCTTGGAAAAGGCAAATGTTACCTTTATCTCACTGTTAACACGGTAAACGGTTCCAGCCGATTTTGCCAACAAAATGGTCTAACCGCGGTGGGTTCTACCGTGATGTCTGCGATGGTGTTTTCTAATTTGTTTGCGATTATTGCGTCGCTTATTGGAGCGATGATGAGTAGTTTTTCGATCATCTGTTCTCCGGTTATCTTGCTGTCCGGCGTAAACAGCTACCGACAAGAACATGGCTAACAACACTGCAAGCGAAGCGATCAGATTGCGTTTCTTCATAATTTTTTCCTTATTTACCTCGTGGCACCGGCCACCTTTTCGGTGGGCGCGCTGCAATAAAAATCACGCCCTGACTCCGCCAATTGCGACCTGGCTATCATGGCGTCCTGGGATGATTGACTACAATCATTTCGCGGGGGGCTTCGTCATGAATATCTTGTAGTCAAAGGGGACCTGGACCTCTTACCTGACAAATATTGGCGTCCATATTCTCTTCAATTCCTGGCCGTTCAAGAGGCCCTGTGGCAACCATACACAAACACCCTCGGAACCGTTGACCTGAAAAACACTCAGTTGCCAAGTCGGTTAAAATAGGACGGATCAGGTTTTATTGCAGTTCACTTTTGGACAGTCCACAAAATCTTTCAGAACCTCCATAGATGCCTCGCGGTCCTTGAAAATCAAGTTAATTAGGCCGGCCGAAATATATTTTGCGCCCCCAGGTCCCGTACTGAACAGCCGAACAACCAAGGCGAGTGTACTCTCCAACCGATGACTTCGGTTCGTGCACAAAGACGATAATTTGATTCGATAGGATTCAAATTATCGCAGCCGCTAAGGTGAAACTTAAGGCGTCGAATCTACTGGTGCAGGCCGATGTCAACCATAGTTTGTGTCGCGTAGTTTTCTCGGCCCCGATTCTCTTTCGCCGATCAGCCTGCGGCTCAGGTTCATCTTTCTCGGACAACTACAGACGCATATCAATGGGCGGGTGAGGGAAAAGGAATTCGTTATGCAACCTCCCAAAAATCGTATTCTGGTTGTCGAGAGTCACACCGACACGCAAGACTTGATGTTATTTTTTTTGGAAAAGGGTGGCTACAAAGTAACACCTTCCGGTTCCTGCGCCGAAGCATATAAGTTAGCCCAATCTGAATTGTTCGACTTATACATTATCGAAGGACTGCTGCCTGACGGCAACGGCTTCGACCTGTGCCGGCAATTGCGCGCTTTCAATTCAACCGTACCCATCGTGTTCCATTCGGCCCTGGCTTACGAAACGGACAAGCAACTCGCCTATGCTTTGGGCGCGCAGGATTACATAGTCAAACCCGCCGATCCGTACGAGATAGAAGCTAGAGTCGCCAAGCTGTTAAATCAAGACACGGTGCAGCGTATCCCGCAAACGACGTTAGGCATTGCGGCGTCTTTAAGATGTGAAGATGGGCAAAATGGACCAATCCTGCAACTGAACGATGAGGCAGCATGGTGATCGGTGAATGCGTCGAGAAGCGAGCCGACGTATATTGCAACTATTGCCTTCCCGAACCCAAAAGAATGAGCATCGAACGATTCTGCGCCGGCCCTGCCGATTTTGTCGATGACGCACAGATCGGGGAGGACGGCAACCTTCTTCCAGGTTAAGAAGTCAGCAATGAAAAAGATTACCCGGATGGCAAAGAAAGAGACGGCGATTCGCTCAGTTCCTCACCTGTAAGTACAACTAAGTACAACCGGGCAAGGTGAAAGGAAGTGTAATAAAAGCGAGTCCGCATGTGACAAAGGAACGGATTGTTAAGCAAGTTCCATTGGATTTTAAGAACGGCTCCAAAGGAGGGGCCTATAATGAAATATAATATTTTGAAACGTATCGCGTTGGCTGCAGCAATCAGCGCCGTATCGCTGGTGGGAATAAACGTTCCTACTTACGCGTGGCAGCAACAAGAACAGGACCAAAAAAAACAGGAAGGCGAAAAGCAGAAAAAGGACCAGGGGTCTCCGACAAATCGGCCGTCACAGGACAAACGGCAAGGTCCGCCTAAGCAGCAACCACAAGACAAACGGCAACAACCGCAGAACACACAGCAGGATTCTCCAAAACAACAAGACAGGCGGCAACAGTCCACAAAGCAACAAACGCAGCAACAGCCGCAGAACGCGCAGCAGAATCAGTCAAAACAATCGGACAGGCGGCAACAGGCGACAGAGCAACAAAACGCGATCAGGTCGCAAACAGTTCAACGGGAACAAAACCGCCGGCCGCAGCCCCAGCAACAACAGCTTATTGATCAGCAAAAACAGCGCGTCGTCCAGTACCGTGATCATTTGGATCAGCAGCAGCGCGTTGCAACCCAGCGACAACAACAGCTACGACAACAAAATCGTATGGCCCAATTCCGTTTCCAGCAGTTATACGTAGCGCGGCTGCATCAACAGCAGTTATTCATCGATAACCCGAATAACTTCAATTACAACAATAGCCCATATTTCTATACTGCCGACAGCTTTCGTTACTCTCGCGGCGGAACCTATTACGAAACAAATCAATACGGCGCAAGTCTGCTTCGGCGAGCTGTGAAATGCGGCTACAGCGAGGGCTTTAGCGCCGGACAGGCAGACCGGCAGGACAGATGGTCGGGCGGCTATCAGGACTCTTATGCTTATCAGGACGCGAACTACGGGTACAGCGGTTATTACGTGGACCAGGATACCTACAACTACTATTTCCGTGAAGGTTTCACTCGCGGTTACGATGATGGTTACAACAACCGCCATCAATATGGCAGCTATACCAGCGGACGATATGTCATCCAGACGACCGTCTTGACGGTAGTGCTCAATCTGGAATCGCTTCGCTAAAAGCTGAAACTCTCTCCTCAGGCCAACATCCGGCCCTAATCCGTAAAGCTTAGTCCGTCGGGTGTTGGTGATTTGAAACGCTGTTTGGTGATAGATCTCGAGGGATGAAATAGATGTCGACTTATACGGTTAAGCTTGAGTCTCGTCAAGAGATTGCCCATGGAACCATGGCATTTCATTTCCAGAAGCCGGCCGGCTTTCATTTTCGAGCAGGCCAATTCATAGACTGCATGCAAATCGAAGCCGCAGAGACTGATGCTGAAGGAAATACGCGATCGTTTAGCATCGCCAGCGCGCCATACGAAAAGGATATCATGATAGTTACGCGGATGCGCGATACTGCCTTTAAGCGGATTTTAGGAACGATGCCGATCGGCAGTAAGGTGAATATTCA
>Ga0070741_10003154_pt1 | contig 41733 bp, 39 predicted proteins | sample Coa_R1_4_FD_66440 | JGI IMG/M metagenome (GOLD analysis project Ga0070741, IMG submission 66440) | Surface soil microbial communities from Centralia Pennsylvania, which are recovering from an underground coalmine fire - Coalmine... | ecosystem: Environmental > Terrestrial > Soil > Unclassified ... | reverse complement strand
GTGTGTGACAACAAGCCCCTCCAGAAAGAAACAAATAGAAATGACAACTTTTACGGAACTGCCCCTCTCTCCTGCTTTGCAGCAGAGCCTGGCGGCAGCTCAATTCATCACCTTAACTCCCATCCAGGCACGTGCGATTACTCCCGCCCTTGAAGGCAAAGATGTGATCGGCACGGCCCAGACCGGCACGGGCAAAACCCTGGCCTTTCTGATTCCAATTATCGAAATGCTGAACCGCGAGCCATCGCGGCAACTCAGCGCTCTGGTTCTGCTGCCCACGCGCGAGCTGGCCATGCAGGTCCACGAGCAGTACGAAAAGTTGCGCACCAAGGGCATGCCGAAAGCCGTCCTCGTGATCGGCGGCGTGTCAGAGAAAGCGCAGATCCAGGGCCTGCGTAGCGGCTCGGGTCTGGTCATCGCCACCCCCGGACGGCTGCAGGATTTCATTACCCGGCGGCTGGTTGACTTGAACCGGATCAAAATTCTGGTACTCGACGAAGCCGACCGGATGCTGGACATGGGCTTTTTACCTGCGATCCAGCGCATCCTGGCGATCCTGCCCAGGAAACGGCAAACGCTGTGTTTCTCTGCGACCATGGAGCAATCCGTCGCCCGCCTGGTGCAGGGCTGCATGATCGATCCGGTGCGAGTAGCGCTGGGTTCGGTGCTTAAGCCGGCGGAAAGCGTGCAATTGAAAGCGTACGAAGTCCGTCCCAACGAGAAGCTCGATCTTCTTCGCCAATTGCTATATGCGGAAAAGGGTCAAACCCTGATCTTCACCCGTACGAAGCGCGGCACCGAGCGACTGGCCAAGGAACTCGTGCGGGAAGGATTCAACGCCGCCATGATTCATGGCGACCGTTCGCAATCACAACGTAACGGCGCTTTGAACGGATTTCAGGAAGGCCGTTTCCAGGTACTGGTCGCGACAGATATCGCGGCGCGCGGACTACACGTGGACGATGTGGCCCATGTCATCAATTACGACCTGCCGAAGATGGCGGAGGATTTCATCCACCGTGTGGGTCGGACGGGACGGGCAGGCTTGCAAGGCCGTGCTTCTACCCTCGTCACAGGGCCGGAAATGCTGCAACTCAGGGATATTGAGCGCACGCTGCAACTGCGAATTGAACGCAACGAGCTTGACGCTTCCTCTGCCCGGCCGAAACGGTTGGTTCAAAACACCCTGGCCTCGCGGACATTGACCGCACTGCCGGGCGAAGTATTCGTCTAAAAGATGTGAGATTCGCCGGAGGGTCCCGCTCCGGCGAAGTCTGGCTCTCGCGAATGGAACGCAGGCTGTCGTCGTTCATGGGAGCAACGAAACGTGATTGGCTGAATGCTGATTACTGAGTGCTGGACACTCAGTGCGATCGGGTTCCCACCGCCGCACGCACGCGTTCCTGAGCCGGGCGCTCGGATGCGGGCGGTGCACCCTTTTCCTGAGGGCTCTTGCTCGCTTGCTCCGCCGCCTTCTCGCGCGCATGACGCACCAGGTACTTTCCCCGGCTGGTCAGGAAGCGGGCCAATTCCTGGGCCACACGTTGCAGAAAGATCCGATCCTGCGCGCCGAAGGCATTTGGCTGATCGCTCTCCACGTCGATGACTCCGATCGTGCGGCCAACGATCTTGATGGGCACTACGATCTCTGATTTCGTTTCCACGAAGCACATGCTGTAGGTCGGATCGGCGGTCACGTCAGGAACGATCTTCACCACCCCCGCCTGCCCCGTCGTGCCCACATTCCCCGTGCCCAGAGCAAAGCTGTGACAGGGCGGCACGGGGCCGCTGAACGACTGCCGCACTACCTGGTTCCCCACGACCAGATAAATACCGGTCCAGAAATAATGCCGCCCTTTGGAGACCACATCGACGACCTGTTGGAGCGGAGAAATGCGCTTGGAGTACACCTCTTTCGAGGCAAGCAGTTTCTTGATTTCACTGAGCAGGTCGCGGGTGGGGCGATAGGTTTTCACAGGCGGGGTCCTGAAGAGATTTTTTAAGGGAACGAACTAAGTGTAGACGCGTTTCGCGGGGAGGGTCAACGAGCATTCAGCTGAGTGGATGACGGCAGGAAAGCCGCTAGTCGCCGGCGAGTTCGACAGCCTGCGGCCCGGCGTTGTGCGAACTCGGCGATGCCGTCATAGTCGCCGCCCTTGGTTCCACCAGCCACTTTCGAATCTCCGGCAGGGCCGCGCGTGCTGCCTCCTCGCCTGCACGAACCAGTTCCGACGCGCGCTCAAAACCATCGTAGGAAAACCCAGCGACGTTCGGCTCCACGATCAGATCGGCTGCGGGCTGCCACAATCCACACATCTTTGATTGTGCAATCGAGAAGCACTGCCCAATAACATCGAAAATGTGACGCGGGCCGCCGCCATTCACCCAATGGGCCCGCAGGTGCACTCCGAGCACTTTGTCCGCTCCCATGTTGCGTACGGGAATGGTTGGCACGGAATACGCGAGCAGACCATCCACTAGCAGCCGGCCCTGGATATTCACCGGCAGAAACATTCCGGGATACGCGCAACTGGCGCGTACGGGATCAATCAGCGGGCCGGAATCAAAAACCACGCCTTCGCCCGTCACAAAGTCTGTGGCCGTCACCGCCAGCGGGATACGGAGCTCTTCGAAAGTCTTACACTTCAAGATTTTGGCCAGGAAACCGACCATGCGCTCGTTGCTGGCAAAGCCGTAGCGCGAGATCGTCCACTTGGCAAAGTGCTTGAAACGCACCAGCCCAGCGAGTTCTTCCATCTCTTTTGCGCTGACGCCGCTGCAGTAGGTTGCTCCCAGCAATGCGCCTACGCTGGTTCCAGCAATGTAGCTGATGGGAATGTTTTCTTCTTCGAAGACTTTCAGGATGCCGATGTGCGCCAGCCCGCGGGCGAAACCGCCGCCCAGCGCCAGGCCGATCTTCGGCTGATATTGCTGCTCGAGAGGACGAGCGCCAACTCCGGCCAGTTCGCGCCGGAACGCTCGCACCGAACGGATGATTCTTCCCAGTGTGCCCAAACGGTGGACCCCCCACCTAGCTCGGTCGGCCCAAGTACTTCTGCCTAAGCAAATCTGATGCCACAGTGAAAGATAATGATGCTACTCCCATAACGGGAAAGCCAGCCTTGGCCTAATCCGTGGTAACCCCCTCTTCGCCGCCGGTAACCACTGTCCCTAAGTGCCTGTGGGCTGATAACTTATGGGAGCCATGGCACGGGAGTTTTCTGCAGGTGGAGTGGTGGTTCGAAACCGCGAGGGCAAATGGGCTGTAGCCGTCATCGAACCCAGGCGCGACCCCGGCCAGGACTCCGTTCTGGCGCTACCCAAGGGAAACGTTGATTCCGGGGAAAAGCCCGACCAGACCGCCCTGCGGGAGGTCCGCGAAGAGACTGGTCTGGAAGCTACCCTGATTGCCAAGCTCACCGATATCAAGTATTTCTACGTGCGCTCCTGGGGCGATAGGCAGCGCGTTTTCAAAATCGTGAGCTTTTATCTCTTGCGTTACAGTTCAGGACGCATCGGCAATATCGCTGATGACATGCGACATGAAGTAGAGCGCGCGCTGTGGATTCCTCTCGACGAAGCCCCACGACGGCTTAGCTATCGCGGGGAACGCGACGTCGCCAAGTTGGCAGTGGAGTATCTGAAAAATCACCCGGAGGTCGATTCCTGATGCCGCAAACGCCTCACATCGAAAAGCACTTCACCTCGGGAGATTTCGTTCGCGATGTGGTGATTGGCATGTCGGACGGTTTGACCGTTCCCTTTGCCTTGGCCGCTGGCCTGTCCGGTGCTGTCGCGAGTTCGCCCATGGCAACTCGCATCATCGTGGTTGGCGGCTTCGCCGAAATTGCCGCCGGCTCCATTGCTATGGGCTTGGGCGGGTTCCTCGCGGCCAAGAGTGACGCCGAACATTATGAGCAGGAGAAAATTCGCGAGCAGCGCGAAATCCAGGTGATTCCCGAAGAAGAGGCTCGTGAGGTTCGTGAGGTGTTGGAAACCTACGGGATGACGAGGGAAGAGTCCCAACCTGTAGTGGAAGCGCTACGCCGCCGCCCCGAGGCCTGGATCGATTTCATGATGCGCTTCGAGCTCGGCCTGGAGAGGCCAGAACCCGGAAGAGCCGTGCGCAGCGCTTCCACGATCGCTGGAGCATATGTGGTGGGCGGCTTCATCCCTCTCCTGCCCTACATCATCCTGCGTGCGCCGCAAAGCGGATTGATTGTGTCCGCAATCGTTACTTTGGCGGCGCTGGCAGTCTTCGGCTACATCAAGGGCCGGTTCACCGGCGCGCCATCCCTTCGCAGTGCGTCACAAACATGTGTGACCGGTGGACTTGCGGCGGCGGCGGCCTTTGTGCTAGCCAAAATTATCTCGTAACTAAAAGAAAATAAAATAGTTGTTGACACTCCGCCTGGGTGGTCCTAGGATGGTCTCAACTTAATAAGGCGCGTGCCGTTGCCATCCTCACCCCACATCTAATCGGCACGCGCCTGTAATATTTTCAGGCCCTTTTTTTCGAAAATCAGTAGCCTCAACGTCCTCCGAATCCCGCCCAGAGGAAATTTTCTACATCACTGAGACGCTCTGACCCGTCTGTTATCCTGCAAAAAATGAGCAAACATATCCAAAAAGTTGCCGTGCTCGGCGCCGGCACCATGGGTGCTCGAATCGCCGCGCATCTCGCCAATGCAGGCATTCCCACGTACTTGCTGGACATTGTGCCCGCCGGCGCAAGCGGCGCGGAGCGCAATCGCATCGCCGCCGCGGGTCTGGAGGCAGCACGCAAATCCAAGCCGGCGGCGTTTTTCGACCCTTCCCGCGCGCAGCTCGTGACCGTCGGCAATTTCGAAGACGACCTGAAGAAGGTCGGGGAGGTTGACTGGGTCATCGAAGCCATCGTCGAAGACCTCGAAATCAAGCGTTTTCTGCTGGAGAGAGTTGAATCCCTGCGCCGCCCCGACACCGTCGTCACTACCAACACCAGCGGGCTGCCTGTCGGCAAAATTGCCGAAGGTTTTTCCGAGAATTTCCGCCGCAACTGGTTCGGCACGCATTTCTTCAATCCCCCGCGCTACATGCGTCTGCTGGAAATCATCCCTGGGCCGGACACGGACCGTGCAGCGATTGACGCTGTAGCCCGATTTTGCGATCTCCACCTGGGCAAAGGCGATGTTTTCGCGAAGGACACCCCCAATTTCATTGCCAACCGCATCGGCACCTTCTCGGTTTTGAACGTCATGCGGCTGATGCACGAGATGGACCTGTCCATCGAGGAGGTGGACGCGCTCACCGGGTCCGCGGTCGGATGGCCGCGTTCGGCTACGTTTCGCACGATTGATCTTGTCGGGCTCGACGTGCTCGGTCACGTGGTTCGCAACATGACCGAAAACATTCATGACGAGCGCTCCGATCTGAAGCTGCCCGAATTCTTCAAAAAAATGCTGGAGCGCAAGATGCTCGGCGACAAAACCAAGGGCGGCTTTTACAAGAAAGAGAAAGCCCCGGACGGGAAAGAACATCGTCTCGGACTCGACTGGCATACGCTCGAATATCGCCCCCGCCAGAAAGCGAAATTCGCGTCCCTCGAAATGTCCGCCAATATTGAGGACATCAGCCAGCGCCTGCGCACGCTGCTCGGATTACCAGTCGGCAATCCCGGCGCCGCAGCCGGTCTGCAGAAGGGGGACAAGGCCGGTCAGTTTCTCTGGACCTCGCTCGCCGATCTCTGGACTTATTCCGCGAACCGCATTCCCGAGATCTCCGATTCGGTGGTCGAAATCGATCGCGCCATGCGTCTCGGCTTCAATTGGGAATTGGGCCCGTTTGAACTGTGGGACGCGGCCGGGGTGGGGCCGAGCGTCGAGCGCATGCGCCAGGAAGGCCGGCCCTTACCGCAAAACGTCGAACGCCTTCTGAACTCGGGCAAGAAAACCTGGTACGCGGATGCGCCTTCCGCGGCTTCACATCGCGCCTATTTCGACCTGGGCAGCTCGGCCTATAACGACGTCACCGTGCCGGCGGGCGTCTGGTCGGTTGAGGTTGCGAAAAAATCTAAAGGCGTGGTGAAGAAAAATGCCGGCGCGTCTTTAATTGATCTTGGCGACGGCGTCGGCTGCATCGAGTTCCACTCCAAGATGAACTCGCTTGGCGCGGACATCGTGCAGCTCATCACGCAAACGTTAAAGCCGGGCGGTCCCGGCGACAACTTTGAAGCATTCGTCATCACCAACGACGCTCAGAATTTTTCCGTCGGCGCCAACCTGATGCTGTTGCTTATGTCTGTCCAGGAGGAAGACTGGGACGAAGTGGACATGGCAATCCGCACCTTCCAGGGCATGACGCAGGCAATTAAGTTTTCCCCGAAACCTGTGGTGGTCGCGCCTTTTGGGCTGGCCCTGGGGGGAGGCTGCGAAATTTCTTTGCACGGCGCGGCCCGCCAACCTCACACTGAGCTTTACATGGGCCTCGTGGAAGTCGGAGTGGGCTTGTTGCCGGGCGCGGGGGGCTGCAAAGAAATGCTGCTGCGCGCCATTGATAGCGCCGAGGCCGTGCGGCCAGGGGGGCGCGGAGAGTCAGTCGAACTGTTTGAGGCGATGAAGCGCGCCTTCGAAATCGTTGCCATGGCCAAGGTTTCCACTTCGGCGGAAGAAGCGCGTGGCCTCGGCTTCCTTGCAAAATCCGACCGCGTCACCATGAATCGCGAGCGCGTTCTCTTTGATGCCAAGGAACGTGCTCTGGAACTGATCCGCAGCGGCTACGAGCCGCCACAACCTCGCACCGCCATTCCCGCGCCGGGCGAGAACATTCTTGCTGCCTTGAAGCTGGGCGTACATCTAATGCGACAGGGGGATTTCATCACCGATCACGAGGTCAAGATCGGAACCAAAGTCGCCGAGGTGCTGTGCGGCGGCAAGGTTTCGCCGGGTACTCCAGTCAGCGAACAGTACCTGCTGGATCTGGAGCGCGAGGCATTCAAGTCCCTCTGCGGAGAGCGCAAGACGCAGGAACGAATTCAGCACACGCTCAAGACCGGTAAACCTTTGCGGAACTAACCTAACCACCAAGGACACGAAGTTCCACGAAGGACTTTGAATTCCTTGGTGATCCTTAGTGTCCTTTGTGGCGGTTAAGTGAGGTTTTTATGCGTGAAGTGGTGATTGCTAGTTCAGTTCGCACCCCTGTCGGGAAGGCCTACAAAGGCACTTTGCGCGCGACGCGTCCTGATGAACTCGCTGCCGTTGCCATCAGCGGCGCGCTTGAACGCGTTCCCCAGCTCGACAAGAAAGAAATCGAGGACGTGATTCTGGGCTGCGCCATGCCCGAAGCCGAGCAGGGTATGAACGTCGCCCGCATCGCATCCCTGCGCGCCGGACTCCCGGTCGAAACCTCAGCGCTCACGATCAACCGCTTCTGCTCCTCCGGCCTGCAGGCGATCGCGCTGGCGGCGGAGCGGATCATGGCGGGTGGCGCGGAGGTCATCGTCGCGGGTGGGACCGAGTCGATGACCATGATTCCGATGGGCGGCAACAAAGTTTCGCCCAATCCCTGGCTTGTAGACCATTACCCCGATGCCTATCTTTCGATGGGCCTCACTGCGGAACGGCTCGCGCATCGGTACGGAATCACCCGCGAAATGGCCGACGAGTTCTCCCTGCGCAGCCACCAGAAAGCCGTCGCGGCCATTAGCGCCGGAAAATTTGCCGACGAGACCGTGCCTGTACCGGTTAGTTTTACGACACCGAACGGCTCCAAGCCCAAGCGCATCGAACTTGTTTTCAAAGTGGATGAGGGCCCTCGTGCGAACACTTCGATGGAAGCGCTAGCCTCGCTCAAGGCTGCATTTCACGTCAAAGGAACGGTGACCGCCGGCAATTCTTCGCAGATGTCGGACGGCGCTGCTGCTGCTGTGGTCATGTCTGCCGAGCGCGCAAAGGCTCTGGGGATCAAACCGCTTGCCCGCTACGTTTCCTTTGCTACCGCGGGCTACAAGCCGGAAGAGATGGGTATCGGCCCGGTGTATGCGATTCCCAAGGCTCTGAAAATCGCAGGCCTCAAGCTTTCCGATATTGATGTGATCGAACTCAACGAAGCGTTCGCGGCGCAGTCGCTCAGCGTCATCAAAGAAGCTGGACTCGATCCCGATCGCGTAAACCCGAACGGCGGCGCGATTGCGCTCGGTCATCCGCTGGGTTGCACGGGAGCCAAGCTGACGGCTACGGTCATCCGCGAACTGAAGCGCCGCAACGCCCGCTACGGCATGGTGACCATGTGCGTGGGTGGAGGTATGGGCGCCGCCGGCATCTTCGAAAACTTAAACTGATTTTTCACCACAGAGGTCACAAAGGTCACAGAGAAAATTCGAACTTTCTTGTAGGCTCCCGGCATGGCTACTGTGACGATCATCGCGCCTCGCCCTCTCAATGGCATTACCCACGCAATCATTGCCGCAGCGATGAAGGTGCATTCGGCACTCGGTCCCGGACTCCTTGAGAGTGCCTATCAGGCATGCCTACTATTTGAGCTTCACAGTGAGGGTCTAAAGGCCGAATCACAGGTAGCACTTCCTGTGCTTTATCGGGGGGTTAAGCTCGATGTAGGCTACCGCATCGACCTGCTGGTTGAAGATGCCGTCATCGTTGAACTGAAGAGCATTGACGCCATTGCACCGATTCACCAGGCACAGCTGTTGTCGTATCTGAAGCTTTCCGACAAGAATGTAGGACTTCTAATAAATTTCAATGTTTCGCAGTTGAAAAATGGAATCAAACGCATTGTGAACGGCAGAGGCTGGATTTAGTCGTTTTTTACTCCGTGTCCTCTGTGTCCTCTGTGGTGAAAAAAGGAGTTCTTATGGCTACAGTATCGGCAGTCCCCAAGACCAGAGTCGCCGGCGGCAGCTTCCTGATTGAGGAGCGCAAGCCGGAAGAAGTTTTCACCCCGGAAGATTTTTCCGACCAGCATCACCTGATCGCGCAAACCGCCGAAGATTTTGCCAACAACGAAATCGTTCCCAACGCCGACAAGATGGAGCACAAGGACTTTGCCCTTACCCGCGAACTGCTCAAAAAAGCCAGCGACATCGGGCTGACCTCGGTGGATATCCCCGAGGAATACGGCGGCGCCGAGATGGACAAAGTTTCCTCCTCGATCATCGCCGACCGCATGGCCAAGTACGCGGGCTTCGCGGTGAGCTGGGGCGGGCACACCGGCATCGGCACTTTGCCTATCGTCTTCTTCGGCACCGAGGCACAGAAGAAAAAATACCTGCCTCGCCTGGCCGCCAGCGAACTCGTCGGCGCGTACGCGCTTTCCGAATCTTCGTCCGGTTCCGACGCGCTCAATTCCCGCACCCGCGCCCAACTTTCTCCCGACGGCAAGCACTACATCCTGAACGGCGAAAAAATGTGGATCACTAACGCCGCCTTCGCCGACCTGTTCACCGTCTTCGCCAAAGTGGATGGCGAAAAATTCACCGCCTTCCTGATCGAGAAATCTTTTCCCGGCTTTTCGGTGGGCGCCGAAGAGCACAAGATGGGCATCCGCGGCTCCTCGACTTGCCCGCTGATCCTGAATGACTGCAAGGTCCCGGTCGAGAATGTTCTCGGGGAAATCGGCAAGGGGCACGTGATCGCCTTCAACATTCTCAACATCGGCCGCTACAAGCTGGGCGCGATGTGCGTTGGCGGAGCGCGCACGGCCATGGAAAATGCAATTAAATATGCCAAGGAGCGCAAAGCATTCGGTAAAACCATCGCCGATTTTGGAATGATCCAGGAAAAAATCGCCAATATGGCGATCGGCGTTTATGTCGGAGAATCCATGGTGTACCGCACTGTTGGCATGATGGATATTGCGCTGTCCGAGGTGGACAGGGCCAGCGAAACCGCCAGCAAAGAAATCCGCAAACACATTGAAGAGTATGCGGTCGAGTGCTCCATCCTGAAAGTTTGGGGCTCGGAAATGCTCGACAACGTAGTGGATGAGCTGGTGCAGATCTTCGGCGGGTATGGCTTCGTCGAGGAATATCCGGCGGAGCGTATTTATCGCGATTCGCGCGTCAACCGCATTTTTGAAGGCACCAACGAAATCAACCGCCTGATTATTACCGGGTGGCTTCTGAAGCGCGCCATGTCGGGCCAGCTTCCGCTGCTGCCGGCGATCAAGCGCCTGATGGATGAAGTGCTCGCAGGGCCCAGCATGGGTGACGGACCCGAAGGTCCGCTCGCGGCCGAGCAAACGATTGTGGCCAACGCCAAGAAGATCGCGCTGTTCACCGCCGGCGCGGCTTCGCAGAAGTATATGCAGGCCATCGCCGACCAGCAGGAAATCATGGGCGCGTTGGCCGACATCATCATCGAAACCTATGCCATGGAATCGACGTTGTTGCGCACGCTCAAAATTGTGCAGAGCCAGGGCGAGTCGGCAGCAGCGCTTCCGGTGGCGATGACGCAGGTTTATGTGGCCGACGGCTTCGCGAAAATCGATGCCGCCGCCAAGAAGGTGATTGCGGCCGTAGCTGAGGGCGACATGTTGCGCACGCAGCTTGCGATCCTGCGACGTCTGACAAAATACGAACCGGTCAATGTGATCGCTTTGCGGCAGCAGATCGCCAAGCGCTCTCTCGAAGCCGGCAAATACGTGATTCAGTAAAGGCGGCCACGGATTTCACGGATCAACACGGATAAACTTGTCTAGGAGCTGGGGAACAGAACGGCGGCTGGCGGCTTTCTCTTTGCTAACATTTGCGTTTGGTTTTATCCGTGCGAATCCGTCGAATCCGTGGTTGGTTTTTGCTTCAGCAACTCCGCCATTACGCTCTGGATGAGTTCCTTCGCGTCCGCAATATTCTTCATGATGATCTGGATGTCCATGGCCGGCTTCCCCAGCTGCCGCTGGCTCTGGCAATACACGCCGTGCTGTCCGACAAACGCCAGTGCATCCGTCAACAGATCCATGCTGACCGCGAGCCGCCCGCGCGGCACTCCCATCATGAACTCGTACCGCTCCAGCTCTTCCTGTTTTTCATCGTAAACCGACATCCTGCGATTTTACGTGACGCCCGGGTTCGCGGATAATGGAGGGCTCAAATCCTACGGAGGCTAACCTATGCGGGCCAAGGCAATTCTGGGTGTTCTCTCATCAATTCTGCTACTGACTGTATTCTGCAGCGCTCAAATGGAAGGCGACAAGACCAAGCGTGCCAGCCCACCCGAGCAGGCAGTCTGCAAATTCAATGACGGCAAAACCGTCACCGTGAACTACTCCAGCCCGCGCATGAAAGGGCGCACCATCTATGGCGACCTGGTTCCTTACGGCAAAGTGTGGCGTACGGGCGCGAACGAAGCCACGACATTCGTTACCGATGCCAATCTCGACATCAATGGAGTAAGCGTCCCTGCCGGCAACTACACGATGTACACGCTCCCGGCAAAAGACGGCTGGAAGCTGATCATCAACAAGCAGACCGGCCAGTGGGGAACGGAGTACGACCAGAAGCAGGACCTCGCGCGCATTGACATGAAGACGGAGCCCCTGGTCTCGCCGGTAGAAAACTTCACCATCGGCTTTGATCTGCAGGGCGCGAACGATTGCCGCATGCGCCTCGATTGGGAACGCACGCGCGCTTACCTGGACATCAAGGAGAAACAATAAGAACCTAACCACAAAGGACACGAGGGAGCACGAAGGGATTCAAGCAGCGCTTCGTGATCCTTCGTGTCCTTTGTGGTTGATGTTGTTTCAGTGTGGCGGCGTGCCCGTCGCATTCGCCGGCGGAATATTCGATGGCGCTGAGTTGGGCGTCGCGGGCACAGTTGAAGCCGGCGTGCTTGTCGGCTGTGAATTGGGAAGCGTACTCGAGCTCGGGGCAGTGTTTCCCACCGGCTGGTTCTCGGGCGTGCTCACTGTGCCCGCAGTGTTGCCGCCCGGCTGAGTCCCCGCCCCCGCATTGGTTCCAATCGCCTGGCCGCTGACCACCAACTCCACCCGCCGATTTTCCTGCCGCCCAGCTGACGTTGCGTTCGAAGCAATTGGATCATTCTTCCCGAATCCTTCCGCGACCACGTTATTCGTTTGCACTCCCTGGCTGGCCAGATAGTCCCGAACCGTGGCAGCACGCTTTTCCGAAAGCTGCTGGTTGTACTCATCGCTACCGATGTTGTCCGTATAACCATCCACCTCGAGATGCAGGTCGGGATAGGCCAACAGAATGCCGGCAACTTTGGCTAGCCGCTCGCGCGCCTGCGGCTTCAGGGTGTACTTGTTGAAATCGAAGAGAACGTCGGGCATCGTCGCCACTAGACCACGCGCCGAATCTTTCGTCTGCAACACCTGGTTAAGCTGATTCATCAGGCGAACGCGCGTCTGCTCGGCTTGCTGCTGCACCTGCTGGCGCTGCTGCTCGGCTTGCTGCGCCTGCAAACGTGCCTGGTCGGCCTGTTGCGCTGCCAGCTGACGCTGTTGCTCGGCAGCCTGGCGGGCCGCCTGCGCCTGCTGTAACTCCTGTTCTGCCTGCTGCCGTTGTTGCGCTGCATATTGCGCCTGCTGGGCAGCCTGTTGCGCCTGCTGCTCAGCCTGCAAACGCTGCTGATCCGCAGCCGCAGCCTGGGCCTGCGCTTGGGCGCGCTGCTGCGCCTCAGTTTCCGCCCGCTGCTGAGCTTGCGCCGTGCGTTCCGCTGCCAGGCGTCGCTCCTCCTCGGCTTTAGCCTGCGATGCCGCGCGGATGCTCAGTATGCGCGCGTCTTCCGCGCTCCCCGTTGCGCCGCGCGCCACCGTGTCAATGGCGTTCTTGTTCTGCTTCCGGCTGTAATAGTCCTCGGCCCTCGCCAGGAAAGTCTTGGCTTTCTGCAGCGCATCAGGCGCGTAATGCTCCGCTCCTTCTACGGTCGCGATGTACACGGCGTTTCGCGCTTCCATCAGTTGCAGCGGCGTTTTCTTATCCGAGTAATTCGACGGCAACAGCGACGGGTTCACGTTGACCATGTATTGTCCGCGATTCACCGCCTCAAACTTGGCCGTGATCGGCATAGCCCACCCCTGCGTGTCGGACCGCACCACGTTTTCTTCGACCACGGCGTCACTAGGTTCTGTCACCGCGAAGTACGGCTCAGCCGTCAGGACCAGGCCAAATGACTGCAGCGGAGTGGTGACCTTTGTCTCGCTCTTGCCGTGTTCGTCTACCAGCACCTCGCCCAAGTTGTTGGCGCGGCCATCTGGCGTAATCGCCCACAACACATACGTCAAATACTCAGGGCCGATGCTCTTCGGCTGCGGCAGGTGATCGAATTTCGCCGAAATCTCCAGCCGTCCCGATTTGCTTTCAACCTGCGCTTCACCGCCGCCCTGGGAGGCGAGATCCGTGCCGCGGAAATTGATCTTGCTGGTCGAGCGATGCCGGTAATCCACCGCCTGGGCGGTGCGTTCCACCACGTTGACGCGGTACACCGGCGTTTGTGCCATGGGCGTAACTGCACTCGTGGATCCAAGTCCGGTGGTCTGTTGCATGGTCTGATTCGGTGTGGTTTGCGAGTTCGTCCCTTGGTTCTGATCGTCCGTTTGCGCCAGGATGACGGTTGCTGAAAAGCAGATCGCGAGTACCAGGGCGAGCCGTATCATCTTCCCACCTCCAGCAGAACTTCTGCTGTTTCTGTAATTTAGCGACAATTACAAAGATGAAGAAAACGGCGGCAGGGTTGACTCAAATGTTGTGTGCAGGACAGAGGTGGAATGGCAGTACTCAGTTGTCAGTTGTCAGTTCTCAGTCAGGAGTTCGAGTGATCACCTTCAACGCTGGCATTCTCCGCGGGCTGACAACTGAGAACTGAGAACTGATCTAGGGCTTCCAGCGCAGGACCGGCTTGCGAGCGGCCGTGACTTCGTCGAGACGCGAGACGCGTGTGGTGTGCGGCGCTTCGAGCACGAATTCGGGAGTTTGCTCCACTTCCCCGGCGATGTTGCGTAGCGCATCGATCAGCAGATCGAGCTCTTCTTTCGATTCGCTCTCCGTGGGCTCGATCATCATCGCGCCATGCACAATCAGCGGGAAGGACACCGTGTAGGGATGGAATCCGTAGTCAATGAGGCGCTTGGCGATGTCGCCGGTCTTCACGCCTTTTTTAGTCTGCAGGCGATCACTGAATACGACTTCGTGCATGCTGGGTGTGTTGTACGGAAGATCGTAAACACCTTCGAGTCCCTTACGGATGTAGTTCGCGTTCAGCACCGCATCTTCAGTGGTCTCGCGCAAACCGTCAGGCCCGTTCGCCATGATGTAAGCGAGCGCCCGCACGAACATCCCGAAATTGCCGTAGAAGGCGCGCACCCGCCCGATGGCCTGCGGGCGGTTGTAGTCGAAACCGAGAGTGCCATCAGACTTCGTGATCACGACTGGAATCGGCAGGAACGGCTCCAGGAATTTCTTGCACGCCACCGGTCCTGATCCCGGACCGCCGCCGCCGTGAGGCGTCGAGAAAGTCTTGTGCAGGTTCAGGTGCATCACGTCCACACCGAAGTCGCCTGGCCGAACTTTTCCGACCAGCGCGTTCATGTTCGCCCCATCCATGTAGAGCAGGCCACCCTTGTCATGCAGGATTTGCGCGATCTTGTGGATCTCCTGCTCGAAGACGCCCAAGGTGTTGGGATTGGTGAGCATTAACGCGGCGACGTCTTCATTCATCTGTGCTACGAGCGACGGAACGTCCACCATCCCGGCGGCATTTGATTTCAGATTTTCCACCGAATAGCCGCAGATCGCCGCGGTGGCGGGGTTGGTGCCGTGCGCCGAGTCAGGAATCAGAATCTTCTTCCGCGGATTCCCCTTTGACTGAAGGAAAGCCCTGACCAGCAGAATGCCAGTCATCTCGCCATGGGCGCCGGCGGCGGGCTGCAGCGTGATCGCCTCCATGCCGGTGATGTCCATCAGGCACTCGCGCAATGTCTGCATGATGCGCAGTGCTCCCTGCGACGCCCGTTCCGGCTGGTAAGGATGCGAGTTGGCAATGCCGTCGAGCCGCGCCACGTGCTCATTCACTCGCGGGTTGTACTTCATCGTGCAAGAGCCCAGCGGATACATGCCGAGATCAATGGCGTAATTCCACGTAGACATGCGGGTGAAGTGGCGGATGATTTCGATCTCGCTCACCTCGGGCATGTTGCCGAGGTCCTTGCGCTCGAGATCGCCGAGCAACTTGTGCGCGTCTACATCCGGCACATCGAGCGGAGGCAGCTTGTAAGCGACCTTTCCCGGCGAGGACTTTTCGAAGATCAGCCCTTCATTCTGGTTCACGTGGCGCGTGGCCTTCTTGATCCGTTCGTTCATCGCACCACCTCGGGCTCCGGCGCTTCGTTGGTGAGCGGCTCTTTGCTCACCGCCACCGCCGCTACCGCCGTGTCAATGGCCGCTCGCGACGTCAGCTCAGTGCAGCACCACAGCGCCGCGTTCCCCAGTTCAGGATAAAACTTCCGCAGAGGGAAGCCGCCGATGATTCTCTGTTCCAGCAGCCGCGAGTTAATGACGTAGGGGTCTTCCGAACTCTCCACCACAAACTCATTGAACCGCGGCGCTCCCGGGAAAAGCACTTTGGCGCGTTTGGCGAAATGCTCGCTGGCATAAGCAGCTTTCGCCAAGTTGTGCCGCGCCAGTTCCTTCAGGCCTTTTCCGTACACCGTCATGAAGATGTTGGCCATGAGCGCGATGAGCGCCTGGTTCGTGCAGATGTTCGAGGTCGCCTTCTCGCGCCGGATGTGCTGCTCGCGCGTCGAAAGCGTGAGCACGTACCCGCGGCGGCCCTTGCTGTCTTTGGTCTCGCCGACCAGCCGGCCCGGCATCTGGCGCACGAATTTTTCTTTGGTGGCGATGACACCCGCGTAGGGACCGCCGAATCCCAGCGGCACTCCGAAGCCCTGACCTTCCATGGCAACAATGTCGGCCTCGGACGGGGGCTTCACTATGCCCAGCGACACTGCTTCCGATATTCCCACCACCAGCAGCGCGCCCTTGCGATGCGCCAGGTCGGCGACGGCTTCGACGTCTTCGATGGTGCCGAAAAAGTTCGGCGACTGAATGATCACGCAGGCGCAGTTCTCATCCACGTACTTCTCGAGTTCGGCGACCTTCACGCGACCATCGTCCTGGTACCCCACACTGCTGACCGGCATGTCCTGATGGCGGGCGTAGGTGGTCAAGACCTCGCGGTATTCCGGATGGATGCTGCGGGCCATGACCGCGGCCTTTCGCCCGGTGAGGCGCACGGCCATCATGGCGGCTTCGGTCATCGCGGTGGAGCCGTCGTACATCGAGGCATTCGCGACTTCCATGCCCGTCAACTCGCAGATCATGCTCTGAAATTCAAAAATGGACTGGAGAGTTCCCTGCGAAATTTCGGCCTGATAGGGGGTATACGCGGTCAGGAATTCGCCGCGTGAGATGAGCGCATCAATAATGACGGGCCGGTAGTGAAAGTAAGCGCCCGCACCCAGAAAGCTGGCATAGCCGTCAGCATTCTCCGCCGCGCGATCTTTGAACCACTGCACGATCTCGGCTTCCGACATCTGCTTGGGCACGTGCAGATCGCGCTTCAACCGGTACTCGGGCGGAATGGGCGCAAACAGGTCATCGATGGAGCGCGCGCCGATCGCCTTCAGCATCGCCTCCCGGTCCGACTTCGATTTTGGAAGATAACGCATAATTTGGCTTTAGTAATTTTGTAATCGGGTAATTTGGTAATTTAAAAACCAGGACGCCACCTTCGCGGTGCGAAGAGCGGCTTCAAATTACAAAATTACCCGATTACAAAATTACAACTCTGCCTACCCTTCTTCGGCCACAAACTTCTCGTAATCCGCCGCCGACAGCAGGTCCTTCAGCTCGTTCGGGTCCATGAGAGTGATCTTCACCATCCACGATCCGTGCGGGTCCGAATTGATTTTCTCCGGCGCTGTCGCCAGATCATCGTTCACTTCCATCACCTTGCCGGAAGCGGGAGCATAGAGGTCGGAGACGGCCTTCACCGACTCCACCGACCCGAAACTCTTCCCTTTGGTAAGGTCGGTTCCCGGCTTCGGCAATTCCACGAAGACAATGTCTCCCAGCGCTTCCTGCGCGTGGTGCGTGATGCCTACGCTTGCGGTCTTTCCGTCAGCGTTGATCCACTCGTGCTCTTTCGTGTACTTGAAATTCGCTGGATAGGCCATTCTCCCCTTCCGAACTTTAATTAGATTGCATTGAAACGCAATCGGCTCAATACCTGAACTTTGCCTGGGGCCTCTGCAAAACTATTTCTTGGGACGTTTATAGAACGGCGTGGGCACGACCTCGGCCTTCACACCCTGTCCCCTGATTTCGACCTTCAGCGGCGTACCCAGCGGAGAGGACTCCGGCGGCACATAGGCCAGCGCGATATTTTTCTTCAGAAACGGCGCGTACGAACCGCTGGTCACGTAGCCAATCTCCCGGCCTGACTCGTCCTGCACTTTGTAGCCGTCGCGGGCGATTCCCCGGTCCCGCATCTCCAGCCCAACCAGCGTGCGTTTCACTCCAGCCGCCTTGGCCCGGTCCAACGCCTCTCGCCCGATGAAATCGCCTTTCTCCATCTTGCAGAAGCGGTCCAGGCCGGCTTCCCAGACGTTGATCTCGTCAGAAATCTCGTGTCCATAGAGAGGCATTTTCGACTCGAGCCGCAGCGTGTTGCGCGCTCCCAGCCCACACGCCCGTACGCCCAGGGGCTGACCCGCCTCCATAACCTTGTTCCAGACCATGGCGCTGGTTTTCTCGTCAGGCGGAACATAGATTTCGAAACCGTCTTCCCCGGTATATCCGGTACGGGCGATCAGGATGTTCTTCAACCCGCAGACCGTGCCGTGAGTGAACCAGTAATTCTTGATCTGCGAGAGATCAACATCCGTCAGCTTCGCCACCAGTTCGATTGCTTTGGGCCCCTGGATCGCGATCTGCGTGTAATCGTCGCTCAGGTTGCGGGTCTCGCACTTGAACGCCTTGGTATTGTTGTGCGCCCAGTTGAAGTCCTTCTCGCGTGTCCCGGCATTGATGACGATCAGGTACTCCTTCTCCCCCAGCCGGTGCACGATGACGTCATCCACGAACGTGCCCTGCGGGTAGAGCATCGCCGAGTACTGCGCCTGCCCGATCGACAGCCGCGACGCGTCATTCATGGTGATGTGCTGGATGGCTTCAAGCGCCTGCGGCCCGGCCACGCGGATGTCCCCCATGTGGCTGACGTCGAAGATGCCCACTGCCGTGCGTACTGCCATGTGCTCGGCGATGATGCCGCCGCCTGACGGGTACTCCACCGGCATGTCCCAGCCGTTGAAGTCCACCATTTTGGCGCCCATCTGCCGATGAACGGAGTTAAGAGCGGTCTTGCGCACGATAGGCGTGCTCGCCTCTAGAGTGGCGGCCAAGGGAAATCCTCTACGATGCCGCTTCCCCGTATTCCCGGAGCGGCGGGCCGTGAACCCGTCATTTCCCCCGAGGCAACGGCGCATAGCGGCATCTTCTTGAATGCTAAAACTAGTAACCCTATCACGCGCTTTTTCGGCGGGTCAATGACATGCAACCCTGGCAATGTGAGCTTTCTCACAGGTTTACGAAACGCCCTCAGCGCAGCACATCGTCAGATGCGGTTCGGACCCGCGTACTTCGGTAACTTTCTTGCACTTCGTTCCTCACGCTACATTGTGACCATGGTGGGCGACCGCTATCACTGCTTGTTATGCGAAAAGGAAGAGGAGCAGTGTCCCTGCGATAAATATTGTTCCTTATGTCTCGGCGATAGCGACGTACGTCTTTGTCTGGACGGGGTTTATTACTGCCACGATTGCCGCGAAGCCTGCGATTACACCGCCCAAAGCCCGAAGCACTAGGCCAGTACTCAGTATTCAGTACTGATCGCTGCCAACTAAATTACGACCGTCTCTTTGTATTCGCCGAAAACTTTGCGCAAGCTGTCGGAAATTTCTCCCACGGTGGCGTAGCGCTCGACCGCGTTAATGATTCTCGGCATCAGGTTCTCACCCGAGCGCGCCGCCTCCTCCACCCGCTTCAAAGCGTCCGTCCAGGGGCCTGGGTCGCGCTTGGCTCGTACGGCCCGTATCCGCTCGACCTGCTTTTGCTCCAGATTCTCGTCAATGTGGAGCAGGGGAATCGGCTTCTCCTCTTCGATCCCAAACCGGTTTACTCCCACGACCACGGTTTCCAACCGGTCTACCGCCTGCTGAAATTCATAGGCGGCATTTTGAATTTCCTGCTGCACGTACCCGCGTTCAATCGCTTTCAACATGCCGCCCAGCGCATCGATTTTTTCCAGGTACGCCCTCGCACGGTTTTCGATCTCGTTGGTCAGCGACTCGATGTAGTACGACCCGGCCAGCGGATCGATGGTCTGCGGCGCTCCCGATTCATAGGCAATGACCTGTTGCGTGCGCAAAGCGATGCGCGCTGCATGCTCCGTGGGCAGCGCCAATGCCTCATCGTAAGAATTCGTATGCAGCGACTGCGTCCCACCCAGCACCGCCGACATCGCCTGGATCGCGGTGCGCACGATGTTGCTTTCCGGCTGCTGCGCCGTCAGTGTCGACCCCGCCGTCTGGGTATGAAACCGCAGCATCCAGGACTTGGGATTTTTTGCGCCAAACTGTTCGCGCATGATGCGCGCCCACATCCGCCGCGCCGCACGAAACTTCGCCACTTCCTCGAGGAAGTTGTTATGCGCCGCAAAGAAGAATGACAGCCGGGGTGCAAATTTATCTACATCGAGTCCGGCGTTGCGCGCGGCATTCACATACGTAATGCCGTTGGCCAGCGTGAACGCGACTTCCTGTACTGCGGTGCAGCCCGCTTCACGCATGTGGTACCCGGAGATCGAAATCGTATTCCAGTCGGGGACATGCTCGTTGGCATAAGCGAACATGTCGGTGATCACCCGCATCGCTTGAGCCGGCGGATAAATGTAGGTGCCACGCGCGATGTATTCCTTCAACACATCGTTCTGCACCGTGCCCGACAGCTTGCGCACATCCGCGCCTGCCCGTTTGGCGACGACGATATACAGTGCAAGCAGAATCGACGCCGTCGCATTGATCGTCATAGACGTGGAGATCCGCGTCAGGTCAAGGCCCTCGAACAGGCGCTCCATGTCTTCAATGGAGTCAATCGCGACCCCGACCTTCCCTACCTCACCCATGGCCAGGGGGTTATCGGAATCCAGGCCAATCTGCGTCGGCAGGTCGAACGCAACTGACAGGCCGGTGGTACCGCTGGCGAGCAGGTACTTGTAGCGTTTGTTGGATTCCTCAGCATCGCCCATCCCGGCGTACTGCCGCATGGTCCAGAGGCGACCGCGGTACATGGTGGCCTGTACGCCCCGGGTGTAGGGGAATTGGCCCGGAAAATTGAGATCGCGATCCGCATCCCAACCCGCCAGATCGGCGGGGGTATAGAGCGGCTCAACCGGAATATGCGAGGAAGTCTGCTGCTCAGCAGCCAATGCCGGAGTTGAACCGGGCGCCAGCCTCGCCGACGGTCGAGGCGCGCCGCCATGATCTCCCACATCATCTGGATGTTCCTTGGCCAATGATTCCACTTTATCTGCCATGGCTACCGCTCCCCTTTCCGCCGCACCCGCCAGAAAGAACTTAGCCCGAAGTATGCGAACACCACCGTAAATGCCAGAGTGATCATCAGCTTACCTGCGCTCAGCTTTCCCGCGGCATATTTCGGGTACTCGCGACTAAGCGCGAAGCCGCCGACCATGGAGAACAGCAGGAAGAACAGGCCGGTGATCTCCAGCCAGAGAAGATGGGCCACGCGTCCCATGGACTTGCCCACAGCCGTAACCGCAGCTACTCCGCCGCGCATCCAGCGGTTGCGCCGTACCTGGCGGGCAGCCACTCCCGCCACGATCCCGGCTTTGCGTGCTGTTGAAACAGGTGTCACATAAGACTCGTTCTTCTCAGAATTCTAGCAGTCTTGAGTTACAATGGCGCCGATTACGGGGCGAAACTCCCAGGTCTCCCCCCGCATCCAACGCTTAATAAGAGGCGGATACGCCCGAGGTCGAGCGAGGAACGGCTCTTTTCCCAGGCAAGGGGGTTCTGTGGATCAACAACTGAAGAAGCTCATGAAGGAGCTCGGCGAAGCCATCAACGAATCTCTGTCCGATTCAGAACAGATCGCCGATGTGGTCTCCAAGATCAAGTCTGGTGGTTACGACATCTTCCTGGTTCTGGAAGCGACGATAGGTTTCAACAAGCGTGAAGACGAGGTTCCCGCCGGTAAGCCCGCACCGGTGGGTGCCGGCACCGCCGGTTCGGATCCGCAGTTCGCCATCAATTCGCAAGACGTCAAGTTTTTGAAGTCGCTTCGCATCAGCGTGGACGAATCCTGAGCTGCTGCAAAATTCTCCTCATGTTCCGCCGCCCGTGTTCCAGGCCGCGGTTTTCTCTGTGCTAGTATCTAAAGTTTTCCGCTGCCCGACTGCGAGCTTATGAGCATCTGTTGGGCGGTGAATTGACGATCTCGCTGCTCCCGTCTCATGGCCATGAAAGACACTCTCGGAGTGCTGTTAGCGGGTGGCGCTGGAGAGCGGCTTTATCCGCTCACCCGGGATCGCGCCAAGCCCGCCGTCACCTTCGGCGGGATCTACCGCATCATCGACATCACCCTTTCCAATTGCATCAACTCTGATCTGCGCCGCATTTACATTCTCACGCAGTACAAGGCGCTGTCCCTGAACCGCCATATCCGCGAAGGCTGGAGCATTGTGGCCCGCGAACTGGGCGAGTTCGTCGAGATCCTGCCGCCCATGAAGCGCGTCAGCGAGCACTGGTACCTGGGCACCGCCGACGCCGTCTACCAGAACATTTATTCCATTGGCTCCGAGCAGCCGCGGCACGTGCTGATCCTCAGCGGCGACCACATTTACAAAATGAATTACGGGCTGATGCTCAAGCAGCATCAGGACTCCGGCGCCGACGTGACCCTGTCGACCATCCTCATCGATCCCGAGGAAACCTATCGCTTCGGGGTGGTGGATATTGATCGCGACGGCCGCATTGTCGGCTTCGAAGAGAAGCCGGAGCACACCGACACGCGCTCGCCCTTTAACCCGCGCATGGTCTCCGGCTCAATGGGCGTTTACCTGTTCAACACCGACGTGCTCATCCCAGTGCTGTTGAAGGATGCCGAGGATCCCACTTCCAGCCACGATTTCGGACACGACATCCTGCCCAAGATGCTGGACGACTACAAGGTGTATGCATTCAGCTTCGTGGACGAAAACAAGAAGGAATCGCTGTACTGGCGTGATGTGGGGACACTCGAGGCCTACTACGAAGCCAACATGGACGTCGTCTCGGTGTCGCCGGTCTTCAATCTTTACGATGAAGAATGGCCGATCCGCACCCACCAGCGGCAGTACCCGCCAGCCAAGTTCGTTTTCGCCGAAACCGGACGTATGGGCACTGCGCTCGATTCACTGGTTTCGTCAGGCTGCATTGTCTCCGGCGGCGCGGTGCGTAATAGCATTCTCTCTCCCGACGTGCGCATCAACTCCTACACCGAAGTTGATTCCAGCATTCTGTTTTCGCACGTCAACATCGGCCGCCATTGCCGGATTCGCCGCGCTATCCTCGATCGCGACGTTCACATCCCCGAGGGCACCGTCATTGGCTACGATACGCAGGCCGACCGCCAACGCTATTTCGTGACCGACAGCGGCATTACCGTGGTCACCCGCGACTATTCGCTCTTCGAAAATCCTGTGACCGTCGACTACTTCACCTCGGAGTAACGCGGGGGAATAAATTGTGGCGCGGGTGCCCCCACCCGCGGCTTTCGTTCCTCCCCGGATTTCTCCTGCTACAATGCCGGGTTCCGCCTAGAAAACAGAGAACTTTAGGTCCCACGAAACCGTAAAGTACTGTATTGTCGGGCCGGCGCGTCGCTCGTCGCCGGAGGCTGCACGGTTTTTCCCGGGGAGAGCGACTTGGAAGACACTCAAGCGGTAGCTTCGCTCCTCCGTCGCTGCATGGCCGGCGACGCTGCCGCCTGGGAGGAAATCGTGCAGCGCTACGAACGCCGCATTTACAACCTCTGCTACCGCTTTGCAGGGTCCGCCGACGACGCCCAGGACCTCACCCAGGAAGTTTTCATCAAGATGTACCGCACGCTCAGCAGCTACGACGTCGAGCGTGGCGCCTTCGTGACCTGGGTAACCAGCATGACCCGCAACCTGCTGGTCGATCATTTCCGCAAGACCAAGCACGACCGCATGACCGATTCGATCGACGCTGCCTCTATTCCCGACCAGGACGACTCTCCCACACTGGCTGACCAACTCCAGACCAAGGCGGCGCCTCCGGACAGTACGGTCCAGAGCCGGGAAGCACAAGAAATGGTGCACAATGCCCTGCAGAAACTGTCCCCGGAACTGCGCGAGTCAGTGATTCTGCGCGACCTGCAGGATATGGACTATCGTGAGATTGCCGAGGTACTTAGGGTTCCGGAAGGCACTGTGAAATCGAGGATTAACCGGGGTCGTGCGGAACTTGCGCGGCTCCTTTCTCGTACCTATAGGCAGGTGATGTGATGCCAGGCGAAAGCCAAAACGGGATGCGATGCGCCGAGTTCGAAACCCTGCTCTCGGACGCTATTGAAGGCACGCTTCCAGCGCCTCAAAGGGAGCGCTTCCAGGCGCACTCCAGCACGTGTCCGAACTGTGGGCCGTGGTTTGCCGAAGCCACTGCCGGGCAGAAATGGCTGAAGTCGCTGGTGGAAGTGGAACCACCACGTCACCTGCTGCACAACATCCTGCTGGCCACCAGCGGGGTTGAAAGCCAACTCGAGCAGAAGCCGGCAAAGCCGCAGGCGTCGTGGACGCAGCGGATTTTCGGCTGGGCGGCCCCGGTGTTTGCCACCATCCGCCAGCCCCGTTTCGCCATGTCGTTTGGTATGGCTTTCTTCTCCATCAGCATCATGCTGAACGTGGCCGGCGTGCATCTCCGCGATTTGCGTCGTGTGGACCTGCGTCCCGGCGCGGTCAGCCGCCTCTACTATGCAACCGAAGCCCGCGTGGTGAAGTATTACGAGAACATTCGCTTCGTGTACGAGTTCGAGTCGCGCGTTCGCGAGTTCAAACGCGCCACCACGCCGGAGGAAACCACCCCTCCCCCCAAGCAGAATGAGAAGGAGCAGCACAAAGATCGCAAGGACACTACCGGAACGCCCAAAACGGGCAACGATCTCTACAGCCGCGAGGACATGCAACCCGTGCTTGCATGCGTGATCGCCGAAGGCTGGTGCAATCCGGCGTCCGCCACGAGGAGGCATGTATGAACTGCGCTCAACACCCAGAAACTGCCGCTGTCGCTTATTGTCGAAGCTGCGGAAAACCGCTGTGCGCCGAATGTGAGCGCGACGTCCGTGGCGTCATCTACTGCGAGGATTGCCTTGCGCATCGCTTGCAGGATCCCGTCGCCGCTGCAGCGATCAAATCGCCCGGTGGCCCCGCCGAACCGCGTGGCGGACCTAGCCCCGGCCTGGCTGCCGCCCTGGGATTCATACCCGGCGTGGGCGCTATGTATAACGGCCAATTCGCTAAAGGCATCGTGCACGTCATGATCTTCGCGTGCCTGGTGTGGATGAGTGACAACCTGTCGGGCTTCTTCGGTGTCTTCATTCCATTTTTCATCTTTTACATGGTTTTTGAAGCCTACAAGACCGCTCAGGCGCGACTCCACGGCGAGCCTCTTCCCGACCCCTTCGGACTGGAGCAGTTTTTCACAGGGGGTGCAGGCGTTCCGAGATATGCGAGTCCGCCAGCCGCGGTGAATCCCGCTGGCACGGTGAATCCATCTGTCGCTGATGTGAGCGCGGCGCCCGGAAGCGCTGTGGTAGGGCCTCCAGTGGTTCAGTCGCAACCGGCGCTGCCCGAGCGTGCGCATTCGAACGCGCCGATAGGCGCCATCATCCTCATCGGTCTTGGTTTCTTGTTTCTGCTGGATAACCTCGGCTGGCTGCGTTTCCACTGGGTAAACAATTTTTGGCCCGTCATTCTGATTGTGGTTGGCGTGTGGTTGTTCGAGAAACGTTGGCGGAGGTAAGGAGGAATCTGTGGAACGCTATCGACCCAATCCGGTGTGCACCTGCATGCGCTGCCGGGCTCGGGGCATCATGGGACCGGCGATACTCATCGTGCTCGGCGTGATGTTGCTCTTGCACAACCTCGCTTTCGAACTCGGAATGCGTGAGTTGAACTTCAATCACACCTGGCCGCTGCTCCTCATCCTGATCGGCCTGGTCAAAATTTTTCAGTCGAACGCGCCCACCGATGGTCACATACAACCAGATATGGTGCCGCAAATCGGCGTTGCGCCTCCCCCGCCACCGCCGTCGTCGGAGGTGAATCATGTCTAACGGAACCGCAGTTTCGTATCGCCGTTCATATGCCGGACCCATTGTGCTGATTGGGCTGGGTGTGATCTTCCTGCTCGGCAATATAGGAGTGCTGACCTGGCGCAGCCTGGGAGTGTTTTTTGCACGATACTGGCCGCTGTTCATCATTCTCTGGGGCGTCATTAAGCTGGCTGAGTACTACCAGGCACAACGCGAGGGAGTGCGGGCGCGTGGCATCGGCGTGGGCGGCTTCTTTCTCCTCTTCTTCATCATTATCTTCGGACTCGCTGCCTCGCAGAGTGCCAACGTTAACTGGGGGGCGATCGGCGATGAAATACAGATCAACGACGAGTTCCCCCTTTTAGGGAACACGTATAACTACTCGGACCAGTTGCAGCAGGCATTTCCTGCGGGCGGTAGCCTGAAGATCGCGTCTGACCGCGGCGATGTCACCATCAATGCCTGGGACGAGAATTCCATCAAGATCAGCATTAACAAAAAAGTCGTCAGTGGCGATGAGGAGGAGTCGAAAAAAGTTGACGCCGCCACCAAGCCGACCATCACCGTGGACGGTAATGTGGTCACCGTGAATGCCAATACCACCACCTCCGGACATCACGGCATCTCCACCGATCTTGAGATTTTCGTTCCCAGGAAAGCGGCGGCGGACGTCGCCCTGAAGCATGGCGAGATCACCGTCCGCGATCGAGCCGGCGCACTGAAGATTTCAACTGCCCACGGGGATGTCACCCTTCAGAATATTGAAGGCAATGCCGACGTGAGTATGCGCAGCGGCAATTTCCGCGCCGAACATATTAAAGGGGACGTTATCGTCGATGGCCGCCTGGAAGACAGCAGCATCAACGACGTGAATGGCAGCGTGAAGATGACCGGTGATTTCTTCGGCACTACGACCATGGCCAAAATCACCAAAACTGTCATCTTCAAATCATCACGTACTGATCTCGAGATGGCGTCATTGGCCGGTGAGATGAACCTCGACTCCGGCGATCTTCGCGCCACCGGCGCCACCGGGCCCTTCCGGCTGAGTACGCGCTCCAAGGACGTTCACCTGGAAAATGTTTCGGGTGACGTTCGTGTCGAGAACAGCAATGGATCGGTCGAAATTCATCCCAACCCGCTCGGAAATATCCTGGTGGATAACCGTAAAGGCGACGTACAGATCGTCATTCCCGCGGAGGCTTCGTTTAATGTCCAGGCACATTCCCGCCGCGGCGAAGCTCAATCGGACTTCTCGCAACTCAAGGTGGAAAATGCCAACGAGGATGGCAAGATTTCAGGAACCGTGGGCAAAGGTGGCCCCAGCGTTCAGATTGACAACGATCGCGGCAGCATTGAAATCCGAAAGGGATGACGGCCTTCGCCGTCATCCTGAATTTCTCAAAACCTCATTTGCTTTCTGCTGAACCTCTTGCGATCTTCGCACGCACGAATTCCACAATCCCAGTCGTGATATAACCGGGAGCCGCTATGCGAAACACCGGCTTGTCGAAGCGCAGATCCGCACCCGAATACTCGTGCACAATGACGGCATCGGCCGAAGGAAGCAATTCTCGCGCGGAAGCTTTGAAATCTTCGATACGCGGATCGAGCACAATCAGATAAACATCGGGCTTTAGAAATCTGGCAAGGCTGTTCGACTCGATAATACTGTTCGCACTGCCCAGCTCGCGCTTTAACTCGAGCGCCGCCTCAAACAGACGCCCAGGGTCGGCTCGCACCCACAAGGCGCGCACCGCCCCCGCGGCAAGAAATCGTGACGTATCCCCCTTGCCTGTCCGGTCGCGCTCTTCCGTGATGCCCCACGGCACTCCATGCTCGTGTCCGCTGACCTTCACCGCCGTCCAACGAAAATCCGGAAGCGCAGCGATCAGCCCGACTATCACGCTGGTCTTGCCCACCTTGCGCGCCTGCCCGCCGATCACTACCGTGGCCATAGTCAAAATTGCAATTGCCCGAATACGGGAGAACTCGGACGCGACGTTACCGGAAACTTCCGATTATCTGGATCACGCTTTCTTAGCCAGCCTCGCCAACACTGCCAACTGCTTCAGATATTCGCGGATCGGCCGTGCCGGTGTGCCCCAGAACACGACTCCCGGCCCTCGTATCACTTTCCTGGTTAGCACACCACATTGCCCTCCAAGAATTACTCCGTTTTCGATACGCACATGATCCCCGATCCCAACTTGTCCCCCGATGATGACGTCATCTTCCGCGACCGAGCTGCCGGAAAAACCGGTCTGCGCCGCCACCACCACGTCTTGCCCGATCCGCACGTTATGTCCCACATGCACCAGGTTGTCGAGCTTCGTGCCCCGCCCGATCACGGTGGCATCAAGCGCTCCGCGGTCGATGGTCGAATTGGCGCCGATCTCGACGTCATCGCCGATCTCGAGTGTCCCTATCTGCGGGAATTTTTCATAGCGTCCGCTCTCCGGATCACGTACAAATCCAAATCCATCGCTTCCCAGCACCGTCCCCGAGTGCACCACAACCCGCTCGCCCAGCCGCGTTCCGGGATAAATCGTCACGTTCGGAAGCAATTCGCAATCCCCGCTGATGACGACACCTGCGCCGATACAACATCCTGCGCCAATTCTCGTTCCCTTGCCGATGCTGGCTTGCTCGCCAATCACCACATGCGCTTCGATGGCAACTTCCTCGCCGATTTTTGCTGATGTAGCGATTACCGCCGTCGGGTGGACATTTCCTGTCCCCTTTTTCCTGGCGTAGAGCAGGCCCGCGACCCGGGAAAAGGCCAATCGTGGATTTTTGACGATCAGGAGCGCTTTGTTCGTTCGAGCGCCGGCAGCAAAATCTCCGGCCAGCACCGCACCAGCTCGCGAGCCCACCGCCGATTCCAACCGATTCTCATCCTCGACAAAGATGAGGTCGCTTGCGGTCGCCGAATCAATGCTGGCCACTCCGCCGATCTCAAGCGCACCATTCCCGAGTAGCCGCGCCCCAGTCGCGTCGGCCAGCGATTTCGCCGTGTATTTCATTGCACCTTTGTACATTCCACAGCTCGGATGGGCAACACAGCTGCTCTGAGGTTGAAGCCGGTGTAACGAATTCCCTGCCCGCCGCTCTAATACACAGGCGGCGCACCGGCCGGACGCGTCTTCCATCGCCGGTGTACCCATAACCACTGGTCGGGATAGCGGCGGACGTAGTCCTCGATGACCTTCGTAAAGCGTGCAGTATTCGTGATCACGTCCGCGGCATCATCGCCGGTTCGCACCAGTTCGAGCGCTGGATCAAAACGCACCCGGTATTTGCGCAAAACAGAATCCCAGATCGTGAATGCCGGCACGACAGCGGCATCCGTATGCAGCGCTACCCGGGCCACCCCGCTTGCGGTGCACGCCGGTAATCCGAAGAAATCAACAAACAAACCTTGCGGCGGCGTCATGTTCGTGTCCATGAGAAGACCTACAGTCTCGCCTGCCTTCATTGCCGCCAGCAACCCGCGCGCAAAGTCCTGCTTGCTGAAAGTGGTGTTGCCGTGAAGGGTACGGAACTTCTCCACCAGCGCGTTGACGTAGGCATTGTCAAGCGGCCGCACCACCATGCGCAGCGGGTGCCCGTGCAGCGAGTGCATGAACGATCCGATTTCCCACCCGCCAAGGTGCGCCGTCAGGAAGAGCACGCCCTTGCCACGCTGATTGGCGCGATCGAAATTCTCGAAGCCGTCGTACACCGCCACCTGCGAGATGTTTTCTGGCGTGTAGTCTGGAAACCGGCAAACCTCTACCAACAGCCGTCCCAGAGAGGTAAAAACGCCGGACAGGATTCGTTTTCTCTCCACGGTGGTCTTTTCAGGAAATGCAATTTGCAGGTTGCGTATGCCCACGCGCCGCAGCCGCCGGTGAAAAAAATAAATCAGGCGGCCGAGCCCAATAGCCCACGCGCGCGCCAATGGGCGGGGCAGCGCGCCCAGGAGTCGCACCAGCAGCCACACCGGCACGTATTCAAGCCGTTGGCGCATGAAGGAGAATCGCTGACGGTAGCATCGAAAAAAATTCCTTGTCAACGTAATCCGCTACACACCTGTTCGTGGTGGATTTGATACTTTAGAAATCCTGTAAGGAGTGCCTATGCCACGTCTTCACCACCTCAGTCATTCACGGACTTTCGCGACTAGCGTGATGCTGCTGTTGTTGTTGGCAACGATGATCGGTTGCAAGGCTACCGGCCCAGGAAAAGTTGAGTCGATGGCCGCCAACGAAGCCAAGCGCGTCACCATCGGAGGCAAGGACACGCCGAATCCCTCGCCTGACACCCCCGATACGGTACAGACTGGCAAAGAACACTTCCAGCACCACTGCCAGATCTGCCACGGTCTGGATGGCCACAACTCTGGGGTTCCGTTCGCCGCGAAGATGTCACCTCCCGTGGCAGACCTCGGCGACAAAAAGATCCAGGATTACACTGACGGTCAATTGAAGTGGATCATGGACAACGGGCTTCGCTTCACTGGGATGCCTGCCTGGAAAGGCATTCTCGAGGATGATGAAATGTGGGCCATCGTGCGCTTCATCCGCCATTTGCCTCCCAAAGGAGCCGAAGGGGTTCCGGCGGTTTACCGGGAAGAACAGGAAGAACACGAACAGATGGAGCACGGTGCAAAACCGGAACATCACCACCACTGATCTATTGTTGATCAGCGAAGGGTTGACTCAGGCGGTTTCCCGCTTCGCCAGTTCTTCCAGCCCGCGCTCCTCGACCTCGATCTCGCGGATGCGAAATTTCTGGATCTTGCCTGTGGCCGTCATGGGGAACTGTTCGACGAAGCGGACGAACTGAGGCACCTTGAAGTATGCGATTTTGCCGTCACAGAACGCGCGAATCTGCTCCTCGGTGACATGCTCGCCGGGTTTAAGCCGGATCCAGGCCGCGACCACTTCGCCCAGCCGCTCATCGGGAATTCCGACCACTTGCACCTCGGCGATCTGCGGATGCGTATATAGGAATTCTTCCACCTCGCGCGGGTAAACGTTTTCGCCGCCGCGGATGATCATGTCCCTGGCGCGGCCAGTGAGGTGGATATATCCGTCCGCCCGCATCAGGCCGAGGTCGCCGGTGTGCAGCCATCCTTCCGCATCAATCGCGCGTGCAGTCGCTTCCGGCTCATGATCGTAACCTTTCATGACCATGTAGCCACGGGCGCAGACTTCGCCCTGCTCGCCGAAGGGGACAGTCTCACCATCCAGGGAGACGACTTTCATTTCCGTGCAGGGGAGCGCCTTGCCGATGGTCGATACCCGGTCCTCGAGCGCGTCATCAGGCGAAGACATGGTGACCACGGGCGAGCTCTCAGTCTGACCGTAGCCGATGGTGAGCTCGGGACAGTGCATGTCCGAAATCACTCGCTTCATCACTTCTACAGGACAGGGCGCACCCGCCATCATTCCCGTCCTCAAGCTGGAGAGGTCATATGAGGAAAAATCGGGCAGCCCCAACTCCGCAATGAACATTGCGGGCACTCCATACAAAGACGTCGCGCGCTCCGTTTGCACCGCTGCCAGTGTGGTTCGAGGTTCGAAGGCCCAGTTGGGCAGGATGATGGCGGCTCCGCTGGCCAGCGCGGACATGGTACCAATCACGCAGCCGAAGCAATGATAGAGCGGGACCGGCACACAAATGCGGTCGCGCTCCGTATATCTCATTCCCCATGCCAGCATCTTTCCGTTGTTGACCTGATTGCGGTGGGTGAGCATCACGCCTTTGGGGACCCCGGTAGTTCCCGAGGTGTACTGAATATTCGCCACGTCGTCGCAGCGCACGTGCGGGTGGACTTCCGCGGATGCGCTCAGGAACTTCTCCCAGCCATGCGTGCCGAAGAAAATCACGGTCTGCAGGGCCGCGGTGTTGCCGGAGCGCGCTTCGTGCAGGATAGCGGCATAGTCGGTGCGGTTGTCGCGCTCCCAGGCAAACAAGACCTTCATGCGCGACTTCTGCAGTGCGAAAGCGAGCTCATGGGTGCGGTACGCGGGGTTCACGTTGACCAGCACCGCACCGGCGCGCGCGCACCCCATCTGTAGAAGAATCCACTCGGCGCAGTTCGTGGACCACAGCCCGACGCGATCTCCCGCGCGAATGCCAAGCCCGGCCAGGCCCCAAGCAACGGCATCGGCCGCATCGCGGAGTTGTCGCCAAGTGTAGCGCGCCGATTGGTGGCGGGAGACAACCGCAAGATGGTCGGGCCAGCGATCGGCAGCGCGGTCGAGCAGTTGACCGATGGAGTAGTCCCAAAGTTCGTGGTCGGGGCCGCGGGAATAACTCGCGGTGCTCTTCCCACGTCCATGAATGCTCGGATGGGTCATGTGCCGACGAATCGTACTAGATTTTTAGTCTTAATTGAAAACTTGCCCCGCAGGTATATAGTTCGAATCCACGGCATTCCACTATTCATGCTTGCGCACGGGAGAATCCAATGTACTTCGAACAGTTCTACCTGGGATGTCTGGCGCACGCCTCTTACATGCTCGCCTCAGAGGGCGAGGCGATAGTCATCGATCCTCAGCGTGACGTCGAGATCTACCTGGAAGCCGCCAAGCAGGAGGGTGTCAGGATCCGGCACATCTTCGAAAGTCACCTGCACGCGGATTTCGTTTCCGGACACAAAGAACTGGCAGCACGAACCGGCGCAACAATTTATATGGGCAGCGCTGCGGGAGCTACGTTTCCCCACGTGGGGGTGAAAGAAGACTTCCAGTTGCGCGTCGGAAAAATACGCATCGACGCACTGGAAACTCCCGGCCACACTCCCGAAAGCATTTGCCTGGTCATCACGGACGAGGAAAAATCACCACGCCCCTGGGCTGTGCTCACCGGCGATACGTTGTTCATCGGGGATGTTGGCCGCCCCGACCTGTCAAAGACCCACACGCCTCAGCAACTCGCGGGCCTGATGTACGACTCCTTGCACGCCAAACTCCTGTCGTTGCCGGATGACGTGCTGGTCTATCCCGCGCATGGCGCTGGGTCTTTGTGTGGACGGAACATGCGCGCCGAGCGCTCTTCGACCATCGGCACCGAACGCCTCACCAACTATGCGTTACAAATCAGAAGTCGCGACGAGTTCATCCGCCAGATGACCAGCAATCTTCCGGCTCGTCCGGATTATTTCCTCGAGGATGCTGCAATCAATCGGACAGGAGCCACGTCTCTCACGGACTTGCCGGAATTGAAGCCGATTGCGGCATCCGAATTGAACGCGATGCTGAAAGCAGGAGCCGTTGCGGTCGACGTTCGCTCCGGCGATGAATTTGCCGCAGGCCACGTACCCGGATCGATCAACATCGCACTTTCCGGCCAGTTTGCCTCGTGGGCAGGGGCGGTACTGGGGCTATCCGCTAAGCCGGTACTCATTGCGGAAACCAGCGAACAACTCGACGAAGCGCGCGTTCGTCTGGCGCGAGTGGGCATCGAGAATCTGGCGGGCTACCTCGATGCCGGCACCGCAGGATGGTCGCGCGCTGGATTTGCTTTACAGCAGTTGCCGCAAATTACTGTGCAGGAACTCAAGTCGCGCCTGACCAGCAAAGGACTTAAAGTTCTGGATGTGCGTCGCGAGGGCGAATGGGATGCTGGTCACATCAGCGGCGCGGATTGGTATCCGCTGGATCGGTTCAAAGCCGCGCTGCCGTCGATTGAGCCAGGCCAACCACTCGCGGTTCACTGCAAAAGCGGCTATCGAAGCGTCATAGCGTGCAGCTTGTTACAACGGGCTGGATACAAGAACGCCATCAATGTTGTGGGCGGCTTTGACGCGTGGGTCGAGGCGAAACTCCCAGTGGAGAGCGGCGCCGCAGTCAGCGCCTGACCTAAGCAGCTTCGGCGTCTCGTGCCGCCGGAGTCTCAACGCGTGCCGAGTGCACGCGTTCGATGTAAGCGTGACGCTTGCAGTACTTACTGTCGAGCTGAGCGGAGCAGCGGCACTGACCGCTTTCGTTCAACCGCCGCAATTCCGACGCGGCACACTGCCTGGCGCCACATTCGCAGACATGGCTCTGCCAGCGGTGCTTATGGCGCGACCGTTTTTCTATGCTGCAGTTTGGTGTCATCGTACCGAAGGCTCACATGCAGACTTACTGCGGTCCCACATCTTGCAGTGCTTTTATCCTACCACCGGTTCCGAATCATTTCCGTTAGCCTGCCAACACTGCCACCGCACTATCGTTTCCAGCAGCTCTCATCGCGATGCTGCGCAACCAACTGCAGTTCACGTATCTCGTTTCGTCAACCTGGGAAACAAAACTCGTGCGGCGTCGTGCATGCGGAACAGATGCGACGCCGCCTTCCGCAGATTGCTTTAGCGACTTACAATGCGCGCCTGCTGCTTTTTGGGGGCGCTATGTCCAGCACGACGAATGCGAGCAATCGAACAGAATGTGTGACCGTACTTACCGCAGCCAACCGCGACTTCATGATCGTGCTGCTGGCTTGGGCGGCGGGAAGTGTGGACGCCATCAGCTATCTCGCGCTCGGTCATGTGTTCACTGCCAACATGACCGGCAATACTCTCCTGCTGGGCATGAACGCCGGGCAGGGACACGGTGTCGAGGCGCTGCGTTCCGCCGCGGCCTTACTCGGATATCTATTCGGCGTGGCTATCGGCGCGCTGCTGGCTAGAAAGGACAAGCGAAAAACCTGGTCTTCGGGAGTGACGGCCACATTGGCGCTGGAAACCGTTGTGCTCGGCGCGTTCGGCTTGGCGTGGTACTTCACGGGCGCGGCACAGCAAAGCGATCCCTGGTACACGTTGATTGCCGTATGTGGCGTAACTATGGGACTGCAAAGTGTGGCCGTGCGGCAGTTGGGTATTCCCGGTATCGTGACCACCTACATCACTGGCACTCTGACCAGCCTGGTCTCGGGCCTGATCGCCCACTTTCGAAAAATGAAATACCCGAACGAGGGAGGCGCAATGGAGACCTCGGCAGGTGAAAAGTGGGAGGAAAATGAGTTACTGCAACTGGGTGTATTCGTCATGGACGTTTGTGCTGCGTTCACCGTGGGGGCACTGCACAAAAATCATTCCTTTGCCATGACTCTGTCGCCCTTCATCGTGCTGTGCGTGGTGGTTATTAATGCGATTGTCCACCAGAAACGACTGGTCGTACAAAACGAGAGCCGCGCTTGATCGCAGAAATCACGGCTGCCGTGATACGAGCCTGCAGCCCTGCCTGCTCTCCCTTGCGTGCCAGGCCGGGCGGCGCGACACTATGACGTCATGACTGCAGCCACACCCACCAAAGTCGCGATCGTCCAGAACTACATCGACGGAAATTGGGTCACGGCGTCGGCTCGCGAACAGCAGGACGTACTCAATCCCGCCACTGGCGAGGTTTTAGCACGCGTGCCGCTGTCGGAAAAATCCGATGTGCAACGAGCCGTCGACGCTGCCGCTGGCGCATATCCTGCTTGGAAAGAAACCCCAGCGGAAGAGCGAATCCAGTATTTGTTCAAGTTGAAAAACCTGCTCGAAGAGCATTTCGAAGAACTCGCGCGCTCGATCACCATCGAAAATGGCAAGACCGTGGCGGAGTCAAAAGGCGAACTGCGCCGCGCCATCGAGAACGTTGAGGTTGCGTGCGGCATACCCACCATGATGCAGGGTTACAACCTGGAAGACGTGGCCCGCGGGATTGATGAAATCATGTTTCGCCAGCCCCTGGGAGTTGTGGCGGCGATCACGCCCTTCAATTTTCCCGCCATGATTCCCTTCTGGTTTTTGCCTTATGCCATTGCCTGCGGAAACACCTTCGTGCTGAAGCCCTCCGAACGAGTGCCGCTCACCATGGTGCGCGCCTTTGAATACATCGAACATACGGGCGTTCCCAAGGGAGTTGTCAACCTGGTGAATGGCGGGCGAGAAGCGGTGGATGCGCTGCTCGATCATCCCGCGGTACGCGCCATCAGCTTTGTCGGCTCGAGCCCCGTGGCCCGGCATGTGTATGCCCGCGCATCAGCCAAGGGAAAGCGCGTGCAATGCCAGGGTGGCGCCAAGAACCACGTGATCATTCTTCCCGACGCCGACATGCAGTCAGCTACCCAGATAATCGGAGATAGCGCCTTCGGGTGCGCCGGACAACGCTGCCTTGCCGTGTCGGTGGCTGTGACCGTGGGCGAGGCGCAGACAACCTTCCGCGATGCCATCGTGGACGCGGCGTCGAAAATCACCGTGGGATCCGGTCTGGACAAGGATGTACAAATGGGCCCGGTGATCACCCGCGACAGCCAATCACGAATTGAATCGCTGATTGCGAAGGGGCAGGAAGAGGGCGCCAAGGTGTTGCTCGACGGGCGCAACGCCAGGATTCCCCAGCATGAGTCGGGAAACTTTGTTCGGCCCACGCTGCTGGATGGGCTCTCGCAAAGCAGTGACCTGGCTAACACGGAAATCTTCGGGCCTGTGCTGAGCCTGGTCCATGCCGATGGAATTGACGAGGCACTCGAGTTTCTGGCGCGCAGCCCGTTCGGCAATCAGGCCTCGCTCTTTACCTCCAGCGGAGCGGCAGCGCGGAAATTCCGCCACCAGGCCCCGGCCGGGAACGTCGGCATTAACATCGGGGTAGCCGCACCCATGGCGTATTTTCCCTTCAGCGGCTGGAAGGATAGCTTCTTTGGAGTCATGCACGCCCAGGGTCGCGATGCGGTCGAATTTTATACGGACAAGAAGGTCGTCATCGAGCGATGGATAGCCGGGCATAGCCGGAAATTCTGAATACCAACCCGCGAGGACCGAGTCACTGCGGATGCCGCGTATCCATTGGAATGGCAGGTCGCGGTTTACGTGCGCCACACCTCAGCGCATAATGCCAAGCAACGGTGGCGGATGGGAATTGCTCTAAGCAAGCAGTCCGGCCAGAACACGCCGGGAGCTCGCGCCTGAGGGCGCTGAAAACGGAGGCTGCAGAATGGAAGGGTGGAAAAGAGCAGTGGTGTTCGGAGCTCTCGGAGTGGGAGGCGTACTCCTGATCACGGGCCGGCGCGGGTTGGGCATGGCGGCCGCCGCAGCAGGGCTGGCAGTCCTCGCATCGGAGTACCCGGAAAAGTTTGAGGAACTATGGGAAGACGCTCCCGAGTATCTCGATAAGGGCATCAAGATTTTCAATTCCATGTCCCGCGTGGCGGAACAATTTGCAGAAGAAGGCGCACGCCGCGGCCAGGGCGCGTGGCGGGAAATCACTGCCCAATAGCAAGGGACTAGCTACTGGCCTCTAGCTGCTAGCTTGAACCTATGCCGGGCGTGTTCGGAGTATCGCAGTCTTGGCTCGAGGCTAGGAGCTGCTTCAGTCAATTCCCAAGGTCTTCTTGGCATCGGCACTGAGGCGCTCGGGCGTCCAAGGCGGGGTCCAGACGACGTTCACGGTCGCGCTGTTGACCTCAGGCATCATTTCCAATCTCGACTTTACTTCCTGACCGATCTGAACGTGGGAAGGACACCCCTGCGCGGTCAGGGTCATGTCCACGGTGATGTCCTGCTTGTCAGGAAAGGCGGGTGCGGGCGCGATCCGCACGTCATAAATCAATCCGAGGTCCACGATGTTCACTGGAATCTCGGGGTCATAACATTCTTTCAGTGCTTTCAAAACGTCATCGTTTGTGACAGGCATCCTCAGCTCTTTCCGGAACAATCCACCATAAAAGCCACTCTGGTTCGGAACACCAAGTCCCAGTGCGGACGGGAGGTTATTCTAACTTGTTGGATGACTCGGAAGCGGAAGCGGCTTCACGCGGAAAGTGGTTAGATGGGAATTGGCCCATCAGATTTCCTGAAGGGCCTGGTTCCGCCCGGCTCGCTCCCTCCCCTGCCTTCTGTCTCTCAGAGGTTGCAGGAGAGCCTGCGAACCGTAAAATTGTGTCGAAGTTTGGATAATTATGGCGGCAGAGCCGAACCGGGGAAATTAAGAGAAGCGCTTATGCGACCGGGGGAATACATCTTAGCCGTACGTTGAGAGAACGATGCAAATGAAACCTGAAACCCGGCGGCGCATTCAGATCGTACTGGCGGCCGCCATCGTGATTGCCGGCGCTCGCGCCATCCTCATCTATCGAGCGCGCCACGCCTCGCAGGCCGCCAAAACCGCAGCACAGAATCAGACAGCGCTGAATCCGGACTACTACGTCACCCCCAAAAAGCTTCATCCCTACGACCTGAAATCGGCTCGTGAGCTCACAAAACAGCCCGTCTGGGTCAAAGAAGGATTCCGCTACGCCTACTACCCGTACGATCCGGCGCGACGGCATGCTGATTTCCAGCACCAGGCCGGCTGGCTTGGCCCAATTGAAAAACTGCAGATCAAAGATGTAGTTACCGATGCCTCGCCGGGCTCCCCCGATCAACGCCAGGTCATAGCGGTTTTTGCCAAAGACGGCAGCAATTACGCATTTCCCATTGGCGCTGTTCGCAATGGTGATTACCAGATTTACTCGGATGAAATGCTTTACCTCGAGGACCCGCACCAGCTCTATCACCACTGGCCCGCAGACATGTGGGACGCCATCGAACGCCACGAGGTCAAACCGGGGATGAACGAGCTGCAAGCTGACTTTGCCGTGGGCATGGGTGTGCCACAAAAGCAGGACAATCCGGAGTGGAAGACGGTTGACTATCCTAACGGCGGCAAGCCGTTGCGGATTACTTATCAGAATGGCAAGGCCACCGAGATCAAGCCTGGCCCTGCCGCCTAGGTGCCCGCTTTCAAAACCGGGGAGGACGCGGTAGCAGGTTTGCCCTCTTCAACGCGAATTTTCCCGTCTTCATCCACATAAAACGAGCGGCGGGTCGGATCAAACTGTTTGGGCACCATGGTCACGCTGTAACCGTCTTTCTTGCTGTGAAACGTGGCCGTGTAGTCACCCCGGTCAGGATGAGCCATGCGGCGCGTGAAGGAAGCGTGGCCCACCAGCGCGGAGAGCGACGGGGCGTAGTGATGCATGTTCTTGTTGTAACGTCTCTGTGAGCGCATCACCGTACGTAGCCAGCCCAGCGCTACTTCTTCGGAATCGGACTTGGCTGGATCGCCGGGAAATTTTGGTTGGAAGGTTGTTTGGGCCGCTGCACACAGACATAAGAGAAGCATCAGGGCGACTGCTGATCTAAGGTTTTTCATCGGTTTGTCTTCCATTTTAGATGCAAACTTTGGTTACCTTACAGGGCTCGTTTCGCTTTCCAAGTGTAAGGAATGACGCTATCCTAGCCGCAAATCGACAAGGATGTACTTATGAAACCGGCTCTTGCAAAAAAACCGCGGATTCGTATTGCCGTCGTCGAGAGTGACCCCCTCCGTTTCGTCGGTTTTCGGGCGCTCTTTGATTCCGAACCTGACTTTGAACTGCTTTCGGCCACGCTCTCCGATCTCTCGGCCCAACCGAATATTGATTTGGTGCTGCTGGGAAGTCGTGGCGGGCAGAACTTGTTCGATGTCATGGCTGCCATGAAAGCCGCCCGGCCGGACCTGCGGATTATCGTCACCGGATCGGGCGCCGATGAGGAAACTGTTCTGAAAGCCATTACCGCTGGGGCGAAAGGCTACGTGGACGAAGCTGCGCCATCGGCCGACTTCGTTCAGGCGATTCGCATGGTGAACCAAGGGTCGGTCTGGGCTCCACGCCACGTGCTCTCGATGTTTATTGAGCGCGTGAGTTCATCCCCGGGACGGATGTTCCCCTCGGGACGCGTGGCGTTCACCGATCGCGAAAAAGAAGTATTGGAGATGCTGGTGGCGGGCCGCTCCAACAAGGAGATTGGCGCCGCCCTGGGGATCGAGGAACGTACGGTAAAAGCACACGTAGCGAAGTTGATGCGCAAAGTGGGTGTCCAGAACCGCATTGCGCTGTCGGTCCATGCCATTACCCATTCCTTGGTGGTAGCGAAATAACTCCACATGATTTATTGACGCCGGTTACCCTGCAACCGGCGCCCATGGTTAAGCCTCTGTATTCCATTGCTTTAGCTGACTAAGATGGGAAGAGCGCGTAACCACCGGACACTCCCTTCGGTAATCTTGTCGCCCCTCCCGTTCCACTTCATACTGCACTCACCTACCACAGAACCTGGGAGACGGGGTTGGACGCTGGACAAGGGTCACCAGTACCAACCCCGCATTTTTTTGCCCTCACCAAAAATCCCAAAAAGCTCGATCCTGGGTCCCTTGTTTCGTTAAAAGATGGTTACAAAACGCGCCGGGTCCCGTGGCTTCTGTTAGAGTCCCCGCTCAAGGTGTCTTCCCAGAAATCAACCCCTCCCGTACGCGACCGTAGACGAAAGCAGCGTCCACCCGCCCATCCCCTCTCTGAACTCGCCCTACGCGGCTGCTTGGTCGCCATTGATTCCACGTTCAACGTCCAGGAATTCCTTGAAAACTCCTCTCATATGGCTTTTCTGGCTATCAAAGACTGCGAAAAAGAGCTGGACCGCATGGAGCGCCAGATTGACGAGGAATTGCCTAGCGCCATCACTGAGGTGACTGAACCAGAGGCCCGCGAACTCCTGGCTTGCCTCAAATTCATCACCGACCTGGAGCGGATCGGTGACTTGGTCTGGTGGGTGGCTCAGCACGTCCAGTTACTACAGCTGAAGCTGCCCAGCCGCGACCGCGAACAACTCATTGGCATGGCGAGCATTGTTCACCAGATGCTGCAGAAGGTTCACGAGGGTTTTGCCGAGCGGGATTTCGACCGCGCCCGCTCCGTCCTGCAGGTGGACAGCGACATCGACCAGATCTATCGCGCCCTCTTTCGCCGCCATTTTGCTCATACCCCGGAAAAACAAATCCAGCGCAGCACGGATGTTTTGCTCATGGCGCAGGCCCTGGAACGCGCCGGCGACCACGCCAAGAATCTGGCTGAAGAGCTCTATCACCTCGTCGAGGGACATAGCATGCGCCACCTGCCGAAGAAAAAACTGCGCGATTAGGTTTCCTGTAGGCTGGCTGACACACTCGAACCTGCAGTTTTGCATCCAACTGCTTGTGAGAAAATCTCGACCCTCGGACGACGGTTTCTTCCTGCGCCGAGTGTCGCGCGCCAGGGAAGGACTAATCGAGTCGGTCTGCCAATTCTGTGGACACGTCTCGGCCAGTCGCGACGTCAACGTGCTTGCCATCGTAGAGCGCGCCCATGATTGTCCCGGATTGCGTGCCGCTGGAGCTCGCCCTGCCACTGCTCCGAATTCGCGAAGACGACGCTGATCCTGTCCACGTTTGCATTCCCGTTTAAATCCAGCGTTAAACTGGAGAGCTCCACTCCAAATCAGCTGCAAATGTCGGAAATCCCACACAACTAAGCAACCTCGCGCCCGCCTCAGGCTTCTGTCCGGAAATGCAGGCAAATCTTCGCCTCGTGGAGCGGCGTGGACGGACAGAACCGCTCGTTCCGGGCCGCCAGGTGGAAATTTCCACCCTGCTTGAGGCTCTCCCCGATGCCGCCCTGGTATGCAACTCCTCTTCGGAAATCGTCGAGGTCAACTCGGCGCTCGAGATTCTCTGCGGCATCCCGCGCGATAAACTTTGTGCCCTCAGTATGGATGAGCTCGCGCGGCATCTCTGGATTTCAGAGGACACAGAAGTCGTGAATGCCGAAAATCTGCCTTCGAGTCGCGCCCTCGGGGGCGAGGCCATCAGGAACCGCGCATACGTACTCCGGCGTCCGCAGGAGCTACCTCTCCAGCAGGTCCTCGTCAGTGCCAGCCCGATTCGCGGCCAGCAGGCCGAGATCATGGGTGCTTTGCTGATGATCCGCGACGTCACCGAACTCGCGGATCTGAAGCGCAACATTGACCGCGCCGAACGGCAGCGCGCCGTGGGTCAGATGGCAACCGGCGTCGCCCACGACTTCAACAACGTACTCGACACCATCGGACAGGCAGTCGCCGTCCTGGACATGAAAGCAGATGCTCCCGCCGAAGAACGCAGACAGTTCTTCGGCATTATCCGTGGAGCGGTTCAGCAGGGCGCCGAAATCGTTTCCCGCGTTCGCGACTACGTTAGCTTCCGTGCGGGACATTGGTCGGCTGTCAATGTCGCGAAACTGGTCGAAGAATGCATCGAACTCACCCGGCCGATGTGGCATCCGGCGCACGTGCAACTCACACGCGACTGCAGCAACGTTCCCATGGTGTGGGCGAATGTGTCGGATCTGAGGCGCGTTTTCACCAATCTCATCATCAATGCCCTGGAGGCGATGTCTTCGGGTGGCCGCTTGACAGTGTGTTGCGGGCAGGAAAACGGCAACATCAAGGTAAGTATCTCGGACACCGGCTCAGGCATACTCGCTGAGCATCGCGCCAA
>Ga0070741_10003153_pt1 | contig 41741 bp, 26 predicted proteins | sample Coa_R1_4_FD_66440 | JGI IMG/M metagenome (GOLD analysis project Ga0070741, IMG submission 66440) | Surface soil microbial communities from Centralia Pennsylvania, which are recovering from an underground coalmine fire - Coalmine... | ecosystem: Environmental > Terrestrial > Soil > Unclassified ... | reverse complement strand
CTTGCAGGCGGCAACGAGAGCGCACGGAAAGGCCGCCCAGATTCCCTGCCCTCCTGCTGGAGCTGTCTATCTGCGCTCCCTCGCCGCAATCGATTGCCACACGGCGAATCAAGCACCAACGATGGTATGGCAAGACTGCCGTGCGGCCAATGGGCCACGCGTACTCTCCGCCTCTCGGGCCCCCGCCTTAGGCGCACGGCAGTGGGAAAGGGTACGAAAGTCCTGTTGACGCCTGCGTCTCAGTAGTAGCATGCTCAGGGTGATCGGGACCGACGCCGGCAGAGGCCGAAATTGCAATCTCTCAAAATTCATCGCGCACTGGCATCGCGGCCGGCAGGGTCTCCGGCGGGATCTCCTGCATGATTACCGTTCTAATCATCGGAACTTCCGCATCCCTGTTCATCTGTTGGCTCCGCTGCACGGTTCTTCTCATTCTCAGGTCGATGCCGGCTCGCAGCTGCGCCCACGAAGCGGCCGAGGCAAACGGCATGAACTTCCTCGACCTGCGGCGGCGATTGTACAGTCTTGTATCAGAGGAAAGCCTGCCCATGCTGTGCGAGATGCTAAAGAAAGACTTAAAGCTCACCAAGATTCTGTTGCAACAAATGGGCCCGGAAACTGGCGGCCGCATCTCCAGCGACTTCCTCTTGACGCTGAACTTTCGATTACTCGGATTGCGATTCGCCGTCTTGCGCCGCTTTCGCCCGGGCAGCGCCCGATCGGCTCTGGCGGAAATGTCGGCCACGCTGGAATATTTTTCGAATTGCCTAAGCCGGCGCCTGGCCCTGGCATCCCAACCGGCCCGTTTCTGAACCCGGTATTGGCGATGAGCGCTCGATTCTTCTGAATTCAATTCGGCTGCGGAAACGCGGCACGGCAGGCGAAACTTACGCGCGCGAAAGCCCGCGAAACCAAAGCTCGCAGCCATGCGATTCGGGGCGCTTCTGAGGATTAAGGCCTGCTCCATCGCCGCGCCACAGTCTCGCCAGAGCGGCGGCTTTCAGCCCCGCCACTGCCAGTCGCGGATCTCCGGCAAGTCGTCGCCGTGCTCGGCGACGTAGAGTTTGTGTTCGATGAGCTTGTTGCGGAGAAACTGCTTTTCGTGGGCGGCGATCGATTGCAGTTTCGGAACGCGGTCTATTACGTCCATCGCCAGATGAAACCGGTCCAAATCATTCAGAACGGTCATATCAAACGGCGTGGTTGTTGTACCTTCTTCCTTGTACCCGCGCACGTGCATGTTGTCGTGATTGTGGCGACGGTAGGCGAGGCGATGGATCAGCCACGGATAGCCGTGGAAAGCGAAGATCACGGGCTTATCCGTGGTAAACAGCGAATCGAAATCCTGATCGGATAGCCCATGCGGGTGCTCGGTCGAAGGCTGTAAGGTCATCAGATCGACCACGTTGACCACGCGTATTTTCAGCTGGGGCATGCGCTGGCGGAAAAAATCGACGGCGGCCAGCGTTTCCATCGTGGGAATGTCGCCCGCGCAGGCCATCACCACGTCCGGTTCACCGCCCTGATCGTTGCTGGCCCAATCCCAGATTCCGATGCCCGCCGTACAATGGCGAATCGCTTCGTCCATATTGAGCCATTGCCAGGCCTTCTGCTTGCCCGCGATGATCACATTCACGTAATGGCGGCTGCGCAGGCAATGATCCGCCACCGACAGCAGCGAATTGGCGTCAGGCGGCAGGTAGACCCGGATGATGTCAGCCTTTTTATTCACCACCAGATCGATGAAGCCCGGGTCCTGGTGGCTGAATCCGTTGTGATCCTGACGCCACACGTGAGAAGTCAGCAGGTAATTCAGCGACGCGATCGGCCGGCGCCAGGGAATCTGGCGCGTGACTTTGAGCCATTTCGCGTGTTGGTTGAACATGGAGTCTACGATGTGGATGAATCCTTCGTAGCAGGAGAAGAATCCGTGGCGTCCGGTCAGAAGATATCCTTCCAGCCACCCCTGGCACATGTGCTCGCTGAGCACCTCCATGACCCTCCCGTCGGGCGACACATGATCGTCGGAAGGCAGAATCTCGGCGGTTGAAACGCGGCTGGTCGCCTCAAAGACCGCGTTCAGCCGGTTGGAAGCCGTCTCATCCGGTCCCATGATACGGAAATTCCGGGTTTCCCCATTCAGCTTCATCACGTCGCGCAACATGCGGCCGAGCACGCGCGTCGCCTCCGCAGCCACCGCTCCGGGCTTCGGAACGTCCACCGCGTAAAACCGGAAGTCCGGCATGCGGAGATCCTTCAACAGCAGGCCGCCGTTGGCGTGAGGATTGGCTCCCATTCTGCGCTGCCCTTTCGGCGCAAGCTCGGCCAGCTCCGGAATTAATTTTCCCTTTTCGTCGAATAGCTCCTCGGGCCGATAGCTTTTCATCCAGCTCTCGAGGATTTTGAGGTGGTCCGGCTTAGCCCTGAAGTCATCGAGCGGGACTTGATGAGCGCGGAACGTGCCCTCAATGGGAACGCCATCCACTTCCTTCGGGCCGGTCCAGCCTTTGGGGCTTCGCAGCACGATCATCGGCCACTGCGGGCGGCGCGTAAAGCCTTTGGTGCGCGCCTCGCCCTGGATCAGTTGGATCTCGAGCAGGACGGTCTCCAGAGCGGCGGCCATCGCCTGGTGCATCGGCTCGGGGTCTTGTCCTTCGACAAAGTATGGCTTGTACCCATGGCCGGCCAAAAGCTGTTCCAGCTCTTCCCTGCTGATGCGGGCCAGTACGGTCGGGCCGGCGATTTTGTATCCATTCAAATGAAGAATCGGAATGACGGCGCCGTCGCGCGCCGGGTTGAGAAACTTGTTGGAGTGCCAGCTTGCCGCCAGCGGCCCCGTTTCGGCCTCGCCGTCGCCGATGATGCAGCAGGCCAGCAGATCGGGATTGTCGAGTACAGCCCCGAACGCGTGCAGCAGGGAATAGCCCAGCTCGCCGCCTTCGTGGATCGAGCCCGGCGTCTCCGGAGCCACGTGGCTCGGCACGCCCCCGGGGAAAGAAAACTGCTTGAAAAGCCGCTTCATTCCTTCCGCGTTCTGGCCGATGTTCGGGTACACTTCGCTGTAACTACCTTCTAGATAGGTATTCGCAATAATACCTGGGCCGCCGTGCCCCGGCCCGATTACGTAAATCATGTTCAGGTCATATTTCTTGATCAGGCGGTTGCAGTGAACATAAATGAAGTTCAGGCCCGGCGTCGTTCCCCAATGCCCCAGAAGCCGAGGCTTGATGTGCTCCAGTTTCAAAGGCTGAGTGAGCAGCGGGTTATCGTACAGGTAGATCTGTCCGACCGAAAGGTAGTTGGCGGCGCGCCAATAGGCGTCCATCCTGCGAAGCTCGTCCCGGGTCAGCGCGCCCCTCTGCGCCGCTCCGGGTTCCGCTTGATCTCGAACGGGTGTTCCCATAGGAAGCCTCCTTCACTAGCCGGCTCTCTTACAGAATGCCAGAAGGCCAAGACGGCCAACACGGAAAGAATAGTGGAAACGTCAAAGCAGGTATGGCGCTCCACGCCGCGCATTCCACTCTTGTGTGGGACGCCGCGCCGCGCTGGCGATCAGCCTGTGCGGCGTAAACGCGCTCACGGACCGCGCCTCGGCCTCCGCCGCAGAGTATGAAAAGCAGCCATGGCATCGGAACTGCTGCTCCGATGAACGGAGGTCCAACATGGCGACAGCAATGCCGGGTCCCGAACATCGAGAGGGCCGGGTGGCCCGCGCGATCGAGCAGCGAACAGCGAAATTACCTTCCGATGTCTTCCTCTGGGCGGCTCTGGGTTCCATGGCCGCTTCCCTGGTTCTGCAACTGATGGGCGAGCGGCAAAGATCAAACTTCGTGGGGCAGTGGGCGCCCTCTTTCCTGATACTGGGTTTATACAACAAACTCGTGAAGCTGCACGGTTCCGAACGAGTGTGAATTTTTGACGGGAAGGTCCCGAAATCGGCGGGACGAAACCGCACAGAGATGCGCAACCCGGCCGTTCGGCCGCCGAGAAAGCGACCGGCCACAGGCCCAAAAAAGGAAACTTGATGCCTATCGAGACTGAAAAGTGCGCGCACCCGCCGTGCCGCTGCGCGGTTTCTACTGGCGAGAAATATTGCAGCCAGTACTGCGAAGACGCCGGCGAGGACGAAACGGAAATCTCCTGCGATTGCCGCCACCCTGGCTGCTCTGCCGCCGAATAAACGCCCAGCTCTTGGGGCAGAGCTTTACGGCTGCGGCCGCCCGAAGCGAAGTGGGCTTGTGTCGCGCGCGAGCCTTGCAAGCCGCACGCGCGCGAATCACGTTTCCGGAGGGGTCTGGAAAGCGGACGCGTTCTGGACGCCCATAGCGAGCTCCGGCAGAATTCCCAACTGGACATAGATGGGACGCACAAGATCCCGAATGGCGGCAAGCTGCCGAAAAAACCAGAAACTGCCGGCCAGACAAAGCATGCCTCCCAGAATAAGCGTCTGGGGCGCTCCGATGCGGGCCGCCAGACCTCCCGCGAGCAGGCTGCCGAAAGGCGTCATGCCCATAAAGGCCATCGAGTAGTAGGCCATGACGCGGCCGCGCTTTTCATCGTCGACGATGGTTTGCAGGATGGTATTGCTGGAGGCCATTTGCTGCATCATCCCGAATCCGGTGAGCGGCAGGAGGAGCAGAGAGAGCCAGAGCACGTGAGATAGCGCAAAGCCGATCAGCGAAGCGCCAAACAGAGCCGAGGCAAGGGCGATGCGCCGGCCCAGGCCCAACACCGTGCGGCGCATGGCCAGGCCGATGGCGCCGGCCAGTGCTCCCAAGCCCGAGGCGGCCATCAGAAATCCCAAAGTGTGCGGGCCTCCGTGGAGCACACTCGACGCGAAAATCGGCATGAGGACGCTATAGGGCATGCCCACCAGACTCACTAAAGCCAAAAGCAATAAGATCGAGCGGATCGGCACCGACTGAATCACATAGCGCCACCCTTCGTGCAATTCGTGAAGCACGCGCCGCTGCGGCCGGCGGGTTAGAGCCGGGGCCATCGACATCTCTAGCAGCGAAACGATCACGGCAATATAGCTGGCGCCATCGAGCAGAAAACAGTAACCCTCGCCTACAGCCGCGATGATCACGCCGGCGATCGCCGGCCCCGCCAGCCGCGCCGCGTTGACCATGGACGAATTCAATGCGATGGCGTTGCCCAGATCTTCCCGGCTTTCGACCATTTCAATTACAAACGCCTGGCGCGCCGGCATATCGAACGCATTGATCAAACCTTGCGCCAGGGAAAGCCAAAGGATGTGCGAAACCGCGATGACGCCGCTGAGGGCCAGAGCCGCTAAAGCGAAGGATTGGGCCATGGAAAGAACTTGCGTGGCAACCAGGGTCCGGTGACGATCCCAGCGGTCCACCCAGACGCCCGCCAGCGGACCCAAGAAGAAGGCGGGGATCTGCCCGGCGAAACTGACCAGTCCGAGCAGGGTCGCGGAATCGGTAAGCCGGTAAACAAGCCAGCTTGTCGCCACGCGCGTCATCCAGGTTCCGATGAGCGAGATGCTCTGCCCGCCGAAGAACAGCCGGTAATTCCGCGATCGCAGCGCCCGCAGCGCGAAAGTCCATCCAGCCACAGCTTCTATTGTCCTGTAAACAAGCGAACTGCGCTGAATGTCGGCGGCACTGACCCAGCCGGCATGCGCCGGCGACATCACAGCCGCGAGGATTTGTTTTAGCAGAACCGCGCCGAGGCCGCGAGCGCGGCACGCTCAACTTAAGGCGGTCAGGACCTGCACACAAATGCGTTAGCGCCCGCCGGCATGGCCCCGTCGCGCGGGCTAGAAATTCGCGACGTTCAGATTGTAAAACTCCGCCTCCAGATACTCCAGAGCCAGGGCGAAATTTAGAATCGCGACGTCGTTCGCAGCCGACGCGGTTCCCGCATAATCCAGCGGTGGACCGCCATTCAAGCTTGCGATGAACGGCGAAGCCAGTGTAGCCACCTGGGCGGGAGTCAGTGGCGTCTCAAAACTCTGCTCCATGCCGTATACGTTCGCGGTAATAGGCGCTTGCAGCAGTGAATTGAGCCAGCCCGCGTGGCGGGCTTCGATGAGCGCAATCGAGCCGGCCGCTGCCAGGTATCCGCGGTTGAAGATAATCGGGGCGGCGCCGAGGTATGCGCCAACGCCGGTGTTTTCAAGAGCCTGTGAAACCTGGGCAAATTGCCGGAAATTGGGTTGAACCAGGTTCTGAAACGTAGGTTTCGGACGCGCGCTTGCTCCCAGCGCAGTCAAAAGGGCTGCCACGTGAGCATTTTCGTGCCTTTGTATATCCAGAAACGTGTTCCGCGTCTCCCTCTTGTCTTCGCCGTTGTTGACGTGGTCTGCTTGAGCGTTTCGGGCCGTCAAAAAAGCCACTCCGCCGGCGCCAGCCAGGACAGCCCGGCGGATGAATCGCCGCCGGCCAGCGACTGCTTCCTCAACGTCTTGAGTCAAGCGATTTTGGGTTATCTTCGCTGAGTCATTTGAAAAATGTTGCGCCATTATCGTCGTACCTCCGTACATTTGTCGAGCAAGTCTAAGCCCACGATGCGGGCTGGCCTTCCGGCTTCGGCCTCGAAAAGCGGATGGCTTTTTCGAGAAGAGCGTTCGCACACAACGTCGCCGTCTCTATCGCCACAAAGGCCCGGGTGACACCGAAGCTCGTCCCGAATCGACTCATCCTAAATACGAAGAGAAAAGCCGAATCGGATTTCGCAGCGTGCCGAATCGGGGGTTGTATCCGACCCACCGTCAGTCAAAGCCGCCTGGAACTAGACGAATAGCTAGGAAAAAAGATCGAGACAAATTGAATTCTCTGGCCGCCTTCGCAAATCGGCTGGGTTGGGCTTTCCATAATCCGTGGCGGCGCTCTGGATCCTTTCTCGAGCCGCCACGCCCTCCTTGTTGGGTGGCGTCCCCAGCGGGATTTGAACCCGCGTTACCGCCGTGAAAGGGCGATGTCCTAGGCCGGGCTAGACGATGGGGACGATTACTTGGCGGGACCGCGATCTCTAACCAGAAATTCAGTCTAGCCTGAGCATCCCTGTGCCGTCAATCCAAGAGCGTTCCGGTGTATTATCGAGAATTCGTCGGGCGGCCCGCCCAGTTGGCACGCGGTTTGGCCGAGATGCTAGGCTATGCGGCGTATTCCGTTTTGGTCAATCTTATTCGGGCTTCTGGTTGCGAGCTCTCTCCGGGCCGTGGAGATCGCCACCGGGATGATGCTCGGCTTGCGTTACGACCCCGACGCTTTTTACTTCCGCACAGCGGAGAATCCTGCCTGGCGCAAGACGTATACCGGCAAGGGCTACCGCGGAGAGGCGCGCGGCAAGCTCATGAATGTGCGCCTCGCCCAGGCGTTGTTTGAAGACGAGTGGCTGAGCGAACGCCCCTTCGACGCCGCGGCCAACACTGCCCGCGTGATCGACGCCCTGGACTTCTACAAGCGCCACGGTGTGCTGGCGATCAGCGTCGGCCTCCAGGGAGCGGATCCCGGCTATGCCCCCAACGTCAACGGCATCACGCGGCAAAGCGGGCCGCAGTACGGGCGCAGCGGCGGCACTCTCGTCAGCGCGTTCCGTCCCGATGGCTCACTCAAGCCGGCATGGCTCGCGCGGCTCGAGAGCCTTCTCCGCGCCGCCGATCAGCGCGGCATGTTCGTGTGCCTGATCTATTTCTATCCGGGACTCGACGTCGTGTTCGATTCCCCGGAGACGATTGAGGCTGGCGCGCGCCAGATGACCGACTGGCTCATTGATCACAAATTCCGAAATGTAATCATCGACGTTGCCGACGAATGGGACGCCCCGGGCCAGAAGTGGGACCAAAGCGATTACATTCCGCAAAACGTGGGTGGTATGATCGAGCGCATTCGTGAACGCTTCCAGGCCAAGCGAGCCGACTTTACGCTGCCGATTGGAGCCTCCGCCAGCGGACGAATGCTTTACCCGGCCTCTTTGGCTGAAATCAGCGACGTCGTTCTGCTCCACGGAAACGGGCGCGCGCCGGCCGAAAAAGCCGACCGCGCCCAGCAGTACAAAGCTTACCAGCGCCCGTTGTTGATGACCGGAGACGACAACGGCAGAGAAACCACCCTTTCCCATCTCGCCCGAGAGCAGGCCAGTTGCGAGGCGTTTTTTCGCCATGGGGCAGGCTGGGGCTACACTCCCTGGGTTCAGGCCGAACGTTTTCCTTTCTATTACCTGCCCGGCCCGAGCCCCGATTTCACCGACCAAACGCCCGTGGCAGAACGAGACCGCGCCTATTTCCACGCCGTATTGGATGCGATGGCGCGCTTCGTCCTCGAAAAGCCTCCCGAGGGAAAGAAGTGGAAGAGCAAGCCGTGAGCCGGCATGCCTGATGCGCACTCGCCTGCGCCGGAGCTCAAGCGCGCCGGCGAATCAGCGCTCAGCCGAAGGGAAGTAGCGGAAACTTTGCCCTGGCGGCGGACGTTATATCATAAGAGGAACCTGGCTGGATGAGGAGATACCTATGAAGACACTTTATTGTGCCGCTATGCTGGCACTGGTAACGGGGACAAGCTGGTTGATCGCCGATACCGTGATCCTGCGGGACGGCCGGCGCGTGGAGGGCACATTCGTGGGAGGCGACTCGCGCCAGGTCCGCGTTCTGGGGACCGACGGCAATCTGCAAACTCTGGATATTAATGATGTCGAGAGCATCCGGTTTTCGGGCAATGCGGCCGCGTCGGCCGCTCCCCCGGCCAGCGCGCCCCGGCCGGCTTCCAGCCGGCCCGCTCTGGTCCGTGAACGCTCGGAAGCCGTCGCTTCGCAACAGCCGAGCGTCGTGGTCCCTGCCGGGACGGTGATCACGGTGCGCATGATCGATTCCATCGACTCAGACGTAAACGGGGCCGGCGAGCGTTTTCGGGCCAGCCTGGATGATCCCCTTCAGGTCGGCGAGAAGATCATAGCGCCGCGAGGTTCGGATGTGACTGTGCAAGTCGTGCGCGTGCAGCAATCCGGAAAATTGACCGGCCGTGACGAAGTAGCTGTGGATCTCTACGACATCAGCATTAACGGCAGGAAGTATCAGGTGGCGTCCAGTTCGGCCGAGGTCTCAAGCGGCTCGCGCGGCGCCCGTACTGCAAAAGTCGCAGGCGGCACTGCGGCCCTGGGCGCTATAATCGGCGCAATCGCTGGCGGGGGCAAGGGAGCGGCCATCGGAGCCGGCGCAGGCGCTGCCACCGGAGTGGGCATCGAAGAAGTGACGCACGGGCAGCGAGTCAAAATCCCCGCGGAAACCCGCCTCGAATTCACTCTGAAGCAGCCGCTGGCGGTTTACTGAGATTGGCTGGAGGCAAGCACGGCGTTTGATCTTCGTCCCTCCGGCCACCATCCCGCGCCGCCGGCGCCCACGCCGTTTGATTCTACGCAGCGCAGAATCTGCTTGTGGGCGTTTTTCCTGAAATGGCAACGGCAGGTCCCTCGCTGCGGCCGGAATGCCGCTATCGGGAGTGGGCGAACGGTTCAGTAACGTCCGCCGAAGAGCAGATTTCGACATCCGGCAGCATGACTAGCCCGGGGGTGCATCTTCCACCCCTCCGGCTGGGGATACTGAGAGAGCTTTGTCGGAAAGCGCCCTCCTGCCGCCAATCGCCCGATTCTGCTGCGCGGTCTTGTCTCGGCGCTTACCCGAAGAACTCCGGCTCGCAGCACTCTTTTTCTAAAACAGCACTCCGAGCAGCCATTCCCACTGATCGGGCTCGAAGCGCAGCAGACCGCCGCGTTTCGCAATATTCGCCGTCCAACGCGTGTAGCGCAGTTCAGGGAGCAGCCGCAGCCGGCCCCGACGAAGCTCCACACCGCTGCCGGCGGATACGCCCGGGTAAAATCGTTTGCGCAAATCGAACGGATCTGCGGTATCGATTGGAGTGCGGGTTGTAGTTCCGGCGACCAGGTCTTGCGCCGTCTCTTCTCCGCGAGCCTGGACGGGGCCGACATAGCGCACCACGCCGCCTCCGCTCGCGTAAGGATGGAGTTTCCGGCGAAAGCGGTATTTCAGCAAGATCGGGAAGTCCCAGGAATCGCCTTTGATATCAAAAGCGGCAGTCGTCGATATTCCCCTTGAACTGTCTATAGTATGAATGATACCTACGTACCCCATGCGCTTGTAAAGCACGTCGGCCTCGATCCCCAGTACGGTCTCGGAGCGCCACTCAGCCGAAACGCCGGCTGTGTAGCGGCGCGTCGCCGCCGAGTAGTCAGCGGAACTGCTGAGGCTCGCGGCGGAGCGGGTGTCAAAATACTGTGTCATCGGTATGCCGGCCTTGAACCCGAGGAGAAGACTCTGGGCGAATTGTGGAGCGGTTGCCGCCAAACCCCAAAGGAGCAGGCGAAGCAGGAAAGGCACGGCAGACCTCCTTTTCTCCCCCGCCAAGATGGATAGCGGATCCGTCCGGCGCTGCGCCGGCCGATGGGCCCGCTATTTCGTAGGCTGCGTCAGATCACACGCAGCCAAACTCATGAGCCGGCCATCATAAAGATTCCGTAGCCGGCGGCGGAGAAATTCCCGGCCGGAAGGCATAGCCGCCTCACCGCCTTGCCGCGCGCCTTTTTCCTGTCGGCGTCAACTCCGGAGGGGCAATCCATGCCAGCAAATCAGCTTCCCCAGCCGTAGGGCGAAGATCGGCGACTGAACCGCCTGCTTGGGCGCTGTCCCGGACCCAATCGGACGGGAAGTCCTGGCTCGCGTTGTACAACAGCAGCTTGTTTTCCGTATCGAGCACCGCTGCGGCCCGGAAGTCGCCGGCTTTGCGCAGCCCCGGGATGAAAAACTTGTTGATATATTCTTCATCCGAGTCCGCGCCGAATTGCGCGAGATCGGCGGCCAGATTGACGCCGGCTCCCGCCATCGAGCGAGCGAAGTAGCTCCATACTCCGCCCATCTGCATGCCCACCAGGTTTACGGTCTGGGCATTGGAACGGCCTTGCAGATACGCGAGGGCGGTCAGGATGTCCTGCACGCGGTTGGCGTCATCGGTTTGGTTGAATACGGTGAACGCGCGCTTGCTGCGGTCGCGCGGCGCGCGGGCGCTGCCGGTCTGGAAGGCGTCAATACCCATCACCACGCCGCCGCGGTCGAGAATGCCTTTCACCAACCCATTGATCGTCTGAGAAGACGAGAGGACCCAAGCGACGCCCTCCGGGTGAACGATCAGCGTGGGCGGCACGGCCGGATTGGGTCTGACGGGCGTCAGCCAGACGGCCGGGACGCGATCGCCCTTGCCGGCGCGGCCGACAAACAGGGTCTCTCCGTGAGCCAAAGCCTCTTTCTTCTCAGAAATCACCTCCGCAGCGGCTGGTTTCGCGGCCAGGAGCGAGAAAGTCAAGCGCTCGTGAAACGCCTCTCTGGCTTTCTCCAGAGCGGCGCGATCATGCGGATGCAGTTCGTCGATCCCTCGTTTCGCTTCGGCGATTCGCTCCGAGATAAATTGCTCGAGGGAAGTGATCGCACCCGCCGGGCGCTGGCGCATAAAGAGCGCGAGCAGATTTTGGGGCTGCTCGACCTGAAACCGCTTCTCCGTCACCGGACCTTTCGTTCCCAGCAGCCGCGCTCCCAGGAACGTGTACACAGCCTCCCGGCTCTCCTTGTTGTAGTTGTGGACCTGGTCGATCTGGATGGTTTCGACATTTTGCTCCGCGCCCAAAAGCCTGTAGATGCTCTGCACGGCGGGAAATTCCTCATGAGGCGTATTGCGGGTCCAATCGCCGCTGGCCGAAACCATGAGCAGCGGCCGCGGAGCCATCAGCGCCGCAATGACCATATTGCTCGTATCGTTGTTGCCGCCGACGCGCAGATTCGGAGCGTTTTCGCAAACGCCGCCCTGCATGCTGGCCGATATCATATTCACCGGCGCAGCAGCCTTGATGCGGTCGTCAACCGCCATCAACAGAAAAGTTTGCGTTCCGCCTCCGGAAGCCCCCGTGGCGGCGATGCGGTTGGGGTCGACATCCGGCAGCGAGCTGACGAAATCGACCGCGCGGATGCTATCCCAAAGCTGCATGCCCATGGGGCCGATGCTCCAAAGCTCGTCGCGCTTGCTTCCGAATTCGTGCGGCACCTGGTTGGTATCGTTGTAGCCGATCATGTCGTAGCTGAAAACCACGAAGCCTTGCAGCGCCAGGTTGATGCACCGCCCCGGTACGGACACGAGCTGCTGGTTTTCGAGCCGGCCGTAAGCCCAGTGGCCGTGCGGGGAGACCACGCCGGGAAACGGCCCCTGCTTCCCTAACGGCCGGTAGAGGTTGCCCCCGAGATAGAACCCGGGATAAGTTTCGAGCAGCACCTTCTCGATCGAATAGCCGTTCTTTTCGAGCTTGCCGAACACCTCGGCGTGGATAGGCCCCTTCTGCGGCATCGGCAGCAGGCCCGCGCTGGCCAGAATCTGCTTCCGCAAGAACGCGGCTCGCTCCAGCCACGCCTCGCGGCTGGTAAAGACCGGCATCTGGAAGTGGGTGTTGGAGTCGTGAATGACCGTGTTGCGTGAATCCTGCTCGGGAATCTGCGCGGCTGCGGAGCTGAAAGAAAGCAGCAAGAATAGAGAGATGGCTTTCGTCATAGCCCTAAATCTATCACAAGCAAGTGGAACCCGCCCAAGATACGGGCCGCCCCTGCCGGCCTGCTGCGGGCGAGTGAAGAGCCGCGGCCGAGCGCCGGAGCCGCGCAAACGAAAACGCAAATGATAATATGGGTGGGAGCCGAACTCTACCTGAGGCGGAGGACCCAAATACAGGGGCGAAGTCCGATGTTTATCGAGACGGGGTACTTTCAAGCCCTAGCCCGTCAGCTAACTTCGCAGGCTGATTTGAAAGCCACCCTGGGTTTCAGGGTGGTCCGGAGCTGGTCTTAATGCCGGTTCAAAACATGTCCAAGGCGACCAAGGTAGTTGTCGCCACCACAGTCATGTTGTCCTTCATCTCGTTTTGGAGGGCAGCCGCGATTGTGCTTTGCGATCTCGGGTCGTCGGCTTTCTATGCCGGAGGCCTCGCAGAAGGCTACGTGGGCAAGTCGGCCCCGTGGTTCATTCTGGGAATCATGCTGTTCTCCAACGCCGTCCTCGCGGTTTACATCGAGAGTTGCAGCATGTTCGTGCGGGGCGGGGTTTACCGGGTCGTGCACGAGGCTTTAGGAGGCACGCTCGCCAAGTTTTCCGTTTCCGCCCTGATGTTCGATTACGTGCTCACCGGTCCCATCAGCGGCGTCAGCGCCGGCCTCTACCTGGCGGGACTTTGGAACGAGACTCTGGACCTCATCCACCAAAAAGCCTTCCAGGTAAATACCCAGCATTTCGCCGCCGTTTTTACCATTCTCGTAATCCTGTATTTCTGGCGAAAGAACATCATCGGAATGCATGAATCCAGCCAGAAAGCGCTGCGCATCATGCAGCTCACGACCGTGATGGTCGTGATTCTGATCGGCTGGTGCCTCCTCACCATCGTCAAGCGCGGCTACAATCCAGTCCCGCTGCCGACCCTCGAGAATATTCACTTCAGCGATGAAGCCCTGGGCTGGCTGAAGGGGACGATATTTCCCCATATAACGCCGATCGCCATTCTGATCGGGCTAGGCCACTCGCTGCTCGCCATGAGCGGCGAGGAAAGCCTGGCGCAGGTAAACCGGGAAATCGCCTCGCCCAAATTGAAAAACCTCGAGCGCGCCGCCTTTATCATTTTCATCTATAGCCTGGCGTTCACTTCGCTCGTATCGTTTTTTGGGGTGATGATCATTCCCGACAACGTGCGCCCCGGCTATCTTGACAATCTGGTTGGCGGGCTGGCGATGTCGGTGATCGGCCCGCTGCCATTGCGGCTCCTGTTTCACGGCTTTGTGGTTCTGGTGGGCACAGTCATTCTGGCCGGCGCCGTGAATACGGCTCTGGTAGGGTCGAACGGCGTGCTCAATCGCGTCGCCGAAGACGGCGTATTGCCCGATTGGTTCCGGCAGCCGCACAGCAAATACGGCACGACAAACCGGCTGATCTCGTTAGTGGCGTTCCTGCAAATCTTCACCATCGTTCTCACGCGCGGCGATATTACGCTGTTGGGCGACGCCTACGCCTTCGGCGTAGTTTGGAGCTTCGCCATGAAAGCTCTCTCCGTGGTGGTGCTTCGTTACAAGCAGCCGCAAGGCCGGGAATGGAAAGTGCCGCTGAACTTCCATTTCCGCGGCGTCGAAATTCCCGTGGGGCTTGGCTTGATTACGCTGGTCCTGTTCGCCCTGGCGTTCACCAACCTGTTCACGAAGAAAGTGGCCACGATCTGGGGCTTCGGCTTCACCGTGGTCATTTTTGCGGTATTCGAAATCACGGATCATTATAAGCGCCGCACGGAGGCGGCGCACACCGAGGAACTCGAAAAATTCCGCCTGGAGGCTCCCGGCGACCTGGATGTAACGTCGATCACGGTTCGCCCCGGAAACGTGCTCGTCGCCGTGCGCAACCCCAACCAACTCGAGCATCTGAAGAAGGTTCTGGACAAGACTGACACCCGGAAAATCGATATCGTCGTGGTTACCATCAAGAACGTCATCCGGGCCGGCTCTGGCGAGCACGATTTGACCACCGAACAGGTGTTCACTACAGACATCGCCCAGCTCTTCAGCAAGGTGGTGTCTCTGGCCGAAAAGGCCGGCAAGCACGTCGAACTGATGGTGATTCCTGGCTCCAATCCAAACGAGGCGATTGTCGAGACAGCCCAGAGGCTGCGCTCGTCATTGATCGTCCTCGGCTCTTCGGGCAAGATGAGCCCCCAGGAGCAGGCCAAGGCGTTCGGCGATGCCTGGGAAAAGCTGCCTCGGCCTCGCCCCCAGTTGTCCTTGGAAATTTACGACGCCGCGAAGGGAGAATCTGTCTATTTCAACCTGGGGCCGCACCCGCCCCGATTGTGGCCGGAGGACGTAGATTTGTTGCATTCTCTGTGGCTGGAACTCACCGAGAAAGGCTTTGGCGCCAACCTGCACCACCGGGACGTGGTCCGGGTTGCCCTGCGGCGCCTGGACGAGCAATTGCACTCGGACCATAGCAATGAGGTATTGGAGGACGTCCGCCGCGAAGCCATGAAAGGCTCCTGATTCTGCCCGCCTGACAGGCCCCGGCCGCGCCCCCTGTTGGCATTCCGCTTTTAGAACTGCGGGGGGAATCTGTGCACCAGCGGGCCAACCGGCAATCCCGGGTGAGGGGGGATGACCGCTTCCGCCGTCGAAGGCCGGAACCGCGAGGGAATGTCTTGCTTATTCCCAAGTCGCTCAAAGCTGAGCCGCGCTTGCCGGGCAGTTGCATTTTGGGAGCAGAGGACGTAATATGGAGGTGCCGGCAATGTTGCGGGTCTAGAGTGGGCGCAAGCCCACTTTTTTATTGCAGTAAATGTCTACCATCGCTGAACGCGTTGCGGAAATCGCACAACGGGTCGCCTCGTCGGAAGGCATGGAAGTTGTTGAAGTAGAATGGAAAGGCGGCGGAAACAACCGCATCCTGCGCATCTTCATCGACAAGCCGAGCGGCGTCTCGCATGCGGATTGCGAGATCATTTCGCAGCAAGTCGGGACGATACTGGACGTCGAAGACGTGATCCCGTCCCGGTACACATTGGAGGTTTCCTCTCCGGGGCTCGACCGCAAGCTATTGAAAGCGGCTGACTACCAGCGCTTTGTGGGGAAAAAGGCCAAGGTCAAGTTGCGCCACCCGATCGGCGGCCGCACTCATTTCTTCGGCAGGCTCGCGGGCTTCGAAGCCGGTGAGGTAGAAATGGAAGCGGAGGGCGCAGGCCGCATCCGGTTTCCGCTGGAGAACGTACTGACCGCCCGGCTGGTGGCGGAGTTTTGAAAGCGCCATTTACCATGCCAGGCGAGCGCTTTTCCAGACCGTAAAATTCCAGCAGTCATTTGAGCTTGTGTTTTTAGCGAGGATTCATGGCAACGCTATACGATTCGATCGAAACGCTAAGCCGGGAGAAAGGCATCGATGCGCAAATCGTGCTGGACGCGGTGAAAGATGCCATTCTTGTGGCCGCGCGAAAGTATTACAAAACGGCTGAAGATCTGATCGCCGAGCTCAATCCGAAAACCGGCCAAATCGATGTTTTTGCGGTAAAAAAAGTCACAGAACCGGTGACGAATCCCTTGAAGGAGATTTCTCTCGAAGACGCTCGCCGTTACGACCCCAACGCGCAACTCGACTCGGAGATCCGGATCGCCAAACCAACCGAGGTGCTGGGCCGAATTTCCGCGCAGACCGCGAAGCAGGTAATCTTTCAGAAAATCCGCGAGGCGGAGCGGGAAACCATTTTCGGGGAGTTTTCGGGACGTGTGGGCGAGTTGGTGACCTGTGTCGTCAAGCGGGCTGAAGGGCCCGATCTGGTCGTCGACCTTGGCAAAACCGAGGCCCGCCTGCCCCGGCGCGAGCAGTCAAAAGCTGAAAGTTTTGCTCCCGGCGACCGCATTCGAGCGGTGATCAAGAGCGTGGATAAATTTAGCCGGGGCCCGGGCGTTGTGGTTTCCCGCGCCGCGCCGGAGCTGGTAATGCGGTTATTCGAGCAGGAAGTGCCGGAAATCTATGACGGCACGGTCGTAATCAAAGCCTGCGCCCGCGAAGCCGGCGAGCGCACAAAGATCGCCGTGCAATCGCGCGATCGAGATGTGGACAGCGTGGGCGCCTGTGTGGGAATGAAGGGCATGCGCGTACAGTCCATCATCCGCGAACTGCGGGGCGAGAAAATCGACATCATTGAGTACTCGGAAGACCCGGTGGAGCTCGCAACCAACGCGCTCAGCCCCGCGAAAATCAGCCGCGTGGCGATCATCGACCCGATGGAAAAGCATCTGGAGGTGGTCGTGGACGACAGCCAGCTTTCTCTGGCGATCGGCAAAAAGGGGCAGAATGTACGGCTGGCCGCCAAGCTGATGGGATGGCGCATTGACATCAAGAGCGAAGAGGAGAAACGGCAGGAAGTGGAGTCGGCGATGGCGGCGCTGGTGTCTGCGGGCACTCCCATTTCCGTTCTGCTGGACCATGGATTGGGGGAAAAGCTGGTGGAAAAGCTCAGCGAAGCGGGCGCCACCACAGTCGAGCGGCTGAGCGACATGACGCCCGAACAGTTGGAAGAAATTCCAGGCATTGGCCCGAAGATGGTGGAAAAAATCCAGCTCGCGGTGCAGAGCTACTACGGGCAGTTTGAGGAAGAGCAGGGCGGAGGCGAGGCGCCGGCTCCCGAATCCGGGACCGAAGAGGGCCAGGCAGAGAATCAGGCTGCCGCCGGAGCCGAAGCTGGTCAGGAAGCGGCGAGCTCTGTAGGGGAGGCCTCCGGCGTGGAGTTGTCTGCATCGAACGCGGCGCCCAACGAATCTGATAAGATAGCGCTTCCGGGCCAATCGCAAGCCGAGAGTGTCACAGCCGAAGCCCCCGGCGAGGCTGGCGGGGCCGAGCGGGAGTAATTTTTGTTTATATGTTTGATCCGAGGTTTAGAAAATGATTACATAACCGCGGTGAAGGGGTCTTTGTATTCTTCTTATGCAAAAAATTCGAATCAATGAACTGGCCAGAGAACTGGAAATCAAAGCCAATCTGATACTGGAGCTATTACCATCTTTAGGTGTCACCGACAAGAAGACGCATTCCAGCTCTCTCGATGACGAAGTCGCAGAGAAGGTACGAAGACACTTTCAGAATGGCGGACGCGGGACTGTCGGTGGAGCGGCGCAGGCCGAACCGGCCGCTCCGCCCAAGCAGCCGCCGGTAGAAGCGGCAGCGCCCGCCGCAGTCGAAGAACCTCCAAAACCTCATACGCCGATCTCAGTTTCTCATGGCGCCCATCCGTTGAAGCCGCCGTTGCGGGCGGGCGGATCCGCCCTGACACCACCGCTAGCGCGGCCGGCGCCGCACTTTGCGCCGCCTGAATCTGCTCCAGCGCCGCCGGCGCCAACTGCCCCGCCCCCTGCGCCAGTCCAGGCTGCTCCCCCTGCAACTGGAGAGCCTGGGCCTGCTGCGGTAACGCACGTGATCCCACCTCCACCCGCGGTAAAGCCCATTCCCACTGCGCCGACCCCTGGACAAGCCCCCACAGGCCCTCGCGCTCCGCTGCCGCCTGCCGCCGCCCAGCCGCCTCTACCGCAGCGTCCCGGCATCGCCCGGCCCGGCGTGCCGCCGGCCGCGGCAGCGGGACCTGGCATGCGGCCGCCGCTAGCCCCCGGGCAGCATCCAGCCGTCAGCCGGCCGCTGGCAGGCCAGCCACCTGTGCGGCCGGTAGTTCCACCACGACCCGATCTTGCTCCAAAGCTGCGGCAAGCCGTCCAGCCGGGGAAACCCGCCGCACGAAAGCCGCTGCCGCCTCCGACGCCGGGTCAGCCCATTTTTCAGCGGCCCGACCGCGACCGCCCCGGGATGCCGGTGCGGCCGGGGATGCCGGCGGGAATCCGCCCGGGCATGCCATCGGCGCGGGGAGCCGCGCCTGCCGGATCCCGGCCCAGCCCCCGCCCCATGCACCCGACCTCCAGGACGCCTCGCGTGGGGCCGGGCGTTGCGCCTCCTCCACCGGGCGGCGCTCCTGCACCCGATCAAAGGCGGCCACAGCACCGGACAGCTTATCAGCGCGCCCGGGACCGCGAGCAGGAACAAGAGGCGAAGATTCTCCACCGCCACACCCAGCAGCGGACCCAGGTCTCCGAAGAGCCGCCGCCCATCACCCGCGAAATCACGATCAGTGAGGGGATGACGGTCAAGGAGCTCTCGGAAAAACTTGGCGTCAAGGCGGGAGCGGTAATCAAGAAGCTGGTGGACCGGGGTATTTTCGCGACGATCAACCAGACGCTCGACTCCAAGACCAGCACGGAACTTGCCGCCCAGTTTGGCGCCTCCACCGCTACCACGACGTTTGAAGAAGAGGTTATGCAGAACGTCGAGCTGGCGGAAGAGCCGAAAGACCTCCAGCCGCGCGCGCCGGTAGTGACCATCATGGGCCACGTCGATCATGGCAAGACATCGCTGCTCGACGCCATCCGGCAAACCGACGTGGCCGCTCACGAGGCCGGCGGCATCACCCAGGCCATCGGCGCATACCAAGTGGAGCATAGCGGGCGCAAAATCGTCTTTATCGATACGCCGGGACACGAAGCGTTCACGCGGATGCGCGCGCGGGGCGCGAAGGTCACCGATCTCGTCGTCCTGGTCGTCGCCGCCGATGACGGCGTCATGCCGCAAACTTTGGAGGCCATCGATCACGCCAAGGCGGCCAAGGTTCCGATCCTGGTGGCCATCAACAAGATCGACAAGCCGGACGCCCAGCCCGAACGCGTGAAACAGCAGCTCGCCGACAGGGGTTTGCTTTCCGAGGACTGGGGCGGCGACACGGTTATGGTGCCCGTCTCCGCTAAGGCGAAAACGAATCTGGATCTCCTTCTCGAAATGATCCTGCTGATGGCCGACATGCAGAACCTGAAGGCGAACCCCAATCGGCCGGCCATGGGTACCGTTCTCGAGGCAAAGCTCGACCGCGGCCAGGGACCTGTCGCCACCGTCCTGGTACAGAACGGGACATTGCACGTCGGCGAGTACTTCATCGTGGGCGCCGTTTTTGGCAAGGTGCGGGCCTTGCTGAACGACAGGGGCGAGCAGATCCGCGAAGCACCGCCCTCTACGCCTGTGGTCGTGCTCGGGCTCGAAGATTTGCCGTCGCCGGGCGATGCCTTCCAGGTGGTGACCGATACGGCCAAGGCCAAGCAGATTGTCACCTACCGCGAGTCGAAGGCCCGCGAACAGGCTATGGCCAAGAGCTCGCGGATGACGCTCGAGAGCCTGCATGACCAGTTGCGCACCGGCGAGGTCAAGGAACTGGCGATCGTTTTAAAAGCCGATGTCACCGGCTCCATCGAAGTGCTTACCGATACGCTCCAGAAGCTTTCCACTGACAAGGTGAAAATCAATCTGATCCACTCGGGAGTAGGAGCGATCTCGGAATCGGATGTGCTGCTGGCAGCGGCCTCCAACGCCATCATCGTGGGTTTCAATGTGCGGCCGGAGCGCACCGCCGCCGTGCTTGCCGAAAAGGAAAAGGTAGATATCCGGCTCCACACGATCATTTACGAGCTCACCGAAGAGATCCAGCGGGCCATGGCCGGACTGCTCGAACCGGTCATCAAGGAAGTTACCCTGGGCAAGGCCGAGGTGCGCGAGACGTTCCGCATCCCCAAAGTCGGCGTCGTCGCCGGCTGTTTTGTACAGGACGGCCGCCTGACGCGGGACAGCGAAGTGCGCCTGCTGCGCGACAATGTAGTTGTTTACACGGGCAAGGTCGCTTCGTTGCGGCGTTTCAAGGAAGACGTCAGCGAGGTCAAGAGCGGCTTCGAGTGCGGCGTCAGCCTCTCTAATTTCTCCGACGTGAAACAAGGGGACGTCATCGAAGCCTTTATGACCCAAAAGATCTCCGGCGGTGATCTGAGGGCGAGCTCGAGGTGAAATGCCCGGTCAGCCGACGATTGGTGTGCTGACGCTGGATCTGCATATCGAGCACTCGCATTCCCTGAAAGACAAACGCCAGGTTCTGCGCAGTCTGCGCGACCGCTTGCGGGGCCGGTTCAACGTCGCTACCGCGGAAATCGATCACCAGGATAGCTGGCAGCGCGCCGTCATCGCCGTGGTCACACTCTCCGGCGACCGGCTGTACGTCGAGCATACCCTCCAACTGGCCGAAAAAGAGGCCGCAAACCTGTTAGGCGCGAGCTTGGTAGCGGCCGAGATTGAATATCTCTGAAGCGCCGCCGGGCAAAGAGGACCTGCCTCAGGCTCCGCTGGGTAGCGGGCCCGCATTCGAAGCAAATTTGCACCCTCCCTATGTCATCCCGCCGAGGGAGGAATTCGCTATTATCCTGCTCCACGGCCGCGCGCTCTGCGCAAATAGAAACTGAGAGAACAGATCCTTGGCTGGTCTCAGAACTGGAAGCGGAGCGAGAGCTGCAAATTCCGCGCCAGCGAGGTCTTGCCGGTAATCATGCCGAACTGGCCGGAAGTTGGAACCCAATTGGGCGCCGACAGGTTCGGATGATTGATGAAGTCATAAGCCTCGGCCCGAAACTGAAAGAAAGTCTTCTCCGTAACCGGAAAACTTTTGAGCAGTCCGATGTTCCAATCCTGCAAGCCAGGGGCGTAGATTGAATCCCGGACGCCGTGCTGCAAATTGAAGCTTCCTGCTGGCGGCGGTGACACGTTCACGGTGAAGTATCGGGGCGAGGCGGAGGTTGTAACCGGTCCAGCAAAGGCGCCCTTGTTGATTGTCACCGGTCCGTTCAAAACCCAAAACTGGCCCTCCGGGCAGTTGCTCACGCCGAAGCTGCCAAATTCGCCCACGCCGGCAAAATCATTGTTAGTGCCTATACCGCAAGGCGTACCCGTCTGGAATTGCATTGCACCAGCTATTTCCCAACCTCCGAGCAACTTCCCGGAAAGCCGCGCGCTGGTTTCAAGAAGGGTAACTGGTAAATGTAGTTGATCAATAGGGCGTGCCGGGTGTCATATTCCGAGGGCCCCCAAAGATTACTTGTGTTATACGTATCCGGCACGATGTCACGGTAGTTCGAGCTTCCGTCCATACTTTTGGAAAGCGTGTAGCTAACACCGAGCATCAGCCCGTTTTTGAAGGGGCGGCTGAAAGAGATCTGGAGGGAGTTGTACATGGAATTGACGACGCTCTCCTCTTCCTGGATGGCGGCGAATCCCTTATAGGGGCGCAGAAAGTTCACATTGATGCCAGGATTGGCCTGCAAGGCGCCAGCCAGAGGCTGATTAATATCGTAAACATCCCAGGCGTGTAATCCGCGGTGCGCAACGTAGCCCACCGACACCAGCGAATCTCCGGGGAGTTGCCGCTCTATAGTAATATTCCAGTTCCAGGCCTCCGGCGGCTTCAGCTGGGGGTTGAGGGTCGTCATAGTCAGAGGGGCTGCCGTCCCGGTTGTGAGCGCGGCGCCGGGGTTGTCGACCGATACATTGGTCACCGTTACGAACGGCTGGAATGGGGAATTTCCACCCGGGAAGATATTGTCCAGCAGACCCATACGGGTCACAAAACGTCCGATGCCAGACCGCACGACAGTCTTAGCAGTGAGCTGGTAGGCGATTCCCAATCTTGGCTGCAGTGCGGTTTGACGGGCGATATAGCTTTTGGACAGGTTTGGCGCAAAAAGGCCCGAACATGGCGCGCCGTCGCAAATGTTCGCACTGGCGGCAAGAACGCGCCCCTGGGCAGAACTGGGGAACGAACTAAAGCCAGGAATCACCACCCCGTTATAGGGATTGCCCGTGCCTAGGATCACGTTTCCGGTCTTGGGGTCGACCTGCACGGCTTGCGCGGGGTTGTACAGTGCGGCATCGAAGTAATCGGCATTGCCCCAGAGCGGATGGAAACCCTGAATTGTGGTAATCCGCAAACCGTAGTCGATGTGCAGCTTCTGGGTAGCTTTCCAGGAGTCCTGGGCAAACTCCTCCCACATCCCGCCGCGCCAGATTGTATAGGCTCGGGGGCCGATCTCAGTGTAGCTGTCCGCCAGCCCGAGCGCTAAGTTCGCCAGGCCTATTCCGGAAGTCGCGCCTAAGCCGGTGCGGGCGTCGGTGAACGTAAAGGTTCCATTCTGGTTGTTACTGCCTCCGGGCACGGTGTTCACATTGATCTGATCGCCGTCGTTTTCGCCGGAGTATTCGAAAGAAAAGCCGAATTTGAAGGTATGGTTTTTCCAAATCTTGGTAATGCTGTCGCCCCCCGTCCAAATTGGTCCTGAAGAATGGGAGGGATACGGGCCGCCTGCCAGGCTGTAAAACGGCGCGGGAACGTTGACTGTTGGGATCTTGCCAGGAATGTCCTTTCCTCCGAAGAGGTAGGGATAATCGATGCCGAACACCGAGCGGTTGAACCCGGGCAAGCTGGCGTTCACCGGAATGTAGACATCATCTAGGCTGAAGGAAATACGCGCTTCGTTGACCAGCGTCGGATTGACCGTGTAAGTCCAAGAGATCGTGTTGGTCTGGTTCGGCCGGTTGAAGTACTTGCCGGTCTCGCCCGAGCCTTGGTCGAAGGGCTGATATTCAAAATATTGAGCGCCTGATTTCCGCCCGGAAATGTGTTGTCTGTCCGTGGCCTGAATATCAATATTCAGAGTGTCCTTCCGCTGGTTGTATGGGTGCGCGGCTTGCGCGATCCAATTCTGATTCCCCTGAAGAAAACCGGGCGTAGGAGCCGGGTATGCGCTCAGGATCGCGATGCCGTTGTGACTGAGCCGGCTCTGGGGAATGATGTTGTTTGGGAAGGGCTGGCAAGAAACCGCGCCTAGGCTGGGACAGGTCGTCGGATCGTAAATTAGATGCGTGCCGCTGTAAAAGGGGTTAGGTCCCAGCAACTCGCTGAAATTTCCCTGACGCATCAGAAGCGTGGGAACCGCCTGGGTTTGCGTATCCGTATTGCGATTGCGGATCCAGTCTTCAGCGATGAAGAAGAAGAGCTTTTCGCGCCATTTCCGGTTGAGCCAGATGGGGCCGCCGACGGCGAATCCAAAGTTGTTGTACCGGAACGGCGTGGTGAAGTTAGTCGTCGGGCTCAGGTTCCGTTGCCAGGTGTTGGCGTTCAAGTCGGAATTGCGAAAGTACTCGTACAAGCTCCCGTGGAAGTCCCTGGTGCCGCTTTTGCTGACCACGCGGATTTGCCCGCCAGCGGCCCGGCCGTATTCGGCCGCATAATCGGCCGTCAGCACTTGGATTTCCGCCGTCGAGTCCACGTCAGCACTGCCAATGATTGCGCCGTTAGAGCGGGTGCGCACGGCCGGTGCGCCGTCGAACGTAACAAGGGTGTCCCAAACCCGCGCGCCATTGATCTGCCACGACTGGCCGCCTGTGGCGGCGAAGTTTAAGTCGCCGAGCGTAATCCCGTTGTTGCCATGCACGCCGGGTAAGAGCTGGACCATGAAAATGGGATTGCGGCCGTTCAATTCCTGGTCGAGCACCTGCGTGCCTGTCACTTCCTTCTGCACGGTAGCTGACTCGGTTTGCAGCGTGGCGGCGGCCGCGGTGACTTCGACTGTCTCAGTGGTCGCGCCCAGCGTCAGGGTGATATCGGTTGACAGCGTCGAGTTCGGCTGTAACCGGTTTTGCCCGGACTGGAACTTTTTGAAACCCTCTTTCTCCGCCATGATCGTATACACTCCGGGCGGAAGATTGGTGATCACGTAGTAGCCCGATTCATTGGTCTCGGTCGATCGCTCTTGGCCGGTGGCTTCGTTTCGTATGGTGACCTTCGCCCCTGGAACTACCGCGGAGGAAGGGTCTTTAACGAAACCAGTGATGGACCCATAATCCAACTGCGCGAAAACGATTCCGGCCGTCAGCAGCATAAGGATGGCGGCCGTAAATAACCTGGCGGTTACGCGGCGCAAACTGCACATATACAACCCCAAGCAATTAATTGACATCAATTTAATTCCTACGCGTCGTGTTGTCAAGCTCGTTGTCTCAGACCTTTCGTCAAATACAATCCAATAACCACGCACCCGAGCACTAGACTGGCGCAAATTCTGTTTCGTCTTTTCTGTGTGATATCGTGGTTTTGTGCAGGAAAAACGCATCGAGCGGGTTGCCGAGCAGCTCCGCTCGGAACTGGCGGAACTGATCGAGAACGAGCTGGCTGACCCCCGCCTGGGGGCGGTCACCGTCACCAGCGTGCGGCTCTCCCCGGACGGCAAACAGGCGCGGGTCAATGTGAGCCCGTCCGTGCAGACCGGCGGCAAATCGGAAGAGCAATCCCACCGCCGGGACGAAGAAATCCTGCGCACCCTCGATCACGCCCGAGGCTTTTTGCGGCACGAGCTGGCCTCGCGGCTCCCCCTGCGCCACATCCCCGACCTGAAATTCTCCATCGACCACGGCCCCCAGCACGCCCAGCGCATCCAGACGTTGCTCGAACGCATCAAAAACCGCGCCCCGGCAGCCGCGCTTCTGCTCGCAAGCGCGATCTTGGGCCGGCAGGCATTGCTGGGCGCCGAGATGCTGCGCTACGAAAACTCCACGTCGGCCATGGGCAGCGTGTACACAATCGCCGCTTACGGGGAAGACCGGGCGCAGCTTTCAGCGGGAGTGGGCGCCGCCTTGCAGGAAGCCCGCCGCCTGGATGACCTTTTGAGCAACTACAAACCGGAAAGCGAGCTGAGCGAAATCAACCGCGAGGCTTCCCGCCGGCCGGTTAAAGTGTCCGTGGAGCTGTTTGAACTGCTCGAAAAATGCCAGCAGTACAGCAGGCTTAGCGAGGGCGCGTTTGATTGGACTGTCGGACCGCTCATGCGTATTTGGGGCTTCTATCGCGGGACGGGCCATGTGCCCGAGCCGGCAAAGATCCAGGAAGCGCTCGAGAACGTGGGCTATCGGCACATTCATCTGGACCCTGGGTCCCGCACGGTGAGTTTTGACAAGCCGGGCGTCGAACTGGACCCTGGCGGCATCGGCAAAGGATATGCGGTGGACAAGATGGCCGATGTGTTGCGCGACGCCGGCATCCATTCGGCTCTCATCAGCGCCGCCGGGAGCAGCATTTATGCTATAGGCGCGCCGCCCGGAGAGAAGGGATGGCACATCCGCATTCGCGATCCGAAGTCCGATGAGATAACGGCCGCCGAGGTCGACCTGAAGGACCAGTCGCTTTCCACTTCCGGAACCTACGAAAAATTCTTCCAGGCGGACGGGAAGATTTACAGCCACATCATGGATCCGCGCACGGGCTATCCCGCCCAAGGCATGTTGTCGGTTTCGGTCATCACTCCGAAAACCATCGACAGCGAAGCCTGGACGAAGCCTTTCTTTGTGAACGGCGCCGCCTGGACCAAAGCACACGCCCCGGAAGGCTTCCGGATTTTCTTGTGTGAGGATAACGGCAAGCCCTGTTACTGGATTCCCTGACATCAGAATGCCTTGAAAGCGTCTCGACCTTCCTCACTCCTTTTTCGGCAATGCTCGCGCCGAGAGCCTGCCAAGGCCGATCGCCCGGCAACCGGCGGTCTGTAATTGCCGATTCGATACAATGATTTTCTGCGCTTGAGCCGCCTCGTTCGAATCCTGCTTGCCACGCTAGCAGCGGCCGTGTTGGGCTGCTCCGCGATCTTCTATTGGATCGCCATCCGGCCCCTGGCCGTCACCAGCGGTTCGATTTCGGGTCCCCGATTTCCGGACGCCGTCGCGGGACGCGACCGCCTGGATATCCCCCACATCGAAGCCCATTCCATTTCTGACGCGCTCTGGGTGCAGGGCTACGTCACCGCGCAGGATCGCCTTTGGCAAATGGACATCTTCCGGCGGCTCTCTGCGGGTGAGCTCTCCGAAGTTTTCGGGCCGTCCATGCTCGATCGCGACCGCGAGAGCCGTATTTTAGGCATGAAGCGGGCGGCGCTCGCCGCCCGGGAGCGTTTGCCTGCGGAGGATCGCGCCCTGTTTGCGGCTTATGCGGCCGGCGTGAACGCGTTCATCGAGTCTCATCGCGGCAACCTGCCCTTGGAATTTCATCTCCTCAATTACCAGCCGAAGAGTTGGGAGATCATCGATTCCATTCTCGTTGCCATGCATATGTTTCGCACCCTGACCAATAGCTGGCGCGACGAGATCATGAAGCGATCTCTGCTCGAGCGGGCCACGCCCGAACAGGTCCAGGCCCTTTTGCCGGTGCGCACGGGCCGTGAATTTGCGCCCGGCTCCAACGCCTGGGCGGTTTCCGGAGCGCACACCGCGAGCGGAAAGCCGCTGTTCGCCAACGATCCTCACCTCGATTACTCGATCCCATGTATCTGGTACAGCGTCCACCTGAAGGCGCCGGGATTGAACGCAATCGGGGTCACGGTGCCCGGCGTTCCCGGGGTGATTCTCGGCCACAACGAGCGGATCGCCTGGGGCGCCACCAATCTCGGCTTCGACGTGCAGGATCTCTATCTTTCACCAGCCGCCGAGCGGGTTGAGCAGGAGATTATCCACGTGAAGGGAGCGGCCGACGTGGTGCTGCCGGTGTCCTTCACTGCCTATGGGCCCATTGTGGCCGAGGTGGGCGGCCAAAAAGCGGCTCTGCATTGGACAGCCGCCGATCCGGCTGTGTGGCAGTTTCCGTTCATCGAGATTGACCGCGCCCAGGATTGGCCAACCTTCATCCGCGCCCTCGAGCGCTACGGCGGGCCGGCCCAGAACTGGGTTTACGCCGATGTAGACGGCAATATCGGCTATCAGGCGGCCGGCAAGCTCCCGATCCGCAAAGGATTCGACGGCAGCGTTCCCGTCCCCGGCGACGGCCGCTTCGATTGGCAGGGCTATATACCGTTCGATCAACTCCCGCGCGCTTACAATCCCCAGTCGGGCATCATCGTGACCGCCAACCAGAATCCGTTTCCGCCCCGCTATCCCTATACAGTGAGCGGCAATTTTGCTTCGCAATTCCGCAGCAATCGGATTCGCGAGCTTCTGCAAAACGGCAGCCGGTTCGAACCGGCCGACTTCCTGCGCATCGAGACGGATGTGTATTCCGCGTTCGCCCACGAGTTTGCAGAAAATCTCGTACAGGCGATCAACCGGCGGAAGCCTTCAGAGCCGGATCTCGTCTCTGTGGCAGCCCGGCTCCGCGCCTGGGATGGCCAGTTTCGCGCAGACGAATCGATTCCCGTGCTGGTGGCGATCACCTATAACCGGTTCCTCCGCAGCCTGGTCGAGGCCGCCGCCGGCGACCGCGCGGCGCTCTATAGCTCGCAGATGGGCACGGCTTTCGTCGCGCACGTGCTGGCGACGCGCCCGCCGGGATGGGCGAAGGACTATGACGAACTGCTCGTGCGCTGCCTCGAGCGCAGCATTCATGATTTGCGCGGCATGCCGCCCAGGTCCACTGCCACCTGGGGACAGTATTTGGAGACCACTCTCACTCACCCAATCGGGCGCAGTATCCCGGTGCTCCGGCGCTGGTTTGACATCGGCCCGTTCCCGCAATCGGGTACAACGACTACCATCAAGCAGACCACCACGCGCATGGGGCCCTCCATGCGCATGATCGTGGATCTTTCCAATCTCGATAACTCGCTGCACAACATCACTACCGGAGAGTCCGGGCAGCCTTTCTCCCCCCATTACAAAGACCAATGGCGGGCTTATTACGAAGGCCGCAGCTTCCCGCTTCAGTTCTCTTCTCCCGAAATCGAGGACCGCCTGCTATTCCATCCGGCGCCCTGAATCGAGATTTTGGCCAAACCGGCCGATAAGAAGAGAGAGGCATGAACCACGAGCGCTGGCTGGTCTCTTATGCGGACTTCATCACCCTGCTGTTCGCGTTTTTTGTCGTCATGTTCGCCTCATCGCAGGTCGACAAGCGCAAGATCGCTGCAATGGCGGCCACTTTCGATTCCTACGCCGCCGGCGGCGCGCAGGCGTCTCGAGGGAACAGCCGCCCCGCTCCCTCCGCGCAAGCGGCCGAAGCCGCGGCCCCGTCCAGCCAGGGGGCCGCTCCCGGTCTAACAATGGCCGAGCTGGAACCATCCAGAGACAGGCTGGCGGCAGTCCTCCATCGGGAAATCACTTCCGGAGAAGTCGAGATCTCGCTTGAGCCCCGGGGCCTGGTGTTGAGCTTGAAAGATTCCGCGTTCTTTGCTCCAGGCGATGACGCCGTCTCACCTGAGGCGCGCCCGATTTTAGCCAAGGTGGCCCAGGCGCTCCGGCAAGTGCCGGGAGAAATCCGATTGGAAGGCCATACCGACGACAGGCCGATTCATTCGGGCCGATTTCCCTCCAACTGGCAGCTTTCCACTGCGCGTTCCATAGCCGTATTGAAGGTCCTTACTGGCGAGCTGGGATTTCCCCCGGAACGCCTCGCCGTCGCAGGCTATGGAGAATACCAGCCGCTCGAATCCAACGAGACCGAGTCAGGTCGCCGCAAGAACCGCCGGGTGGATTTGGTCGTACTCACACAAGAGGCGGCGTCTATGGCGCCGTCCTGATCCGCAGGGGATCTTCCGCGGCCTCATCTCACGGTCACTTTTGCCCTCAAGTTCGCGATCCCCGCGGTATAACGGCTGTCGATCACTGAGAAGAGCAGAGCGTCCTCCAGCCAGTCGTGCTCGGCGCCGTTCGGGTCGTGTGACGCCACCGTCACGGTGTACTCTTGCGGACAGAGATCGCAGGCAAACTGAAATTCGACCGTAACCGCCTCGCCGGCGCGGCGGAAGCCAATTGGCGTCTGTTCGAGTTCCGTGTTCGTTCCATAGACGCAGATGCCGATGCGGTTTCGAATCAGCATGCCGGCCACCGGGTTTTCGACCGGCTCCAAAAAACGCAATTCGGCTGACACGGTGATTGATTCGCCGCTGCGCACTGTGGTCGTGGGCCTGCCGGATTCGTCTCGAATCTTGATCGCGGCCACTTGCGCGCGGCCGTCGCCGCGGCGGGAGGACGGACTCATACCGTTCAAAGCCCCCGCCAGCCGGGTGTGCTCCAATATGCGCCGGCGATAGTTCGCTAAAACCAGCCCGGGATCTCCCTGCTCCACGAGGCGGCCATTGTCGAGGGCGATCACGACATCGCAGATCCGCTCAAGCAGGCAAAGGTCATGGGAAGAAATCAGAATCACCGCGCCCCTGCGCCGCAATCTGTGCAACTGCTGGATGCAGTGGATCTGCGCGGCGCCGTCGAGCAACGCCAGAGCGTGATCAATAAGCAAGACCTTCGTAGTGGCGGCAGTGGCATCGGCGATTTCCTGCCGTATTCGTGCGGGACCGCCGGCTCCCACTCGGATCAAGGCCCTCTGCGAAGGCGCTTCCACGCGGCCCCGCTCGGCGGCCGCTGCGCCGCCCGCCAGTTCGAGGAGCAGGCTCTTCCCCGCCCCGTCCGGCCCCACCACGCCGGCGATCGTGGCATCGTCAAAACCAAGCGATATGCCGGCCAGAGGCGGCAGATAGACGTCATCAAATTGCAGCGGCATCGCAAACTGCCGTTATAACACGGCCCGCTGAGAAGCGCCGAAAGAAGGCCAATCAAGCCTGCGTCTTCATCGCCCGCCGCGGGCGTTTGCTCGGCGGGGAATCGGGACCATTCGGATTGCTGCCCGCAAGACGGCCTGCTTCCGCAGAAAGAGCCTCTGACAGGCGTTATATCATGAGGGAATGGCGGAGCCGGAAATCACCGAGCAGATGCGCGAAGATTGGGACCGCCGCGCCCGCGAGGATGCCGCTTACTATGTAGCCTTCGGCGGACGCCGCCAGTCCCCGGAGGAGTTTTTTTCCACCGCTGCGCCGGTGCTTCAGACCCTTCGATCCGAGTTCCGGCGGTTCCCGTCGGCTCCTAAAACCCTCTCCGCGCTCGAGATCGGCTGCGGTCCCGGCCGCCTGCTGATTCCATTGAGCCGCGATTTCGGCCGCATCACCGGCGTCGATGTTTCGCCGGAAATGATACGTAGGGCCCGGCGGAACATCGAGAGCATCCCGAATGCCGCCGCAGAAGTGGTTTCGGGTTCCGATTTGTCCGGTATGAGAGATGAGTCGTTTGATTTCTGCTATTCCTATGCCGTGTTTCAGCACATACCGAGCCGCAGCGTAGTGTGGAACTACCTCAGCGAAGCCCAGCGGGTGCTCAAGACCGGCGGACTTTTGAAGTGCCAGTTCAACGGCCTTCCCGAGACCGAACGACGGCCTGCCGACACCTGGAGCGGGGTGCGCTTCAGCGCCGGGGAACTTCGAGCGTATTGCCAGGAACACGAACTGCAATTGCTCTCGCTGGATGGAGCAAATACCCAGGATCTCTGGATCTGCGCCAGGAAACAGCCGCCGGGATGGACCCGGTCCCTCGCCCCCGAGGATGGAGTCCATTTGGTAGAAGTTGGCAACACCTATACCAGCGACCGGCTGGTTCCCGTCTCGGGACGTTTTTCGGCCGTCTCGCTGTGGGTGAAAAATCTTAGTCCGGGTGCGGACATCAATAACCTGGAAATTGAGATAGGCGGGCGTAAGACTCTTCCCTGCTACGTCTCTGAGGATTCCGGGCGCGCGCCCGTGCAGATCAATGCTTTTCTACCGGCCGGACTGCCGACAGGCTTGGTGCAGGTCCGGCTGTGGATGCTGGGGCGGCCGGTTTCGAATTTCGCCCGGCTGCGCCTGATTCCGCCGCCTCCACGGCGCCCGCGGCTGCTTGGCGTAACCGACGCGATCGAATTGCTCTCCCCCTTTCGCATCGAAACCGGCTCTATCAAAGCCGAGGTGGAGGAGGCGGGCCTATCCCCGGAAATCGCTGCGGATATCGACGGCGTGCCGGCTCAGGATATTGAGATACGCTGTGTGAATCCGCTCTCGGAGCATTACGCCGTCATTATAAAGACGCCTTCGCAGATCGGACCGGGGCAACACTCGCTCAACCTCCGCCTCCATGGCCGCATTTTGCCTGCCGTGTCCATCGAAGTGGCCCGATAATGGGGAACCCGTTCTTTCGTTTTCCCGCAGCGCTGGCTGTTTTGCTTATTTCGCTAGTGATCATCGCCCCATACACGCTGGGCCGATCTGCTCCCTCTGCGGACGCCGAGCTGGCGCGATGGTATGCGCGAAACCCAAAACCATGGCAGTGGCAAACCGAGTGGGGCGGAGGTTCGCCGGTTCTGAGTTTGGGATCGCCGGGTCTGCCCCTGCTCACAGCGGCGGTTGCTTCGATTGGGCTGCCCTTTGAACGTGCGAGGCTGATCGCCGGGGGGCTCAGCTACGCTGTGGCTCCTGTTGGCGTATTTTATTTGGCCCGCGCTCTGGCGCTGCCGGCGTGGTGGACGTCTCTGGCTTTTGCGCTGGCGCCGCACCGTTGGCTCGATTTTGCGCGGCAGGACAATGCGGCGCATGCGCTGGAGCTTGCTCTGCTGCCGATCATTTTGCTTCAGTTCGCCCGCAGACGCTGGCTGGCCGGAGCGGGCGGCGTTCTGGCAGCGGCCTTGTGCATTCCTCGAAGCTGGAATGCACTGCCGGAACTGGAGCTGGCCATCGCTCTGTTCTCCGGCCTCCTGGCAAAGCACGCCAAGCAAATGCTTCCCTTGGCTGCGTGCATTGCAATCTTCGCGGCTGGCCTGAGCTGGGAGGCCTTTTTTCAGCGCTCGGGAGCCGTTCCAGGCACCTCCTTCAGCGTACCCGCCTACATGGCTTCGGGGGAGCTGGGTGAGACGGTTCTCGGGCTTCCGTTCCCTGATCCAGGTTGGAACCCGGTTCGCCGGCAGGCGGAGCAGTTGATTCTGAGCCCTAACCGTCCCATGGATTCCATTCTCTGGATGCAGGCTCTCGGCATCCGGCGGCTCGCTGGGCCCTGGGGCGCCAAGTATGACGCGTTGCTCGCTTGCGAAGAGGCCGGAAAGGCCGGGTGTCTTTTTTATGCAACTCCGTTGCGGCGCGCGGCGCAAGCTCTTCTTGTCTCCCGCTACCAGTGGCGGCGCCTGCCGGCTTTGCGAAGCCTCTATGATCGCGCGGCGCTCAATGCCTACGTGAACTGGTCGAATCGTCCCGAAGCGGCCGGATGGCGTTGGACGAGAAGCGGGACGGCCGAGATTCGCGCCAGCCTGGGGCCGGACGACATGATATTGGTTCGACAAAACGCCGACGGCGGTTGGACGGCAAGCGCCGACACGGGTCCGGTTGCTCTTTTCCGCGACCCGATCGGGTACCTGGTGCTTGATCCCGGCCGTCCGGGCCCGATTTTCATCCAGCTCGCCCGCCGCACGCAAATCCGGAGCTCGTTCAGCCATCCGCCTCGCCGGCTTCCGGCGCGTATCATTCCCGCCATCGACCCCGATGGGATTATTGACGGCGTCGCACATACGCCGCCGCCGGTCGCTCCCGGCTCAGTAATCAGCATTTTTGGATCGGACCTGAACGGCGCCGGGAGCCGGCTCGGCTCGACCCGCGTGCTGGTTTCCGGCCGTCCGGCGGAAGTGCTCTACGCCGGAGACAACCAGATTAATGCGCGGCTTCCGGCAGACCTCCCCTCCGGGCGTGCTGAGATTATCGTCGAAACAGCGGAAGGCCGCAGCGATCCGGCTACTCTGGAGATCCAAGGCAGATGAGCGTCCGATGCCGCGCCCTGCTGGCAAGCCTCTGGCTTCTTCTTGCCTGGCCGGTGTGCGGCTCCGGCCTCGCAAGCCGTCTCGGTTTTTACCAGTGGGATGGCGTTGGCCCCCGTTCCCCTGGCGCTGATTTGTTGACCCAGGCGCAGCGCTATGCGGCCGAAACCGGAGCAAGGGTCTTCCGGCTTTATCTGGGCGCCCGCTTCGACTACTGGCATCCGCCCGGGTCGCCGCTCACATTCGCGGACCTGCCCGAACACAGGGGACGCTCCCGAGAGGAGCTGCTCAGCCCGGCGCGAATTCTGGCTTTGCCGCGTTATCGGGCTGCGCTTCACAACGCGGCTTTCGAAACCATCATTCTGACCACTTATTCCGTCGCAGATTACGGCGGCGGGCCTGATGATCTGAACCTGTTCCGCCCCTGGACCGCTCTGGAAGACGGCATCGAGCGCCGGCAGATCCGGGAACTTTGCGACTTGCTCTACGACGAAATCGGACAATCGGCGAAGACGGTCGTTGTTGCCAATTCCGAAGCAGATGAAAAGATGCTGGAAATCATGAATTACACAGGGTCGCCGGAGCGCGCCATTCAGAATATCGCCGCCTGGACCCGCGCCCGCCACGAAGCGATCGAGCAAGCGCGCGCAGCCCACCCCCAGGCGAGTTTGCGCCTCGTCCACGGTTTCGAGATCTCGCTGGTGAATCTGAAAATTGCAGCCGAGGCAGGCTTGTTCCGCAAAAGCCCCCGCGGCGCTTGGAGCGCCCTGTACAACGTCGTGCCGCAGGTTCCCTTTGACCTATTGCTCTATTCGAGCTATGAATCGGTAAATGCGCCCTTCGAAACCCATAACGCCGACGTCAATCCCATGCAGATCGCTGTGCGGCTCCGGCGCGATCTGGACGCGATTCGCGATCACTCCCGCGCTTCTCTTTCAGTGACGGGAAAACGTTTCTTTGGAGAGCGCTTCGTGGCGGTGGGCGAGCTCGGTTTCGCCCGCGAACGCTTTGAGCAGCTCCCAACCGGCGGTGTGCTGCCGAGGCTCATGACGGCCATCGAGACCGCGGCCCGGTGGGGTTGTCCCTACATCGTCATCTGGCAGGTTTTCGACGCGCGCCGCAGCGGCGGCCAGCCGTTCGGATTCGGGATGATCGACGCTGGCGGGAATGCGCCGCCCCTTCGCCCGGCCGCCGATAGATGCAACTCCGTGCGGACTTGCGTGCAGCGCTTGCTCGAGCCCAAAAGAGCCGGTCCGCTTCGCCGGAATTTTCCGGCCGGGCAGTAGCGTCTGCCAATGTTCCAGGCCGGCGTCCGAAGCCCGCGGTCTCGGCACATGGCCGCGGCCGGGCCGGACTTCCCGCCCGGAGCACTCCGATTTCCGAATCTGCTAGACTCCGAAAAGGCGTGCTGACATGAGAATGCTGGTGGCAGGTGAATGGATCGAGGGAAGCCAGAAAATCCCTGTCCAGAATCCGTTTGATAACTCGGTGGTAGACACCGTGCCGCGCGCCTCCCAGGAGCACATCCAGCGAGCTCTGGAGTTCGCCGCACGCGGCGCGAAAACCATGCGCGAACTGCCCGGCTACGAGCGCTACCTGCGCCTTCGCCGCGCCGCCGATTTGCTGGAAAGCCGCTCTGAAGAATTTGCTCGTACCATCACGCTCGAGGAAGGCAAGATCCTGGCGGAAGCCCGCTACGAGGTCTCCCGCGCAGTCGGCACGCTCGAAGAATCGGCGGAAGAAGCGAAGCGCCTTTCAAGCGAGGTCGTGCCGCTCGATGGCGCGCCCGGGGCGGCGAATCGTTTTGGCTTCACGATCCGGATTCCGTGCGGAGTGGTCGTCGCCATCAGCCCCTTCAATTTTCCCCTGAACCTGGTGGCGCACAAGGTCGGGCCGGCCCTCGCCGGCGGCAACACTGTTATCATAAAGCCCGCCACGGATACGCCGCTCTCGGCTCTGAAGTTGACCGAGGTGCTCCTGGAAGCGGGCATCCCACCGGAAGGCATTCAGTGCCTGACCGGTTCGGGCGGCGAAATCGGCGATGCGTTGTGCTCCGATCATCGGGTGAGGAAGATCAGCTTCACCGGCAGCCGCGATGTCGGCGAGCATATCTGCAAGATCGCGGGCTTGAAAAAAGTCACGATGGAGCTCGGCAGCAATTCGCCCCTGATCATCCTGCCCGACGCCAATCTGGAAAAAGCCGCGCAGGCGATCGCCGCCACCGGGTTCGCCAACGCCGGGCAGGTCTGCATCAGCACGCAGCGGGTGATTCCGCTGCAACCGATTTACGGCGAGCTGCTGGAGGCGGTGAAGCCCCGCGTTGAGGCGATCACCACTGGCAATCCCCTCGACGCCAAGACCCGCATGGGCCCTATGATCCGGGAGCATGACGCCAGGCGGGTCGAAGAATGGATTCAGGAAGCCGTAGCGGCCGGGTCGCGCGTCGTCGCCGGCGGAGGCAGGCAAGGCGCTTTGCACTACCCTACTATCGTGGCCGATGTCCATCCGCGCCTGCGTATATCCTGCGATGAGTTATTCGGCCCGGCGGTCGCCTTCACGCCTGCGTCCAGCATCGGCGAAGCGATCGCGCTGGCCAATGACACGCGGTACGGCCTCTCGGCCGGCATTTTCACCGAAAGTCTGGAGTCCGCCATGCGCTTCGCGCGCGAGGTCGATAGCGGCAACTTGCACATCAACTGGGGACCGCAGTGGCGCGCGGATTTGATGCCTTATGGCGGGCTCAAGGAGAGCGGTTTCGGAAAAGAGGGGCCCCATTACGCGATTCAGGAAATGACGGAGCTGAAGATGGTCGTGATGCACCTTGGATGATGCTTCCAGGCGCATCCGGCTCCCCGGCGCCGGGGTGAGTTTGTGCGTCTCCCTGGCTCAACAATCTTCTTTATGAGACGAATTCTCGTGGCTGGGCTCTTGCTGGTGACCGGCTTGTGGGCTCGCTCGGCCCCCAAGCGGGATGTCCTGGACCCGCTGTCCGTTTTCTTCCGCCATCGCTTGCACGAAGCGCGGCGGCAGGCGCAGCGCGCTCTCTCGCCCGAGCAGCCGGTCGAAGCGGTGCTGCCCGACGCCGGCCAAATCGCGATGATCGACGATTCGGACAACGTCGTGCTCGCCGGCTTCGATCTGGATCAGAAAACCGTGGAGTTTAAACCGGCCGCCGCCAACGCGGCGCAGTATACCTTCGACGTGGCTTCCTCGCGATTCGACGCCAGCGTGCTTGCCTCCTCTACCCAGCTCTCGTTGGGCGACGACGATTCGAAGGAGGTTGCTCTTCCCTTCATTTTTCCTTTCTTCGGATTTCGTTATGCCAGCCTCTTTATAGGATCCGACGGCCACATTTCGTTCGGGAGAGCGGACGACCGCTCGTGGCAGAGCGGCGAAGACCCCGGCGTGCGTCTCGTCGCAGGGCCGCCGCGCCTGGCGCCGCTTTACACTGATCTCGACCCGTCCCAGGCCGGCGCCGCCATTAGCTATCTGTCTTCCGCCTCCAGATTCGTAATCAGTTGGCAGAACGTGCCGGTTTACAGCCCCAACCCCGGGCCCTCGGTGGGCCGCCAGACTTTTCAAGCCGCTCTGTATCCGGACGGACGCGTCGAATTCTCCTACAACGGAATCCATGTGGCCGGTGCGTCCGCCGTCGCCGTCGGCATTGCCCAGGGAGGCGATATAAACCTCGCTCTCTACACTCTTGTGGATTTCGCGGCCGGCTCCGCGGCCACTTTCAAAAGCACAATCGTGGAGGAATTCATTAATACCCCGCAGTTCGACATAGGCGGAGTGGCGGCCAAGTTCTTCCGCAATCACGAAGATGCTTACGATTATCTGATCGTGCTCGACACCGTCAACCGGGGTGACCAGATCGGGGGCGCCTGCGCTTTCAGCATTCCGGTCCACAATTGGATCCACGGCATCGGCCTCACTGTCAGCGCCACGCTGCCGATCGAGGAGTTCGATCTCGGCGGGACAGTCGGCGCATCCGGGCGCTTTCAGGACCTCGTGTATCTCGGACCTCTGAGCCAATATCCGGCCAATCCCAGCCAAATGCTGCCGAGCGGCGGGATTTGCGGGCCCAACAGCACGCTGAGCGTTCTAGGGCAGGAATCCGGACACCGGTTTCTTGCCTATTTGCAATTCATAGATCCGGCCACGGGGCAGCCGTCCGCCGATCTGCTGGGGCGCGACTTCCAGCACTGGAGTTTCTACTTCAACAGCGACGCCTCGGTGATGGAGGGCAACCAGATCATCGACCACGGCGCAGGCGCTTCCCCGCGCTTCGAGACGCAAAAAATCAATCAGCACTACAGCGCTCTCGACGAGTACGCAATGGGCTTGCGGGCCGCCTCCGACGTGCCGCCGTCCTTTCTCGTGCGCCAGCCCTCCATAGACTTTCCGCCGGACCATCCGCCCCAGCCCGGAATACTGTTCAATGGCAGCAGGCAGGATATCACCCTCGACATGATCGTCGCGGCCATGGGCCGGCGCGCCCCGGATGTGACCCTTTCACAAAAACGGTTCCGATTCGCCTTTGCCCTGCTGGCGCCGGCGGGCACCACGCCGTCGCAGGCCGACATCGCAAAGGCCGACGCGATTCGGACAGCGTGGGAAAGTTATTTCAGCAGTATCACGGATAACCGCGCGCAAGCAGACACCAGCCTGGTCAAACAAGTGCGGCTCTCGGTTTGGCCGGTCTCGGGAGTGATTCAGGGCCATACAGTGAGCGCTTCCGTTGCGCTGGGCGCCCCGGCCGGCGCGCCGGTGACCATCAGCCTCAACGCTTCGGGACCGGCGATCTCGATTCCTGCTTCGGTCACCATTCCCGCCGGCGCGCAGAGCGCCTCGTTCACGATCGCGGGGAACTCGCCGGGCGCCGTCGAGATCACAGCGCAGGGCCCCGACGCAAGTTACGAAACCAGCCGGGCTTTTCTGCTTGTGCGGCCGAATGAAGCCGGCCTCACTCTGGAAAGGGTCAGCGCGGCGCTGCTGGCGAGCGGCCTGATCGCTCCGGTGACAAGCCAGACAGCGAGCGGCGGGATGGGCCCGAAGCTGGACGAGGACCTCGCTTTTCGCGTCCGCGACGACAACTACGTTCCTTATCCCGGGTTGCAGTTGGCGAGCCAAGCCAGCGGCACGGGCGTTGTAGTGAATTCCAGCCTGGTAACGGATGACCTCGGCCGCGTGCGCCTTACCTGGAAACTCGGCTCCACGCCGGGAATGAATACGTTAACCGTCATGCTCGCCGACCAGCCGGACGTGTCCACTCAGGTGCAGGCGATCGGCGTCCCTGAACCGGCGCACCTGCGCGATCTGCGCTAGCCCAAGCTGCCGAAAAACGCTTCCGTCCGGCTGCGGGCGCTTCGCTTGGCTTGCAGGCCGCGGAAGTCTCCGCCACAGCCGTCAAAACATATAGCGCGCGCCCAGTTGGATCACCCGGGCGCCGCCTAACACGGAAGTGACACGGCCGAACTGGACCGAGTTGATGGATTGGTCGCCCGAATAAAAGATCGGGTGATTGAGAAGATTCGTGAACGTCGCCTCGAGCCGCACGCGCTGGCGCTCGGTGAGGGCGATTTGCTTGTCGAGCTTCAAATCGAAGGCGAACGCCGACGGGCCGTCAAACATGCGCCGTTGCAGCGTGCCCAACTGGCCCGGCTGCGGGTTGAAAAAGACCTGTCCTGCAAAGGGCGGCGCACCGTCGCTGTTGACGCCGGTGCCGTCGGCCGGATTCAACGCCGCAGGATTGACAATGTACGGACCGTTGCCGGTCATCTGAAAGTGCACCACCTGGCTCAACTGCGATCCGTTCAGAAGGGTCACGGCAGTATTTTCACCCGACCGGGACGTACGATTCAGCGTGCCGCGCTGCGAGAGAATCGAGAAGGGCGCTCCCGATTGCCAAGTCGTAATCACTCCGAGCGTCCAGTCGCTGAGCAGCCGGTCCACCGGGCCATAGTGCAGCCGGTGATTCGGGCCCGCCGGCAGCGGCACCACAAAGTTGGCATTGAAGACGTGAGTAACGTCGAAAGCTGCGCGCGCCCGCTCGATCTGGCCGTTGTTCAAGTCGAGAAACGGGTCAAACCGCACTTGGCTGCCGCCGATCGAGTCCGTCAAGACTTTACTGAAGCTGTAATTGGCCTGAAACTCGACGCCGTTGGCCGCCCGCCGCCGCACTTCCACTTGCAGCGCATGGTAGCTGCTGTTGGAAAAATTCGTGATCAGATCGGAAACGAACGTATTGGGATTGGGTACAAACTGAATCGGGCCGGTCAGGCCGTTGACATAATAAATCGCCGCGAGCTGCCCCACTTCGCCCGAACGGATGAGCGATTGCACGATGCCGTTGTCCAGCAAGCCTCCGAACGGAAGCTGCGGAAAGATCGTGAGCGGCTGGCTGCCTGAAATGCGGGAATTGTAGCTGGGATCGAAAACGCCGGTGCTTGCTTGGGAAAGGAAGGCGTTGTTGCGGGCGCGGATGAAGTCGTCAAGAAATCCGTTCTGCTTGACGATGACCTGGTTGTAATCGAAGCCTCGCAGCAGTTTCGTGCCGTGATTGCCGACATAGCGCGCTTCGACGACCGTGTTTTTCGCCACTTCCCGCTGGATGCCGAAATTCCATTGCTGCACATAGGGCGTGCGCAGTTGCGGATTCACCCCGAAAATCGCTGAGGTCGGGTTTAACGCGAAATTGTCGCTGGCTAGAAGCGGCATCTGATAGGCGGGAACCGGAAACGCCGGCAAATTCCCGCTCATGGCGGCTACCAGATCGGTATTGGTGATAGTTGACTGCAAGCCCTGGTTTTGGAAGCTGGCGTTTTCCGAAGCGCTGATGATCTCGTCGTTGACGTAATTGATGCTGTAACCGGCCCGGATCGCCGTCTTGCCGTCGCCGAAGGGGTCGAAGGCGATCCCGACGACAGGGGCGAAGTTATTCAGGTCTTTCGCGTAAAGCGGACGCCCCACCGCGCTGCCCGCCAGGTCCAGGGTGGCATCGCTTAGCAGCGTGCCGCGTACTCCGGCGCTGGTGAAGATGGGACCCATCATCAGGCCGTCCCGCTCGTCAAAACGCCCCATGTATTCCCAGCGCACTCCCAGGTTCAGGGTCAGGCGCCGCGTGAGTTTCCAATTATCCTGAGCGTAAAAAGAGTAGTTGTTCAGGCTGTAATGCCGCCGATACTCCTGGCCGGGCACAAAGCCCGACGTGCGGCTGGCGACATTGAACGTTTGCGAAGCCGACCCTATGATCCCGCCCAGGCTGGTGAGCAAGCCTGTCGCCTCGTCAAGGCTGGTCGTCGAAATGCCCCCGGGAAACTGGCTGGGGTCGAGCGCAATTGGATTTTCCGGGCTCAGTCCGATGTTATAAGCAGGCAGCAAACCTGCCTTATCGTACGGGGACGCGGAAATGTGCTGGATCTGAGCGCCGAACCGGACGTTGTGCCTCCCGCGCTGCCAGTTGGCGTTGTCCTGGTAGTTGTATGTGTTCGTGGCGCGTCCCTGCGGCTGAAAACCGACAATTGGATTGGTGAAAATGAAACCGCTGAAGAGTTGGCTTCCGGTTTGCTCCGTGCTGGTGAAGGTTCCCGGCGCAATGTTCATGCCGCCGCGGACCTCATTGGTCAAAGAAGGCAGCGGCGTCCATCGCCAGGCCAGCGAAAGAAAGTGCACATGATCGTGATTCTGTATGACGGGCACAGCGTGAAAGCCGTTCTCGACGTCGGGCCGATCGACGACATCTGTGTTGTAGTGATAGGTTCCGGAGAAAATGTGCTTGCTGGAAAGCAGATAATCCAACCGGGTTGTTACGTTGTCGCGATCGGTGTTATCCCGGACGTTAAACTGATAGCCGGCCGTATTCAGCCCGTCGCCCACGTTGAAGTTATTGATATTGGCGGGACCGGGGACGCGCTGCAAAAGCGCCGCCGCCTTCGGATCGGGCGAAACGCCCGCCAGGCTCAGAAGATTGACCTGCTCCAGGCGGTTGCGCGAGTCGCGGTATGTGAAAATGCCGTTGCGCGCGCTGGCGGTCAGAATCGTCGTATTGTCAAGCAACTCATGCCGCTGGCGATAGCCTTCGTAATTGGCGTAAAACAGCAGCTTGTCCTTGCGAATCGGGCCGCCCAGCGTTCCGCCGAATTGGTTCAGGTTCAGCAGCGGCTTGGGAGTGCCTGCCTGGTTGCTGAACCACTGGTTGGCGGCCAGCGCATTGTTTCGATTGAACCAGTAGGCGCTTCCGTGATACTGGTTCGTCCCCGAGGGCGTAACAAAATTCACTTGGGAGGCCCCCTGGCCGAGCGCCGCATTGCCGTTCTGCGTGGTGATGGTGAATTCGCTGACCTCATCCATTAAAAGGTTGTTCGGCAAAAAATCCAGCGCATTATCGCGGATATAGTTGTCCTGGATGTTGATGCCGTCCAGGGTGACATTGGAAAAAGACGTTCGCTGGCCGTTGATGACCGTGGGCGTATTGCCGTTGTAGGCCACACCAGGCTGAATTGCGATCAGCGTCAGCGGGCTGCGATCGCTGAGAGGCAGGTGCTGGATCTGCTGGGTGGTGATGGTAGTGGCCAGTTCGGCATTCGTTGTCTGCACCTGGCCGGCGCCGCCCGGGACTTCGACGACCTCGGTAACCGAACCGATCTCCAGCCGCACCGGAGGCAGGACGTTGTCCT
>Ga0070741_10003152_pt1 | contig 41743 bp, 32 predicted proteins | sample Coa_R1_4_FD_66440 | JGI IMG/M metagenome (GOLD analysis project Ga0070741, IMG submission 66440) | Surface soil microbial communities from Centralia Pennsylvania, which are recovering from an underground coalmine fire - Coalmine... | ecosystem: Environmental > Terrestrial > Soil > Unclassified ... | reverse complement strand
ACTATTCCACGACCACGACGGGCGGCCTGACCTGCGCCGACCCCAGCATCTTCACGTGCGTCGCGACGCCGGACATCACGAGCAGCCTGTTCCGGGTCAATGTCGCGGGACTGTACCAGCTGACGCGGAGCTCCAAGGTGTCGCTCGGCGTCCTGCACCAGCGGCTGAAGTCCGACGACTTCTATTACAACGGCCTGCAGAGCGGGTTCACGCCGACCGGGGTGCTGCCGACCAACCAGTCGGCGCCGAACTACTCGCTGAACGTCGTGTACGCGAGCTACATCTACACGTTCTAGACGCGCGGTCGGAACAAAAACGCCCGGACAAGTCCGGGCGTTTCTTTTTCATTGGGCCCCGGAGCTATCGGACCTCGGCGTCGATGACCACGCGCAACCGGTCGGAGCCGACCGCGACAGGCCTCGTGGATCCCTCGAGATCGCCCGGCTGGGGCGTGGCGTTGCCGCTCTTCGAGACGCGCGCGCCCACGATCACCTGCTTCTGCCCCGAGAGCTTCATCGCCGGCGACATCGCCATCGAGTCGTCGAGCGTGAACTCGAAGGGCAGGTCGCGCACCTGCTTGCGCACGATCGCGAGCGGCATGCGCGGCCCCTGCGCGGCGCGCGCGAACACGAATACCGTGTCCTCGGGCTTCGCCTTGGCCGCGAGCGCGGGGGCGAGGGTCACCGTGCCGCGCACGCGTCCCGCGGCCGTGGCGCGGGGCTGTGCCGAAGGCGGCGTCGTGCCGCCGGTGCCCGCGCCGCGCGCGTCGGCGATCGCCCCGCGCACCTGCTGCGCGAGCTCGGAATCGGGCGGGACGCGCACGAGCACGCGTTCCCAATGCGCCGTCGCCTTGGCGTAATCGCCTTTGTTGAACGCGACCGTGCCGGCGAGCATGTTGGCCTTCACGTTCTCGGGGTCGAGCGCGAGCGCGCGCGCGATGATCTTCTCGGGCTCGCCGTCGAGGCGGCGGCCCTGCGCCATCGCGAGCGCATCGGCGTAGTCGGCGAGGAGCTGCGAGTCCTGCGGCTGCCGCGCGGCGGCGTTCGCGTACGCGTCGCTCGCCTCGCGGAACCGGCCGAGCACCGCGTACGAGCGGCCGAGCATGGTCCAGCCTTCGGCGTCCTCGGGATGCTCCTTCAGGCGCGCTGCGAGCCGCGCGACCAGCCCCTCGAATTGCTGCGGGGTCAGGCCGTGCCCCTCGTCGCCGCGCGCGGCGACGAGGGCGCCGGGGTTGCCGACCGTGAGATAGACCGCGGCCGCCGCGACGGGGACGCAGATCGCCAGCGCGACGGCGGCGATGCGCGATCGGCGCGCGGGCGCCGGGGTCGCGGCCGCGGGTCCCGGGGCCGTCGACGCATCGACGTCCTGCAGCAGACGCGCCTCGATCTCGCGGCGCGAGCGCTCGTACTGGTCCTGCGCGAGCGTGCCCGCCTGCAGGTCGGTTTCCAGCTCGCGCAGCTGGTCGCGGTAGATGTCGACGTTCGCCTGCGCGCGCGAGCCGCGCGAAGCGGCGGGCCGGCGCAGCAGCGGCGCGGCGACGAACGCGATCGCGACGGCGATCAGCGCCGCCGCCGCCGCGACGAACGCGCTCATCGCGCCTCCGTTCCGCCGCCGTCGAGGAGCCGGCGCGCGCGCTCCTCGTCGCCGGGCGCGAGCGGCGGCTCTTCCGCGCGGCGCCGGCGCGCCAGCCTGAGGAACAGGGCGACGATCCCGACCAGCACCAGCAGCAGCGGACCGAACCAGAGCAGCGCGGTGGTCGCCTTGAGCGGCGGCCGGTACAGCACGAAGTCGCCGTAGCGATCGACCATGAACGCGACGATCTGCCGGTCGCTCTTGCCCTGGCGCACCATCTCGCGGATTTCCTCGCGCAGGTCGCTCGCGAGCCCGGCGTTGGAGTCGGCGATGGTCTGGTTCTGGCACACGAGGCAGCGCAGCTCGGAAGAAAGCGCCATGACGCGCGCCTCGAGCGCGGGATCGGCGGCGGCCGGCGCCGCTTCCTTCGGCCAGGCGGCCGGCGCGCACGCGAGCGCGGCGAGCAGCACGAGCAGCCTAGCCACGCTCGAGCTCCTGCACGAGCGGCAGGATCTGCTCCTTCAGGACCTGGCGCGTCACGGGACCGATGCGCTTGTAGCGGATGACGCCGCGCTTGTCGATCAGGTAGGTCTCGGGCACGCCGTAGACGCCGTAGTCGATTCCGACGCGGCCCTGGAAGTCGAACGCCGAGAGCCGGTAAGGGTCGCCCATGTTATGCAGCCAGGCGAGGCCGTCCTTGCGCTCGTCCTTGTAATTCAGGCCCAGGATCGGCACGGTGCCGGTCTTGGCGAGGTCGAGGAGCACCGGGTGCTCCTCGCGGCAGCTCACGCACCACGAAGCCCACACGTTCAGGAGCCAGACCTTGCCGAGCATGTCGCGCTCGGAGAAGGTCTTGCCCGGCTCGCCGAGCTGCGGCAGCTCGAAATGCGGCGCCGGCTTGCCGATGAGCGGCGACGGCACCTCGCGCGGGTTGAGCGTGAGACCGATGCCGAGCAGCGCGACCAGGACCGCGAAGATGCCGAGCGGAAGAACGAAGCGGTTCATGAGCGGAATCTCGTCGGGGTCAGGCCGTCGCGGCCGCGGTGGCGGCGCGCTCTTCGCGCTCCTTGCGCGCGGCCAGCCGGTAGCGCCGGTCGCTCGCCGCGATCAGGCCGCCGAGCGCCATCAGCAGGCACCCGCTCCAGATCCAGTCGACGAAGGGCTTCACTTGCGCGCGCACGATCCAGCCGGTCGCGCCGACCTGGTCGCCGAGCGAGACGTAGAGGTCGCGCGTCAGCCCGGGGTGGATGGCAGCCTCGGTCATCGGCATGTTCTGCACCGTGTAGAGGCGCTTCTCCGGGTACAGCGTGGTGACCGGCTGGCCGTCGCGCTCGACCCGGATCGCCGCGCGCGCGGCGATGTAGTTCGGACCCTGCGTCTCGCGCGCGCCGTCGAAGCGGAACAGGTAGCCGCCGACCGTCGCCGTGTCGCCGGGCTCCATGCGCACGTCCTGTTCGCTCTCGTAGCCCTTCACCAGCGTGACGCCGACGACGAACACCGCGACGCCGAGATGCGCGAGCAGCATGCCGTAGTGCGCGCGCGGCGTGCTCTTCAGCCGCGCCCACGCGGCCTGCGTGCCCGCCGCGTGGGCGGTGCGCTGCCACAGCTGCAGAACGCTCGTGGCGGCGATCCACGCGGCGAGCGCGAGGCCGAGCGCGACCAGCGCGCTCCAGCGCCCCAGCGCGAGCGGCAGCAGCAGGGCGGCGACCACGCTCGCCCCGAAGGCCCAGCGCAGGCGCTTCGCGAGCTCGGGAAGCTCGGCCTTCTTCCAGCGCGCGAGCGGCCCGATGCCCATCAGGAACAGCGCCGGCGCCATCAGCGGCACGAACACGGTCTCGAAGTAGGGCGGCCCGACCGAGATTTTCCCGAGGCCCATGGCGTCGAGCGCCAGCGGATAGAGAGTGCCGAGAAGCACCGATCCGGCCGCGGCGGCGAGCATGACGTTGTTCAGCAGCAGGAAAGACTCGCGCGAAACGGTCTCGAAGCCGCCGCCGAGCCCGATCTTGGGGGCGCGCCACACATAGAGCAGCAGCGACCCGCCGATGACGACGACGAGCAGCGCGAGGATGAAGATTCCTCGCGCGGGGTCGGTCGCAAAGGCATGGACCGACGTCAGGACGCCCGAGCGCACCAGGAACGTTCCGAGGAGGCTGAGCGCGAACGCGACCAGCGCGAGCAGCACGGTCCAGCTGCGGAACGACCCGCGCTTCTCGGTGACCGCGAGCGAATGGATGAGGGCGGTGCCGACCAGCCAGGGCATGAACGAGGCGTTCTCGACCGGATCCCAGAACCACCAGCCGCCCCACCCCAGCTCGTAGTAGGCCCAGCCGCTGCCGAGCGCGATGCCGACGGTGAGGAAGGACCAGGCCACGGTCGTCCACGGCCGCGACCAGCGCGCCCACGCGGCGTCGAGCCGGCCTCCGAGGAGCGCCGCGACGGCGAACGAGAACGCGACCGAGAACCCGACGTATCCCATGTAGAGCATCGGCGGATGGATCACCATCCCCGGGTCCTGCAGCAGGGGATTGAGGTCGCGGCCGTCGGCGGGCGCGGGGAACAGGCGCAGGAACGGGTTCGACGTGAACAGCATGAAGAGCAGGAAGCCGACGCTCACCAGGCCCATCACGCCGAGCACGCGCGCGACCATCTCGTCGGGGAGCCGGCGGCTGAACGCGGCGACCGCCACGCTCCACACCGCCAGCATGAGCGTCCAGAGCAGGATCGAGCCCTCGTGGCCGCCCCAGACGGCGGTGATGCGGTAGTGCAGGGGCAGCGACGAGTTCGAGTTCGACGCGACGTAGAGCACGCTGAAGTCGTTGGCGACGAACGCCCAGGCGAGGCAGGCGAAAGCGGTCGCGACGAACACGAACTGGCCCACGGCGACCGGACGCACCGCCCGCATCCAGGTCACGTTGCCGCGGGCGGCGCCGGCGAGGCCGAGCGCCGACTGGCACAGCGCGAGGCAGAGCGCGAGCGCGAGCGCGAGCTGGCCGATCTCGGGATTCATTTGGAGCCTCCGGCGGGTACGACAAGCGTCTTCTCGGCCTGCGCCTGGGCCTTCGCCACGGCGTCGGCGGCGGCGGGCGGCATGTAGTTCTCGTCGTGCTTGGCGAGCACCTCGCTCGCGACGAAGGTGCCGTCGGGACCGAGCTTGCCCTGCGTGACCACGCCTTTGCCCTCGCGGAACAGGTCCGGCAGGATCCCGCGGTAGACGACCTTCACGCTCTTCGCCGTGTCGGTCACGACGAACTGCACGCTCACGCCGTCCGGGAGGCGCTTCAGGCTGCCCGGCTCCACCAGGCCGCCGATGCGGAAGGCGCGCCCGTGCGGCACCTCGTTCGCGGCGATCTGCGTCGGGGTGAAAAAGAACACCAGGTTCTCGCGGAAGGCGCTGAGGACGAAGGCGGCGGCGACCGCCAGGGCCGCGAGGCCGCCGGCGATCATGGCGAAGCGCTTGTGCCGCGGCTTCATCGGGTCCTCGGCAGCTGGCGGTCGGCGAGCGAGCGGCGGCGGCGCGCGAGCACGACCATCTCGGCGACGAGGAGAACCAGCGTGACGCCGTAGGAGCCCCACACGTACAGCCCGTATCCGCCCATGGCCAGGAAATTGTCGAGGCTGCCCCAGCTCACGCGCCTTCTCCCAGGTAGCCCGCCGCCCATTCGGTGCTGCGCTCGCGTTCGAGCATGATGCAGCGCGCGCGCGTCATCGCCGCGGCGATGCTGTAGAACCAGAAGCCGAGCGCCATCGCGATCATGCCGGCGAACATCGCCGCCGCCATGCTCGGCGCCTTGGTCAGGCTCACCGAGGCGCCCTGGTGCAGCGTGTTCCACCATTTCACGGAGAAGTAGATGATCGGGACGTTGACGACGCCGACCAGCGCGAGCACCGCGCCGGCCTTGTCGGAGCGCCGCACGTCGTCGATCGACGCCTGGAGCGCCATGAACCCGAAGTACAGGAACAGCAGGATGAGCTCCGAGGTGAGCCGCGCGTCCCAGACCCACCACGTGCCCCAGGTCGGCCGGCCCCACAGCGACCCGGTCCACAGCGCGATGAACGTGAACAGCGCGCCGGTCGGTGCGATGGCGCGCGCCATCATCGCCGAGAGCCGCGTGTTCAGCACCAGGCCCAGCCCGGCCCAAAAGGCCATCACGACGTACAGGAACATCGACATCCAGGCCGCCGCGACGTGGATGAAGATGATGCGGTAGGCCTCTCCCTGCTGCGCGTCGGTCGGCGCGACGAAGAATCCGATGTAGAGCCCGACCGCGCACGCGATCACGGCGAGCGTGCCGAACACTTTCGCCAGGGTGCCCGCCAGCGGAAAGAACGTCTGCGGAGAAGAGTACTTGTACCAGTTCACTGCCGTTTGCCGCTCCTGCCCTATTGGATGACTCGAGCCACCCGTTTATTCCACCGAAATCCGGAGCGCCACGGCCGTAGCCCAGGGAGCGAAGGCGCCCGCCGTCACGAGGAAGGCCGCGAGGAGCAGGAGCTGGGCTTCGCCGCCCAGCCCGGACCCCGCCGCTTCCGCCGCGCCGGCGCCGATGATCAGCACCGGCACGTAGAGCGGCAGGACCAGGAGCGACAACAGCGCTCCTCCGCCCCGCAGGCCCAGCGTCAGGGCCGCGCCGATCGCGCCGATCAGGCTCAGGACCGGCGTTCCGAGCGCCAACGATACGACCAGGGTGCCCAGCGATTTTTGATCCAGGTCAAATTGTAGCGCCAAAAGGGGGGCGATCAGGACCAAAGGCAGGCCCGAGGCGAGCCAGTGCGCCGCCACCTTGGCGGCGACGGTGACGCCGAGCGGGGTCGCGCCGAGCAGCATCTGCTCGAGCGTGCCGTCGGCATGGTCGGCCGCGAACACGCGGTGCAGGGCGAGCATGGAGGCGAGCAGCGCCGCGACCCAGATCACCCCGGGCGCGATCATGCGCAGCAGCGCGGGATCCGGCCCGACGCCGAGCGGGAACAGGCTCGACACGATGACGAAGAAGAGGACGACCGTGAACACGTCCGAGCGGCGGCGCGCCGCGAGCAGCAGGTCGCGCCGGAGGATGCACCGCACCGCGGCGAGCACGGTCAGCGCCTCCCGCCGCCGAGGTCGATGCGCGAGGCGCGGCCGGCGGCGATGGGGACCTCGTGGTGCGTGGTATAGAGCACCGTGCCGCCGCGACCGACGTGCTCGGCGATCAGCCCGCGCACGCGATCGGTTGCGGCGGCGTCGAGCGCGGTGAACGGCTCGTCGAGCAGCCACAGCGGGATCTCGCGCGCGAGGACCAGCCGCGCGAGCGTCACGCGGCGCCGCTGGCCCTGCGAAAGCACTCTCGCCGGCAGCTCTTCGCAGCCCGCGAGCCCGAGCGACGCGAGCGCGCCGCGCACGTCCACGCGCGCGGCCGCGATCCCCGACAGCGTGCAGGCGATCTCGAGGTTCTCGCGCGCGGTGAGGTCGTCCTTCACCGCGGGGGCATGACCCAGGAAGACCAGCTCCCTCGAGTAGTCCTCGCGCAGCCGCCGGACGTCCTCGCCGCGCCAGCGCACGGCGCCGCCGCTCGCCTCGAGCAGCCCGCAGGCGATGCGAAGCAGGCTCGTCTTGCCGCTGCCGTTCGCGCCCGCGATCCGCAGCAGGTCGCCGCCGCGCAGCGTGAAGGAAAGGTCGGCGAAGAGCGTGCGCTCGCCGCGAGTGCACCGGAGCGCCGTGGCCTCGAGCGCGGCGCCGTCGGCGAGAAGGCTCACGCGGCTCTAGGCTGCCGCGAGCTCGGCGCGCACCTCGGCAAGGAGCCTCTCGGCCTCGCTGCCGCGGATGCGCCCGATGTCGTCCTGGTACTTCAGCAGCGTGCCCAGCGTGTCGTTCACCGTCTGCGCGTCGAGCGCCAGCTTGTCGAGGGCGACCAGAGCCTTCGACCAGTCGATCGTCTCGGCGACGCCGGGCAGCTTGAACAGGTCCATCTTGCGCAGGCGCTGCACGAAGGCGACGACCTCGCGCGAGAGCGCCTCGGCGGCCTCGGGCGCCTTGCGCTTCAGGATCTCGATCTCGCGTGCCGCGTCCGGGTAATCGACCCAGTGGTAGAAGCAGCGGCGCTTGATGGCGTCGTGGATCTCGCGCGTGCGGTTCGAGGTCATCACCACGATCGGGGGCTCGGCCGCCTTGATCGTGCCGATCTCGGGGATCGTGACCTGGAAGTCGGAGAGCACCTCGAGCAGGTACGCCTCGAACGGCTCGTCGGTGCGGTCGAGCTCGTCGATCAGCAGCACCGGCGCGCCCCCGGTGTCGGCCTCGAGCGCCTGCAGCAGCGGCCGGCGGATGAGAAACTTTTCCGAGAAAATGTCCTGCGTGATGCCCTCGCGGCTCTTCACGCCCTCGGCTTCCGCGAGCCGGATCTCGATCATCTGGCGCGAGTAGTTCCATTCGTACACAGCCGAGGCGACGTCGAGGCCTTCGTAGCACTGGAGGCGCACCAGGCGCCGGCCGAGCGTCGCCGCGAGGACTTTCGCGATCTCGGTCTTGCCCACGCCGGCCTCGCCCTCGAGAAAGAGCGGCCGGCGCATCTTGAGCGACAGGAACACCGCGGTCGCGAGGCTGCGCTCAGCTACGTAATCGGCCGAGGCGAGCAGCGACTGGGTATCGTCGATGGATTGCGGCAGGGCGGGCACGGCTCGATTATATAGCCCGGGCAATAAAAAACCCTCCCCAGGGAGAGGGGAGGGTCGGCGGGGGTGCCCCTCGAGTGATACTCGAGCCGGCGGGCCCGGGAGATTCAGCCCCTGCCATGCCGCCGCTCTCGGAGCGACGGCATCCCCGGGAACCGGGGACTCCCGGAAAGCTTTCCTCTACTTTAGCGCAGTCTCGACCGCCCGGCGCGCCATCACCGTGATCAGGTGCGCCCGGTAGTCGGCCTTGGCGTGCAGGTCCGAGTTCAGGCCGTCGGCCTTCACCTTGACGCCGGCGACCGATTCGGGCGCGAACTTCGAGGTCAGCGCCTTCTCCATCTCGGGCACGCGGAACACCGAGGGCGCCGCGCCCGTCACCGCGACGCGCACGCCCTTGCCGGTATCGGCGACGAGCACGCCGACGAGCGCGAAGCGCGACGCGGGGTTCTTGAACTTCATGTACGCGGCGCGCTTGGGGATCGGGAACACCACCGACGTGATCAGCTCGCCCTGCTCGAGCGCGGTCTCGTACATGCCCTTGAAGAAGTCGTCGGCCGCGATCTTGCGCTTGTTGGTCACGACGGTGGCGCCCAGCCCGAGCACGCCCGCGGGATAGTCCGCGGCCGGGTCGTTGTTGGCGAGCGAGCCGCCGATCGTGCCCATGTTGCGCACCTGGCGGTCGCCGATGCTGGCGGCGAGCGACGCGAGCGCGGGAATCGCCTTCTTCACCTCGGCCGAGGCGGCGACCTCGGCGTGGCGCGTCATCGCGCCGATCGTCACGGAGCCGCCGTCGACCTTGATGCCTTTCAGGTCGGGCAGGGTGCCGAGGTCGACGACGTCCGAGGGACGCGCGAGCCGCAGCTTCATCGCCGCGATCAGGCTCTGGCCGCCGGCGAGCGCCTTGGCGTCGCCGTTCTTGGCGAGCAGCGCGGCCGCGTCGGCGACCGATTTCGCCTTCTGGTAGTTGAACGTGTACATGCGTTTCTCCTAGGCAGCTTTCCGATTCTGTTGCAGCGTGCGCCAGATGCGCTGCGGCGTCGCCGGCATCTCGATGTCCTTGACCTTGAGCGCGTCGGTGATCGCGTTCATCACCGCGGCGGGCGCGCCGATCGCGCCGGCCTCGCCGCAGCCTTTCACCCCGAGCGGGTTGTGCGTGCAGGCGGTCTCCTCGGTGCCGACCTTGAACGACGGCACGTCCTCGGCCCGCGGCAGGCAGTAGTCGAGGTAGCTCGCGGTCACCAGCTGACCGGTGTCGGGATCGTAGTAGCAGTTCTCGGTGAGCGCCTGGCCGATGCCTTGCGTCAGGCCGCCGTGCACCTGACCTTCCACGATCATCGGGTTGATCACCTTGCCGAAGTCGTCCACCGCGGTGAAGTTCACGATGCTCGTGTTGCCGGTGTCCGGATCGATCTCGACCTCGCAGATGTGGCTGCCCGCCGGGAAGGTGAAGTTCTGCGGATCGTAGAACGCGTTCTCGTTCAGGCCGGGCTCGAGCTTGTCGAGGGGATAGTTGTGCGGCACGTAGGCGGCGAGCGAGACCTCGGCGAACGCCTTCTTCTTGTCCGTGCCCTTCACCACGAAGGATCCGTCCTTGAACTCGATGTCGGCCTCGGCCGCCTCCATCAGGTGCGCGGCGATCTTCTTGCCCTTGGCGACCACCTTGTCCAGGGCCTTGACGATGGCCGTGCCGCCGACCGCGATCGAGCGCGAGCCGTAGGTGCCCATGCCGAAAAGGACCTTGCTCGTGTCGCCGTGGACGATGTCGATGTCCTCGATCGGGATGCCGAGCCGCCCGGCGACGACCTGCGCGAACGTGGTCTCGTGTCCCTGCCCGTGCGAGTGCGAGCCGGTGAACACCGACACCTTGCCGGTCGGGTGCACGCGCACCTCGCCCGCCTCGAACAGGCCGGCTCGGGCGCCGAGGGCGCCGGCGACGTTCGACGGCGCGATGCCGCAGGCCTCGATGTAGCACGCGTAGCCCAGGCCGCGCAGCTTGCCGCGCTTCTCGGCCTCGGCACGGCGCGCCGGGAAGCCGGCGACGTCGGCCATCTTCAGCGCCGCGCGCAGCGTCGCGTCGTAATCGCCCGTGTCGTAGAGCAGCGCGACCGGCGTCTGGTACGGGAAGGTCTTGATGAAATTGCGCCGGCGGATCTCGGAGGGATCGAGCTTCATCTCGCGCGCCGCGGTCTCGACCAGCCGCTCGACGACGTAAGTCGCCTCCGGGCGGCCGGCGCCGCGGTAGGCGTCGACCGGCGCGGTGTTCGTGAACACCGCCGTCACCTCCGCGTAGATCACGGGCGTGGTGTACTGGCCGGCGAGCAGGGTCGCGTACAGGATCGTCGGGATGCACGAGGCGAACGTCGAGAGGTAAGCGCCCATGTTCGCCGTCGTCGTGACGCGCATGGCGAGGAACTTCCCGTCCCTGTCCATCGCGAGCTCGGCCTTGGTGACGTGGTCGCGGCCGTGCGCGTCGGAGACGAACGACTCGCTGCGCTCGGCGGTCCACTTCACCGGGCGGTTCACCTGCTTCGATGCCCACGTGAGGACGACGTCCTCGGCGTACAGGTAGATCTTCGAGCCGAAGCCGCCGCCGACGTCGGGCGCGACGACGCGCACCTTGTGCTCGGGAAGTCCCAGCACGAACGCGGTCATCAGCAGCCGCTCGACGTGCGGGTTCTGGCTCGCGACGTAGAGCGTGTAGCTGTCGTCGGCGCGCGAGTACGACGCGTTCGCCGCGCGCGGCTCGATCGCGTTCGGGATGAGCCGGTTGTTGACGAGCTCCAGCGTCGTGACGTGCGCGGCCTGGGCGAACGCCTTGTCGACGGCGGCCTTGTCGCCGAGTCCCCAGACGTAGCAGGTGTTGTCCGGCGCGATGTCGTGGAGCACGGGCGCGCCCTTCTTGCGCGCGTCGTCCGCGCGTACGACGGCGGGCAGCACGTCGTAGTCGACCTGGACCAGCTCGGCGGCGTCGCGCGCCTGCTGCTGCGTCTCGGCGATCACCACGGCGACGTGGTCGCCGACGTAGCGCACCTTGCCCTGCGCGAGGCAGGGGTGCGGCGGCTCCTTCATCGGCTGGCCGTTCACGTCGGTGATCAGCCAGCCGCAAGGCAGCCCGCCGACCTTGGCGGCGCCGAGGTCGTCGCCCGTGAACACGGCGATCACGCCGGGCGCCTTCAGCGCCTTGTCTTTCTTGATGGAACGGATCTTCGCGTGCGCGTGCGGCGAGCGCACGAACGCGGCGTAGGTCTGGTGGGGCAGGGCGACGTCGTCGGTATAGCTGCCCGCGCCGGTCAGAAAGCGGTAATCCTCTTTGCGCTTCACCGAAGCGCCGATGTAGTTCATCGCGCCCATGGCCTAGGCCCTCATCGTCTGCGAGGCGGCTTTGATCGCCTTCACGATGTTGTGGTAGCCCGTGCAGCGGCACAGGTTTCCGTCGAGCTGCTCGCGGATCTGCTCCTCGGTCGGGTTCGGGGTGTTCTTCACCAGGTCGATCGCGCTCATCACCATGCCGGGCGTGCAGAAGCCGCACTGCAGGCCGTGGTGCTCGCGGAACGCCTCCTGCATCGGGTGCAGTGTGCCGTCGGCCTTGGCGAGACCTTCGATCGTGAGGATGTCGGCGCCTTCGGCCTGCATCGCGAGCATGTTGCACGACTTCACCGCGCGGCCGTTCAGGTGGATGGTGCAGGCGCCGCACTGCGCGGTGTCGCAGCCGACGTGCGTGCCGGTCAAGCGCAGGTTCTCGCGGATGAAGTTGACGAGCAGCGTGCGCTCCTCGACTTCGGCGCTGGCGGGTTTGCCGTTGACGGTCATGGAGACCTTGACGGTCATGGGGGAGCTCCTTTGCGGGAATTTGCGGCGATGGGGATCGTCAAAATGCTAGACCAAAGCAGCCACGGCAGGCAACTCGGCGGCTTGAACGCCGCTCGGCTTGACCCCATCTGATCGGGGGTCTAGGCTATCGGCGATAATCGATTGTAAGCATTCGGTAATGTAGTCGGCAGAGCGAGGCATCCGTGGACAGCGTCGATCTCGAAGTCATCCGCAGCGCGTTGAAGTGGACCGAATCCGGCCATCGGGCGACGCTCGGGACCGTCACCCACACCTGGGGCTCGGCCCCGAGGCCGGTGGGCGCGATGCTCGTCATCCGCGACGACGGGCAGGTGATGGGCTCGGTCTCGGGCGGCTGCGTCGAGGACGACCTGATCGACAAGGTGAAGAGCCGCGCGATCGCCGCCGACAAGCCCGAGGTCACCGTCTACGGCGTGACGCAGGAGCAGGCGGCGCGCTACGGGCTGCCGTGCGGCGGCACGCTGCAGATCGTGCTCGAGCCGGTGAGCGCGGAGTCGAAGCTCGCGGAGCTGCTCGCCGTGATCGAGCGCCACGAGCTCACCGCGCGCACGCTCGACATGCAGACCGGCAAGGTGCGCATGGAGCCCGGCAAGTGGTCCGACCTGCTCGAGTTCGACGGCAAGGTGCTGAAGACGGTGCACGGCCCGCGCTGGCGGCTGCTCGTGATCGGAGCGGGGCAGGTGACGCGCTACCTCGCGCAGATGGCGCAGGCGCTCGACTACCACGTCACCGTGTGCGACCCGCGCGAGGAGTACGCCGAGGGCTGGGACCTCGCGGACGTGCCGATCCGGCGCGAATACCCCGACGACGTCGTGCTCGCGATGAACCTCGACGCGCACAGCGCCGTGGTCGCGGTGACGCACGACCCGAAGCTCGACGACGCGGCGCTGCTCGAGGCGTTGAAGTCGCCGGCGTTCTACGTCGGCGCGCTCGGCTCGAAGAAGAACAACGACGCGCGCCGCCAGCGCCTCGCCGAGTTCGACCTCGCGGCCTCGGAGATCGAGCGCATGCGCGGGCCGGTCGGCCTGAAGATCGGCTCGAAGACGCCGCCCGAGATCGCGGTGGCGATCCTCGCCGAGATGACCGCGGTGCGCCGCGGCGTCCGGATCCCCGAGACGATCGAGCCGCCGAAGGTCAACGTCTCGGCCGGCTGCACGGTCCCGCAGGAAGCCCCGTAAGGCGCCGGCTCGCGGAGGCGCCGTGCCCGCCAAGATACGCGGCATCCTGCTCGCGGCGGGCTATTCCAAGCGCTTCGGCTCGAACAAGCTGCTGCAGGCGCTGCCGCCCGGAGGCCCCGACGCCGGGGTGCCGATCGCGCTCGCTGCGGCGAAGCACCTGCTCGAGATCCTCCCCGATTCCATCGCCGTGGTGAGGCCGCGCGCGCAGAAGCTCGCGGCCCTGCTGCGCGACGCGGGCTGCAACACGGTGGTGTGCAGGAACGCCGCGCAGGGCATGGGGACGAGCCTCGCCGCCGGGGTGCGCGCGTCCGACGGCGCCGACGGCTGGGTGGTGGCGCTCGCGGACATGCCGTTCATCCGACCCGAGACGATCCGCGCCGTGGTGAGCGCGGTGGAATCGGGCGCGCCGATCGCTGCGCCTTCGTACCGCGGCCAGCGCGGTCATCCCGTCGGCTTCGGCAAAGCCTGCTTCGAGGATCTCTCGGCCCTGGCCGGCGATCACGGCGCGCGCGAGCTGCTCGGCCGCCACGCCGGATCCGTGATGGTGCGCGAGACCGACGACGCGGGCGTGCTGCGCGACATCGACCGGCCGAGCGATTTGTAGATGGACCTCGACCCGGTCCTGCTCTCGCGCCTCCAGTTCTTCTGGGTCGTCGCCTTCCACATCCTGCTGCCCGCGTTCACGGTCGGGCTCGCCTCCTACATCGCGGTGCTCGAGGGCCTGCATCTCGTCACCGGGCGCGCGGTGTTCCTGAGCACCTCGCGCTACTGGACCAGGATCTTCGCCGTGTCGTTCGGCATGGGCGTCGTGTCGGGCATCGTCATGCCGTTCCAGTTCGGCACGAACTGGAGCCGCTACTCGGACGCGACCGCGAACATCGTCGGGCCGCTGATGGCGTACGAGGGACTCACCGCGTTCTTCCTCGAGGCCGGGTTCCTCGGCGTGCTGCTCTTCGGTCGCAAGCTCGTGCCCGCGTGGATGCATTTTTTCGCCGCGCTCATGGTCGCGCTCGGGACGCTGTTCTCGACCTTCTGGATCCTCGCGGCGAACAGCTGGATGCAGACGCCCGCGGGCTACACGGTGGCCGACGGCCGCTTCTTTCCGCAAAGCTGGCTCGAGATCATCTTCAATCCCTCGTTCCCGTACCGGCTCGCGCACAACGTGGTCGCCTTCTACATCACCACCGCGTTCGTCGTGATCGGCGCCGCGGCCTACCTGCTGCGCCACGGCCGCGCGATCGAGGAAAGCCGCGTGATGCAGAAGATGGGCTTCGGCCTGCTGATCCTGCTCGTGCCCCTGCAGGTGCTGCTCGGCGACCAGCACGGGCTGAACACGCTCGAGCACCAGCCGGCGAAGGTCGCGGCGATCGAGGCGCACTGGAAGACCGAGTCGCACATGCCGCTCGTGCTGTTCGCCTGGCCCGACGAGCAGGCCGAGGCGAACCGCTTCGAGATCGCGGTGCCCGAGGCGGGCAGCCTGATCCTCACGCATCGCCGCGACGGCGTGGTGCGCGGGCTGAAGGATTTCCCGCGCGAGGACCGTGCGCCGGTCGCGATCCCGTTCTTCGCCTTCCGCGCGATGGTCGGGATCGGCCTGCTGATGCTCGCCGTCGTCGTGTGCGGCGCCGTGCTTTGGGCGCGCGGGCGGCTTCACGACGAGCGGTGGTTCCAGTCGCTGTGCGTGGCGTGCATGCCGCTCGGCTTCGTCGCCGTCGTGTCCGGCTGGATCACGACCGAGGTCGGCCGCCAGCCGTGGGTCGTCTACGGGCTGATGCGTACGCGCGACGCGGTGTCGCCGTCGCTGACCGGGACCGACGTGCTGATCTCGCTCGCGCTGTACGCGCTCGTGTACTTCGTGATCTTCGGCGCCGGGTTGATGTTCATGGCGCGCCTGGTGCGCGCCGGTCCCGACGGGGCCGCGCCGGCCGAGGCGCGCGACCTGCGGCGCCCGGCGCGGCCGCTCTCGGGGGCGGAGACGTGAGCCTCGATCTGGTCCCGCTCTGGGCCGCGATCCTCGCGCTCTCGGTGTTCATGTACGTGCTGCTCGACGGCTTCGACCTGGGCGTCGGCATCCTCGCGCGCTACGCGCCCGACGACCCTGCGCGCGATCTCATGATGAACTCGGTCGCCCCCATCTGGGACGGCAACGAGACCTGGCTGGTGATGGGCGGCCTCGCGCTGCTCTCGGCCTTCCCGCTCGCGTTCGCGATCCTGCTGCCGGCGCTGTACTTCCCGCTGCTGCTCATGCTGCTCGGGCTGATCTTCCGCGGCGTCGCCTTCGAGTTCCGCGTCATGCCCGGGACGCGCAAGCGCGTGTGGGGTCACGCGTTCCACTGGGGCTCGGTGGTCGCGACTTTCGCGCAGGGCGTCGTGCTGGGCAATTTCGTCCAGGGCATCCCGGTCGAAGGACGCCATTTCGCGGGCGGCAGCTTCGACTGGATCCGGCCGTTCCCGCTGCTCGTGGGCCTGGGGCTGATCGCGGGCTACGGCCTGCTCGGGGCGTGCTGGCTGGTGCTGAAGACCGAGGGCGAGCTGCAGCGATGGGCGCGCCGGCGGGCAAGGGGGCTGCTGTTCGGCGTGCTGGCGTTCATCGCGATGGTGAGCGTGTGGACGCCGCTCATGCAACCGCGCGTGTTCGAGCGCTGGTTCTCGTGGCCGAACATCGCGTGGTTCTCGCCCGTGCCGCTGGTTACGGCGGCCACGGCGTGGTGGCTGTGGCGATCGCTGGAACGGCGCGACCTCGCGCCCTTCCTCGCCGCGATGGGGCTGTTCGTGCTGTGCTACCTCGGCCTCGCGATCAGCATCTGGCCGATGGTGATCCCGTACTCGGTGAGCCTCTGGGACGCCGCCGCGTCGCCCGGGTCGCACGCGTTCCTCGCGCTCGGGACGGTGTTCCTGCTGCCGATCATCACCATGTATACGGCGTGGTCGTACTGGGTGTTCCGCGGCAAGGTGCGCGCCGACACCGGGTACCACTCGGCGCATTAGGCGCGGACATCGGCCGGCTCCGCCGCGGGCTGCGCGTATTGCGCCACGCCGTTCCCGAACGACCAGTTCTCCTTCTTCACCTCGACCAGGTTGATGAACACGTCCTCGGGACGCACTCCCAGCTCGCGCCGCAGGTTCTGGGCGATGGTCGCGTAGAGCTTGCGCTTCGCCCCGGCCGTGCGGCCCTCGGTGAGCGTGATCTGGATCGCGACGAAGCCGTCGGTGCGGCGGATGCCGAGATAGCCGGGGTCGTAGACGAGCGTTTCAGGCTCGTGCTCGGTGATCACCTGGAAATTGTCGGCGACGGGAACGCCGATCGTTTCCACCATGGCGCGGTACACGATCGCTCCGATGCGGCGGCCGGTGGCCGGCTGCCCCTTCATGAGTGCGATGCGGACGAGCGGCATCTCGGTCTCCTCAGAGATAGCGGCGCGACGGGTCGGCGCGGTCGACGGCCTCGGGTCCGAACGCCGAGACGATCCAGCGCTTCGCGCGTCCCCACCAGCGCCGGTGCGTCGCCGCGCCGGGCTCGGCCACGGCGACCTCGGCCGGCTCGAGCGCGTGCACGATCGCGAGCCCGGGACGGTCGAGCGTGAAGCCCCCGCCTTCGGAGACCATCACGTCGCGGCCGTCGGCGTGCTGGGTGATCCACACCGTGCCGCGCCTGACCTGCAGCTGCGCGCCGATCGCGTCCGAGAGCCCGAACACCTGGTGCGGCTCGAGCAGCAGCCCGGCCCGGCTCACCTTGAGATCCATGGCGACTCCTTTCATAATGCGCGTGACGCATGCATTATTGGGCGGCGCCCATAGCGGTGCAAACGACGTTTTTGCATGGATCACATGAGGAATAGGAATGCATAAAGGACTGCCCTCGCTGGATCTCCTGAAGGGCTTCGAGGCCGCGGCGCGCAACCTCAGCTTCACCAAGGCGGGCGCCGAGCTGTTCCTCACGCAGTCGGCGATCAGCCGGCAGATCAAGGCGCTCGAGGACGAGCTCGGCGTGCCGCTGTTCCGCCGCAAGCATCGCGAGCTGCTGCTCACCGAGGCGGGCCAGACGCTGCACAAGGCCGTGGGCGAGGCGCTGCGCACGCTGCGCGACGCGACCGCGAAGCTCTCGAGCCGCGCGGGCGGCATGCTGACGGTGACGACCACGATCTCGTTCGCGTCGTTGTGGCTGGTGCCGCGCCTGGCCGAATTCCGCCGGCAGCATCCGGAGATCGACGTGCGCATAGCCGCGACCAACGACATCAGCGATCTCGAGCGCGACGGCATCGACGTCGCCATCCGCTACTGCCTGCCCGAGGTCGCGGGGCCGGGTGCGATCGAGCTGTTCGGCGAGAAGGCGTTCCCGGTGTGCGCGCCGGCGCTCGTTTCGAGCGGCCGGCTTTCGTCGCCGCAGGACCTGTCGCGCCACGTGCTGCTGCACTACGACGACCCCGAGCGCCGCTCGCCCTGGCTGAGCTGGGAAGTGTGGTTCGAGCTGGTGAAGGCCCACGGAGTCGAGCCGAAGGGGACGCTGCGCTTCTCGCACTATGACCAGATGATCCAGGCCGCGCTCGACGGGCAGGGGATCGCGCTCGGCCGCAGCCCGCTGGTCGATCGCTGGGTGAAGGACGGCCGGCTGGTGCTGCCTTTCGGCGGCCGGTTCATATCGTCGAAGGGCACCGCGCGCGCTTATTTCATCATCGCCGCGTCCGCCGCGGCCAGCCGTCCCGAGGTCGAGCGGTTTTCCCGCTGGGTGCGCGCCGAGGCGCTCGCCGGAGCGGCCGCGACCGCGAAGTCCGCGCGCAAGGCGGCGTAGAATCGCGGCGATGAACGCACCGGAGCGCCCGCTTGCCGTCGGCTGGGAAGACGTCGCCTCCGCCGCCGAGCGCCTCGCCGGCCACGCGCACCGCACGCCGGTCATGACCTCGCGCACGGTGGACGAGCGCACCGGCGCGCGCGTGTTCTTCAAGTGCGAGAACCTGCAGCGCATCGGCGCCTTCAAGTTCCGCGGCGCCTACAACGCGGTGTCGCGGCTCTCTCCCGAGGAGAGGCGGCGCGGCATCCTCGCGTACTCGTCGGGCAACCACGCGCAGGCGGTCGCGCTCGCCGGCCGAGAGCTCGGCGTGCGCGTCGTCATCGTCATGCCGCAGGACGCGCCCGCCGTGAAGCTCGAGGCGACGCGCGGCTACGGCGCCGAGATCGTGCTCTACGACAAGAACCGCGAGGTGCGCGAAGAAGTCGCCGAGCGCACCGCGCGCGAGCGCGGGCTCGCGATGATCCCGCCGTTCGACCACGCGCACGTCATCGCCGGGCAGGGCACCGCGGCGAAGGAGCTGATCGAGGACGCGGGCGCGCTCGATTATCTCTTCGTGCCGACGTCGGGCGGGGGGCTCATCTCCGGCTGCGCGATCGCGGCCGAGCATTGGTCGCCGGGCTGCAAGGTGATCGGCGTCGAGCCCGAGGCGGGCGACGACGCGACGCGCTCGTTCAGGACCAAGACGCTGCAGACCTGCCACAACCCGGACACGATCGCGGACGGCGCGCGCACGCACGCGCTCGGGAAGCTCACGTTCCCGCTGGTGCTGCGCTACGTGCACGACATGACGACGGTGAGCGACGCCGAGCTCGCGCGCGCGATGTTCTATCTCTGGGAGCGGATGAAGATCGTGGTCGAGCCGACCGGGGCGCTCGGCGCGGCCGGGCTGTTCGAGCGGGGGCTGCCGGTCGCGGGGAAGAAGGTCGGCGTGATCCTGTCCGGCGGCAACGTCGACCTGAAGCTCGCGCTTCGCCTGCTGTAGCGGCTGCGGGAGCGTGTAGGAATCGTCCTACCCGCTCGTGTATTCTCGCGTAAGCATTTCGTCAGCGGAGCCCTTGCGTGCGCGTGTTTCCTCAGGGAAATGGCGCTCGAAGCAAGGTATCTCCCGATTCACCGCGGCGTCCTGTGCTCCATAGAATGGCGTCGGATTTGAAGGGGCAACCCCGCCGAAAGGCGGAGGACGCAAAGTCACCGGCCTAAAGGGATTTTCCCCACGGCAGCGGAGCCGCTAAGTCCATCGTCATCGCCGATGATCTTGGTGCCCCCGTTTCCCGCGGCGGGAGAATCGGTGATGAAACACGTTGCGGTTCGCGCGGCGTTTCAACACAAGTGTCGAAAACCTCGACTCGCGTGCGCGAGGCGCGAGCGATCGCGCGCCTCGGGCAATCGCATCGGCGTTGTCCCTGTCTATCCGCGCATGCGGGCTGCCGCGCCCAAAGCCGCGTGGCCGTGGCATGGCTCTTGCGTCTACGGCTCCAGCATCAGAAAAGTCTAATAAGAGGGAGGAATAGTGCCGCTGAACAAGAGAGCGCTGCTGCCGATCCTCGTCGCGGGCCTGCTCGTGTCGGGCTGCGTCGGGATCCGGCCGTCGCCGCTCACCGCCGATGAGATTGCGGCGACGAACCGCTCGGATCGCGAGACCGCGCGCGCCGCGGTGGAGCCCATCGATCATCCGCTCACGCTGGAAGAGGCGATCGCGCGCGCCCTGAAGTACAACCTCGAGCGGCGCACGCGGCTGATCGAGGAGGCGATCGCGCTCAACCAGCTCGACGTCAGCCAGTACGACATGCTGCCCAAGCTCGCCGCGGCCGCGGGCTACACGCATCGCAACGAAGACCTGGTCGCGCGCGCCAGGGACTCGGTCACCGGCGAGCCCTCGCTCGCGAACCCGTTCATCTCGAGCGACCGCTCGCATTCGCTCTACAGCCTCGGGCTCACCTGGAACCTGCTCGATTTCGGCGTCAGCTATTACACCGCCAAGCAGAACGCCGACCGGGTGCTGATCGCGATGGAGCGCCGCCGCAAGGCGATGCACGTGCTGATCCAGGACGTGCGCACGGCGTTCTGGCGCGCCGCGAGCGCGCAGAAGCTGAAAGGCGAGCTGCGCGAAGCGATCGCGCTCGCCGAGCAGGCGCTCGCGGACGCGCGCGCCGCGGAGCAGGAGCGCCTGCGCTCGCCCATCGACAGCCTCCGCTACCAGCGGCAGCTGCTCGAGAACCTGCGGCTGCTCGAAGCGATCGACCAGGAGCTGTCCACCGCGCGGGTCGAGCTCGCGCACCTCGTCAACGCGCCGTTCGAGCCCGAGCTCCTCGTCGTCGAGCCGGCCGACGCGCTCGGCAAGCGCATGCTCGACATCCCGGTCGAGCGCATGGAGGAGGTCGCCATGGCGCAGAACGCCGACCTGCGCGAGCAGTTCTACAACGCGCGCATCGCGCGCGACGAGACGCGCCGGGCGCTGCTCAGGCTGTTCCCGTCGCTCTCGTTCAGCTACGAGCTCAAGCGCGACACCGACAGCTTCCTCGTGCACAACCGCTGGACCCAGGCCGGCGCGCAGCTCTCGTGGAATCTCTTCAACGTCTTCGCCGCGCCGTCGCAGATGCGGCTGGGCGACGCCGGGGTCGCCCTCGCCGATCAGCGCCGCATGGCGACGCAGATGGCGGTGCTCGCGCAGGTCCACCTCGCGCGCCTGCAGTTCGCCAACGCCTGGCAGCAATACGATCGCGCGGACGCGATCTGGGTCGTCGACGAAAAGATCAACCAGCAGGTCGCCAATCGCGAGCGGGTGCAGGCGCAGAGCAAGCTCGACCGCGTCGCGAACAACACCACGGCGATCCTCAGCCTGCTGCGACGCTACCAGTCGCTCGCGCAGGCGCACGCGGCCGCGAACCGGCTGCAGGCCACGCTCGGCATGGAGCTCGAGGTCGGCAGCGTGCAGGATCTGAGCCTCGCGCAGCTCACCGCGGCGGTCGGCACCGCGCTCAAGGACTGGCAGGACGGGCGGATGCCCGAGCCGCGCCGGCCGGAAGGGAAGGGATCATGAAGAAAGCATCGGTGCTCCTCGCTCTGCTTCTCGCGCCGGGGGCCTGGGCCGCGGACCCCGCGGGAGTACAGCGGGCGCTCTACTCGCCGTCGCCCGCGACCGCCGCGCCGGCCGCGAACGCCGCGCCCGGGCAGCACGAGATCCGCGCGCAGCTCTCGCCGCGGCGCTATACCACGCTCGCCGCCGAGATCGGCGCCAAGATCAACCGCCTGCCGGTCGCCGAAGGCGCCGCCTTCAGGCAGGGTGAGCTGCTGATCGCCTTCGACTGCACCCTGCAGGAGGCGCAGCTCCAGAAGGCCAAGGCGGCCCTCGGCGCAGCGCGCAATACCTGGGAGGCCAACAAGCGGCTCACCGAGCTGAACTCCATCGGCAAGCTCGAGCTGGACGCGTCCGAAGCGGAATTCGCGAAGGCGCGCGCCGACGTCGACGCGATGAGCGCGGTGCTGGGCAAGTGCGGCATCCGCGCCCCGTTCCCGGGGCGCGTCGCCGAGCAGAAGGCGCGCGAGCAGCAGTTCGTGCAGCCCGGGCAGGCGATGCTCGAGATCATCGACGACAGCGTCCTCGAGCTCGAATTCATCGTTCCGTCGAAGTGGCTCGTGTGGCTGAAGCCCGGCCACCGGTTCCAGGTGAAGATCGACGAGACCGGACGCGACTACCCGGCGCGGGTGAAGCGCCTCGGCGCGTCGGTCGATCCGGTGAGCCAGTCGATCAAGGTCGTCGCCACCATCGACGGCCGCTTCCTCGATCTCATCGCCGGCATGAGCGGACGCGTGCAGCTCGCGCCGCCCGGCGGAGGCTGAGGACATGACCCAGGCGCGCCGCCGGCGCGGGCTCGCGCGCTCGAAGCCCGCGCCCATCGCGCTGGAGGCGCGGCTGATGTTCGACGGCGCGGCGCTCGCGACCGCGACCGAGACGCAGCCGCAGCCGGCGCCCGACGCCGCTCCCGCGCCCGCCGATGTCCACGAAGCGGCGCCGGCCCCGGCCGCCGCGGAACCGTCGAGCGCCGCGCGAGAAGGCGCCCAGGCGGCCGAGGCGGCGCCCGCGCGCGAAGTCGCGTTCATCGACACCACCGCCCCCGACTGGCAGACGCTCGCCGCCGCGGTCCGTCCCGGCGTCGAGCTCGTCCTGCTCGATCCGGCGAAGGACGGCCTGGCGCAGATCGCCGACGCGCTGCGCGGGCGCAGCGACCTCGACGCGGTGTACGTCGTCAGCCACGGCGCCGAAGGCGCGCTCGTGATCGGCGGGCAGAGCTACACCGCGGACACGATCGCGCAGCACCGGGCCGAGCTCGCCGACATCGGCCGGGCGCTCGCGGCCGACGGCGATCTGCTGCTCTACGGCTGCGACATCGCCGAGGGCAGCGCCGGCGAGCGCTTCATCGACGCGGTGGCGCAGGCGACGCAGGCCGACGTCGCGGCCTCGACCAACGCGACGGGCGCCGCCGCGCTGGGAGCCGACTGGAAGCTCGAAGCCTCGACCGGGACGATCGAGGCCGGCCTGTTCGCGGATCCGTCGCGGCTCGCGGCCTACGACGCGGAGCTCTCGACCGTCAGCCTCAGCGGCAACACCGGTTGGATCCCGGTCATGATCGGCGCCAATTTCGATCCCATGGGCGACACGCAGGCGGGCGCCGCCGACACCGACCTCGTCGGCGACGCGACGCACGCCGCCCTGTACGTCGCATTCGACAACGGCGGGACACCCGGGACGACGGCCGACGACTCGGTGCTGTTCCGCATCCGCGTCGGCAACCCCACGAGCACGACGTACTTCGGCGGCGTCGCGATCGTCGGCATCGACGCGAACCTCGACGGCCGCATCGACCTGTTCGTCGCCGTCGACGGTCGCAACAACGCGCAGCGCGTGCAGCTCTTCGATCCGGGCACGGGCGCGAACAACTCGCCCAGCACCACCACGACCAGCCCGCTCCCGGCCGGCTGGCTCGCCGACAACGGCGTGTATCCCTTCGCCGCGTCGAATTATTCGGTCAACGCGGTGAGCGCGACGACCGACCCGAACTGGAACGGAAACACCGACCTGGGCGCCGACGGCCACGCCGACGCCTTCGTGAGCTTCAAGATCCCGCTTTCCGACATCGCAGGCGTGCTCGCGATACCCTCGCCGATGGATCGTAGCGGCGTCGTCGGACCACGTGGGACGACCGGCATTCAGGGATTCGACGCCAACACGCCGGTGCGCTACGTCCTGATGTCGCAGACGCAGCCGGGGCCGATCAACGGCGACATCGGCGGCGTGGGCGCGAGCTACGACAAGAACGCTACCTTCGACCAGCTGGGCGCCTTCACCGCGCCGATGTCGATGGCCGACCCGATCCCCGCCGGCGCGACGCTCACCGTGGCCGAACCCGTCGGCGACGGCAACCTGAGCGCCGCCGAGGACGGCAGCGTGACGATCTCCGGCACGAGCTCCAATCTCGCCGACGGCACGACGGTGACCGTCACCATCTCGGACGCCGACGCCGGCACCGCGGACGTGACCGCCACCGCGACGGTGACCGGCAACGCGTGGTCCGTGGGCGGGGTGAACCTGTCGACGCTCGCGGACGGCAACCTCACCGTCACGGCGCAGGCTACCGTCGGCGCGACGATCACGGACACCGCCACGGTACTGCACGACCGCACGGCGCCGGTGATCGCGGTCACCGGCGGAACCGCGTACAACGACACGACGCCGACGATCAGCGGCACGTCGGATCTGCCGGCGGGCTCGGTGATCACCGTGACCGTCGACCCGGACAACGACGCGGGCACGGCCAATAGCCTCGTATACACGACCACCGTCGGCGCGGGCGGCGCGTGGGCGATCGACACGGGCGTGGTCGCTCCGGTCTCGGGCACCTTTCCCGCGGCCGGCCTGCCGACCTACGGCAAGATCACCGCGAGCGGCAGCGACGCCGCGGGCAACAGCACGACGGCCACGGGCCTCAACCGGCCGACCGTCAACAGCCTCACCACCAACGACACCACGCCGACCGTCACCGGCACCTGGACCAGCCTCGCGGGCGACACGCTGACGGTCTCCGTGAACGGCGTGACGTACGCCGCGGGCAGCGGTCTCTCGATCAGCGGCAACACCTGGTCGGTGACGACCGGAACGCTCGCGCTCGGAACGTATGACGTAATCGCCACCGTGACGCGCGCCGCGGGCGGCAGCGCGAGCGACGCCGTGGTGGGCGAGCTCGTGATCGCGAGCGGCCCGGCGGTGACGATCAGCGGCGGCGCGAGCGCGACCGGCGCCGATACCACGCCGGCGATCTCGGGGACCACCACGCTCTCCCCGGGCGATTTCGTGCTGGTGCGCGTCGATCCGAACGGCGACGGCAACCTCTCCGACGCGGTGACCTACGCCGCGACGGTGGGGGCGGGCGGCGCCTGGACCATCGACACCGGGACGGCGACGCCGATCTCGGGCTCGTTCCCCGCGAGCGGCATCACCGGTCCAGCCGGCATCCTGGTCACCGCGACCGACGCCAACGGCAACTCGGTGACCGCGAGCCAGACGCTGACTGTCACGGTGCCGAGCATCGCGACAACGAGCATCGAGACCACCGCGACGGCGAACGCGAGCGCGCTGATCATCACGGGGGACAGCAAGCTCAACAGCCGCGAAGACGATGCGGTGACCGTCTCCGGCACCAGCGCCAACGCCGTCGGCAGCACGGTCACCGTGACCGTGAGCGACGGCACGAGCAACGTCTCCGGGACGGCGACGGTCGCCGCGGGCGGCGGCTGGTCGGTGAGCGGGCTCAATCTTTCGTCGCTGAAGGACGGCAACCTCACGGTGACCGCCACGGTGCTCACGGCATCGGATTCCGATGTCGTGACCCACGACGCGACCGCGCCGGTGAGCTACATCACCACCGCGTCCACCCTCGACAAGACCAACCCGGTGCTGAAGGGCATCACCGATCTGCCGAGCGGCTCGACGCTGACGATTGCGGTCACGAAGACCTCGGACGGCAGCGCGGTAGCCTCGGGCACGACGACGGTAGGCGCGGACGGCCGCTGGACCTGGCAGAGCCCGACCAACGTCATCTATCCTACTGGCGCCGGCGCGGTGACGATCACGGTCTCCAGCAGCGCGACCGACGTCGCGGGCAACAAGCTCGCGACCGTGAGCAAGGTCCAGACCGTCGCCAACAACGCCTCGCCGCCGTCGATCGTCGTGACCGCGGTGACGGGCATCGACTACAGCACCGGCGACTCGACCATCACCAGCGCCGAGATCGGCGGCGGCGTGACCATCTCGGGCACGAGCAGCACGACCACCGGCACCGTGAGCGTCAGCGTCACCGACGGCACGACGACGGTGAGCTCGACGCCGAGCACCAACGGCACATGGTCGATGACGCTCACCAATGCGCAGGTGAAGAGCTTCAAGAACGGCACGCTGACGATCACTTCGACCGTCGCCTCGGGCGGCATCACCGCCACCTCCATGTACGTGCCGACGCTGTTCCTCGTGACCGGCACGCCGGCGATCGCGGTCAACACCCCGATCGACAACGGCATCCTGAACGCGGTCGAGGACGACTCCGTGTCGATCTCGGGAACGACGGCGAACGCGGTCGGCAGCACCGTGACGCTGACCGTCTCGGACAGCGACGGCGCCACGCCGGACGTCACCGGCACCGCGGTCGTCGCGAACGACGGGACGTGGACGGTCGGCGGGCTGAATCTCTCGGGCCTCGCGGACGGCGCCCTGACCGCGTCCGCGTCGGTCACGGCGAACAGCATCACCGCCACCGGAGCCGCGAGCGTCGCGCACGACAAGACGGCGCCCGTGATCGCCGTCACCGCGGGCGCTTCGGCGACCGACACGACGCCGGTCATCAGCGGCACGACCGATCTTCCGGCCGGTTCGACGCTCACGATCACGATCGATCCGAACAACGACGGCGTGCTCACCGACCAGGTCGTCTACACCGCCACGGTGCAATCGGGCGGCGCGTGGAGCGTCGACACCGGGGCGGCGACGCCCAGCTCGGGCGCGCTCGGCGCGGGCGGCCTGACCAGCTATGCCAAGATCACGGTCAGCGGCACCGACCAGGCCGGGAACAGCTCAACGACCACGGCGCTGAACCGGCCGACCGTAAACACCCTCACGACCAACGATACGACGCCGACGCTCGGCGGCAGCTGGACGAACCTGGGCACGGACACCCTGACCGTGACGGTGAATGGGACGACCTACACGACCGGCGCCGGCCTTTCGGTTTCGGGCAACGGCTGGTCGCTCACGACGAACGCGCTGCCCGCCGGGACCTACAATGTCGTCGCGACGTCGACCCGCGGCGGCAACACCGCCAGCGACGCTACCGCGAGCGAGCTGGTCGTCGACACGACCGCGCCCGTCATCGCGGTGACGTCGACGGCGCTCACGGCCGACACGACGCCGGTGCTCTCGGGCACGACCGACCTGTCGGCAGGCTCGGTGCTGACGGTCACGGTCGATCCCGACAACGACAACACCACGAGCAACTCTTTCACCTATACGGTGATCGTCGGCGCCGGCGGGACCTGGAGCGTCGACACCGGCTCGGCGCTGCCGACGAGCGGCAGCTTCCCGGCGGGCGGCCTCGCGGGCGACGTCGGCGTGCGGGTGACCGGCACCGACGCGGCGGGCAACACCACGACCGCGACGCAGACGCTCGTCGTCGACGTCGTGCCGCCCGCCGTCTCGATCCTCACCAACGCCATGACGCCGGACACGACGCCGGTGATCTCGGGAACGTCCGACCTGGCGCCGGGCGCGACGCTGACCCTGAAGATCGACCCGAACAACGACGGCGACTGGTCGGACGCCTACGTCTATACGCTCACGATCGGCGCGGGCGGCGCCTGGAGCGTCGACACGGGCGCGGTGGCGCCCGACGGCATGGGCGCCACGGTCACGCTCTCCGGCACGGTGGGGCTGCAGGCGACCGCGAGCGACGCGGTCGGCAACACCACCGTCACGGCGAAATCGCTGATTATCGACACCAGCGCGCCCGCGCTCGCGGTGAGCGCCGTCGGCGACGGCAATATCTCGGCGAACGAGGACGACGCCGTGCTGATCCAGGGCACCAGCACCGACATCGCCAACGGCAGCACGCTCACGATCTACATCACCGACGGCACGACCACGATCACGGACACCGTGACCGTCAACAACAACGCCTGGGCGATGACGCCGATCGACCTCTCCGCGCTCGCGGACGGCGCGATCACCGTCACTGCCTCGTACGTGAACGTCAACGGCGACAGCTTCACCAGCGCCGGCACCTTCAACCACGACAAGACCGCGCCCACCGTGGCGCTGACGGCCGGCAGCTCGAGCATCACCGGCCCGGTCACGGTGACCGCGACGTTCGACGAGGCGGTGAACGGGCTCGCCGCAGGCGACTTCGCCACCTCGAACGGCGCGGCCGTCTCCAATCTCGTCCAGTCGAACGCCACGACCTGGACGTTCACCCTCACACCGGCGGTGAACGGCACGGCCTCGGTGTGGCTGCCCGCGAGCGAGGTGCAGGACGCCGCGGGCAACGACAACGCGCTCTCGGCCGCGCTCGGCTTCAGCGCGAGCCTCGGCGTGCCCGACACGATCGCGCCGACCGTGACGAGCATCGTGCGGCAGACGCCGGCCGGTTCGCTCACGAACGCCGACAGCGTCACCTTCCGCGTCGCCTTCAGCGAGGCCACGCTCGGCGTCGACAGCGGCGACTTCGCGCTCTCGGGCGGCGCGGCGGGCGCGGCGAGCATCCAGAGCGTGTCGGCCGTGTCCGGGCAGCCGGGCGTCTACGACGTGGTCGTGACCGGCATCGCGAGCGCGAACGGCACGCTGGATCTGGCGCTCGCCGCGAGCCCCACCATCACCGACGCGGCCTCGAACGCGCTCACCGACGGGACGCCGTCGTCGAGCAACGGCTATCTGCTCGACAACGTGGCACCGGCATTGACGTCCGCCAACGGCGCGGTGGTCAGCTATTCCAGCCTGGTCCTGTCCTACGACGAGAACCTGGCGACCGTCGCACCGGCGGCGGCGGACTTCGCGGTCGTCAAGAACGGCGCGACGCCGATCTCGGTGACCGGAGTCGCGGTCAACACCATCAACAATACGGTGACGCTGACGCTTGCGTCGGCCGTCTCCGACACGGACGCGATCGCCGTCTCGTACACCGCCGGCGCGAACAGGACGCAGGACCTGGCGGGCAACGTCGCCGCGAGCCTCGTGAATCTCGCCGTCACGAACGCGACGCCTTCGAGCGACACGACCGCCCCGGCGGCCCCGACGCTCGCGCTGCTCGCGGGCTCTGACAGCGGCGCGAGCAACGCGGACCGCCTGACCAACATCGACACGCCGACGCTGCGGGTGGGCCTCAACGGCACCGGCGCGACCGCGCCTGTGCCGGGCGACGTCGTGAATGTGTACCTCGGGGCGACGCAGGTGGCCACGGCGACGCTGAGCGCGGGCGACATCGCGAACGGCTACGTCGACGTCACCACGAGCACGCTCGGCGCCGATGGCGCGAAGGGCCTGACCGCCACAGTCACCGATGCCGCGAGCAACGCGAGCGCTGCCTCGAGCGCTTTAACGCTCACGCTGGACACCGCGGCCCCCGCGCTCTCTTCGGCCACGGTCAACGGCGGCACTCTGGTGCTGACCTACGGCGAGACGCTCGCGGGTACGACGCCCGCGGCGGGCGATTTCGTCGTGAGCATCAACGGCGTTTCGGCCGCGCCGAGCGGCGTGACGCTCGATACGGTCGCGAAGACGGTGACGCTCACGCTGTCCTCGGCGGCAAGCAACGGCGACGCGGTGACGGTGTCCTATACCCCCGGCGGCAGCTCGACGCAGGACGCGGCCGGAAATGCAGTCGCGGCGCTCGCGGCGCAGGCGGTGGTCAATTCCACGCCCGATACGACCGCGCCCGCCGCGCCGGCGTTGGCGCTGCTCGCGAGCTCCGACACCGGTCAGGATACGAGCGACCGCATCACCCGCGACGACACGCCCACGATCCGCGTCACCCTGAACGGCGCCGGCGCGGCGGCGCCCGTGGCGGGCGACGTCGTCAAGCTCTATCTCGGCGCGACGCAGGTCGGCGCGGCAACGCTCGGTGCCGGCGACATCGCGAACGGCTACGTCGACGTCACCACCGGCGCGCTCGGCGCCGACGGCGCGAAGAGCCTGACCGCCACGGTGACCGACGCCGCGAACAACGCGAGCGCCGCGTCGGCCGCGCTCGCGCTCACGCTCGACACCGCCGCGCCCAGCCTCTCGTCGGCGAGCGTCAACGGCAGCACGCTCGTGCTCACTTACGGCGAGACTCTTTCGGGCACGACGCCGGCGGCCTTCGACTTCACCGTCACGGTCAACGGCGTCTCGGCCGCCCCCGGCGCGGTCGTGGTCGATGCCAACGCGATGACCGTCACCCTGACGCTCGCCGCTCCCGTGAGCATCGGCGACGTGGTGACGGTCTCCTACGCGCCGGGCGCGTCGCAGACGCAGGACCCCGCGGGCAACTCGGCCGCGAGCCTCGTGGGCCTGGCCGTCAACAACGTCACCGGCGACACCACGCCGCCGACCGTCGCGAGCATCGACGACGGCGACGCCGACAATCTGGTCGAGCCCGGCGACGTGCTCGTGTACACCGTCACCTTCAGCGAGGACATCGACGCCAGCACGGTGAGCGCGGCCGACTTCGGCAACGGCGGAACGGCCGGCATCACGATCGGCGCGATCGCGAAGACGGCCCCCGGCGTCTTCAGCGTGCAGGTTGCGCCGACGAGCGTCGGCTCGCTGATCCTCCAGGTCAATGCCGGCGCCGTCATCACGGACGCGGCGGGCAACGCGCTCGACACGACGAGCGCGGTTCCCGACGATACGACTGTGACCGTGGCCGATCTCACGCCCCCGGCGGCTCCGGGCCTGCAGTTGCTCGCCGGCTCCGACAGCGGGCAGAGCAGCGCCGACCGCATCACGAATATCGATACGCCTACGCTGCGGGTCATCCTGAACGGCAGCGGCAGGACGGCGCCGGTCGCGGGCGACGCGGTGAGGATTTACTCGGGGGCGACGCAGGTGGGCACTGCGACGCTGAGCGCGGGCGACGTCGCGAACGGCTACGTCGACGTCACCACGAGCGCGCTCGGGGCCGATGGCGCGAAGAGCCTCACGGCCACCGTCACCGACGCGGCGAGCAACGCGAGCGTCGCCTCGAGCGCGCTCGCACTCACGCTGGATACGACGGCGCCGACGCTCTCGTCGGCAAGCGTGAACGGCGGCACGCTGGTCCTGACTTACGGCGAAACGCTTGCCGGCGCTCCGGCGGCCGGCGACTTCACCGTGAGCGTCAACGGCGTTGCGGTCACGCCGAGCGGCGTGACGCTCGATACGGTCACGAAGACGGTCACGCTCGCGCTGTCGCCGGCGGTGAGCAACGGCGACGCGGTGACGGTGTCCTACGCGCCCGGCGGCAGCCCGACGCAGGACGCGGCCGGCAACGCGGTCGCGGCGCTCGGCGGCCAGGTGGTGAGCAACACGACGCCGGACACGACCGCTCCGGCCGCGCCGGCGCTGGCGCTGCTCGCGAGCTCCGACAGCGGCGCGAGCAACAACGACCGGATCACCGATATCGACACGCCGACGCTGCGCGTGACGCTCGCCGGCAGCGGCGCGACCGCCCCGGTCGCGGGCGACGTCGTGAAGATCTACCTCGGCGCGACCCAGGTCGGCACCGCGACGCTTAGCGCGGGCGACATCGCCAGCGGCCACGTCGACGTCACCACGAGCGCGCTCGGCGCCGACGGCGCGAAGAGCCTGACCGCGACGGTCACCGACGCGGCAAGCAACACGAGCGGCGCTTCCGGTGCGCTCGCGATCACGCTCGACACCACGGCGCCGGCGCTCTCGACCGCCAGCGTCGATGCCGCCACGCTCGTCTTGACTTACGACGAGACGCTCTCGGGCACGACCCCGGCCGCCGCCGACTTTGCGGTGAGCGTGAACGGCGTCGCGGTCACCCCGGGCGCGATCGTCCTCGACACGGTCGCGAAGACGCTCACGCTGACGTTGCCCTCGCCCGCGGCGAACGGCGACGTCGTCACGATCTCCTATCTCCCCGGGGCGACCCGGACCCAGGACGTCGCCGGCAACTCGGCTGCCGCGCTGAGCGCCCGAGCCGTTGCCAATGCGACCGTGGCCGTCGTCCCGGCCGCGCCTTCGCCGGCGCCGGCCGCGCCTTCGCCAGCGCCGGCTCCGACTGTCATTCCGATTGGTCGCTTGAGCGATGCGAATCCGCCTGCGGATCCGCGTCCTGCGCCCGGCGAGACCGCTCCCGCGAGCGACGCTCAGGCCGCGGCACCTTCGCGCGCGTCGCTGCTCGGCATCGGCGCGGAGCTCGATCCGCTGCGACCGGTGACGCCGGACTCGTCGCGCGGCTCCGAGAGGGCCGCGAGCCGAGCGCTCGAGCTGAAGCTCGTCGACAGCGGATTGACGCTCCCGGGCGAGCGCGCTTTCCGCATCGTGGTGTCGAAAGCGGACGAGGCGGCGCTGATGGTCTTCCACGGCATTCCCGACCAGGACTTCTCTGCGGAAGGCGAGCTCTCCTTCCGCATCCCGGCGGACGCCTTCGTCCATACCCGGGCGAGCGCGATCATCACGCTGCGCGCCACGCTCACTGACGGCCGGCCGCTGCCGAAGTGGCTGCGCTTCGATCCTTCGACCGGGAAGTTCGACGGCGAACCGCCCGCCGGTGCGCCGCGTCTCCTGTCGGTGCTCGTGACGGCGCGCGACGGCGACGGCCGCGAGGCGTCGACGGTGTTCCGCATCCGCTTCGACGCGGCCGAGACGCGCCGCGAGGCGGGACGCGCGAGCCTGTCCGAGCAGCTGCGGCGCGTCGCCGACCGCGGGCTGCGTCTCGAGCGCACGCTCGATCCGGCGCGCCGCGCCCGCGCCGACTGAGCGCCGTGCAGCTCGTGCCGAACTCGGCGCCGCAGCCCGGGAGCGATCCGCTCGCGGTCCTGCTCGAGCTCGCGCGCCGCGCGCGGGAAGCGCGCGACGCCGCGGAGCTCGCGTTCATCGTCGTGAACGACACGCACGCTCTCGCGCCTTACCGCCAGGCCGCGCTGTGGTTCGCGGGCAGGGGCGTGCAGGCGCTCTCGGGAGTCGTGCAGATCGAGGCCAACGCGCCTTATGCGCAGTGGCTCGACCGGGTGTGCCGGAGCCTCGTCTCCGAGGCCCGGCCGCGTACGCTCGGCCCGGCCGACCTGCCCGAGCGCGAGTCCGCGGAATGGGACGAATGGCTTCCCACGCATGCGCTGTGGCTGCCGCTCGCGCCGGACGCGCGCGAGGGCGGGCAGCAAGCCGGCGGCCTGCTGCTCGCGCGCGACGAGCCCTGGCAGAAGCAGGAGGTCGCGCTCGTCTCGGAGTGGATCGATATCTGCCGTCACGCGTGGCACGCGCAGCACGCACCGGCGCCGTGGTCGCCGCGGCGCGCGTACGCCCGGCTCGCCGCGGCGCTGCGCCTGCGCGAGGGCCGGCCGTGGTGGAAGCAGCGCGCCGCCTGGTGCGCCGCCGCGGCCGCCGCGATCCTGCTCGTGCCCGTGCGCCTCACCGTGCTCGCGCCCGGCGAGCTCGTTCCCGCGAATCCCGCCGCCATCCGCGCGCCGCTCGACGGCGTGGTCGCGTCGTTCGCGGTCAGGCCGAACGAGGAAGTGAAAGCCGGACAGCCGCTCTTCGATTTTGACGACGCTCCGCTCGCCGCGAAGCTCGCGGTCGCCTCGCAGGAGCTCGCGACCTCGCTCGCCGAGTACCGGCAGGCGGCGCAGCTCGCGCTCTCCGACGCAAAGTGGAAGGCGCAGCTCGCGGCGCTCACCGGCAAGATCGAGGAGCGGCGCGCCGAAGCCGAGTTTTTGCAGGGGCAGCTCGCGCGCGCGCACGTGCTCGCGCCGGCGGCGGGCGTCGCGCTGTTCGACGACCCGGTGGAGTGGATCGGCAAGCCGGTCGTCACCGGCGAGCGCATCATGCGCATCGCCGCGCGCGGCGACATCGAGATCGAGGCCTGGCTCGCCGTCGGGGACGCCATCCCGCTCGAGCCGGGCGCCGCGGTCCGGCTGTACCTGAACGCGAGCCCGTTCTCCTCGGTTTCCGCGACGCTGCGCTACGTCGCGCACGACGCCGTGCAGCGCCCGGACGGAAGCTACGCGTACCGCGTGCGCGCCGCGCTCGCCGAGCCGACCGACCATCGCGTCGGCCTGAAGGGCACGGCCAAGCTCGCCGGCGGCTGGGTGCCCGCGGTCTACTGGGTGCTGCGCCGGCCGATCGCGTCCGTGCGCCAGGCCCTGGGGTGGTGACGTGCCGCTACCCGCCTTGCGCGAGGAGCTGGCGATCCACGACGGTCCGCGGCTCGCCGACGGCCAGCCGAGCTGGACGTTGCACGACCCGGTGCGCAACGTCTTTTTCCGGATCGATTGGCAGACATTCGAGGTCCTGAGCCGCTGGGCGCTCGGCGACGCGAAGGCGATCGCACAGAGCATCGCCGCGAATACGGCGCTGCGTCCGTCCGTCGACGACGTCGACGCGGTCGCCGCTTTCCTCGCGGAGAACCAGCTGTTGCGCCCGGGCGAGGGCAGCGCCGCCGAGCTCGCGTCGCGGCTGCGCCGGACGCGGGGCTCGTGGGCCCGGTGGCTGCTGCATCACTACCTGTTCTTCCGCATTCCGCTCGTGCGGCCCGACGCCTGGCTCGCGCGCTGGGCCGCACGTGCCGACGTGCTTTACCGCCCGGGCTTCTACAAGATCACCGCGGTCGCCCTCATCGCCGGGCTGGTCATGGTCTACCGCGACTGGGAGCGGTTCGCCACCACGCTGGTCGATACGCTCAGCTGGAAGGGGCTTGCGGCTTATGGGCTGACCCTTATCGCAATCAAGATCCTCCACGAGCTGGGTCACGGAATCACCGCCAAGCGCTACGGCTGCCGGGTGCCGGTGATGGGGGTCGCCTTCCTCGTGCTCTGGCCGGTCGCCTACACCGACACGAACGAGGTCTGGAAGCTCGCCGACCGGCGCCAGCGTCTCGCGGTCGCGGCCGCCGGCGTGGCGACCGAGCTGGTCGTCGCCGCGTGGGCGACGCTTGCCTGGTCGCTGCTGCCCGAGGGCGCGCCGAAGGCCGCGGCGTTCCTGCTCGCGACCACGACCTGGGTGGTGACGATCACGATCAACGCCAGCCCGTTCATGCGCTTCGACGGGTATTTCCTCCTGTCCGACTGGCTCGACACGCCGAATCTGCACGCACGCGCCTTCGCGCTCGCGCGCTGGGATCTGCGCGAGCGCCTGTTTGCGCTCGGCGAATCCCCGCCCGAGCGCTTCCCGCGCGCGCGGCACGTCGGCCTGATCGCCTTCGCCTGGGCGACCTGGCTATACCGGCTCACCTTGTTCCTCGGGATCGCAGTCCTGGTCTACCACTTCTTCGTCAAGGCGCTCGGCATCGCGCTCTTCGCGGTCGAGATCGGATGGTTCGTCGTGCTGCCGGTGTGGACCGAGATCAAGGCATGGCGCCAGCGCTGGGCCGCGATCCGGGTGCGGCGGCGCGCTCGCGTGACAGCCGCCGTGGCGGCATTCGCGTTCGTGCTCGTCGCGGTGCCGTGGCCGGCGCCCGTTGCGTCGACCGGCGTTCTGCGGCCGGCGGAGAGCTACGTCGTCTACGCGCCCGAGGGCGCGCAGGTCGTCGCCCTTCCCGCGACCGAGGGAGCCTCCGTCGCCGCCGGCGAGCCGCTCATCCGGCTCGCGTCGCCCGCGCTCGAGCTGCGCTGGCGCAAGGCGCTCGCGGCGGAGGAGAGCGTGCGCCAGCAGGCCGCGGCGGCGGGCGTGAGCGCTGCGCAGCGCGCCAACGTGCCGGTCCTGCAGCAGCAGCTCGACACCGCACGCGCGGACCTCGCCGGCATCCGCGCGGCGGCGGAGAAATTCCTGCCGCCGGCGCCGTTCGCGGGACGGCTGCGGGACGTCAATCCCGACCTGGAGCCCGGCGTCTGGGTCGGCCGCGGCGAGCGACTCGCGACGCTCGTCCAGGAAGGCGGCTGGCGGGCCGAGGCGTATCTGGACGAGAGCGCGCTGCGCCGCGTGCGCGTCGGCGACGGCGCGCGCTTCTACGCGGACGGGCGAGAAGGCCCGTTCGTGGCCATGACGGTGGTCGCGATCGACCGCGACGCGACGCGGGTGCTGCCGAGCGCGATGCTCGCGACGCAGTTCGGGGGCTCGATCACGAGCCGCGAGAAGCAGGGGCAGCTGTTCCCCGAAAACGCCGTCTACCGCGTGCTGCTCGTGCCTTCCGGCGATCCGGGGGCGCTGCGCGGCCACAGCTGGCGCGGCACGGTGGTGATCCGCGCCGCCTGGGAGGCGCCGGCGCTGCGCTTCATCCGCTCGGCGCTGACGGTGATCTGGCGCGAGGCCGGGTTCTAGAAGCTCACCCCTTCACGCACACCACCTGCTTCAGCGTGTGCACCACCTCGACCAGGTCGGCCTGGTCGGCCATCACCCGGTCGATGTCCTTGTAGGCGCCCGGGATCTCGTCGAGCACGCCCGAGTCCTTGCGGCACTCGACGCCCTGCGTCTGCGCTTCCAGGTCGGCGGCAGTGAAGCGCTTCTTCGCCTCGTTCCGGCTCATGCGCCGGCCCGCGCCGTGGGCGCACGAATCGAACGACTCGGGATTGCCCTTGCCCCGGACGATGAACGAGCGCGCGCCCATGCTGCCGGGGATGATGCCGAGCTCGCCTTCGCGCGCGCGGATCGCGCCCTTGCGGGTGACGTAGACGCGCTCGCCGAAGTGGCGCTCCTGCTCGACGTAATTGTGATGGCAGTTGATCGCCGCGTCGGCGACTTCGAAGCTCGGCAGCCGCGGCGAGATCGCATCGAGCACGAGCTGCATCATCTCGTGGCGGTTCGCGCGCGCGTAGTCCTGCGCCCAGCCGACCGCCTCGACGTAGTCGTCGAAGAGCTTCGAGCCCTCGCTCAGGTACGCGAGGTCGCGGTCGGGCAGGTGCGCGTCGAGCTTCGCCATCTCCTCGCGCGCCGCGGATATGAAGTAAGTGCCGATGGCGTTGCCGATGCCGCGGCTGCCCGAGTGCAGCATCACCCACACGTGCTCGGACTCGTCGGTGCACAGCTCGATGAAATGATTGCCGCCGCCGAGCGAGCCCATCTGCCTCACCCATTTGCTGCGCCCGTCGCGCTGCCTGGCGACGATCCCCGGGTGCTTGTCGAGGATGCACGCGAGGCGGCGCTCGAGCGGGGACGCCGCCTCGTACAGCGCGTCCGCGTCGCGGTGCTCGTCGAACCCGGTCGGCACGGCGCGCTCGATCGCGGCGCGCGCTTTCTTCAGGCTGTCGGGCAGCTGGCCGGCGCGCAGCGTGAGCCGCACCGCGCTCATGCCGCAGCCGATGTCGACGCCCACCGCCGCGGGGATGATCGCGCCGCGCGTCGGGATCACCGAGCCGACCGTCGCGCCGATGCCGGCGTGCACGTCGGGCATCGCGGCGACGTGGTGGAAAACGATCGGCAGGCGCGAGACGTTCTCGAGCTGCGCCCGCGCGCTCGCCTCGAGCTCCTCGGTGAAGATCTTCACCGGCACCTGCCCCGTCGCTATGGTCTGCCTGACCGGCATGATTCCCCTCGGGCCGGAATGATAAGATAAGCCTTTGACCCCGCCGCAATACCATGTTCCCGCACAAAACCCTGCAACAGGACGATCCCGATCTCTGGTCCGCCATCCAGCGCGAGAACCAGCGGCAGGAGGATCACGTCGAGCTGATCGCCTCGGAGAACTACGTCAGTCCCGCGGTGCTCGCCGCGCAGGGCTCGCAGCTCACCAACAAGTACGCCGAGGGCTATCCCGGCAAGCGCTACTACGGCGGCTGCGAGTACGTCGACCTCGCCGAGCAGCTCGCGATCGACCGCGCGAAGCAGCTGTTCGGCTGCGACTACGCGAACGTGCAGCCGCACTCGGGCTCGCAGGCGAACCAGGCGGTGTACATGTCGGTGCTGCAGCCGGGGGACACCATCCTCGGCATGGCGCTCGCGAGCGGCGGCCACCTCACGCACGGCGCGGCGGTGAACCTGAGCGGCCGGCTGTACAAGGCCGTGACCTACGGGCTCGACGCGAACGAGGTGATCGATTACGCGCAAGTCGAGGCGCTCGCGCGCGAGCATAAGCCGCGCATGATCGTCGCCGGCGCCTCGGCGTACGCGCTCGCGATCGACTGGAAGCGGCTGCGCGCGATCTGCGACCAGGCCGGTGCCTATCTCTTCGCCGACGTCGCGCACTATGCGGGATTGATCGTGACCGGGCTTTATCCCAGCCCGATCGGCGTCGCCGATTTCGTGACCAGCACCACGCACAAGACGCTGCGCGGCCCGCGCGGCGGGCTTATCCTCGCGGGCGCCGAGCACGAGAAGGCGCTCAATTCCTCGATCTTCCCCAATCTCCAGGGCGGCCCGCTCATGCACGTGATCGCCGCCAAGGCGGTCGCGTTCAAGGAGGCGCTCGAGCCCGAGTTCCGCGACTACCAGGTGCAGGTCATGACGAACGCCAAGGTCATGGCGAAGACGCTGCAGTCGCGCGGCGTGCGCATCGTCTCCGGGCGAACCGAATCGCATTTGTTCCTGGTCGACCTGCGCGCGAAGAACGTCACCGGCAAGGACGCCGAAGCCGCGCTCGGCCGCGCGCACATCACCGTGAACAAGAACGCCATCCCGAACGACCCGCAGAAGCCCATGGTGACGAGCGGCATCCGCATCGGCTCTCCGGCGATGACCACGCGCGGCTTCCGCGACGCCGAGGCCGAGCGCCTCGCGCACCTGATCGCCGACGTGCTCGATGCGCCGCAGGACGACCGGACGCTCAAGCGCGTCGCCGGGGAGGTCCAGGAGCTGTGTCGCAAGTTCCCGGTCTACCGGCCCGCGGAGGCCGGCGCGCAACGCGTCGCGGTCGCATAAGAACAAGGACCAGGGAGCGACGATGAAATGTCCGTATTGCAAGTCCGAGAACACGGGAGTGATCGACTCGCGGCTCTCGGACGACGGCGAGAGCGTGCGGCGCCGCCGGCAATGCGAGGAATGCACCAAGCGCTTCACCACGTACGAGCGCACCGAGCTTTCGATGCCGATGATCGTCAAGAGCAACGGCAACCGCACCGCCTACGACCGCGAGAAGATCCGCACCGGCTTCATGCGCGCCCTGCACAAGCGCCCGGTTCCCACCGACTACGTCGACCAGGCGATCAACCGCATCGAGCAGCGCATCATGGCGCTCGGCGAGCGCGAGGTCGCGAGCCGCGTGATCGGCGAGATGGTGATGCGCGAGCTGAAAAAGATGGACGACGTCGCCTACATCCGCTTCGCCTCGGTGTACGAGGACTTCCAGCGGGTCGACGACTTCCGCGACGCGATCCAGGAAGTGAAGCGTCCCGGCAAGGCCAAGGCGCGCCGCGCGCCGAAGTGATGGCCGACGCCGCCGACCTCGGCTTCATGGGTCGGGCGCTCGAGCTGGCCCGCCTCGGGCTGTATACGACCACCCCGAACCCGCGGGTCGGCTGCGTCGTCGTCAAGGACGGCGCGGTGGTGGGCGAAGGCTGGCACGAGAAGGCGGGCCTCCCGCACGCCGAGGCGCTCGCGCTCGCGCAGGCGGGCGCGCGGGCGCGCGGGGCCACGCTCTACCTCAACCTCGAGCCCTGCAGCCACCACGGGCGCACGCCGCCGTGCGCCGACGCGGTGATCGCGGCGGGCGTGGCGCGCGTCGTCGCCGCCATGCAGGACCCGAATCCGCAGGTCGCGGGCGCGGGCTTCGCGAAGCTGCGCGCGGCCGGCATCCGCGTCGAGCAAGGTCTCATGGAGGAAGCGGCGCGCGAGCTGAACGTCGGTTTCGTCTCGCGCATGACGCGCGGACGGCCCTGGACGCGGATGAAGATCGCGGCGAGTCTCGACGGGCGCACCGCGCTCGCGAACGGCAAGAGCCAGTGGATCACGGGCGAGGCCGCGCGACGCGACGGACACGCGTGGCGGGCGCGCGCCTGCGCCATCCTCACGGGCATCGGGACGGTGAAGGACGACGATCCGCGGCTCACGGTGCGCGACGTCGACACGCCGCGCCAGCCGCTGAAGGTGCTCGTCGACTCGCGGCTCGAGGTCGACCCGGCGGCGCGGCTGTTCGACGAGGGCGCGGTCCTCGTGATCGCCGCGCGTCGGGACCGCCCGAAGGAGGACGCGCTGCGCGAGCGCGGCGCCGAAGTGATCTGCATCCCGAACGCGCAGGGGAAGACCGAGCTCGCGTCGGTCATGCGCGAGCTGGGCCGGCGCGGCGTCAACGAGCTGCACGTCGAGGCCGGGACCCGGCTGAACGGTTCGCTGCTGCGCGAGGGCTGCGTCGACGAGCTCCTCGTGTACCTGGCGCCGGGCTTGATCGGCGACACGGGGCGCGGGATGTTCGCGCTGCCCGAGCTGACCGCGCTCGACCAGCTCGTCCGGCTCGAGCTGCGCGCCGCCGAGCGGATCGGCGACGATCTGCGCGTCCTCGCGCGCGTCAGGCGCGACTGAGCGCGTCCTCGGCCGCGGGACGGGGACCGAGCACCGCGGCGATCACGTCCTCGACCACCTGCGCGGTGCGCCGGTCGACGTCGCGATGGGGGTTGTATTCCACCACCTCGAGCGCGACCAGCGCGGCGTCGTTCGCGCAGCATGCCGCGAGCGACTCGACGAGCGCCGGCGCGGCGATCCCGCCGCGCACCGGCGTGCCGACGCCCGGCGCGTCGAGCGGATCCATCGCGTCGAGATCGAGCGTAATGCCGTAGCCCGCGGTGTCGGCGCGCGCGATGTCGATCGCCTCGCGCATGACGGCGTCCAGGCCGCGCGCGCGCAGCTCGTCCATGTGCACGATCCGCACGCCGAGGCGCGCGAGCAGCGCCTCCTCCTCCGGCTCGTGGCTGCGCACGCCCACCAGGCAGACGTGCCGCGGCGCGATCTGTCCCTCGTGCAGGATCTCGGCCACCTCGATCGCGAGCTCGCGGCTCGCCCCGTGGCCGAGGAGCGCCGCGAGCGGCATGCCGTGCGGCATGCCGCTGTGGCTGGTGGCCGGAGTATGGCTGTCCATGTGCGCGTCGATCCACACGAGCCCGAGCGGGCCCCGCGGCGAGACCGCCTGCGCGGCGCCGCTCCACGTCCCGATCGCGCAGCTGTGATCGCCGCCCACGACCACGGGCAGCCCGCCCGTACGGATGGTCGCGCCGACTTCGCGCGCGAGCCGGTTGCAGATCTCCGAGATCGCGCGGATGCGCGACTGACCCGGGCGGTGATCCGGCTCGAGGGTCGAGCGCCAGGACAAATGGACGCCGCGGCCGGCGAGACGCGCGAGCAGGCCGTCGCGCTCGAGCGCCGCAGGGCCGTCGCGACAGCGCGGGTCGCGCGCGCCCAGTCCCGAGGCGACGCCGATCACCGCGGCGGGGAAGGGGCTGGGGCTGGAATCGCTCATCGGGTCGGATGCGGCACGACCTTGGACCGCACCGGGGCGGCGGTGTTCGAACGCCGGTAAAATCCACGCGTGTTCACCGGCATCGTGACGGCAATGGGAACGATCGCGCGCCTCGAGCCTGCCGCGGGCGGGATGCGCGCGGCGGTGGAGGCGCCGGGCCTCGGTTTCGAGGACGTCGCCATCGGCGACAGCATAGCCGTGAACGGCGTGTGCCTCACGGTGGTATCGCGCCAAGCGTCGCGTTTCGAAGTCGAGCTGTCCGCGGAAACGCTCCGATGCACGGTCGGCTTCGAGCGTTCCGGCGAGGTGAACCTCGAGAAGGCGCTGCGGCTCTCGGACCGCCTCGGCGGTCATCTGGTCTCGGGACACGTCGACGGCGTGGGCGAGGTGACGCGAATCGAAGCGGTTGGAGACAGCCGGGTCGTCGCCGTGCGGGCCCCGACGGAGCTCGGGCGCTATATCGCGCGCAAGGGCTCGATCACGGTGAACGGCGTGAGCCTCACGGTGAACGCGGCGAACGGCGCGGAGTTCGAGGTCAATCTGATTCCGCACACGCTGCAGGCCACCAACCTGAAGCACTTGCGCGGCGGCGCGCGCGTGAACCTCGAGGTCGACCTGCTGGCGCGCTACCTCGAGCGCCTCGCGGCCGCGTCGGGTCCGGCGCTCTAGCCGCGCTCGCGCGGCGAAATCAGGTCCGACAACGGAACCTTGCCGGCACGCCGATCGATGGACTTCACGTGCCTCGCCAGCACGCTGAGCGCGCGGTGCATGGCGGCGAGCTCACTGCCGGACAGTCGCTGCACGGCGTCGGGCAGCACGCCGTGCATGGGCCCGGGCGCGCGCGCCAGCAGGTCGCGTCCGGCCGTCGTGCAGAACAACCTCACGACGCGCTGGTCCCGCGGGCCGCGTTCGCGGCGCACGAGTCCGCGCCGTTCCAGGCGGTCCACCAGGTTGCTCGCGGTCGACTGGTGCAACGACATCCGCCGTGAAAGATCGCCGACTTTGAGGCCGGGCTCGGCCTGGATGTGCGACAGCGCCCAGAGTTGCGCGCCGCTGATCCCGCATTCCTTCTGCACCGACTGGAAATGCCGCTTGGCGGTCGCGACGATCTGCCGGAACAGCGCGAGCACCTCATGCTGCCGTTCCTCGGTCCCGGA
>Ga0070741_10003151_pt1 | contig 41745 bp, 32 predicted proteins | sample Coa_R1_4_FD_66440 | JGI IMG/M metagenome (GOLD analysis project Ga0070741, IMG submission 66440) | Surface soil microbial communities from Centralia Pennsylvania, which are recovering from an underground coalmine fire - Coalmine... | ecosystem: Environmental > Terrestrial > Soil > Unclassified ... | reverse complement strand
GTGGTCAATACCACCGAGACCTTTGTGATGTATTTCAATGGCGGCAGCTTTAACGCGACGAGCTTTAGCAATGCGACGGTGAACCTGATCAACTACGGTCGCCTCTCCGGCCGGATGAATTCCGCCGGTAACACGGCCACCGTGGGCGCGGTGAGCGGCGATGCCACTGGCACTCTCTCCGGCGGCGACTATGCCGGCGCGATGACTTATCTGATCGGCGGACTCAATCTCGACACCACCTTTGCCGGCACGATCAGCAACGGCTCCGCTTCGACAACGCGGATCACCAAGACCGGACAAGGCACCTGGACCTTGACCGGAACTGCCAATAGCTATGGCGGCATCACCACCGTGAGCGGCGGCACCCTCGCCGTCGCCGCGCTGGCAAATGGCGGAGTCCCGGGCAGCACGGGCACTTCATCCAGCGCCGCCGCCAACCTGGTGATCGATGGCGGCGCACTGCAATACGTCGGCAATGGCGGCAGCACCGACCGCGCTTTTACCACCGGCACCAACGGCGCAACCCTCGATGCCTCCGGCTTGGGCGCGATTACTCTTTCCAATACTAATGCGCTTACCCTTGCCGGTTCCAACGTCGCACGCGTGATTACTCTCACCGGCGCGAGCACCGCGGCAAACATCCTCGCCGCAGCCATCGTCAATAGCGGCACCGGCGCGACTTCGCTGGTAAAGACCGGGCCAGGCACATGGGTCTTAACCAGCAATGCGAGTAGCTATGCCGGCACGACAGTTAGCGCGGGAACTCTAAGAGTAACCGGTCTTCTGGCCAACTCCGGCAGCTTCAACATCAATGGCGGACTCCTCGATCTCTCCGGCACTTTGAATGTTAATAGCGTCCAGATCGCCCCTGCCGGCACCCTCACCGGCGCGGGTCGTATCAACGCGCCGCTGACCAATAACGGCACGGTCGCCGTCACCTCCGGCACACTTACCATCAATGGCGCGATCACCAACAACGGCACGATGCGCTTTACCGGCGGCGCGGCACTGAGCACCAGCAGCACGTTTACCAATAACGGCGTGCTCGACATCATGACCAGCGGCGGTCGGTTGCCCCCCAACTTCATCAACAAAGGACTCATCCTCGATGCTACCTCCGCCGCGATCACCGAGGTGCACCTCTCCGGCAGCAGCATCGTCTTAAGCGCCCCAACCTACAGCGGACACAGCTATCAACTTCAAACCCGCGACGCACTCCTCAGCGGCACCTGGCAAAACCTCGGCACCTCCCTCCCCGGCAACGGCACCACCCAAACCTTCACCGACCCTAACGCCGGCGCAAATGCCAAGCGGTTTTACAGGCTCTTCATCTGGCCATAACACATGCGCAAGCAAGCTTCACGGCAGCTCCAGATTCAGATAGTCATACATGACGTGCGTCTGAGTGTCGGTTCTGACTTGTTCGAGTGTTATTATGTTTTCGCCTCTCTTTAAATGCGTGACCGGAATATCCACGTATTCCACACAGTATTTTGCGTGAATACTTTCACGCAGCAGCGCATTGCCGCCCTGGACTGATGGTGCGAAGCTCGTCACGGGAGAATTTTCATTGTTCACGTAAACATTGATATGCACAGCTCCGTGCGCGCTCGCAATGGCAAAGGTCATAGTCGCATTTCCGGATGCGGGTAGATGTTTTAGGTCAAAGTGAATGCGCCATTTCCACGGCACGTGCTTATTGCCGGTGTCATACCAGCTTTGCGCGTAATTCCAATCTTTCGACCAGTCACTCTTCCCAACTGTATATTCGAGCGGGTTCTTGAACTCGTTTTGAAAAGTAGTCCATACATATCCATGGAAATAATCATTGCCATGGTGAAACTCCTTTGCTGTGCGGTCGGGCACTCCGATTTCCCACGCGATTGAATGCCCTTTATGCGGCACTTCCCACACCACATCGTTCGGCAATCTATTTATGCCTGCCTTAACCTCGACGTTCTCTTTTGAATACTCGCCGACAGCTCCATTGGTATATGCGTAGAAGGTATAAGTTCCCGGCCGAACTGCCGGAATGGTGAAATTGCCGCTGGAGTCAGCTTTGGCCCAGTATTGGTAATGCTTCGACTCGAATTGCCAGTTGCCGCCGGCCGGAGGTTGCGCGAGACCTACCCATGCATCCGCAGCGGAGAGCTTTGGTTTTAGGGTATCCTTGACAATGAGATGTCCGGTGAGGGAGCCGCGGCTCTTTGCGGGCGGATAAGCCGAAGTATCTGTAAGCCATTCGTAAGGCCATTCTGATTTTTCGATTTCTACTTGCTTCTTTGCATCCGCCCACATCGCATCGCCGCCTTTTTCGCTGCTGTTGCAGTAAAGCAGGAATGGGCCGTAAATCTTTTGCCACTCTTCACCTTCATCGACGTGCAAGGTCGAGCCATTATAGTGATTCATTCCAAAGTGAATGTGATTGATACCTGAAGCTGCATTGAGGTCTTGTTTAGTGGGACCATCATTAAAATAGTCATAACCACCGACTACGATCCATCCGCCTAGCTTGTGCTTGTCGCTCGCGTGTCCCCAGCAACCAATGTCGTAGTAGCTCGCGCTGAAATCGTATTTGCAGTCGTATTGCCCTGCACGGACACCAGTGGTAATCTTGGTGATTTCTTTAATGCCAGTAGGTTGCGCGTGCTTGTAGTCTTCGGAGCTTGGCATTTGCCAATGGCGCAACTCATCGACATAGATATTCTCGAGTAAATCATTCGATAGCTTCCAGACTGCGCGCCATTCGCCGTAGCCTGTCTTTGGATAATCTGCAGGATGAGTCAGGATGGCGTAAGTATAGACACCGGATACGCCACGTTTGACTACGTAATGAATTTCACAGTCCAAGGCCTGAGGCTCGTTCTTGCGCTCATGCTTGAAACCAATATCGACGAGTTCCGGCGATTTCGTTTTTACAAAATAGTCGCCGCCTCCAGGTGTCCGGTAGTTCGCCCCGCCATCCATGCTGTAATAAACCGTGCCCGCCATTTCCTGGCCCTTGTATTTGAGCGAGGTAATGCTCGCATTCGAGATCGCCGCGGTGACGATGCCATTGGAAAGAACAACGCCCTTGTCATTTTGCACGAGCGTCACACTATGACCTGAGGTCGCGCCGGCAGTGGTGCTGAAACCGGAAAAAGCATCTGCTAGTGGAGATTTTTCGGGTTCTGGTTTATCGGAAGGCGCAGTTGGCTCCGGCTCGGGCGCATCTTCGCCCGAGGAAGGTTGCTCGTGCGTTGAAGAAGTCGCGGCAATCGGCATACTTGCTTCCTCGGTTGTTGGTTTCGCTGCCTCCACCTGCGCCCTTTGCCGCAGATCGGTCGCATCGATCCCGATGCGCTGCTTTCCATTTTCAAATGACGCAATGACGGCATCCGGCTCGAGATCGATCACATTCAGCCGACTTCCGGCAGGCACTTTCACGCTTCCGACGACTTTGCCATTTATCACAGCGGGAAAATCGACAGGCTTTATCAGGGCGATTTCGGTCGGCCAGCGATCCTTATGTTCCATCAACCACGAAACGGGCTCGACCGGCGTCGGTGTCGCGCTCGGAATCGGCGTCGGAGTCGCAGTAGGTTCCGGAGTAGGCGTGGGCGTCGACTCAGGTGTTGGCGATGGCGTCGGCGCGGGCTTTTCGGGCTGCTGGAATACACGCTGCAGCTTCTGCCAGGCCTGCTGCGGCGATTCGTTAAAGCGAAAAACCCAAAACGCAAACGCACCGGCTGCAATCAGCAGCAGCAAAATGAATTTTCCCAAACAGCCGCCGCCTTTGCGGCGCATTGCGGATTTCTGCGGCAGTTTTGCGCCGGTTTTTGTGGGAACGACGATCGAGGTTTTGCAGTTTGGGCATTCGACTGAGCGACCCGCCCATGCGTAGTCGATTTCAATGGTTTGGCTGCAACGGGGACAATTAAATCGCATGGTTCGGTAGAATCAAAAGGCGGGGCCGGTTCTTAGCAAACGCCATTGCCGCCTTGAAGTTTCGCACCTGTTGGCGGGCTTGGGCTTATTTCTCGCGTTGTTTTTTGGATGCGCTCTTTTTTGCGCTTTCACCGGCACTAAATGCGTTTTCGGAGATTTCTTATTGCCATTTCGCTTTGCTTGGGAAAAAAGAAACGCCGGTTATACCGCGTTCACCGGTTCCCCCAGACCGCATTACCCCAATTATGGACACTCAGAACAAAAAAAGTATCTTCGTCACCGAAGACGGTCAAAACCTCATCTTCACGTTCATTCTCGTCAGCTCCCTGTTTTTGCTGTGGGGCTTCTGCAACGGGATGATTGACGTGATGGACAAGCATTTTCAGGAAGAGCTGCACCTTAGCCTCTCGCAATCGGCGTGGGTGCAATTCGCGCATTATCTCGGCTATTTTCTGATGTCGCTGCCGGCGGGCTGGCTCGCAATCAAGCTCGGCTACAAAGGCGGCATCATTTCCGGATTGGTCATGGTCGCAGCTGGCGGATTCTGGTTTCTTGCCGCGACCCATATCGCGGCATTTTGGGCGTTTTTGCTCGGCGTGTGCGTGATCGCATCGGGACTGACTTTTTTGGAAACGGTCGCAAATCCTTATACGACGGTGCTCGGCGACCAGCGTTACGCCGCAACACGCATCAACCTCGCGCAATCGTGCAACGGCATCGGTTGGATCTTCGGGCCGATTGCCGGCCGCATGTTTTTTTACTCGACCAATGCCGCCGGACAAAGCACCGGTGCGCAAACTTTGTGGATACCTTACGTCGCTGTCGCGGTCGTCGTCGTGGTTCTCGCGGTCGTCTTTTACTTCGCGAACGTCCCCGACATCAAAACCGAGGACGACTATCACCTCGACGATTCGAATAACGCCGTGCCGGAAACAGAAGCCGTCCCGAACCGCGGCGTCGCGATGTTCACGCTCTGGCTAAACATCATCGTCCTTTCCGCCGCGATTGGCATGATCGTCTCTGCGATCGCTGCGATTCGCGTCACGGACGATGGGCAGCTTTCCAAAATTTTCGCAGCGGCAACCGCAATCGCGGCAGTGATCGGGTCGCTCGTTTTCGCCTTGAGATCAAAATCGATCACGCATCACAGCATCTGGACTCACCCGCACTTCTCCGGCGCCACGCTAGCGCAATTTTTCTACGTCGCCGCGCAGTCGGGTATCTTCGCCTACTTCATCAACTACATGACCTCGCAGGCGCCGATCACAATCAACAACGCGAACGCCTCGACACTTGCATCAGTCGGCTTCTTTTGCTTCCTCACCGGCCGGTTCATCGGTGCGGCTTTGCTGAAAAAATTCGCCGCGCATCGCGTGCTCGGGATTTTCGGAATCTGCAACGTCTTCGTTTGTCTGCTGATTTTCTTAAAGCTCGGCTGGGTCTCGATGATCGCGGTTTTTGTGAGTTACTTTTTCATGTCGATCATGTTTCCGACCATCTTCGCGCTAGGCATCTTTGGCCTTGGTGTTCGCGCAAAAAAAGCAGCCGGATACATTGTCATGGCGATCATGGGCGGCGCGATCATGCCGAAACTCATGGGACATATCGCCGACAAATACGATATCTCGCGCGGCTTTATCGTTCCGCTTTGCTGCTTCTGCCTGGTTGCGCTTTACGCATTTCTCTGGCCTATGCTGAGCAATAAGGAAGCGATCCGCGGCCTTGCCGTGCGCAACGAACACTAGCTCACCTCCATTAACATCCACCCATGTCCACAGCCATTCATCTCACGCGCGTCGACTACGCGATCCTGCTCATCTATTTTGCCTTCGTCCTTGGCATCGGCTTTGCACTGAAGCGATTCATGAAAGGCGGCTCGGCGTTTCTTACGTCGGGACGATCCATTCCTGCCTGGGTCACAGGACTTGCCTTCCTTTCTGCAAACCTGGGCGCGCAGGAAGTCATCGGCATGGCAGCTTCCGGCGCGAAGTATGGAATTATGACGAGCCACTTCTATTGGGTTGGCGCAATTCCGGCGATGGTCTTTCTCGCGATCTTCATGATGCCTTTTTATTACGGCTCGCGCGCGCGCTCGGTGCCGGAGTATCTCAAGCTGCGCTTCGATGAAAAAACGCGCGGGTTCAATGCGATCTCCTTTGCAGTGATGACCGTCTTTTCATCCGGCATCTCGTTGCACGCGCTCGCGAAGCTGCTTGAGACACTGGTCCATTGGGATTACTGGAACTGCATCTGGGTCTCCGCCTTTATTGTTCTGGTCTATATCTTTCTCGGCGGACTTACCTCGGCCATCTACAACGAAGTGCTTCAGTTCTTCATGATCGTATTAGGTTTCGCGCCGCTCGTTTTTCTAGGTCTTAAAGACATCGGCGGATGGTCTTCGCTAAAGGAAAAACTCGCGCCGGTGGCCGTCGAGCAACACTTCGATCCCGGCACGTGGACTCATTCCTGGGTTCACATGAGCAGCCCGATGGATAATCCAATGGGTATCGGCTGGTTTGGTATGGTGATAGGTCTCGGCTTTGTGCTTTCGTTCGGTTATTGGTGCACAGACTTTCTCGTCGTCCAGCGCGCCATGGCTGCAAACTCCATGAGCGCCGCGCGCCGCACGCCACTCATCGCCGCTGTGCCGAAGATGCTCTTTCCCGCGCTCGTTATTCTTCCCGGCATGATCGCTATCGCGATGCATCATTCCGATGGCGGCAAGTTTCTGCCGCTCGGACCCGACGGCACTCCCGACTACAACATGACTATCCCGACAATGCTCGCGCGCTACTTTCCGACAGGGCTGCTAGGCATCGGCTTCACCGCGCTGATGGCTTCGTTCATGTCAGGAATGGCGGGCAACGTCACAGCTTTCAACACCGTCTGGACCTACGACATCTACCAGAGCTATGTCGCAAAAAATCGCTCGGATAACCATTACCTCTGGATGGGCCGATGTGCGACGGTATTTGGCATTCTTGTAAGTATCCTCGCGGCGGCAATGGCGAAGCAGTTCAACAACATCATGGACATGCTCCAGCTTGTCTTTGGCTTCGTAAATGCACCGCTATTTGCGACCTTCCTGCTCGGCATGTTCTGGAAGCGCGCGACCGGTCACGGAGCGTTTTGGGGCTTGCTTGGCGGAACGGTCAGCGCAGCAATTTTCCACATGCTCGCGATTACCGAGGGCGCGGTTCCTAGCCTTGTTAAAGGCGGAGCACTGGGCCAGAAATTCATTTTCCACAGCGACATGGGCAAAAATTTCTGGATGGCAATCGTCGCGTGGACAGCTTGCTTCGTGCTGACCATTTTTATTTCGCTCATCACAAAACGAAACAAGACCGATGATGAACTCAAAGGTCTTGTCTATTCGCTAACACCAATTCCCGAAGCCGAAAACGAACCGTGGTATAAGCGCCCGGTCACACTCGGCGTGATCATTCTCCTCGTCGCCGTCGTTCTCAACATCGTCTTTGCCTAAGCCATGAACTTTGATCTTCGCATTCCAGTCGGCCTCATGTTTGCCATATTCGGCGCAATCCTGACGATCTTCGGAGCCGTGACCGGCGGCTCCGACATGTATCAAAAATCGCTCGGGATAAACATCAACCTTGTATGGGGAGTCGTGATGCTGCTCTTCGGCGTCATTATGCTGATCCTGGCTTTCAAAGGGAAAGCCGGCGAGTAGCTTCCCGGCTATTTGGTAATATAAAACGTGCGCTCCACCGGTTGCGCAGTGTTTAGCTTTGGCTCGGCCGATCTGCCGAACTGCCATGCAACAACAGTTACTTTGATCGGAAACTTCGCGCGCGTCGGAATAGGTTGGAATTTCAAAGTGTCTCCCTCTAACTCGACAGGACCTTCACGAACAAAGTAGGAAACCGGAACTCCGGCATCCGAGGCAGCTTTAAGCTTTAGCGTTTTCGTGCCGAATGGCTGATCGGCAATCGGAGGAAAAGTAATCGTCTGCGGCGCGCCATCCTTGGTAGGCGTCGCCTTGATCATCGCCTGTTGCACGACGCCCTTGTATTCAGTGTCTCCGGGGTGCGAAGCCCAAATCCACATATCATAATTGCGGGAGTTCCGCGTATATTCCGCGCGTCCCATGCGATAGGAGAAAGTATCAGGTCCGGTTTGAATAATCGGTCCAACAATACGCCTTAACTTGATTGACCCGCCGCCAGTCGCATGTTCTAAAGGAGTGCCGGCCGGCAGTGTAGTCCAAAGTGTAGCTTTGGCATTGTCAGCAGGCACCTTATCCAAAAAAGCAGTTTTTAGCCTAAAGGTAACTCCATCTTCGCCGGTGTTGAACCGTGGTGTCACCGGTTCGCCGCAACCTTTCTCAGGCTTCTCCTCGTCCATGATGCTAAGAAGCTGCGGTTTTTTACCACGTGTGGCCGCATAGTAACTCTCTGTCTTCTTCGCCATATCCTCGTCAAAGCACCAAAACGCTTCCTTTGGGTTGCCTGCATATTCTTCAAAATGCGCAGCAGGTGCCGCCGGCGGCTGGTCTTTGCGCCAACGATCGATGCGCCATCCATCTTTAGGGTCAATGGCTCTTAGTTTCGTTTGTTGACTTTCATCTTTCGGCAAACGCGCTTCGGAAGCTTTGCGAATGAACATCGCCAGAAAAGAGACCAGCTCATCCGAGTAATCAAAATGTCCGTGTCCCGCGTCACCCAGGAAAGCCATAGGCGTCTTCGGGTGCTTCTCAAGAAACTTAAAAGCTGGCCTGATACGATCTTCCCACCACTCATATTCACCCATGACCATCAAGCCGGGAACACCATCAATATTCCGATCGGCCCAATCGACATTCGCCCTGCCGTAACCGGTCTTATCCGTTTGCGGAGCATCACCGTGCACCGAAAGAATCGCGAGCGTGCGCTCCGGATTCCACGCAGCGAAATTCCATGGATAGGTCGCACAAGCCGAATGCCCAAGCGGAACAACCGGCGCAACACGCAATTCGCCATAACCCGACTCATCCGCAAGTGCATTCATAACGCGTTCAAAGTGCTCGCCTGCGCCTTTATTAAAATCGAAAGGCACATCAAGATAAGGCACCATCCATACCTCAGCCATGTTAAGATCAGCGATGGTCTTTCGCATAATCGGGTGCTCAAGAATGCCCTGCTCGATCATATTGTGATTGCACACGATTACCGCACGAACCCGCTCGGATTTTGGAGGTATCCACAGGTAAGCGCGATTTTCACCATCGGGGACGGACCATTGCCATTCCGTTGCGTGCGATAAAGCAGCAAAGGCGGCCGACACTAAAATGCTCGCTACGGACTTTGTCATAAATTACTGTCCGCAAAATCGGCAAGGCAACCGATGGGACCGCGCAACGTAACTTTATGCCATCCGCGCGGCAAGCTCGTTTGTAATTTGCCACTTCAGCGGTTCACCGGCGAGATAACGCTTAAGCTCATCCACCATATAACGGCCAAGTCGCCGAATCTCCGAGCCCATCGAACCTGCTATGTGTGGACTAACTACAGCGTTTGGCAAGGTAAGCAAAGGAGAGCCGGGGCGCGGCGGTTCCGGGTCGGTGACATCAAGCACCGCAGTCAAATCAGCACGCGCCTTGAGGACCTCGATCAATTCCTGCTCACGCACAACAGCGCCGCGTGAAGTATTGATCAAAGTCGCATTCCTTTTCATCGAGCCAATGAGTTCTCCAGTGATATATCCGCGAGTTTCGGGAAGGAGCGGTGAATGCACCGAAACAACGTTCGCACGTTGGAACAGCTCGCGTAAACTTACCCGCTCGACATTGAGTTCTCGAGCTTCTTCATCAGTGAGAAATGGGCAATAGACAATCCGCTTCAGATCGTAGTTACTCAAAAGTTCAAGAGTTTTACGCGCGATCATTCCACACGAAACAAAGCCTACCGTGCTCTGGAAATTACCTGTCGAGGGGCGCGTATGATCTCCCCAGCCACAGCCTTGTCTTACTCCGGAGATATAGCGCCAAAAATATTTCAAGCTTAGCAAAATAATGCTGAGTGTGTATTCGGCTACCGGCACCGCGTTCGCAGCATAAGCGCTAGTGATGACAATGTCACGTTTCCAGAACGCATCGGTCATGAAATACCTAATCGAACCAGCGCCATAGAATACGGCGCGCAGCTTTGGTGTAGCATCAAGGAACGCTTCATCAAATGTCGGAGCGCCCCATCCGGAAAAGAATACTTCGGCATCAGCAAGAAGGGCCTTGTTCTCCTGAATTGACGCACCAGTTTGCGGCGGAGCATAAATGTCCACTAATTCGGCAATCTCCGCCTGTTCTTCCGGCCCGTAGATCAGATCGAAAGAAGCGCGATCAAGAAGATAAAGTCCGTTGAGTTTGCCTGGTCTTGCTTTCATATAGCTGCTGTGCTCATTAGTGAGTTACCCGCAGTCTTAGAAACCGGTGAGACTTATCGCTGATAAGCGCCGTATCCTGCACGGTGATTAGTCCGGCAACATTACTGCTGCCGGTGCTGGACCAAATAGGATTCCATGTTCCGGTAATATCATCGGCAGCTTCCACTAGGTAGGTAAGCGTCGGGTCTGCAATGCGATTGAAAGTAACCGTTATGCGTGTTCCATCGTTGCTACGCGCTATAGTCGCAGCTTGAGTAGTGCTTGAGACCAGCGGTGACATTCCCGTTGCATACTTCATGAGGTTAGGGATCCCATCACCGGAAGGATTTGCCGTTTCATCGGAATTTCCCGAAGGAATTACCGGCTGACCATTGGAATCGTAGGAGCCAAAGTTATCAAAGCGCCACTTTTGCGTGCCATCTTTAAAGATCCAAAAGGTATTAAATACAGGCGTTGCAGATTGAATTGCGGCGCCGGCAGAGCTCGGTCTGCCCCATTGCCATGCACCGATGACAACTCGCATCGGAAACTTCGCGCTCGCTGGAATAGTATCCGGAACAAGGATATTGCTGTTATTTTCGTCATTCCGATATGGTCCCGCGACCACCCAATATTGAACAGGCAACCCGGAGCTGGCTGTTGCACCGGTAGCGCCGCCAAGTGTTAGCTGGCTCAAGTTGCTTGCTATTTGATTAGCGAGAATCGGAAAGCTGATCGTCTGCGTGCTGCCGCTAATCAAATTAACAGGAACCGTTGTAGTTAGTTGGATCGGGCGATAAGCGCTTCGGTAGTTACTATCTCCTGCTTGATAGGCCAAAATAAACGGCTCCCAAGGCTGGCCGCCCTTTATGACACTCTCGCGATCAAGCCAGACGCGGAAAGTATCTGCTGCCGTTTGTTTCAAGGAGCCGCTGCCATTGGCGCGGAAAAGGATTGAACCAGATGCCATCCCCATTGGACTGGAGTTATAGAGCCGTGCAATGGGAGACTGATTCACAGGTGCAGCGCGCACTTGGAAACTCGCACCATCGGACTGCAAAGTAGGATTGCATGGCACATAACCGACTCCCACAGTTCCACCACTATTTAATGATCCTAACGCAGCGAGTGACGTGGCCGAGGAGTTCTGGAATACACTAATCATCTGCGGCTTTTTTGAAAATCCGGCGTTTGCTGTGTCGCATGCTGATTGAGCAGTCGCCTGATCGGGATACCAATAAGCTCTCAGTGGATCATTTCCCGCGGCAACCCAGCTCGGGTAAGACATCGCCTGGCAGTTACCTGAACCCATGTAACGAGTATCCACAACCCAACCGGTCGATGGATTGATGTTATTCAAAACGGGATAGCTTGTCGGCGACCAATTCGCCGGAATTCGCGCGGCTGCGGCAGCCTTGATGAATGCTCCGATCGGCGCGGCTCGCTCCGGGATATATTCGTAGTGACCGGACCCGGGCTGAATACATTCGCCGAGAAGGCAGTTCGTCCCTCCTGCACGCAAACCGCGCATGGCTGGCGCGTCTCCAAGTTCCCAAGTGTTACCCCAATCGCTGATTTCCTGGCACTCCGATGTGATGTGCAAAATGGGAATGCCTTGCACATTGGATAAGTTGCCAGGGAAGGTGCCTTTGTTTGGAATGATCGCGAATACACGATTAGTCAGAGCCGCCGATGAAGCAACAGTCCTTCCCCAGCAGAATGGACTACCGGCGGAGTGGTCGGTCAATAACAATGGAGCATACTGCAACTCGCTATAACCCGACTCAGCGGCGAAGTTGGTTAATAGCTGCGCTAATTCAGCGCCTGCTTGCTCTGATTGGTTCACGAAACGGGTTCCTGTAGCTGGATTAATGTCCGTGGAATAGTGCGTCGTCCCGCTAACTATGTCCTGACTATAGTAGCTATTTGGATCGAGATTGATCGCTGTGGTCGGATTCAGCGCAGTATAGTTTCCGACCCCGTTTGGCGTCCACAGCGTCGAATCACCGGGCGTGATAAACAGGATGGCAATATTCGCGTCGGTGCAGGCCTGACGGATAGCCGGATCGTCAAACATCGGCTTCTCCAGCATGTTGTGCAGGCCGACCATTACGCCCTGCACTTTGGCGCAGCCCGGCGGTATCCAAAGATAGGCGCGACGCTGCGAATCATACTGCCAGGTAGTGCCGTTGGTGCCACTGTAGAATGGTTTCATCGGCAGCGACCATTGATAGACTGTCCGCTGCGGCATTGTGAACGGCGGCGTAGCCGGCGTGGCGCTCACCTCGGCCGATGCAGTTCCTTCGCCGATGTTGTTGAGCGCGGTGACGACATAGTAGTAGGTCGTGCCGTTTGCCGCAGTCGTATCGGCGAAGCTGGCCAATGGAGCGCTTACTGTTCCGGAGGTCACGACGCTATAAGGTCCTGCGCTGGTTGTGCTGCGCTTGATTTTATAGGAAGTGGCCGTTGCAGCTGGCGACCAGTTGATCGCGGCATACTGATTGCCTGACGAGGCACTCACGCCAGTAGGCGCGGCGGGAACCTGGGTTGGCAAGGACACAGCATCATGGCTTACAATTTGGAATCCAGCGATCTTCAGACGCTGCGTGCTGTCGCCCATGTTTTGCGCTACGAATGAAGCGCTCAACGTGCTACCACTTAGCCCGCTAAAACGCACGAAGTTGCCTTGCATCACATCAGAGCCCGCTCCTAATGAAGTATCGTCGGACTGCACATAGCCACTGCCGTCAACCGCGGGAGTCCCTGCGCCGCTGCGGATGAAATAAGTCGTGGAACCGATTGTGATCACACCCCCGCGGCTCGAGCCGTCGTCGTAGACATAGAAGATCGCATCGTAGCTCGAGTATGGAATTCCAGTTACCGTTAGCGTGCTTGCAGTGCCGTTGTATTGGTCAAACACGCTTGCGAATAGGTTCGGATCGTTCGTTGCCGGCGGAACGGTCACCGCATCGCTGCCGGTTTTGATGGTCCCGCCGTTGTTGTAGGAAACAGTAGTGTTTCCAGCAGTCCACGAAGCCGTGATGCCCGGAATAACCACTCCCAGTTGATTTGTGATATTCGTCAATGAGGTGGTTTCGCCCTGCACAACGGGACCAAGAAGGTTGTTCCAATAAAGCACGTGAACGATCCCCGCAGTGTCGGATACAGCCATGCCATAAGTATTGTAGGCACGCAGGTGCACGCCGATGACGGAGATGGTATTCACATTCAGCGGTGTGGCTGCGGCATTCGATGACGCGGAGCTTTCGCCAAGATTGTTGCTGGAGGTTACCTTGTAGTAATAGGTCACTCCGTTTGACGCACTGTTATCTACATAGCCCGTTGAAAAGCTCGTCCCGATGCTTGTATAGACTCCATTCGGTGAGGTGCTGCGGTAAATGGTGTAGCTGGTAGCGTTATTGCCGGCGGTCCAGGATAGGTTTACGAGGGTTCCGGATGTGGTTGTGGTGATGTTCGAAGGCGCTCCCGGAAATGCAGTTGGAGCAAGCTTTAAGACGATATCATTGCCGACTACCTGAAGCTTCGACCCTGAGTAAGCATTCAGACCGGAGCCAATCGATAGCCCGGCGGTGATGTAGTTGCTGCCATCCAACGTTAATCCAGTATAGGTATTGCTACCATCGCTATGAACTAAAGTGTAAGTGCCTGAAGTAAGTCCGCCGGAAGTCGGGTCGTTGAAATTGATGACGGTGTTAGTGAAGCTCACGTCGCCAGCCTGTGCATTGGCGATGGAGACCTTGTCGGCGGTTAGGCCCGCGCCCAAATCAACCCCCATCACTCCGCCGGACGCAAATGCCAGCAGTGCTTTCGTTGAGTTAGTCCCGTCAAGTGTCAGCGTGCCTATCCCGCTGCTAACACCGGGAGTTCCCGGCGCGAGTGTTCCAGAGATAAGAACCATCGTCCCCGAGGCAGCGGCACTGGAAGGCTTGATAAGGCCGGTGCCGCCGAGTATTCCGCCGGCGTTAACCACATACGCGCCGGAATCGGAGCCGGATAGAACAAACGCCGCGTGCGTGCCGGTGAGCACGATTGAGCCGTTATTAATCGTAGTCGTGCCCGAGTAATTCAGCGCGCCGCTGAAAGTCTGCGAGCCGGTTCCATTCTTGACGATGTGGATTAAGTTCGCCGTCGCATCCTCCGCTTTCGTCCCATTGAGATAAGCTGTTCCTATCTTACCGGCGAAGCTGCCGTTGCTGTTGGTTGCGCCAATCGTCAAGGTAGAGTATCCATTCGACCCGGTTCCCGACGGATCGTTGCCGATGAGTGCAGTGTTTGCGCTGTAGCTGGAAATGTAAGTCGTGTTCGTTCCTGAAATGGTGCTATTCAATGCACCGACCGTTTGATTAGCTCCCGCGTTCAAGACTAGCTTCGTATTTCCAAAGCCGCCAGTCGAGCTACCTGGAGTCATCGTCAGATCGGCAGCGGGCAGGACATTTGCAGCCTGCGCATAAACCATCGAGCCATCGCTGTTCGGCGCAATGGTAAGTGTGCCCGAAAAGCCCGTCCACGTAACACCTGACTTCAACACAAGGACGTTTGACTTGCCAATGTAGGTTAGCCCTTGTGTTCCCGTGATGTTAATGCTCGAGAAATAGTCGTAGCGGCTAAACCAGTTGAAGAGATTGATTGCGGGCGTGCCGCTCGATGCCGCGAAGTTGAGCGACTGCCCAGCGGTTCCGGTGAATGTCAGGCTCGTGCCGTTCTGAAATGAGCCTGTGATGGCACCCAGCGTCACAGCGCTATTCACCGTGATGGTGCCAGACGTGCTGGTGGTCATCGTTGCGCCGGTGCCGCTGGCGATCACTCCCGCGCTCCATTTTGTCGTGTCGGTGTAATTGCCCGTTCCGCCAAGCCAAGTGCCGTCGGTCGCAAAAGCGGATGCCGCAGCCGCGAAAAGGGCACACAATCCGAGCGATGACTTTAACAAAGAACGTGGCGAGATGAACATCATGGGGGACGGATCGCAGCGATTCGCTCACAGCAGCGTCCCCTCAAATTGGCGTCGGAACCATCAAAGGTTCGTTAATACGAATCACTCACCGCGACTCTACCACGTGCCTGCCGGCGCTCGATAGTTCGATGCTTCCGGTCGTGTTTGCTTTTCCATCGACCATCACTACTCCCGCTGACCGCTGCGGCACCTCGATGCGCGCCTTCATCTTCGGCGGTAGATCGACGGTGAGTTTAAAAGCTCCAGCGTTTTCCACTTTCAATGCGACCGGCCCCAGCGGCGTCGGGACTTTGCCGCGCACCATCTTCAAGCCGGCAGGCTGCGGCGCGATAAGCGTCTGCGAGTAACCCGGCGCGAGCGGCCGCACGCCGAGCACGTAGCGCGAAATGATGTTTGCAGGCGCGGACCCCCATGCGTGATTCCACGTGAGATTTTTCTTAAACTGCGCGTCCCAAGCCTCGAGCGTCATCGTCGAGCCGAGCTCGATCATGTGCCACCAGCTACGCGGCGTGCGCGCGGTCATGAGCTGCATCGCAGCATCGGCGCGGCCTGCGGAAAAAAGCGCCTCGAGCAGATATTGCGCGCCGTAAACACTGCACGCCATGTCGCGCGATTGCACGAAGTCGGCGATCTTCGGCACGCGCTCTTTCGGCACGAGACCGAACGCGAGCGGAAACATATTTGCGTGCAAGGAAGCATGCGCGCTCCCCTCGCCGTCGATGTAAAGCCCGCGCGTCGCGTCGAAGAAAACCTTGTTGTATGCCTCGTAAACTTGCGCCGCTTTCGCATCGAAATCGCGCGCGTCGTCTGCCTTTCCTAGCGCGCGCGCGAGCAGCGCCATCTTCTGCAGCGCGTGAAAATAGAACGCATTCACCACTGTATTCACCTCCGGGCCGATCTGGCGGTTATCGTGCGGCGCGGGCTTGCCGTCGTTGTAACCGTCGCGCTCGGCGGATGGCCAATCGACGATCGCCGACGCCCGCAGCAATCCATCTTCGCGCGCCTTGTCCATCAGCAGCTTCTTTTTCAAAGCATCGTAATGCGCAGCCGCGAGCGCCCCGTCGCCTGTCGCCTCGTAATCCGCCGCGGCGAACATCGGCATGTGCAGGCTCCACTCGGTCGGCCACGTCGGGTGCGTGATCAGGTAATCGAACGTCGCGCGCGCCACCCGCGGGTCGACGTCGCACGCGTAGTGCGAGAGCATGTTGATGTAAGCATCGGCTTCGTAAGGCGTCCGCTCGCGCTCGCCATCGATGTAAACGCCGAAAGCCGTCGTCGCTTTCATCGTATGTTTGCAAAGCTTCCACACTGCATTCAGCGTCGTATCGGAGCTTTCGAAATCGGACGCACTATCCTCGAACGGCGCGTGCACGAATAACTGCCTCACCGCGTTTGCATCGAGCGACGCCGCGCCTTCGATCTCGGCGTAGCGAAACGGCGTCACCTCGCCGATCTCCGGCGGCGTTTTCACCGCATCTTTGCCGAGGCGCTTCGATGGAATCGCGAGCTGGCAGCGCCGCTGATCGGGCTGCGTCGTCAGCTCCACTTCGCGAAAATTCACGCTGCCCGGCGGCTTGCGGTCGATCGTGCCGTCACCCGCCAGCTTTTCGCCAAGGCGAATTTTCAGCGTCGCCGCAGCCGTCACGGCGGGAAAGTCGATGCGCAGATTGCCGTAAACGTCCTCGCCGAAATCGGCAAAAAAAACGCCGACGCGTTTCTCCACGCGCACCGGCGCAACCTCGGTGATTTCCAACGGCACCGGCGCTGCAAAGCTGGAGCCGGTGGCGATGAGCAGGAATAGAAAAGAGGCGCGTGTTTTCAGACCGGAGCGTTTTTGCCCCTGCGAAGCAGTTGCCGCAATCATATATCACAATGGAGCGGAGCGAAGATCAAAGCAGGCACGCGAAAGTGTCTTTAGCCTGGCACGCGCCCTTTTTCATTAGCGGCTGCGTTGGCGGGATTGCTTGAATCAGCTACGCGGAATCGTCGTCCGCAGCACGTTCGCCTCGCCGCTTTGCGGAATGAGCTGGTGGTTTTCCAGTGTCGCGGGGACGAGGAAAAAGTCGCCCGCCTTGAACGTGCAGCCGCTGCATTCGACCGTTCCGCTCAGACAGGTGAAAAGGGCAAAGTCGCCGGCTGGAACGGATTCGCGCGGTGCGGTGAGATGCCATCGCTCGACGCGGAAGTATTCGCACTCAACGATGAGGTCGCCGCGCTGGGTTTGGAGCGCGGGTTCAGTATCGGTAAAATCGATGGAGCGCAGTGACTCCTCGATGTGGAGTTTCCGCTCTCTGCCGTCGAGGCCCACGCGGTTCCAGTCGAACACGCGATAGGTGGTGTCGCTGTTTTGCTGCACTTCGACGATAACGTTGCCCGCCCCGATCGCGTGGATGCGTCCGCTCGGGATGAACATGGTGTCGCCGGCCTGCACGGGGACGCGGTGGATTTTTTCGGCGACCGTGCCGTCGTGCAGCGCGCGCTCAAAGTCCTCGCGGGTGACGCCGCACTTGAGTCCGGCGAAAATGTCGCCGTCACCGTAATTCTCGACAACGAACCACATCTCGGTTTTCGGTTCCCCGTTCAGCTCGGGCGCGATATTCGCGGGCGGGTGGACCTGCACGGAAAGCCGCTCCGCAGCGTCAAGCAGCTTGAAGAGCAGCGGAAAACGTGGTGTGGCCGACGCGTTGTCACCGAAGACTTGTGCGCGGTATTCGGTCCAGAGTTCGTGCAGCGTTTTGCCTTTCAATGTGCCGTTGTGGACGACGCTTTGCGCTTCTTCGCGATCGACAATCTCCCACGCTTCGCCGATGTGGCTGGAGCCGGGAAGATTTTTGCCGAAAAGCGTCTCGAGCCGTCGCCCGCCCCAGACGCGTTCCATAAAGAGAGGCTCGAAGAAGATCGGTTCGGTGAGATACATAAAAGAAATGACCAATTACCAATGACCAATGAGCAACATCGTAGCAAGAGACGAATCGCGAGCCTGAACTTTGATCCCAGTCGTTCGCTTCGGTCATTGGTCATCTCTGTTTCCTATTTCTTAAATTGAAAGCGCACCGCGAGCGCTTACTATGTCGCGAATGCCACGCAAAGAGGACAATCAGATCGTTAGCGAAGTGATAGGGCTTGTGTTGCTCGGGCTCGGGACGTTGTTGTTTCTCGCGCTGATTTCCTACACGCCGCGCGATGTGCCGAGCTGGTTTCCGATCATCAGCTCCACCGCGACCGCGAAACACGCGACGCACAATTTCATCGGCCCGGTCGGCGCGATTCTCGCCGGCTGCATATATTTCTTTTTAGGCGCTGCGGCTTATCTCGTCGCGGCGGTAATGCTCGGTTACGGCGGCGCGAAGCTGATCGCTCCGCAAGTGCGCCTGACGAGACGCTCACTCTGGGTGATCGTGTTCATCATTTCCGGCGCATGCCTTGCGGATTTGCAGCCGATGTTTTTGCAGGACTGGAAAGCGTCGATGCACATCCCTGGCAAAGGCGGATTCGTCGGGCATTGGCTTGGCGTGAAAGTGATCGAAAGCCTGATGGGCACAGTCGGCTCGCGCATTTTGCTCGTCGGTTTGTATGTCACGAGCCTCGTGCTGATGACGGGCATTCATCCGATTTTGCTCGTGCGGCAAATTGTCGGCGCGCCGGGTCGCTGTCTGGCGAAATATCGCGCGTGGCAAATGGAGCGCGCGGATGAACACGAGCGACTTTCGCTGCAGGAAAAGAAGCTCGCCCGCGAAGCGCAGAAGATTGAGAAGCAGCTTCGCAAAAAGAAAGTCGAGCCGGCCACCGAGCCCGATCTGGAGTTGGCGGAAGACCTCGTGTCGCGTCCCGCGCCGCAGATCATCGACACGGCGGTTGCGACTCCGAAATCCGGCAAAGAAAAAGCGAAGCTGCAAACGCGCGAGCCGGTGCATTTTGAAAATTACCAGATGCCGCAGCTCGATCTGCTCGAAGAACTCGACATCGCGAGCCGGCAGGCTGCCGACCCCGAGGAGCTAAAGGAAATCCAGGCAACGCTCATTGACACACTCGCGCAATTCGGCATCAGCGTTGCGCCCGGCGACATCACACGCGGCCCGACGATTACACGCTACGAAGTTTACCCCGCAAAAGGCGTGCGCGTGGACAAAATCGTGAGTCTCGAGCGCGACCTCGCCCGTGCGACACGCGCCGAGCGCATCAACATCCTCGCGCCGATTCCCGGCAAGGACACCGTCGGCATCGAGATCGCGAATTTGCGCAAACTGAAAGTCACACTGCGCGAGTTGCTCGAGAGCGAAGACTGGCACACCACGAAAGCGCGCATCCCGCTCGCGCTCGGCAAGGATGTTTACGGCAAAGCGATCATCGCCGATCTCGCCCAGATGCCGCATCTGCTCGTCGCAGGCACGACCGGCTCGGGCAAAAGTGTCTGCATCAATTCCATCATCGCGAGCATGCTTTACAAATTCAGCCCGGATGAACTGCAGCTCATCATGATCGACCCGAAAGTCGTGGAGATGCAGGTTTACAGCAATCTGCCGCATTTGCGTTACCCGGTCGTCACTGATCCGAAAAAGGTGCTGCTCGCGCTGCGCGGCGTCATCGACGAGATGGAAAAGCGCTACAAGATTTTCGCAAAAGCGGGCGTGCGAAATATCACGAGCTTCAACGCGCGTCCGAAACCGAAATCGCAAAAGGAGCTCGACGACGAGGCCGAAGCGAAAGCGGCGGAAGCCGCCGCGAATGAGGAAATGCCCGAGTCCGGCAGCGTGGATGAGTATTTGCTGAACATCGAAAAAATCCGCGTGCCGCGCGATGACGATATCGTGATTCCCGAGCACATGAGCTACATCGTCGTGATCGTGGACGAGCTGGCCGACTTGATGCAGACCGCGCCGGCGGACGTGGAGAGCGCGATTGCGCGCATCACGCAAATGGCGCGCGCCGCAGGTATCCACATGATTGTCGCAACGCAGACACCCCGCGCGGATGTTGTTACCGGCGTTATCAAGGCGAATATCCCGAGCCGCATCGCATTCCAGGTCGCCTCGAAGCTCGATTCGCGCGTCATCCTCGATGAGAACGGCGCGGAGCGATTGCTCGGCCAGGGCGACATGCTTTATCTGCCGCCCGGCACTTCGCGCATGACGCGCGCGCAGGGCGTGCTCGTGACCGATGACGAAATCCGCCGCGTAGTCGAGTTCGCGGCGGCGCAAAGTGAGCCGGCGTTTGATCTCGAAATGCAGGAGCGCCTGCAGTCGTCCGGCTCGCCGCAGGAGGAAGTAAGCGAAGAGGACGAAGAGCTCGTGCAAAAATGTATCGAGATCATGCGCCAGGAGAAAAAGGCGAGCACATCGCTTTTCCAGCGCCGCCTGCGCCTCGGCTACACGCGTGCCGCGCGCGTGGTCGACATTCTCGAGCAACGCGGCTACGTCGCGCCCGGTGAAGGCGCAAAACCACGCGAAATCCTCGTCGATCTCGACGCACTCGTTTAACACATCCTTTTAAATGGTCGAAACCGTCGGTAAAAAGCTCCAGCAGGCGCGCCAGCGCAAGCAGATCACAGTCGAGGAAGCCGCGCGCTCCACACGCATGCGGCCGGACAAAATCGTCGATTTGGAAAACGACAACTACACGAATTTTCCGAACCTGACATACGCAAAAGGCTTCCTGCTCATTTACTCGAAGTTCCTCAACGTCGATGTCCGCGATTTCGCCGAGACGCTCGGCACGATCAATCCTGTCGGTGTGGAAAATTACGAATATCTCACCGCCAGCGAACGCCCGCAGACGCAGACCGTTTATCGTGCGCCGCGCAAATCGCTCTTGCCGCTTTTCTTCGCCGCGCTCGTCGTTTGCGTCGCGCTCGGCGTGATGTATTTCATCATCACGCTCAAGCGCATCACCGCTCCCGACACCGCGATCGCCGCCTCCGCAACGCCCACAGCCGCACGAACACCTGACGCCACGCCGACACCGCAGCCGACACCGGAAATTCGCCGGGCGGAACCGGTCGTTCCCGCGACTCCGGCAGCATCGGCCGCAGCACCCGCCGCAGCGTCGCCGACCATCGTGCCCGAGCCGGTGCCAAAAGATGTGGCCATTAAGCCGGTGAAAAAAACGTGGGTGAAAATCACGAAAGATGTGGCAGATTCTGCGCCCGTCTATGAGGACTGGCTTTTTCCGGACGCGCAGGGATTGAAGTTCCGCGGCGTTCGTTTTTGGATCGAAATCAAAGATCCCGGCGCGGTGCAAATCACGCGCGACGGCCAGCCGGTCCCGGCGGATTCGACCAACGTGACGATCCAGTGAAATCCAAAACCGAATCAATCCAGCCGGCGAAAGTCGGCATGATCAGCCTCGGCTGCGCGAAAAATCTCGTCGATGCCGAGATCATGCTCGGCGGCGTTTTAAAAAGCGGCATGCAACTGACCGCCGACGCCGGGGACGCCGACGTTCTGATCGTTAACACCTGCGCCTTCATCGACTCTGCGAAAGAGGAATCCATCGAAGCAATCCTCGAGGCGCACCAGCAGCGCGGTTTGAAAAAGAAAGCCGGCCAAAAACTGATCGTCGCCGGCTGTATGTCGCAGCGTTTTTCGAAGGAACTCGCGCAGGAATTGCCCGAAGTCGACGCCTTCATCGGCCTCGATCAAGTCGCGCAAGCCGGCCAGCTCGTCGAGCAAGTGCTGGCGCAGCCACAAATCCAAAATCCCAAATCTAAAATCCAAAATTCCTTCGAGCCGCTCGATCTCGTAACCCGGCATCCCACTTACATTCCCGACTACGATACGCCGCGTTTCCGCCTCACGCCGGCGCATACCGCCTATGTTAAAATCGCCGAGGGCTGCAACCATCCGTGCAGTTTTTGCGTCATCCCGCAAATGCGCGGACGCCACCGCAGCCGCACCATCGACTCCGTCGTCGCCGAGGTGCGCGGGCTCGTCGCCGAAGGTGTGCGGGAAGTCAATTTAATCAGCCAGGACACCACGTATTTCGGCATGGATTTGTGGGATGAAAAAGCCGGCCCGCGCGCTCAGGTCGATTCCTCGCGCGGCCCGACGCTGACGAAACTCCTGCGCGAGCTGCAAAAAATCGACGGCGATTTCTGGATCCGGCTGCTCTACACGCATCCGGCGCATTGGAGCGATGAACTCATCGAAACGATCGCCGCATGCAACAAAGTCACGCGCTACGTCGACATGCCGCTGCAGCACATCCACGGCGAAATGCTCGACAAAATGCGCCGCGAAACTTCCCGCGAACACATCGAAAATCTCATCGCCCGCATCCGCATCGGCGTTCCGGGCATCGCGCTGCGCACCACGTTCATCGTCGGCTTTCCCGGCGAAACCGATGAGCATTTTGAGTCGCTGCTCGAATTCATCGAAAGCATCCGGTTCGAGCGCCTCGGCGTCTTCACCTATTCGCAGGAGGAAGGCTCGCGCGCCGCGAAAATGGCCGACCAGCTCCCGCCGAAAATTAAAACTGCGCGCTTCAACCGCGCGATGAAGCTGCAGCAAAAAATCGCGCGCGAAATCTCTACCGCGGCAGTCGGAAAAACTCTACGCGTTCTCGTCGAAAAACCGCGCACCGCCCGCAGCGAAGCCGACGCTCCGGACGTCGATGCGCAAGTCATTTTGCAAACGCCCGCGCCGTGCGGCGAGTTTGCAAACGTCCGCATCACCGGCACGCAAGTTTACGACCTCGTCGGCGAAGTGATCTGAGGCGATTCCGTGATCCGCGCCGTTCATTGCGCGCCATCAAAACTCATCCGCCAGGTGTGACTCGGATCATGCTCAGAAAACCGGCGTGGTCGCTGAGATCGGTCCATTCGCCGCCGGCTTTGATCCGGCCCTCGACGCGCCGGGTTTCCAGCGTCGCGGCGGTGTAGCGCGAGTCAAGCACCATGAAAATATGATCGACGCCGCTCGGTATCGTCATCAGCCGCTCGAGCCGGGCATCGGCGACCAGTGATTGGAATTCGTCATGTTGCGGACGGCAATTCATGTCGCCCGCAAGGATCGCCACTTCACCGTCGCGGCGTGTGCGGCTCATGAATGCAGCCAGTTCGTTCATCTGCGTTTTGCGGACTTGATGATAGTGCGGATTGTCATAACCGGCCTGCGTGTGGGTGGTGTATAAATCAAGCACACCACCCTGCGGCAGTTCCAGTCGCGCCAGCGCGATTCCTTTGCCGATCCACCAGTCGCCTTCCCAAAATTTGAACCATTCGCCCGATTCGCTGTAACGGTGAAACCAAGTCTCGCGAATCGGCCACGCACTGCAAACGAGCAGACCGCTGCCCAACCGACGGCTTTGGAAATAGTGGTGATATTTCAAGCGCGAGCCTCGTAGCGAGTTGAGAAGTATCGCGCGGTCGGCATCGACAAGCGCCTCCTGAAACGCGACTACGTCCGGATCGAGCGCAGTCAACTTTTCTCCAATCGCCCACATGCGCGCCGCACGGTTTTTGCCGACGATCCAGGTGTTCTGGATGTTGTAGGTGACGATTTTAAAAGTCGTCGCACTCGCCAGGATTGAAGCCGGCTCCGCTTCAAATCGCTGGTCCGGCGGCTCCGGTGAATCGGGAACCGACGCATCATACAATGCAGCCGCTCCCACGATGATCACCGGCAGGAGCAGCACGATGAGTGCGACGAAGAGCCGGCGTAAATTTCGATGCACGCGTTATCGGCTGTCTCAAAAGCTCGCGCTGATCTGCCATTCCTCAAGCAGTTCCTTCGGCACCTCGTTTAAAAAACGCGACGGGCGCTGGAGCATTTCGCCGTAGCCGGCGTTGAGGCGCAGGTGCGGATAGGTAATGTAGAGTTCGTCGCGCGCGCGGGTGACGGCGACGTAAAACAAGCGGCGCTCTTCTTCAATCGTTTCGTCGCTGTCGAGCGACCGCGAGCTGGGAAACATGCCGTCGCACATCCAGATGACAAAGACGATCCGCCATTCGAGACCTTTGGCCTGGTGCACGGAAGAGAGGTTGACCATTTCGTCGTCCTGCTCGCGCGTGCCGAGTTCGGTTTCGCTCTCGAGGCTGCTGACAAGGGCGAGTTGGTCGAGAAATTCGTGCGCGTTCTTGTATTGGCGCGCGTAGTTTTGCAGCACGTTCAAGTCGTCGCGGCGTGCCTCGTAGTTAGGGAATTTCGCCTTGAGGTAATCGTCGTAAACAGCCTCGACGACGGACGCGATCATCTCCGACGGTGGGTTCGGTTTTCCGCCGGGCGCGATTTCCTCGATCGTGTGCGCGAGCTGTTCCCACGCACGCTGCGATTTGGCGGGAACTTTCATCCGCAGAAAATTTTCGCGGAAAGAAAAATCCGCAGATTGCGCAGATGGCTGCAGATTTTCGGGAGTAACCTCATCCCGTTTTTCATCTGCGGAAATCTGCGAAATCTGCGGATAAATCTGACTCCACAACTGCTCCGCCGAGCGCGCACCGATACCCGGCAGCAGCCGCACCATGCGCTTAAATGCGACCTCGTCGCGCGGGTTGACGGCGAACTTCAAAAACGCCGCGACGTCCTTGATGTGCGCTTGTTCGAAAAACCGCAGACCGCTCGTGATCGCGAACGGAATACCGTGGCGCGTCAGTTCCATCTGCAATTCCATCGAGTGAAAATGGGCGCGATACAGCACTGCGATCTCGCGCAGGTCAAAGCCCTCGTCGCGCAAATCGAGGATGCGCTGTGCAACGAATTGCGCCTGCTGATTTGAGTCGGCGACCGGGACGAGCGCGGGCTTCATCGCGCCCTCGTCACGCGCGGGCTGCAGCTCTTTGTGGAATTGATGCACGTTCGCACCGATCGCAGCATTGGCCACTTGCAGGATGGCCGGCACGCTGCGGTAGTTGGTTTCTATTTTGTAAACAACCGCTTTCGGGTAGCGCTTCGGGAAATTGAGGATGTTTTTGAAATTCGCGCCCCGCCACGAGTAGATCGACTGCGCATCGTCGCCGACGACCATCACATTTTGATGCTGCGCCGCGAGCACGTCGATGAAGTCCGCCTGGATCGTGTTCGTGTCCTGATACTCGTCTACGAGGATGAATTGAAACTGCTGCCGGTAACGATTCGCCAGTGCTTCGTTGCTCTGCAACATGCGCAGCGTTTTTTCCAGCAGATCGTCGAAGTCGAGCGCGTTCGCCGATTTTTTGCGCGCTTCGTATTTTTTCTGCATCTCCTCGATCTCGCTCTGCAGCGGCAGGAAATATGGATACTTCTCCGCGAGCACTTCCTCGATTTTTCGCTCGGTGTTAATCGCGAACGAATAAATATCGGCGAGCACTTCGCCTTTCGGAAAGCGTTTGTCCTTCGTGTTGATGCCCGCGCTCGCGATCACCGAATCGAGCATGTCCTGCTGATCCTCGCGATCCATGATTGAAAAGCCGGCACGGAATCCCGCGTCTTCCGCGTGGCGTCGCAACAGCCGGTTTCCGATCGAGTGAAAGGTGCCGCCCCACAATCCAGCCGTGTCATTCGGCAGCAAACTCATCACGCGATCGAGCATCTCGCGCGCGGCTTTGTTCGTGAACGTCAGCAGCAAAATATTGTGCGGGCTGATGCCGTTCTCGAGCAGATACGCGACGCGATAAATGAGCGTCCGCGTTTTCCCCGAGCCCGCTCCCGCGATCACCAGCGCCGGACCCGGTGCAGCCGTCACCGCTGCGCATTGCTGCGGATTGAGCTCCGCCGCGTAGTCAATCTTGATCCCCGCGCCGTGCGCGCGTTGCAGCGTGTATTGCCGCGCCATTACCACTCGTCACCTGTGTCGAATTCATCGTGCCCGCCGCGCCGCGCCGCGTCCTCGGCATCGGCTTTGCGCTCGAGCGCCTCGAGATCGACCAGGTCTTCGATGTAAGCGTAAACTTTTTCCGCGCGATCCGCCGAGAGCGCCTGCATCTGCGCGCAAGCCGCATTGAAGCGATCGAGTTCCACATATTTTAAATCCGCGTTGCGCACATCGGCGGCATCGAGATGCGCGTAGCCTTTGCGCCGCGCGAACTCCGCGTCGGCGAGAAACTCGGCGCAATCCTCGCGCACATTTTCATCGAGCTCGTCGAGCGTTTTTCCCTGGCTGAGCACGTCGGGGATTTCGCGCAAACGGCCTTCAAACCATTTGTTCACCGGCCAGTAATCGAGCGTCAGCTCTTTTTTGATGAGTTCCATTCGAGGGAATTTAGCGTCGTTGCTGCGGCGGACAAGACGGTTTCGTCACCCGCCCAAATAGCTTTCACGCACTTTCGCGTTGGAGCGCAACGCCTCCGATGTGTCCTCGAGAATGATGTTGCCGGTCTCGAGCACGTAGCCGCGATGCGAAATCTCAAGCGCGAGATTCGCGTTTTGTTCGACGAGCAAAACGGTGATGCCGAGTGTGCGATTCACCTCGACGATCTTTTCAAAAATCGTCCGCACCAAAATCGGAGCGATGCCGAGCGACGGCTCGTCGAGCATCAGGCATTTGGGCTTGCTCATCAGCGCGCGGCCGATCGCGAGCATCTGCTGCTCGCCGCCGCTCAACGTGCCGGCGGTTTGTTTCTCGCGCTCTTTCAATCGCGGAAAAATCGAAAAGACGTAATCGAAGTCCTTTCCAAACTGATGCCGATCGCGACGCCGATACGCGCCCATCTCGAGATTTTCGCGCACGGTGAGATTCGCAAAAACCATGCGTCCTTCCGGCACGTGCGAGATGCCGCGCGCGACGATCTGGTGCGGCGCGAGATTCGTGATCGGCTCGTTCTCGAAAAGGATTTCGCCGCCGCGCGATTTCACGATTCCCGATATCGCGCGCAATGTCGTCGTCTTGCCCGCGCCATTCGCTCCGATCAATGTCACGATGCTGCCGCGCTCGGCCTTCAGCGAAAGCGCATGCAGTGCGGTGATCGAATCGTAAGTGACGCGTAGATTTTTAATCTCAAGCATGCGCCGCCTCCTGGCCGAGATAGGCCGCGATGACTTTTGGATTTCGCTGGATTTCCGCGGGCGTGCCCTCGGCGATTTTTGCGCCGTATTCCAGCACGGCGATGCGCTGGCATATGCCCATGACGACGCGCATGTCGTGCTCGACGAGCAGCACGGCGATCTGAAATTTCTCCTGCACGAAACGGATCAAATCCATCAGCTCCGCTTTTTCCGTCGGGTTCATGCCGGCGGCCGGTTCGTCGAGCAACAGCAGGCGCGGCTGTGTGGCGAGCGCGCGCACGATCTCCAGCCGGCGCTGGTCGCCATACGGCAGGCTTGCGCACGATGCATCGCGCATGTTTTCGAGATGAAAAATCTGCAGGATTTCCATCACCTTCGATTCCACTTCGCGTTCCTCGGCGGCGAATCCGTTGCCGCGCCAGAGCGCGTGCGCGATGCCGTGGCGCAGGTGCATGTTGAATGCGGCGCGGACGTTGTCGAAAACGCTCAGCGATGTGAACAGCCGGATGTTTTGAAAAGTGCGCGCGATGCCGCGTGCGGTGATCTGATACGGCTTTTTGCCCATCACAGTTTTGCCGTCGAACCGGATGCTGCCGCTGGTCGGCTGATAGACGCCGGTGATCAGGTTGAATACCGTGGTCTTGCCCGCGCCGTTCGGCCCGATGAGCCCGACCAGCTCGCGCTCGTTGATGTGAAAGCTGAGGTCGGACACCGCTTTCAACCCGCCGAACTGCACGTTGACGTGATCGAGTTCCAGCAACGGCGTGCTCATGCCCGTTTCTCCCGGCGCGCCGGCGTGGTGCCGCCGAATAGCCCCTGCGGACGCGTGAGCATGAGCACGATGAGCAGCAGCGAGTAAAGAATCATGCGGTTTGCGGCGATGTGCTGGAGCCACGCGGGCAGCCATTGATAATGCGCAACGCCGCGCAGCCACTCGGGCAAAATCGTGAGCAGCACTGCGGCGATGATCACGCCGGGCGTGCTACCCATTCCGCCCAAAATCACCATCACCACAAAATCGAACGACCGCAAAAACGTGAAGCCTTCCGGGTGGATGTATTGCTTGAAATGTGCGTAGAGTCCGCCGCCGATGCCTGCGAAAAATGCGGCGAGCGCAAACGCGAGCACTTTGTATTTTGTCGTGTTGATGCCCATCGCCTCGGCTGCGATCTCATCGTCGCGCACGGTAAGAAAACCGCGGCCGTAGGTGGAGTTCACGAGATTGAGAACAACGTAAACGGTGATCGCCGCCAGCGCGTAGGTCCAAAAGAAATTCGTGTAACCGCTCGCGACCGAGAAGCCGCGCGCCGCGCCGACCGCCTCGACGTTTTGAATGACCACGACGATGATCGTGTTGAAGCCGAGCGTGACGATCGCGAGGTAATCGCCTTTCAACCGCAGCGACGGAATGCCGACGATGAGTCCGGCGGCTGCGGCCGCCAGCCCGCCGATGAAGAGCGCGAGCGCAAAGAAAATGGTGTTTGCAAAAAACGGGCCGAGCCCGTGAAACAGCGGCAGCACCGGGCCGCTCGCAAAGGTCGTGATCGCGGCGGCGGTGTATGCTCCGACGGCCATGAATCCCGCGTGCCCGAGCGAGAACTGGCCGGTGTAGCCGTTCACGAGATTGAGGCTGACCGCGAGGATCACGTTGATGCCGATCGAAAGGATGATGTCGAAATAGTAGGGATCGATTTGATTCGAGTGCCGCGAGATGAAAAACGCGACAACGAGCGCAATGAGCAGCGAGATTTTCGAGCGGTCGATCATCAGACTTTTTCGCGTTCGACTTTGCCGAGCAAACCGTTCGGTTTGAAAAGCAGAATCAAAATCAGCAGCGTGAACGCAACTGCATCGCGATAGCTCGGCGAGATGTGCAGCCGGTCGCTGTAGCCGACGACGAGTGTTTCGATGACGCCGATCAAGATGCCGCCGAGCGCCGCGCCGGGGATGTTGCCGATGCCGCCGAGCACTGCGGCGACGAATGCTTTCAAGCCCGGTAGAATGCCCATGAGCGGATCGATGGACGGCTGCTGGATCGAAGTCAAAATGCCCGCCGCGCCCGCGAGCGCCGAGCCGAGGCCAAAGGTGAACGAGATCACCACGTCGTTGTTCACGCCCATCAACGCCGTCGCGACCGGGTTCACCGAGAGCGCGCGCATCGCCATGCCGAGCTTCGTTTTCAGCACGATGAAACGGAGCACGCCGAGCAGGATCAACGTCACGCCGAGGACGATGACCTGCCCTGTGGTGATGGTGAGATTCGAGAGCGCGCCGAATTTCTCCGGGATCGGAATTGCAGTGTCAGTGAGGAGCGTCGGGAACGACTGCGGGTCGACGCCGAAAAGGAATTGCCCGAAGTTCTCAAGGAAAATGGAAACGCCGATCGCGGTGATCAGCGCGGTCAGCCGCGGACGATCGCGCAACGGACGATACGCGAGCTTTTCAATGATGATGCCGAGCACCGCACAGACCAGCATCGCCAGCAACACGACGCAGACCGCGCCGCCCGCCGGTCCCCACGTGAAGCGGTCCGGATCGGGCTGCGGAAAATGGATCATTACGCGCGGCGCGAGATACAGCCCGGCGAACGCGCCGATCATGAAGACATCGCCGTGCGCGAAATTGATGAACCGCAGCACGCCATAAACCATCGTGTAACCGAGCGCGATGAGCGCGTAGATCGCCCCGAGCGAAAGGCCGTTGATGAGCTGCTGGAGAAATTCGATCATGGATTAGCCACGGAGGCCTCAGAGATCACAAAGAAATTCTTTTGATGCCGTTTTTGAGCAACTTCTCTCCGAAATTGATGAGCAACGCACGCTTCAATCGCGTCGCCTTCAAGTAACTCAGTGTTTGAGCCATGGCGACTTCGGGCAGCTTCGAGAGCGACTTGAGTTCCACAATCACTTGCCGCGCGACCAGAATGTCCACGCGCTGTCCAAGGATGTTGTGTCCCTTGTAATTTACATTGATGCCGACCTGTCTCTCGAACGTGATGCCACGCAGGGCAAGCTCGTGGCAGAGGGCCTCTTCGTAAATGGATTCCAGCAACCCGCAACCGAGAATACGATGCACTTCAATCGCCGCACCGATGATCTGATGCGTGAGATCATTCTCCAGCGTGAGATCATGATCCATAGAGATCTCTGTGCTCTCTGTGGCCATTTTTAAGGTGCGACGGTCTGCACGTATTTGAAGCCTCCGCTGGCGATGGTCATGATGACGGCGCTCTTCGTCGCGTTGCGTTGCGCATCGAGCGTGATGTTGCCCGTCACGGCCTTGAATTCTTTCGTCGCGGCGATCGCGTCGCGCAGCTTCGCGGAATCCGTCGTGCCCGCGCGCTTGATTGCATCGGCGAGAATGTTCGCGGAATCATAGCCGAGCGCAGCCATCGCATCGGGTTTCTCGCCATACTTCGCCTGGTATTTTTTCACAAAATCCTGGATGACCGGCGATGGATCCTCCTCGGAGTAGTGGTTCGAGAAAAAGCTTCCATCGAGTGCATTGCCGGCGACTTTCAGCAAGCTCTCGCCGACCCAGCCGTCGCCGCCGAGCAGCGGCACTTTGATGCCGAGTTGCCGCGCCTGACGCGCGATGAGGGCGACTTCACCGTAATAGCCCGGCACGAAAATCGCCTCCGGCTGGCTCGCTTTGATCGACGTGAGCTGCGCTTTGAAATCCTTGTCGCCGGTTGAGTAGCTCTGCTCCTTCACGATCATGCCGCCGTTTTTCTGGAAATTTTCCACGAAGAACTGCGCGAGGCCCATGCTGTAATCCTGCTTCGTGTCTTTTAGCACCGCGACGCGCTTCCAGCCTTTTGACAGCGCGAACTTCGCCATCACCGTGCCTTGAAACGGGTCGATGAAACAAATGCGGAAAACGTAGTCGCCGACTTCCGTAACTTTTGGGTTCGTCGAAGCCGGCGAGATCATCGGGATTTTGTTTTCCTGGCAGATCGGCGCGGCTTCGAGCGATTTCGACGACGCGACTTCGCCGAGCACCGCGATCACTTTGTCCTGCGAAATGAACTTCCGCGCAATCGTCGCCGGTTCGCCGGCCATCGAGCGGTCGTCCTCGGTAATGAGAGCGACCTTTTTCCCAAGCACGCCGCCGGCGTTGTTGATTTCGTCAAAGGCGAGCGCGGTGCCTTTATGCGACGATTGCCCGAAGCTTGCGCTGCCGCCGGTGAGCGACGCGAATTCGCCGACCTTGAGGTCCTGCGCGTGCGCGGTAACGAGCGTTAGCGCTGTGAAAATAGTGACGGTGAGCTTTGCGAAAATTCCTCGGTTCATAATAAACCGCGAAGGCTAGGAAAACGGCGGCGCGTTATCAACTGCCAATCGGCACAGCCGGCGCATTCCATGAACTTTTCAGAGTTCTTGCTTTTGTTCGCGGCGAAGCTTTGTATCAAATTCACAATGTCAGAACGCGTAGCAGTCATCGGCGCATCGAGCGACCGGCGCAAGTTCGGCAACAAGGCGGTGCGCGCTTATCGCGAGAGCGGTTTCGAGGTTTTCCCCGTGCATCCAAGCGCCGAATCCATCGAGGGACTCAAGGCATTTGCTTCCATCGATCTCATCCCGGAGCCAATCGATTTTGTCAGCATGTATGTCCCTCCGGCGATCGGCATCAAGCTGCTTCCGGCAATCGCGAAAAAGAAGCCGCACGAACTCTGGCTCAATCCCGGCACCGAAAGCGCCGATCTCATCGAGGCCGCTGCGGATCTGCATTTGCGGACGATTGTCGGTTGCTCGATTGTAGCTCTCGGCATTTCACCTTCCGAAATTTCCGACACCTGACCGCGGACAAAATCCGGTTACACAAATACAAAGAATGCGTTTTCAAAATTCCTTCCCGCGCTAATCTTCGCCGCATCCGATGAATCCCTTCGTTTCCTTTTACAATTCCTCCATCGGCAGAAAATGGATCGTCGCTTTGACCGGTCTGGTGCTGATCGCTTACGTCATCGGTCACTTGATCGGCAACCTGCAGATTTTTTTGCCCGAGCATGAAGGCATCCGCCAGATCAACAAATACGGCCACTTTTTGCATAGCCTCGGCATCGGGCTGTGGCTGGTGCGCATTTTTCTGCTTGCTTGCTTTGTGTTGCACATCGTCACCACGATCAAACTGGCCGCCGAAAATCGCGCGGCGCGGCCCGAGCGTTATGCGGTAACCAAGCGGGAGAAGGCTTCGCTCGCGGGTCGCACGATGGTCGTCAGCGGGTTGATCGTTCTGTGCTTCGTCATTTTCCACGTGCTGCATTTCACGACGCACACGGTCGCCGCGGCGGGATTCAAGGATTTGCAGCCGGTGCCGCTCTCGCCTTATGAAGCGCGCGAGACGGGCTGGGATGTTTACCACATGGTTGTCGCCGGTTTTCACAATAAAGCGGCCGCGGGTTTTTACATCCTGGGCATGTTTTTGCTCTGTTCGCACTTGAGCCACGGCTTCGGCAGCTTTTTCCAAACGCTTGGTCTTAACTCGAAACGCACTGCGCCGTTTCTCGTGAATGGCGGTCGCATTCTCGCGTGGCTGATCTTCGTCGGCTACGTCTCGATCCCGATCGCGGTGATGATTGGATATTTAAAATGACAAACGGCCTCGACGCAAAAATCCCCGGCGGCCCGCTCGAAAAAAAGTGGGAGCAGCACAAGTTCGATTCGAAGCTCATCAACCCGGCGAATCGGCGGAAATTTGAAATCATCATCGTCGGCTCGGGACTCGCAGGCGGCGCGGCGGCGGCGACGCTCGGCGAGCTCGGCTACAAGGTGAAATGCTTTTGCTATCAGGATTCGCCACGGCGCGCGCACTCGATCGCGGCGCAGGGCGGAATCAACGCGGCGAAGAATTATCAAAACGACGGCGATAGCGTTTTCCGGCTTTTTTACGACACGATCAAGGGCGGCGACTTCCGCTCGCGCGAGGCGAACGTCTATCGTCTCGCCGAAGTCAGCGCGAATATCATCGACCAATGCGTCGCGCAAGGTGTGCCGTTTGCGCGGGAATACGGCGGCTTGCTCGCGAATCGCAGTTTCGGTGGCGCGCAGGTTTCGCGGACGTTTTACGCGCGCGGGCAGACCGGCCAGCAGCTTTTGCTCGGGGCCTACTCGGCGCTTTGTAAACAAATCGCCGCGGGTTCGGTGCAGATGTTTCCGCGCACGGAAATGCTCGATCTCGTGCTCGTCGATGGCCACGCGAAAGGCATAGTCGTGCGCGACATGGTGACGGGAAAAATCGAGTCGCACGCGGGCGATTGCGTGGTGCTCGCGACGGGCGGTTACGGGAACGTGTTTTACCTTTCGACCAACGCGAAAGGCTGCAACGTCACCGCCGCGTATCGCGCTTACAAACGCGGCGCGTTTTTCGCGAACCCGTGCTACACGCAAATCCATCCGACGTGCATTCCGGTCACCGGCGATTACCAGTCGAAGCTCACGCTGATGAGCGAATCGCTGCGCAATGACGGACGTGTCTGGGCGCCTAAAAACAAAGGCGACAAGCGGCCTCCGAACGAAATTCCCGAAGCCGAGCGCGACTATTATTTGGAGCGAAAATATCCGAGCTTCGGCAACCTCGCGCCTCGCGACATTTCCTCGCGCGCGGCAAAGGAAGCGTGCGATGAGGGGCGCGGTGTCGGCGAGAGCGGGCTCGGCGTTTATCTCGATTTCAAAGACGCGATCAATCGTCTCGGCGAAAATGTGATCCGCGAACGCTACGGCAACCTGTTCGACATGTATCACAAGATCACGAACGAGGATGCCTACAAGGTGCCGATGCGGATTTATCCGGCGGTGCACTACACGATGGGCGGCTTGTGGGTGGACTACAATTTGATGTCGAACGTCCCCGGACTGCATGTGCTCGGCGAAGCGAATTTTTCCGACCACGGCGCGAACCGGCTCGGCGCAAGCGCGCTGATGCAGGGACTCGCCGACGGCTATTTCGTTTTGCCGAACACGATCGGAAATTATCTCGCCGGCCAGGTCGGCAAGCGCCCATCAGCTGATCATCCGGAGTTTAAAAAAGTGGAGGAAGATGTCCGCACCCGCACCGAGCGCCTGCTCGGCATCAACGGCACGCGCAGCGTCGATTCATTCCATCGCGAACTCGGCGCGATCATGTGGGAAAAATGCGGCATGGCGCGGAGCGACGCGAGTTTGCGCGAAGCGCTGAAGCTGATCCCGCGATTGCGCGAGGAATTTTGGAAAGATGTCCGCGTGCTCGGCGAAAACGAGGAGATCAACCAATCGCTCGAAAAAGCCGGACGCGTCGCCGACTTTTTGGAATTCGGCGAGCTGCTCTGCTATGACGCACTGCAGCGCAACGAATCGTGCGGCGGGCATTTCCGCGTCGAATACCAGACGCCCGACGGCGAAGCACAACGTGACGATGCGAATTACACGTATGTTTCCGCGTGGGAATTTGTGAATGAAAACAGCGCGCCGCAACTGCACAAGGAGCCGCTCATTTTCGAAAACGTTCATCTCGCAACCCGAAGCTACAAATGATTGCCACCGGACCAGCAAAACGAAATTACAAACTCCGGATCTGGCGCCAGAAAAACGGCGACGACAAAGGCAAATTCGTCAGCGTCGAAGCGCGCGACATCCCGGCGGACTGCTCTTTTTTGGAAATGCTCGATATCGTCAACGAGTCGCTGATCGCGCAAAATCACGATCCGGTCGCATTCGATCACGATTGCCGCGAAGGCATTTGCGGAATGTGTTCGCTTGTGATTAACGGCGTTGCGCACGGGCCGAATCGCGCTACGACGACGTGCCAGCTTTACATGCGCCATTTCGCCGACGGCGAGACGATCTGGATCGAGCCGTTCCGCGCCAAAGCGTTTCCTGTTTTAAAAGATCTCATCACGAATCGCCGCGCGCTCGATCGCATCCAACAGGCGGGCGGATTCATCACCGCGCGCACCGGCTCCGCGCCCGATGGCAACGCGGTTCCGATTCCGAAACACGATGCCGACCTCGCGATGGACGCCGCGGCGTGCATCCAGTGCGGCGCGTGCGTCGCCGCGTGTCCGAATGCCAGCGCCATGCTTTTCCTCGGCGCAAAAGTTTCCCACCTCGCGCTGCTGCCGCAGGGCCAGCCCGAACGCAGTCAGCGCGTGTTAAACATGCTGAAACAGCACGATGAGGAAGGCTTTGGCAATTGCACGAACCACTACGAGTGCGAAGCCGTCTGCCCGGCGGAAATCAGCGTGCAGTGGATCGCGAAACTGAATCGCGAATATGCCGTCGCAACTGCGAAGACGAGCGTCGAGCCGTAATTTGTAACACTGCGGAAAGGTTCACTTCGTGCGGCTGGCCTGATATTTTCGCGCATGCCCGAAAACAACCATCCGCAGGTTTGCCAGGTTTGCCGCTGCGAAAAACCGGCCGCCGAAATCGTGCCGGCGCAGGTTATCCGTCCGTCGCTTGTAGAAATGATCAAGCGGCGTTTTCCGCAGTGGGACGCGAACGGTTTCATCTGCCATGATGATCTCGGCAATTTCCGCCGCGACTACGTCGCCAACGCGCTCGAGGAGGAGCTCGGCGAACTTTCCAGCCTCGAAAAGGAAGTCGCCGACAGCTTGCGCGAGCGCGAGCTGCTTTCGGAAAACATCAACGCGGAATTTGCGAAACAGCTCACGTTTGGTGAAGAGCTCTCGGACAAGATCGCGTCGTTCGGCGGAAGCTGGACTTTCATCATCATTTTCGGAGCGGTGCTTTTTGGATGGCTCGCACTCAACAGCCTCGTCCTCGCGAACAAAGCGTTCGATCCGTATCCCTATATTTTGATGAATCTCATCCTCTCATGCCTCGCGGCAATTCAGGCGCCGATCATCATGATGAGCCAGAACCGCAGCGAAGCGCGCGACCGGATGCGCGCGGAGAACGACTACAAAATCAACCTCAAGGCCGAACTCGAAATCCGGCATTTGCACGAAAAAATGGATCACTTGCTGCGCCGCCAATACCAGCGCCTGTTCGAGACGCAGCAAATTCAGATTGAACTGCTCGAGTCGCTTTCGCAGCGGCAGAAGATGAACGCCGATTAGCACGCGCGCTTCGATGGAAGTTCTGCTCCGCAAAATCTGCCGGTTTGATGCGCGACATCGTCTGTTTGCCGCGGTCGCCACCGCCGCCCTGATCTTTGTTGCGCTCACTTTTGCAAAAGCGAGTTTTCCGACGCGCGTTATCTCAGCGTGGGATAGCTTCTCAGCCACGATGCTCGCGCTCACGTGGTTCACGATCATCCAGGCGGAAGCGCATCACATCCGCCAAAAGGCGCGGACGCAGGACTTGAGCCGCACGGTGATTTTCGTCTTCACCATCATCGCAGCGTGCGCGAGCCTTTTCGCCGTCATCTTTCTTTTGAGCACTGGCAGAAACCGGCCGCATCTTCCGCTGCATGCGGCACTCTCGATCTTCGCAGTCGTCTCCGGCTGGGCGCTGATGCATACCGTATTCGCGCTGCGTTACGCGCACGTTTACTACGGCGACAGCGATAATCCCGACATCCACGCCGGCGGCCTGAATTTTCCCGACGATAACGCGCCCGACTATCTCGACTTCGCCTACTTCGCCTTCATCATCGGCATGACCTGTCAGGTCTCCGACGTTGCCATTTCCTCAAAACCGCTGCGCCGCCTTGCGTTGCTGCAAGGGGTGCTTTCCTTCGGGTTCAATACCGTCATCCTCGCGCTGACAATTAACATCATCTCCGGGCTGCTGTAGTTTACGAATGCAGGAGTGCAGAACCAGTTATCGCGAAATCGCTGAGCATTGCGCCGGACAGCAGCAACCCTCTTCCCTCACGCAGCGGCACCCGATGACTGCGAGACCCGCGCCGAGCAGAGGCGCGAGCAAATAAATCCACAAGCTCCCGATTTTTCCCGAAACCAATGCAGGCGCCAGCGAGCGGGCCGGGTTCATCGACGCACCGCAGATCGGGCCGGCGAACAACGCCTCCAGCGCGATGACCGAGCCGACGACAATGCCCGCTGTGATGCCTTTTTCCCGTGCGCCGGTCGAGACGCCGAGGATCACGAACATCAGCAGCGCGGTAAGGATTGTCTCCAGCACGAAGGACTGCGCCGCCGGGCCTGCGGGAATGGTGCTGCCGAGCGTGGAATGCTGCGGAAAGAGCAGACGCAGAGTCGCGCTCGCGGCGAACGCGCCGAGACATTGGCTCGCGACATACGGGAGGACTTCGCGGCCCGGCAGGCGGCGCGCCGCGAAAAAACCGAACGTGACCGCCGGGTTCAGGTGAGCGCCGGAGATGTCGCCCAGCGTGTAGATCATCGCCAGCACCACGAGGCCGAACGTGAGCGCGACGCCGACGTGCGAGACCGTTCCGCCACTCACGTCGTTAATCACAATCGCGCCGGTGCCGGCAAACACGAGCGCGAAGGTGCCGAGGAATTCCGCGAGATATTTCTTCATGCGGCGGCGCACATTTCGTTGCAGGACTCTTGCTTCATGCCGCGCGAGACTAACAAAGCATCATCGCGAAGAAAGAAAAAGGCGCGAAAGCCCTGGCTTCGCTCTCTCCAGCCTGTCGGCATGGATGCTGCTTTCTCCTTTCGTGCCCCTGCCCATGTCCACTACGCCCACCAGCACTAGGGAGAGACCTACGATCATTGTCGTTGACGATTCCGCGCATCTGCGAGGGATGGTGATCAACGCGCTGCCTGCCGAGCTGTTTGAAGTGTTCGAGGCGGAGAGCGTCGAAGATGCCTTCCGGCTGGCATCGATTTACGGACAGGCGAATCTGCGATTGTTGATCGTCGATGTCGTCATGCCCGACATGGATGGCCGGGATATGGCGGCTTGGATATTACGCGCTTATCCGAAGGTCAGGGTGCTATTTATTTCCGGGTTTCCCAACCCGAAGCTCGCCGATCCAAAGGTTCTCGGGCCGAAAGCCGCATTCCTGGCGAAGCCCTTTACGTCGCAGGAGCTGCTGGAAAAAGTCCAGGAGATGCTCGCCATGACCACGGTCGCGGCACACGCGTAGGGCGATCCGGTTTTTCAACCGCCGCCGTATTGCTCGTCGCTCACCTTCTCCAGCCAATCGACCGCCTTGCCCTCGAGCGCTTCCTGGATGGCGATGTGCGTCATCGCTGTCGCGGGAGCCGCACCGTGCCAGTGCTTCACGTTCGGCGGGAACCAGACCACATCGCCGGGACGAATCTCCTCGATCGGACCGCCTTCGCACTGCGCACGACCGCATCCGGCTGTGACGATGAGCGTCTGCCCGAGCGGATGCGTGTGCCACGCGGTGCGCGCGCCGGGCTCAAAGGTGACGCTGGCCGCCGATGTGCGCGCGGGTGCCTTGGGCTGGAACAATGGATCGATTCGAACCGTGCCGCTGAACCAGTCAGCCGGGCCTTTGCTGGAAGCTTGTGAACCAATGCGTGTGATTTCCATATCGGGGATGCTGCTTCGTTGGCTGGCTGCGAACAAGAAACGAAATCCCCTACCGATCACGCCGCCTGTTAATCGGGAATGCTCTTGATGAGACGAGGCATTTCGCGTGTGAAGGTATCCACCGCGTTACTACCGGCGCCGACGTCAAAGATCGCATATTCGAGCACCTGCTGCGCGCTGTTTCGCACACCCAGCAGCGCAAACTCCAGCCCCGCGCTGCGGTTCCAGCTATAGCGCGATGCGAGCCTAGTCGCTTCGTTTGCGTGCGGTTGCCACACGCAGAAAAAGATGTGAACGGGACGCCCATCCTTTTCGAACAGGTAGTGCTCAAATGGAATTGTCAGTCCATTCACGGTCAGGTCCACCGTTCCGAAGCTCGAGCCCAGCTTATAGCCGCTCGCAGCGAGGCAAATCTCCGGGCGATGTGTCCGCGCGAGGCTTTGGCTGCGGCTGGGGCGCGGCTTCCATTGTAAAAAGAAGGCAGCGCGGCTCGATCCATCGCGCTCGTGCCATTGCGCGGCGCGACCTTCGTCGAACTTCAGCAGCCCCGCAGCCTCGGTGGAGAAAGGTTGTTCGCTAAAGCTTGCTCGCTCCGCAGGCCAGGTGAATGTCCACGTCTGGAAAGTGCGATGCTCGTGCGATCGATACCACAGCTCGGTAGCTGCCAATACCATCACCAGCCAGGCGCCAAGACTCCAGAGCAAGGCGGGATGCAGTCGCGATGGACTGCCCGTGTCCTTGGGCATGATCTTCGATGGCTGAACTTCCCGTCCGCGCATCCAGTTTGCGACAAGCCACAGACCCAGCATGCAACCCGTGAGGATGGTAAACCCGGCGCGATCGTGCCATTGCGAGATTGCGTCAGCGCCTTTATTCACCGCCACCAGCACCAGCAGCATGGCGCGCGCGCAGTTGCACAGCAGCGCCAGCACTGCACCGGCGGCAATGAGCGAGATGCGGCGGCTGACCCGGAACTTATAGAGATCGCCGATGAACAAGGATGCCATGAAGCTTGCTTGCAACGACCGGATGCCGCTGCACGCCTCGTCGACTCCGAGGAAGCCATTGTTCACCTCGATCACATTGCCATGCTGCAGCGCGGCGATGCCAAAGAGGTTGGCGATTTCCACCGTGACGGCGACGACGAAGCCGGTGAGCTTTTGTATCACCAGCCACTCGACGCCGAATGGCCACGGCACGGCTGTCAGGAAAAACAGGAGCGGAAAGGCAAAGTGAAGCAGCCGGTTTCTGCCACCGGTCAGGTAGAGGATGGACCCGGTAATGAGCACCGTCTCCGACGCGAGCGCCCAACTGATCAGACGCCAGTCCGGATTCGGCTGCTCCAGTATCCACGTCGGCAACAGCGCCAGCGCCGCGAGTGTAAGAATAGTGAGTGCCACCTTGGGCAGGTGCGCGCTGGATGCAGGCGGGCGTTGCGACCGGCGCTCCGCAATCATGTAGGCGCACAGCAGCGGAACCAGCCACCCATAGGAATACTGCGGATCGTTGTTCCAATAGACCGAAAGGTGCGTGACCAGAATGCCCCATACCATTCCGACTACCAGATAAGGCGCGGCATTCTCGACTGCTCTTTTAAAGGTGATCACAACGAAGCTCGATAACTAAGCAATGTATATGCCGGTGTCAGGACTACTGTCTGTTTCATCTACGAAGTTTTCAGGTTGTTCCTGCCCGGCGCTGTGAATACGGCGCCGGTTTTTTTTGGGCCGCACGCAAAATGTTTGAACGCGGGCCAATTATACGTCACTAATCTGAACTCGTGCAGCGCCTGTTACAAAACCATGCCTTGCGAAATGCGATTTCGATCGTCGCTCTCGTTTCGTGGTTTCTGGCTTCGAATCATTGCGCGCTCGGGGGAGTCCGCGCAAAGAACACCGGCTCCTCACACTGCCACGAACATTGCGCCGGTCACGCTTCCGGGCATAAGAGCAATCACGACATCTTATGCTGTAAATCGCTGCAACCGGTGTTCACTGGACAAGGCAAAAAGTTGTCCGGTTACGACGAACACCATTACCGGCTGCAAAGTTATTTCGTGCTTGCGTGTTATATTTTCGCGCAGATGGAGCTGCCTGCGTCGGAAGGGGAGTTGGATACGGGACCGCCATTCGCATCTTCGTTTGCCGAGTCTGTCTTGCAGCGGAGCATTCTAGCTCACGCACCTCCATCACGAGCCTAGCCTAGCGCAGTCCTGTATCGCAGGAGCGCGCTTGCGTCACTCTTTGTTGTCGTGTCCGACAGCTCCCAACCCGTGCAAATGATCCCGTTGGATCTTTGCGCACACGTTCAAACTTAAAATCACATCCAATTATTTATGAAAACATATCTACGTCTCTTACTCATCATCAGCAGCATGACTGGCATGCTGACAACCGGTCGTGCCGCAGACCTTTCGCAGAACGACAAACAATTCCTCTCCGCCTACGAGCAAACTCGTGCAGCGCTCGCCAGTGACGATCTTGCGGGCGCCAGGAAAGCGGCAGCTTCTTTCCAGGATGGAGCGGAAATCGCAAAGAGCCAGTCACTGCAACAAGCCCGCGCCGCGTTTGGCAAAGTTAGCGAAAAAGCAGTCAGGCTGGCGAAGGGGAAACACGGGTATTACGTGTTGCACTGCGAAATGGCCGGCAAGGACTGGGTGCAAACAACGGCGAAGGTCTCCAATCCTTATCTCGGCAAGGAGATGCTCGGCTGCGGCGAAATCAAAAAGTAATCCAGCAGCTTTCCGTTGCGCCCGCAAAAGCGATCCAACTACCGATGAAGAGTAAAGCATTTCTCGTTGTCTTGACGGCAGTATTGAGTGGGTGCGTTTCGACGCAACCGCCGTCAGTGCCTCAAAACAGTCCAGCCAGTCCGCAAGCAAGCGAAGCAGCTCATCACTCGCCTCGCTCGGTGTTGATGGCGGATGCGACAAGCCAGGCAATCAACGCTCGATTACGCGAAACTTCAGACGGAAAAGTTGAAGCCGGAGGGCACGAGATGCATGGCGGCGGCATGGAACAGATGCAGCACACAGCGCCGTCTCCAGCGCCATCAAGCGAATCGAAGCCGTCCACAACGGGTAGCTACTACACGTGCGTGATGCACCCGCAAATCCATCAGGACAAGCCGGGTAACTGCCCGA
>Ga0070741_10003150_pt1 | contig 41747 bp, 40 predicted proteins | sample Coa_R1_4_FD_66440 | JGI IMG/M metagenome (GOLD analysis project Ga0070741, IMG submission 66440) | Surface soil microbial communities from Centralia Pennsylvania, which are recovering from an underground coalmine fire - Coalmine... | ecosystem: Environmental > Terrestrial > Soil > Unclassified ... | reverse complement strand
TCCCGCCGTACTTCGCCTTCCACGCGTAGATCGTGTGCTTGGACACGCCTACTTCCCGCGCCACATCTTCGGCCTTGCGTCCTGCTTCCAGCTGCTTCAGCGCTCCGATCATCTGCGCTTCTGTGTGCTTGCTCACCGACATCGTTTCTTCCCCTTCCTTTCGTCCGAAATCATACTCGGTTGTGTGCGGAAAGAAGGGATCAGGTCAATCGAGTGGCGATCCTTCTCGAACTTCGCCTTCGAGTTTTGCCGCTGCGTAAAGGGACCAAATTCTCGAATAGTACCGGAGTATTCTCCACCACTGATACAACAATTGAACGGCCGCAAGCCCACCTATCACCACTAAGGATGCAGCGTGCTCTGCACGTCGATTCAGATACAGTATTGTCAGGTCAACCACAAGCACGGCAAAAACCAAGTGCTGTTAACACTAGGAAGTGCGGGGAGCGAAACGCAGAGCCCGATAAGAGTCGCCGCCCGTCAATGACACCGCCATCAACGAAGGAAGGTATCGTTCATTTTCTTATTGACATGCTACCGTACTTAATCCCACAAATCATCTCATTTTCTCGACTCAAGCCAGGCACGCGCTAGTTCCCCAATCCAAACCCCAGTGGGATCACTTTAAGGCGCCTAAACTCGTCAGCCGCTGAATCTCAGGAGCGAGCATCAGGTAAGTGGATAGCATTACCATCGCAACCCACACGGACAGCTTTAAGCTAACGTCGCGACCTATCTCCCCGTTGCGATCTCCCCTTCTTAACTGGCTCAAACAAATAAAGCAGCAATTCCCCGGAACCGCGATTACGAGACTCGTCCAGAGCCATCGAACAAATGAGATCGTCGCAAGGTTGTGGAGTACGAACCGACACCACACGTATTCATAGTACAGCATGGCTAGCGAGCTGCAGAGAACCATGAACCAGAATACTTTTCTCAAGACGTCGCGCTCCGATACGCTTACTGCCGTATCGCTTTCGCTACTCACTCTCATTGCCCACCCCTTAGGTGCTCTACTATCTACCCCCATACGCTTTGCAACCTCCCAGATAGCTCATTCCTTTCCAGAACGATGCGTACGTCTTGCCTAGTGCAGCATATCCTCCTCCGACCAATGTCAAGGCCCCGCCAGATTTGGCCAACTTCTCAATGCCGAACATCAATCCAAGACCACCTCCAGTGCTGCCAAACCCACTCACCCACTCGCCTGTGACTTTGGCGTCATTACCTGTGCTCACTCCGACACTCATGAACTCGCATGACAGTCCATTGAGCTTGTAATCGAGGCTAGCTGTCACATGGAACGCCAGCATTCGGCTGTTACTCACGTACTCCATGTCCGGATCATCGGTCACAAACCTCTGATAATCTTGCCCCACATCTGCTAACGAAGAAAGTGCGCAGTCGCTCCCGCTCCCTAGGCATGCGGCTTGTTGGAGGGTTCCATAGTCGTTAGCGAGCCCCACCCAATTGCTGTCCTTATCAAAATCAAAATTGCCCCAACTTCCGTTATCCATTTTCCAATTATTCCAGTTAACCTCATTGTTGCCATTGAAGTAAGTTCCACCACTTTGAGCACACTCAGCACTATCCCAATCCTGGGAGGTCGGGTCCACTTCTTCAACACTGGATCCATCATCGCTGATGTACACACACTCTAGCCCTCGAGGGTCAATTCCGACAGTGGGTTGTTCAAAACGTAGGCGTATCGATGCAACGATTGTGGATTGCCCAACCTGGCCGACGCTATCCCCATGGGATCCGGGCTCATGAATCTCCCCAGCCGGGAATTGTAATAGCGGTTCATCGCGTAATCCAGACCGGTTTCAGAATCGCGCTCGTAGCCGGTAAACTTGTAGTTTTGCGCACATGTGCTTGTGTGCGCAGAATGCCAACGGCCCAAATCCGTGGATAGATCGAGATGGAGTGCCATTTTTCCCCAACACGAAGCAGAAGCACAGCCAAAAAGCAATGTTAATGGTGACAATGACGAAGAACTCTACCTTATCAAGGTGTATACCTTTGCGCTCGCCGTCCATTTTCACCCCGGCAACCGTGTTGCCCTCCCAACTACTTCTCACTGTAGCAGCCGCCTACAGCCGTAGCAGTAGCCACCGCCACCACCGTTCCCGCCGTCTCCTCCTCCGCAGCCGCGCAGTGACAGCGAGAGAAGCAAAATCGCACCGGATTTCTTAGCTCTGACCAAACTTTACCGAGTCGGAAATATCACTCACATCCTCCAAATCTTGATCAAAAGCGGCTGGAGGCACCGGGGAAAACAAAACATTGAGCCCCAGCGGACAAACTAGCCGAGATGTCGTGCGAGGAGCCCTACCAAGATCAGAAGAATCAGTGCGATTCCGTAGCCGTAAAACAGAATGTCAGCTAATCCGCCCGCAGCAATCCGAACTGCCAGATCGAGTGGCGATCCTTCTCTAACTTCGCCTTCGAGTTTTGCCGCTGCGTAAAGGGACCGAATTCTCGAATAGTACCGAAGTATTCTCCACCATTGATGCAACAATTGAACGGCCACGAGCCCACCTATCACTACTAAGGATGCGGCGTGCTCAGCACGTCGGTTCAGATACAGTATTATCAGGTCGACCACAAGCACGGCAAAACCAAGTGCGGTTAACACTAGGAAGCGCGGGGAGCGAAACGCAGAGCCCGATATGAATCGGCTCCCATCAATGACGCCACTATCAACGAAGGACGAGGTATCGTTCATTTTTTTTATTGACATGCTACCGTAACACCTATTCCCGCAGTAGTAACTATTGCGTTTGGTATCCATCCCGCCTCCGGCATGGCGAGACTCGTTATCCCAAGCGCTACACCACCCACTACGCATGGGTTGGGCGGCTTTCCTGTCGTCGGGAAGCATCCGTACGCAATCGCCGATCCCACGAGCACCGTCGGCCACATGAAAGCGTTGCCAATTTGAATAATGCGAGTCTCTGAAAGTAGAAGCACCAAGGCGACGACGAGGAAGAGCGGGCCCGTGATGCCGCAGTGGAAGGTTCGATTCCTGATCCAATTCGCGAAGCATCCGATTGCTACAGCCAACAAGATCGTCGGAGCACCGGGCGCCCTTAATGAATGCCGATATAGCCCGATAAAACCGAGTACCGCCCACGAGACGATTGAGATCACGAGCCAATAACACATTGCTTTCGGCGAGCTGTAGCAAGCTGCGTACGTTCTCTGTTCACTCTGACCGTGTTTGAGGCCTGAAACCTTTGGTTCTGTCATTTCCCAAAAAGCATACACTCTGGAGTATGGTCTAGAGTCAAGAGCGTGATGCGTTATTTTTTCCGGGCTTCGCGCAATTTGGCGGAATTAATCGAGACTGGAGCTTGAGCCTGATTAACTCCTTTCAAGCGCTGCCAATTCGGCAAGGCTGTCGCAAGTCAAACAACCACTGGAAAGTGGAACCTGGTGTGCTACGGAATGCTTTATTCGTGCTACGCTTGCACCGAATGAGGTTCTCATGGGAAATCTGAGCCGTATTGGTGTTGCGATTGATACCGATCTGTTACGCCGGTTCGATTCACATATCGCAGACAAAGGTTATGAAAATCGCTCAGAGGCAATTCGCGACCTCATTCGCGAGCGCCTCGTAGACTCAGCCGTGATCGGACCGCTCGCTTCTGTGGTCGGGACGGTGACGCTGATCTACAACCATCATATGCGGTTGCTGCCAGAGAAGCTCACTAATATCCAGCACGAAAATCATCAGACCATCATCTCCACGTTACACGCTCATCTCGATCGCGAGAACTGCCTTGAAGTAATCGTGCTGCGCGGCACATCGAAAGACGTACAACGCCTGGCCGACCGGCTTATAAGCACCAAGGGCGTGAAGCACGGGCGAGTCGTCATGAGTTCGCCCGAGACGGTTTCTTCCAGCAAAAGACGCCAGCGCTCGCGCCGTCATTCACATCATCACTAAACAGACGGCATCAGATGCTCATTTGGCCAGCGTGATGGTGACGGCTAATCTCGTAGCACGAATACTACGTTCGTGCTACGATTCCCTGACTATTCGGAAAGCTCCGATGCACAGGTATTGGATTGCCGTTCTTTTGCTCGCATTCCTGCCGACCGTACTCGTGGCGCAAGATTTGCCCCAGCTGTCAGGAACTGTGGTTGACAGGTCTGGTGCAGTGATTGCCGGGGCTACTCTCCAGGTTCAAAATGCGGATGGCTCCGCGCAAAAGACGACACAGTCGGACACGAACGGCGACTTCATCATTTCTGGGCTCTCGGCTGGCAATTATCGGCTCGTGGTATCCAATCCCGGTTTTGAAACCAGGGAAATTTCCTTCATCGTACACGCCACTGAGGCATCCGCTCCCCTGCGCATCACTCTCGTTGTGGGCTCAGTGAACACCACCGTAAACGTGCAAGGGCGGGAGGATAGCCTTATCGGAATTGCCAATTCCGCTACCCAGGGAACGGTGGGCGCAACAGAGATCCAAAATCGTCCGATCCTTCGCTCGGGCGAAATTTTGGAGACAGTCCCCGGGATGATCATCACTCAACACGCGGGAGGGGGCAAGGCTAACCAGTATTTTCTTCGCGGCTTCAATCTCGACCACGGCACAGACTTTGCCGTTTTCCTTGACGGTATGCCCCTCAACCTGCCGTCGCACGCGCACGGCGAGGGATATGCGGACATGAATACTGTCATCCCGGAGTTTGTGGAGCGGGTGGATTTTCAGAAAGGTCCCTATTACGCGGACGATGGCAACTATGGATCTGCCGGAACGGCCAATGTAGTGTTTTTCAAGACGCTACCGCAGAACTTCTTCACTGTCGAAGGTGGCATGCATGGTTTTGGGCGGGCCGTTTTCGGTGTATCGAAAAAGACTGGTTCTGGCACTTTGCTGTACGGCGGAGAGGCGTATCACGATGACGGCCCATGGAAGCATCCGGATGACTATTCCAAGTTCAACGGCCTCTTATCGTACAGCCGTGGCGGAGACGACAAAGGTTTTGGCATTACCGCCCGCGGCTACCATGGAAAATGGAGTTCCAGTGATCAAATCGCCGACAACGCCGTGCCACTCGTCGGTTTCTTCGGCACCCTAGACCCGACTGACGGCGGCAATTCACAGCGGTATAGCTTGCAGACGGAATGGCATCGGCAACACGTAAATTCCGAGACTAGACTCATGGCTTATGGCTTTTATTACGACCTCGACTTGTTTTCGAATTTCACTTACTTCCTTACGGACACGAATCGCGGCGATCAGTTCGAGCAGAAGGACAAACGCTGGGTAGGTGGATTGGACGCACGTCACACAATTTTCAGCCAATGGGTTGGCCGCAAAGTGGAAAACACGTTCGGCCTACAGTTTCGCAACGATTGGATCGACAACGGCCTTTTTCAGACAGAAAATCGCATACGCGTAGACAAGACCGATTCCTCCACCGGGAACATTCTGCCCGCGACCACGCAAGCGGATCGGTTTACGGACACGCAAGTAGGTTTTTATGCGGAGAACAAAATCCAGTGGTCTGAGAAATTTCGAACGGTAGCGGCCTTGCGTAGCGACGTGCAACACTTTGACGTCACGAGTTTGGTTACTGCCGCCAATTCCGGCACAGCGACCAAGATGCTGCCCAGTCCGAAATTAAGTTTGATCCTCGGGCCGTGGTCGGACACCGAGTTCTATGTACAAGGTGGATTCGGCTTTCACAGCAACGATGGACGTGGGACAACGCAAAGAGTCGAGCCAATTTCGGGAGAAAACCCCTATCCGAATACGCCTGCAACACCGATTCCTGCCCTGATTCCGACCAAAGGCGCTGAAGTCGGCGTACGTACGGTAGCCGTTCCGCATCTGCAAAGCACACTCTCCTTCTGGTATCTCCACAGCGCTTCCGAACTTCAGCAGTCGGGGGACACCGGCGGCACGACGGCCTCACGGCAGCCGAGCGACCGCTATGGCATCGAATGGGCTAACTACTACACTCCCCTGGACCACTTGGTTCTTGATTTTGACCTTGCGAACTCCAAAGCCTTATTTACCGAGGTGGACGGAAATGACGCGGCGCCTGGTAGCCGGGGTGGCAAGCGCGTGCCCGAAGCGGTGGGGTTCGTGATCGCCTCGGGCGTCACACTGCATGATCTCAAAAGCTTCTCGGGAAGTTTGCGCCTGCGCTACTTTGGACCGCGCGATTTGACCTCTGACGGAATTTTCCGCTCAAAGGCGACGGCTTTGCTCAACGGGCAGGTCGGCTATCAGATCAACAAGACATGGCGATTCTCGGCCGAATTCTTGAATGTACTGAACCGCCGTGATCACGATATTGACTACGCCTACGAATCGCGAATAACGCCAACTGACGCGTCCGCATTCACAGATGTTTTCCACCCAGTCGAACCGTTTCAGGTTAGAATCGGTTTACATTTCCGGTTCGGAGGCTGAAGAAACGTCAACAAATCGAATCACTGTCTGACCTTGAGGTCGCCGGAGAAAAAAGTGAAACCCGCTTTGCCCAAGCCACATTAAGTCTGAGGTTGGCGGCATAAGCCGCTTTTCGCCATCAATTTTCGTGGGTGGCGCGCCGCCAGAGCCTACATTTGGTAGAAGTTCACGCCATAAACCATCGCAATCGCCCAGAGCACATCCGTTCGTCTACGATGTGCTTTCCCACATATCTCCGAGCCAAAAATCGTTGTTGCTTGTCCGTGGAGAACTTCCTCGTCTCAATTCTGGTTCGCAGGTCGGCGCGCGTCAAATATCGCGCTGCACCTCAACCTTTAGGAGAACGGGGCGTGACTCGGAGACAATCTTCGTCTCAGGTTTGCCGCCGAAACTCCGTGTGATTCCTGTTGAGGGCCGTTGTTGGGCGTTGATAAGTGAGCTGGCAATTCTCTTCACGTCCGCTGCCAGTTCTGCAGAGTGTTCGCGGAAGATTCGAGATTGTTCCCGCGTGCTGGCCGATTGTTCTATGGTTTGTCGAACTTGACGAACCAGATCACTGATCGCCCTCTGGTTGCGAGGTCGCATGCTCGCAGAAGTGACGTTCAAGAATTGAGGCAACTTTACCACGATGCGTGGACCATCGAAGCGCCAGAAAACGCCATGTCGCTCGATTGCGTGTAGCGCACGGGCATTACGGGGCTCTCTTGTTCTTGGGCTTCCGTGTACCGTTGTCGGTCAAAAACGCGCTGAGGGACTCTTCACCCAAGGTCTGCACAATACCGAAAATACGGACCATGTCTGGTATCAAACTGCTAATCTGGATCTCCAATAGGTTTCGGTGAATGCAGACTGCGACGGCGTCCTGTAGGAGCTTTGCTTCGCGTACGAGCCAGGGAGCCAAATATCCCTGCTTGCGCCTGGCCTGCCCGTGTTGTGCCGCGGCAGTTCGATTCTCTGCTGTCAGTTCTTGGCCTTCGAGAACCCCCACGGCAACGGTTAGGAGCCGAGGTACGTGATCTTTGCGGTTAGCGTCGGTCATCTGAATTGCGCCTAGCTCCGGATCTTGTTTTGCGATCTCCAGCCACTTTGCCGTAATGTACTCCTGCTCGCGTCGGATAACCGCCGCCAACGGCTTGGTTGCAATCTTCTCGGACGCGGGTTTTCCACTCAGCTTAGTACGTACTTTTCCGACGATCTCCTCGACCTCGGCCGGTTTGATCAGATAGTCGTCGACTCCATCGCGAAGGGCCTGCAGCGCAGACTCGAAATCTGGATAGCCGGTCAGAATGAACCTGACAGCGTTCGGCTGCATGCTGCGCATCGCATTCACAAGAATGAAGCCGTCACCGGGCCGCGCAATGTTCAGGTCGGCGATCAAAACATCGAACTGACGCTCACCGATCAGTCGCAATGCATCAGGCACACTTGCCGCGGCGGTCACCTTGAAGCCGTGACTTTGTAGAAGCAGCGGCAGAGTCAGACGAATACTGTCTTCATCGTCAACGAAAAGAACTTCCGGTCCGCTGGCCATATCTTGAGGCTTCCTTTCAGGGCCTTCGGCAAGCGATCAAGGAAATACCGGCTACGGGCAGGACAAACTCAAGGTAGCATACCGCGGCATGTGAGGAAAACACTCATGCGCCACTGCGGTATCGCCTTTGATTTGATTTCGTGCGAGATCGAAGGAACGCAACACGCGTTACTCGCAGCCGGGGCTAGAGTTATTGAAACAGCTCCTCGATATGCCTGAACATTCGATCCACGGCTCGCTCAAACTGAGCAAGCGGGCCGCCGTACTGTAGAACAGTGAAGTGATACATGGGATTGTTCCATTCCGCAGCCAAACTGTTGTCGTCCGGGATCAATGGCTCCGAAATAGTACGACGCGTTTGACGCAATTGTTCGTCATATATGACTCGTCGACCAGGGTCGCTCAATGTTTCATACGCCTCTCTCAAGGCAAGAAACTTCTCTGGAGATGAGCCGACCCCTGCATCAGGATGGTACTTCCGAGCTAAACGACGATATGCACGACGAATAGTTTCCGAGTCAGCGTCGAATGGAACACCGAGAACATCATAGTGTGCCATGCCTCGCAACCTCTTCGAGAGCGATTTCTTTCAGCGATTATAGCCAAACTTGATGAATCGTTTGAGCCGCATCCGAACTGCCTGCAGTCTCCCCTTGTTGTGAGAGATCGGCTCAGAACTGTGGAACAATCCCTGGCTACCAGACAAGCGAGCCTCAGAAACAATAGACGAGCTTCAGCTTGCGCCCAATTGTAGTCCACGTGGCGCGCTTTAATCTGCTAAAGCCGACTTTAAGCCAAGACGAGAGTTCTAAAATCGTCACTCCGGGCGCGCCATACTCCATTTTTCGCTCTCGCAAAGATCAGATCGAACAGCTTTCTGTAAGTGGGTGTGAAACTTACGGCGTCGATCTTGCAGTTCGAAAGCACCATTTTCAGCAGTTTCGCCTGTTCTACCGGATTCTGCCTAACGTATAGAGAATAGGCCTTGTTGGCGAGTTCTAAAGTGCGCGAGGCGTCAGCAGGCGAGCCGGTTCTCGGATTGCTTGAGGCCAGCGAGGGCGAATTGCACCTGCTGCTCCTCGCGCAGCCATTCCGTGCTCTTACGCTCCCAGAAATCAGCGGTGATCTTTCCATCCAGCTTATCGAGGTAGGCCTGATCCATGCGGTTGCGAATCGCGGTTAGGCGCTGCTGCAGGCGCGCCCGTTCGGTACGCGACCGATCTGCGCGGCTGTTCTTTTCGGTCGCAAGTGATTGTTGAATGTCGCTCATAACGAAATCGGGCACATAGATGTCCTTAAGGATTTCCACTCAGGCGGTGCGAAAGATCCTCTTCCCGAAAATACGGCAGGTCGCATTTTCCACGTCCGAAGGTGCAACGGTAGTAGATGTAGCGCTGCTTCTTGATCTCTGCGCGTAGTAATGTTTCACCACGCATTTCGCTCGTTGAGACTTCACAAAATTCTGACTGCCGATTTTCATTGAGAACACTTCGATTTTCCATTTGAACCCTTCGTTTTACCCGTAATCTGCGGTTAAAAGGGACAGGGAATGACGTGGGTCAAAGGAATGGATTAGGGAGAATGGGTTAGGGAAAGGAGTCCGCCCTGTGGCTTTGGTGTTTTTGTTGTCCGCCTGCGGCGGCCCTGTCGGCCAGTTAGAGACAACCACAGCTAGGAACTTCGTTACTTTTTGGAAACCGACAAGGTGAGAAGAGTTTCGTTTCCATTATGAACTCGGTGCCGACCGAATTCGTCATCTCCGTCTACGTCGACGCTCTCATTCCAAAAAACGGCCAGAGCAATTTCGATATCCTCGACAAGCCTGTGGCTGATCTCTTTCGCAAGATTGCCGTGGACGGCTGGCGCATGGAAATGCCTGCTGACGTGTTGTTGCCGTACTTGGGAATTGACACGACCAAGTGGCGCTTAGTCCGAATCGTTTCGGTGGGACTTGGATAAAGGTGGTGCAATCAGGGTAATTCTCATAGATTACCTTCAAGAAAAGAGCTCTGATTAGGAGAGCTGATAACTTCTACTTTCTTTTTTATTGATGCAGTTCGGACAGTACAGGCTTCTCGCCGGCCGGCAAAATGCTGAAGGAGAACACGCATCTTCAGCCGCGCCGAGATCGCGTTGAGGGATTGCAAAAGTCCGCAACTTCGACACCGCGCTGGTCTCTCATTCCAGTTTTGCATTCATTGAAGTTGCACTTTTGACCGTCTTAAAATTATCTTGAGTTTGGATTGAGGGTGAAGCGATTCCGCAGTACCAATTTCTCTGTAATTCGTGCTCCAATAGTTTTTCAAAGAATCTCACGCTTGCTGAGTATGAAGACGGCAAAGTGCAGTGCCCCAAGTGCGGCAGTGATGATGTAGAGCAACGCTGGAGTTCAATTCACCTGGTGACCTCGAAAAAGAGCGCATGGATTCGATGGCGGTCAAACTGGATTGGCAGCTGAAGGAGGGCGTTGCAACCCGCTGGAACTTTGGCGTGATTCTGATTGTTCTCTTCTCATTCCCGCTCGTACTGCGCACCACCCACGCATTGCCCACGCCCGCCGGCAAGACTGGGGTCCTGCGGTTCACCATTGTTGTCGGCGTATTTCTTTGGACCTGTTTTGCCCTGGCGTGGATCGGCATCCGAAAGCAAGGGAAAGTGGGCCCACGTGATCTTATGGGAATGTCGTGGACTCACTGGAAATGGATCGTCCGCGATCTCAGTATTTCAGCACTGCTGCTGGCCGCAATGGCCGTAATAGGTAACGCATCAAACGTGTGGCTTGCAAAGTTTCACGGTAACTCCTCCGGTTATCGTGCAGTAACGGCTCCGCAAAGCTTGGTGGAGGCCTCCGCGTTTCTATTGGTGGCGCTTAGCGCGGGCTTCGTGGAGGAGTTCCTGTTTCGCGGCTATTTGCAAAGGCAATTCCAGGCTTTCTGTGGCAACGTGCCGCTCGCTTCAGCGCTGCAAGTGCTGGTATTCGCTCAGGGCCATTTATATCAAGGTGTGATACGCCTTGTCCCTGTCGTGCTGGTCGGGGCGCTTTTGACAGGTGTGGCTCTCTGGCGGCGAAGCCTTATTCCAGGAATGATTGCCCATGGGCTTGGCGATAGTCTCGTAGCCCTCTCCTTCTTTGCGAGGCACATTTAACCTACGAATCGGATCGTCACCCTTCCCGTGTGCTCGATCTGATGGATTAGTAAATGTGCTCGATCTGATGGATTAGTAAATCGGGCGGCAGGTAAGGCGTACGCTGGTGAAGGTATATTCGCAGCTCCGCGCTACCCATCAGCCCAATTGGTACAACCGTCTCGCCGGGACCCTCGATCCGATATCGTCCTTCCGAAACTCTTAAAATCGCGACTTCGATAAGTCGTTCCATCGCAGCGCCTCCCCCACTCTGTCCGAAGGCGGCGGTAACGTTAGTTGCTTTCCATTGCTCCTACTCTGGCTCCACAACGATAAACGTTGTATTGCCATTTCGGTTTACAAGCAGCACGATACTTTGATTACCGGCGCGACGAACTGCTCTGCGATATTCGGTCACCGTCTCGACCGGTTCTCGGTTGACTTCTTCGATTATGTCTCCCCGCCGAAGTCCGGCGTCAGCTGCTGGTGAATCCGGCGAAACATCCGTGACTACAACTCCTTTGATTCCAGGTTGCAGGTCCAATTGATGCCGGAGTTCTGGCGTGAGTTCGTCGACCTGAACTCCTTTCATTGCTGTGTCTTCGTTCTCGCTGCCCAGCGGCCCTTCGTTCGCCTTCTCTGGCAACTCACCGAGGGTGACTGCTACGTCGCGCGACTCGCCATTGCGCAGCACCTTCAGGTGAACGGTCGTGCCCGGTGCCGTTGACGCAATGCGCAAGCGCAGGTCATTAATCCCATGCACAGTCTGACCGTCGATTTCTTCGATCACATCACCACGCTGGAGGCCAGCCTTTGCACCAGGACTACCTGGACTGACGTCCCCGATCAATGCTCCTTTACCCTCTGGAACTTTGAAAGCTTTTGCCAGATCGGGAGTGACTTCCTCGATGGAAACGCCCAGATAACCGCGAGTAACTTTGCCGTGCTTCAATATCTGGTCCATGACGCGCCGCGCCATGTCGATCGGGATGGCAAACCCAATTCCCTGATTGCCGCCACCGTTGCCGGCCAGGATCGCTGTATTGATCCCGATAAGGTCTCCATGCGCATTGATCAGCGCGCCGCCTGAGTTTCCAGGATTGATTGCTGCGTCGGTCTGAATGAAATCCTCGTAGTCTTCGATATCGAGATTGCCTCTGCCAGTCGCACTCACGATTCCCATCGTGGCAGTCTCGCCAATTCCAAAAGGATCGCCAATCGCGAACACGTAATCGCCAACCTGTAATTTGTCGGAATCGCCGAAGGCGAGCGTAGGCAGACCCATTGCTTCAATCTTCACAACCGCGACATCGGTCTTCGGATCACTGCCGACCACCTTTCCTTTGAACTCACGTTTGTCTGGGAGGGCGACTTTGATATCGGTCGCCTTGTCGACGACATGATTGTTGGTGAGGATGTACCCGTCTGCTGTGACGATCACGCCCGAACCCAAGCTGTGCTCGCGCTGTTCGCGAGGCATGCGACGGAAGAACTGATCACCGAAGAAATGCCGAAAAAATGGATCGCTAAAAAAGGGATCGAGAGGAGCACTCGGAGTTTTAACAACGCGTGACGACGAAATGTTCACTACCGCGGCCAGTGCGGGTTTAAGCACCGGCGCAAATCCCATAGCGTTTGGCGCTCCGGCGGTAAGACCTGGAGCTGCGGCCACGACAAAAGCGGGCGCAATTGCGGATGAGTCGTGCTTGGCCCAGAGCGAAAGCGCCGCACCTGCGACTCCGCCAATGATTAGCACTGAGGAAATCACTATCACTGCGATTGAACGTCTGACTTCAAATATTTTCGGGATCACGAGTCCTCCTTGTTAGCCTCGGGTTCCTCCTCTCGCCACTGGAGTCGCAGGCCTAGGTTCGTGCAGTCTCCGGAATTTCCGCGCAATAGTTTCCATGCATTCAGCCAGCAGCTTCTCCTTGTCGAAGTACGGTTTTCTGTCGTGCACATCAGTTCTGACTTGTTCGTTCTTCATGTCTCAGCCTTCGCGGCGAGCCCGTGCTCGTCACTGGCACTTGCTCCCGCACCGTTTTCGCTGAGTGCCACTCCTGGTACAGCTACTGTTCGCCCAGCACCGCTCGCCATTTCTCCACCTTTATCCAACGAGACGATCCTATTTCTGATCGCAAACAGAACCAGTTCAGTGATGGAATGAAGGCCCAACTTGCGCATAATGTTGTTTCGGTGCGTTTCAACCGTCTTTATGCTGATTCCCAAAGCTTCGGCTACCTGGCGAGTCGTCCTGCCAAGAGCGAACTCCTCAACCATCTCATTCTCGCGGGCGGTAAGTAGGGCTCCACGGCCATTGCGTCGCACCTCCGGCTCGCTTCCCTGGAGAAATCCGCGAACCACCATGTCAGAAATGCGTTGAGTGAAATAGAAGCCGCCTCGCGAAACACTCTGAACCGCCATAACCAGTTCGCTGGCCGCATCCGATTTCAGGACCAAGCCGCGAGCGCCGGCTTCTAACGCTTCTCGCGCCACCGTTTCCGCGTCATAGATCGTCAGAATTAACACCTTGACAGCAGGCCATCTCGCGACAATTCGACGGGTAACCTCAATGCCGCTCATCTCCGGCATCGCGATGTCGGTAACGACGACATCCGGTTGGACGCGGGCAACCAATTCCAACAGCTCTGGACCGCTTTGAGCTTCGCCGGAGATTTCCCAATCGCAGCGCGTTGCTAAAAGCGAACGCAGGCCCCCTCGGACGATCTCATGATCATCAGCGATAACAATCTTGAGATTTTTCATAACCTCACCTCCCAGTCAGGTGCGATGGGCGGGTGGTGAAGTTACCCTCGAACACTTATGCAGCTTTGGCCGCAGATGCCGCTGCTGGCGCCGATCTCGGCTGCCTCGTGTGCTCCCAACGCGTCGTGTAACCCGTTGAGTCAAACAGATAAGGCGACGCGCCGAAATGGCGGAAGTTTACCGCAACCCTGGCGATGTGAATGAACCCGCAACCTCGCACTTGAATCTCCGATATCTCCAGCGCGTTCAGACGCTTTAACTTTGCTCGCTGTGCGAGTTTTGCGACAGCGCGCCTGACAGCGTCATTCCGATCCCGTGCCATGCCTAGCGCCACCGGCTTGGCGTCAACCACATAGAAAACATGCCAGCCGAGCGGCTTCAATTCACGTTCCGCTGTGTTCGCATCGATTCCGAAGAGCACTCTCCACTCTGGAACCACTTCTGGCCCTTGCACCTGTAATAGCCCAGGCAATTCGTAGCTTGTATGAACTAAAAGCGAACCTGACTTGAGCTCGTCTGTCATAGCAACTCTCCTCAAGTCCAATACCGATCGACGGAGCCTGGCGGGTATCGAATCCACACCGGCAAGCCAACCACCAGCCTGCCTTCAGATCCCGCCAGACTCCGGCTATGCGAGCGGAACTCACCGAAACGAACGCCTTGCGTGTTCCGGTCCAGCTCCCGCCCGATTTTGCGTGTTTGGGACGAACCAGATCAAGCGGCCTTCGCCGTTGCTCCCGTCCCGAGAGCCTTCTGACCGGTTGAGATCGGAATCTGCTTCGGTTTGGCCGAAGCTTTCTTCGTCAACTCGATCATCAACACACCATTCACATAACTGGCATTGATGTGATCGGTCTCAACGGTCTGAGGCAGCGTGAAGCTTCGGGAAAACGTGCCGTACGGACGTTCCATGCGGAGGAAGTTTTCTTCCTTCTCGCCCTCTTCCAGTTTGCGTTCACCGCGAACAGTCAGGACGCCATTCTCGATCGTAATGTTCAAGTCCTTTTCCTCTACGCCCGGAATCTCCAGACGGAGCTGGATGTTTTCCGGCGTTTCATAAACGTCTGCATAAGGAACGAATGCCCCACTGCTGATGCTGGTGTCGGAAAAGGGAGAACTGCCTTGGAAAGTGTCCCGGAACAAGCGATCCATCTGCCGCTGCAATGCAGTCAGTTCAGCAAACGGGTCCCAACGTTCCCAACGATTCATAAGAGTCATAGCCGTAACCTCCTAAACCATTGGTATTGTTGGCTTGCGCCTTTCAATTCAAATTGATGCGCGTGCCCGTGGCAATGGTTGCAGAAATTGAGTGCTGTACTATCAACTTGAAGCCCTCTCTTTGCGCAAATCTGTGACCCGGTGGCCTCTCTGCTTCAGCCGCTCCCGGCTGACCTTACACAATCCTTATTAAGCCGGCGATTGAGACCGCCCGCGAAGGGCGGGAAGGGCGCTGGACTGCCAAAGTTGCCGTTACGAATTCGCTGCGCGACAGCGAGTTTCCTTGAGGCGCCCAAAGCTTGACAGTAACTCACTCAACTTCGTGCAACCATCCTGAACGTCGCCTCGTCTATTCGATTGAAAACAGCTTTGCATGGAGGTGGGCGGTATGAAAGTTCCAGTACGCTCTCACGTCCTGCGCGAGTTGTCGGGTTTGCAGGACCGTCTGAAAGAGCTTTTTCACAACGTAGTTCGCCGTAACCAGCGGCAAAACCTCATTTCCCACAGTAGTTTTGTCCCTCTTACGAATATGTACAACCGTTCCGACAAGCTGGTGTATGAGGTCGAACTCCCAGGTCTGGACCGTAACGACCTTGAGGTCACGCTTGATGGCAGTACGCTCTCGGTGCAGGGCGAACGCAAGTTCAGCCGGGACGAGAAAAAGGGCAAATGCTTGTGGAAGGAAAGTTTTCACGGCGCTTTCTCAACGTCATTCGTGTTGCCCGAGTGGGTCGATCCCGACTCGATCCGTGCCCGCTATTGGAATGGTGTGCTGTGCATTGAGGTAAACAAGAAATCCTGGGCGCAGCCCAGGCGAATTCCGATTTCTAGCCCTTCGCCGGCAGCCCTTTCGAACGCAGCATGAACCCGGTGAGGTTTGATGGGAACAAAACCAAACAGAGGAGCGGAGGTATGGACATGAGGAAACTGAATCGCCTGTTCCTGTGTTTATCGCTGGCGCTCTTCGTTGTTATTTGTGCGCCAGCTGCGGCTAACGCCATTACCACCGCGCCGAATACAGACGCGGTGTTGGCCCGGCAACTCCAGAAGGAGCTGAGCGATCATTTTGAATTTCGCAATGTCACAGTGAATGTCGATGACCGCATCGCAACGATTCAAGGCTCGGTTGAAAGCTACCGCGACAAGGTTGAAGCGGAAAAGCTGGTTCGCAAGCACAACAGAATCGATGGTATCCGGGATTACGTCGCGGTGGTCCCGCCAATAGACATCTCGGATTCCGAGCTGCAAACGAAACTTGCCGACCGGCTTCGTTATGACCGCATCGGATACGGCATTCAATTCAACAACCTTGAAGTGTTCGTAAAAAACGGCGTGGTTACTGTTCGCGGCGGCGTGCGCGCGTATCCCGATAAGCAGTCGGCGCTCGCGATTCTCGAAGACACGCCCGGTGTGCGCGACGTAAATGACGAGATCCAGGTAGCGCCGCTGTCTATGATGGACGACGATCTCAGAATCCGGACGGCGAAGGCCATCTATGGCGACCCTGTGCTGCGGAAATATGCGCTGGATCCGCAGGCGCCCATCCGCATCATCGTCGAAGACGGTCACGTGAAGTTGTACGGCGTCGTGGCCAGCGACATGGACAAACGCATCGCTGAGCTGCGCGCGAATGAGGTGTCAGGCGCTTTCTCAGTAGAGAATCATTTGCTCGTCAACCACCCGCGCGAGCAGAAACTTGCGGAAGGCGCGACATCGCAAGCCTCGGGGAGTGGAGGAACAAACTGAGATGACAAAATCAATCTCTTTTGGCCCATTTGCTTTCGCTTTGACTGAGTTTGAGTGAGTAGAGACAAAACACTTGTGATTCGGAAGGAGGAGAACACCATGAAACGCATTTGCCTGATATCGGCAGCCCTGCTCTGTGTCCTTCCCCTGAGCGCGATGGCGGGCACAAAGCAATCTGCAACCATCAACATTTCTGAGCCGGTCGTGATCTCTGGAAATCACTTGCAACCGGGTGAGTACAAAATTCACTGGAACGGCACCGGCGATAACGTCCAGGTGCAGTTCTATCAGGGGAAAAAGGAAGTCGCATCAACCCCGGCAAAAGTCATAAGCCAGAGCAACTCTACGAGCCCGGCCATCACTATGCGTTCGACGCCGGACGGATCGAAGACTGTCAATGAAATCGATCTGTCCAAAGTGACGATCGAGTTCCCGCAAGGCACCGAATCGGCGTCGAAGTAATCGCTTCGAACTTACCCGCGAGTTATCGCATTGGCGAGTGTTCGGCATCGCGAGATGCGATAGCTCGTGGTGTGCGGGATGTGGGAAACAAAACGAACTTAGAGTCGACCTGAGTGTCGGACGTGGAAATACATAGTGTTTTGCAAGAATTCGTTTTCGCATCTTAAAAGGAACTGCGCGAATCGTTTCTTTCATTGCTTTTGCTCTGCCGTTTTACGTTCTGAGCGCTCACGCTGCCGCGCAAGCTGGAACAAGCTGAACGTCAGCGTTGGAGCGGGCTTCTCGAATCCCGTTCAGGCACTACAAACAGCTTGAATACGTGATGGAACCTTAATTTTCCGTGACGGATCAAATGGGGACAACGCGTGGGTCTGGCGCTATGGAATTGTCGCCCGGGCGAAGATCTCGTCTGTGAAACGGCGGAAAAATGAGCTACCCTGAAGTTAGCTTTCGAATGTGCCGCCACGCGCAGCGACTTATCGATCCTTCAGACATCTTGAAAGGACGCTCTCAGATGATGCAGGGATCGTGACCGATGTAAAATCTGTCGGTCACCCGAAAGTTGGTGTCCGGAGGCATACATGGATCGTCGCACTTTCATCGCCGGCACGGGAACCCTGCTGGGCACGGGCACCCTGGCAGGTGTCGCGCCACTTCCGCGGAGTACCAAGGAGAGCGCGTCTGCACGAGCCTCCTCCGCCTTTTCCGACTGGGACACTGTTCGTGCGCAATTCAATCTCGCTCCCAACAAGATCAATATGTCTTGTTACTGGCAAGCCTCGCATCCGAAGATAGTCCGCGATGCAATTGAACGGCATAGGCGAGGGCTTGACGCGTGTCCCTCCGAATACTTCCAGGAAAATGCTCCCCGCCTGGAAATGGATGTCCGCTCGGCTGCCGCCGACTATCTCGACGTAATGCCGGACGAGTTAGCAATGACAGAGAGCACCTCCCAGGGCCTCGGAACAATCTACAACGGTCTGAAATTGCGGCCCGACCAGGAAATTCTTTCCACCGAGCGAGAGCACATCGTGACGAAGAATGCCCTCCGCTTCCGTGCCGAACGGATGGGCACGCCCATCCATACCATCTCGCTTTACGATCGCGGCGCTGTTGTAACGGAAGAGGAGTTGGTCGATAAGGTGATTCGTGCCGTTTCGCCACGAACACGAATCGTTGCTATCACTTGGCTGCAATCGGTGACCGGCGTGAAGATGCCGGTCAGGCGGGTCGGCGAAGAACTCTCACGCATCAATGCGAATCGGGACCAGGAGGATCAAGCGCTGCTTTGCGTCGATGGCGTCCATGGCTTGGGCGTGGAGGACTTCACCATTCCTGACCTGCAGTGCGACGTCTTTATTGCAGGGTGCCACAAATGGCTGTTCGGACCGCGAGGAACGGGATTAGTTTGGGGCAGCAGTCGTGCGTGGAAAAATACCATCCCGATCATTCCCGGCAACGACCATCTTTGGCGGCACCGCCCGGAGGACCAATTGTTCCCTGCAGCATGGATGACGCCGGGCGGGTTCCATGCCTTCGAACATCGATGGGCCCTGACTGAAGCTTTCCGCTTTCATACGGAGATCGGAAAGGCAAGGGTGACTGAGAGAATTCATGGGCTTAACACTCAGTGCAAGGAAGGTCTTGTCAAGATGCCTCACGTCAAATTGGAAACGCCCATGTCTGACAAGCTCTCCGGCGGAATGGTTTGCTTTACTGTTGAGGGACTAACTCCCCAACAAACCGTCGAGCGACTGAAGGAACTCGGAATCGTGGCCAGTACGACCCCACCTTACAAATACGAGTTCGCTCGAGTAACGCCAAGCCTTTGGAATACACCCGCAGAAGTGGATGCTACTTTGCGAGCAATTCATTCGCTGGGCTAGTGCAGTACGCGAAGCCGTTGGCGAAATCTGATAGACGTAAGCAGTTCAGTCAGCTCCGCGGGAACTTGTTCTCCTGACCTGAAGGTTTTCATACAAAACTCCCCTGTACTCGTCCAGTAGATGGGTGACACTTTCATTCCTTTCGTTGAGATGAGAGCTGCTGGAGAAATTGATGGGGGGTGAGATAGCCGAGAGCCTGATGGGGGCGGACAGTGTTGTAGGTACGTTCCCAGTCACGCAGTTCGCGGTTCAGCTTTTTAAGTTCGAGCGAATAGGGGGTGACCTGATAAAACTCCTCGGTGTGGGTGCGGTTGGCGCGTTCGACCGCGCCGTTGAGTTTGGGCGAACGGGGCGGCAGCACGAACAAGTGCAACCCGCGCTGCTGGCAAGCTTGCTCGAACTCGGCCGCGAACTCGGATCCGCCGTCGACCTGCAGGGCGCGGATGGGAAAGGGCATGCGATGAGCCAGCGTGTCCAGAAACTCGGTGGCGCACTGCGCGCTGGCCCGGGTGTGGGCCTGCACGACATCCCAGCGCGAAACCAGATCGCGGGCGGTGAACTGCTTGAACACCATGCCGGGGACGGGGCGCACGTCCATGCTGTCGACCTGGACCAAGTCGCCCGGCGCGGACACCGCGTATTGCCTGGGCTTGCGCACCGCGTAAGGCCGAACCCGCAGCGCTCGTCGCGATCCCTTCACTCCCGTGCGCGGCGCTTCCACCAGCCGTCCCTGTCGTTTCAGATGGACCAGAATCCTGCCCACCATCGAAGTCGAAACTTCCTGACCCTGGCGTCGCAGCAGCACCGCCAACTTGTCCTTCCCCCAGCGCGGAAACTGCAACCGCAAAGTCAAAACCTTCTCTTCTAAGGGAAAAGACCACGTCGGCCGGCGGCACCGATGAGGACGGTGACTGCCCGATTCCAGGCTTGGGGAAAAACGGCGAACCATTTATCTCTTGTTGACTGACGTGGTCATGCCTGAAAGGAGTGGCCGAGTTTTGGCTGAGCGGCTTCGCAAACGCCGCTCCGATATGAAGGTCTTATTTGTGTCGGATTACGCAGGAGATGCCGTCCTGCATCAGAGACAGCTGGACCGAGGGGCGGGTTTTCTCGCGAAACCTTTCACTCAAAAGGCGCTGGATCGCAAGATTCGAGAGGTATTGAACGGAGGCGAGGCTGCTCGGGCGGCCTCATGATAATTTGCGATCTATCGTTCGCATGCAGTGATAAGCGACGACAAGAAATAAGCTTGCGGCTTTTGGCGAGATGGGAGAGCTTATCATGTGGATACTATGGATGATCTTGGTTGGCCTCATCGCGGGATGGGCTACAGGAAAGATCATGAAGGGGTCGGGATACGGCCCTGTGACTGATATCGTCCTCGGAATTGTCGGCGGAATTATCGGAGGATGGATACTGCGCATCTTCGGCTTCTACACAACCGGGGGACTCATTCCCAGCATTCTGGTCGCCATCTTTGGCGCCGTGATTCTTGTCGGGCTTGCGCGAACTGTGAGGAGGGCGTGATCCGTAACCTCGTCCACAGTTCGCGTTCAGTCCCCGCTAGGCATTGCTAAATTCTTTGAGAAAAGATCCGAAAACAATGTCTGCAAGTCGGGCGACATGCTTTGAGTCATCTTCTATCGATTTACATATTCAGCCTTGCTCCAATAGATTCACCAGAGACAACGAGGTTCACGCGCCGATTCTGCTGTCTTCCTTCCGGTGTGGCATTCGGAGCAACTGGGTCATTTGGGCCAAATCCTTTTGCTTCGATCGAAGTTGAAGGCACGCCCTGTTGCACCAGGTAGCTGCGCACAGCATCCGCACGCTCTTGTGAAAGCCGCTGGTTGTAGTCCAAAGCTCCAGTCGTATCTGTGTAGCCGTCGACTTCGACATGGATATCCGGGTACGCGATGAGAATACCGGCGACTTTGGCTAGTCTTTCGCGAGCTGTGGGTTTTAATGTCGAGCTGTTCACATTGAAGAGAACATCGGGCATGTTCACGACCAGGCCTCTCGCAGTATCTTTGGTTTGGAGCACCTGATCCAGTTGTTCGAGCAAGCGCTGACGCACTTGCTCCTTTTCAGTTTGAGCCTGAGTCAGTTGCTGCTGCGTTTGTTCGAGCTGCTGTTGGGACGACGCCACCTGTTGCTCTGCCTGCTGTCGTGCCGCTTGCTCCTGTTGCAACTCCTGTTCGGCCTCACGTGCTGTGCGTTCTTGATCCTGAGCGCGTTGCTGAGCCGCAAGTGCCGCCTGTCGCGCCGCGTCGGCCTGGCTCTGTGCCCGCTGCGCCGCGGCCTGTTGATCCGCAAGCGCCTGTTCTCCCGAATTGGTTTGCGCTTGAACTTGTTGCTGTGCGGCTTGCGCGGCGGCCGCAGCTTGTTGTGCAGCAGCCTGGGCCTGAGATGCTTGTTGTTCCGCTTGTTGTTCCGCTTGCTGTCGAGCAGCTTCCGCCTGCTGTGTGCGCTGCGCTTGGGCTTGCGCTTCTGCTTGCGCCTGTTGCGCCTGACGAGCCTGGGACTCCGCTTCTGCTTTGGCTTTCTCCGCAGCTTCTTCGGCGGTCCGCCTTTTCTCGTCGATCTTGGCTTGCCGTTCAGCCTTCAGCGCCATTACCCGGGCTGCTTCAGCGGCCTGGGTTGCTTCTCTGGCAACGGTTGCTATTGCTTTGTCATTTTGTTTTCGGTTGTAGTAATTGTCGGCCTGGTTGAGCAATTGCTGAGCGCGCTGGAGTGAGGGTGCGGCATAATCATCTGCGTGCGCGTCTTTTGCAATGCGTACCGCATTCCGCGCCTCCTTGAGGCTGAGTGGAACACGCTTGTCGATTCCATAAACGGGTTCACCAATCGGCTGCACCTGCGCAGAGTAAGCTACTTCCGGGAACACTTCATAGTTGACGTCGATCGTACGCGGCGCTCCTTGCACGTTCGCTCCGAGTTCGTTCTCAGCGACGATTTTGTCGCTGGGCTGGGTAACGGCGAAATAAGGTTCAGCAGTCACGATTAAAGCGAACGCTTGCATAGGCGTGCTGGCGTGGAGTTCGCTTTTGCCGTCCTTGACAATCAATTCACCTAAATTGGAAGGGACGCCTTCCGGGCTGACTGCCCACAGAACATAGGTTAGGTATTCAAGCCCGAAGCTGTTCGCGGGCTTGAGGTCCTCGAGTTTTGCGCTGATTTGTGTGCTTCCTGATTTCGGCGCAATGTCGGCCTTTCCCATGGCCTCGGGCATAAGGCTTGTGCCCTTGAAATTGATTTCGCTCTTGCTACCCTGTCGATAGTCAATCGCCTTAGTCGAATGCATCACAGCGGTTGCGGATGGCGATTCTTCGGATGCGGCCTGGTTTGCATTGCTTTGCTGTTGTGACCAACCAAACGAAGTCAGACAGAGCGAGAGGTCTGCGAATCTCGCGATAAGAAACCTAAGCAATGAAATGGACGCCCCCGTCAAAGCGGCATCAAGTGTGCCAGAGTGGAAAGTGCAAGACCAACCACTACAAATGAACGAGAGCGTCCAAGATGAAGGTCAGGACCCATCGGTATTGATCTGTCAAAGAATGTAATTCAGGTTCACGGAATTGATCAGAGAGGTAAGGTTGTGCTGCGAAGACAGCTTTGGCGCGCAGTAAACTTTGGGCTGCACAAAGACTTCAAGATCGGCAAGCGCGTAACCGCTTCGCTTGGCGCGGACTTCGACAACATTTTCAACCACCCAATACGGATGCCGAACCAGGACTTTGGAGACAGCAGCTTTTCGCACCTGGGTGGATTCAACATCCAGGTCGATCCCAACACACTTCAACCGCAGCTTAAGCCTGATCCGAATGATGATATTGGTCGTAATCCTGATTTCGCTCGCGCGTTCTCAACGTTCTCGCAGGAAGGAATCGATAGCCGCCGCACGACACCTCTGCGGCTTCGAATCACCTTCTAACCAGTGCCGTTGTCGTAGGAAGAGGGTCGCGATTCCCGCAAGGGATCTCGACCCTCCGAGTTCAGGATCGCTCCGATCAGCGGTGTAGCACCTCTAATCTCAGAACGAAATGCGGCCCGAAACCTGAATATTTCTGGGGCTAGTAACGGTTCCGTTCCACGTGCCAAAACCAGAAGGGCCGCCATTCTGAGGCGACACGTAAGGATCTGCCACATTAGTATCGAAGGCGCTCCCGCCTGTTCCGCCAGAAAGTAAAAATGTTCCTACGTTGTTGAAGTGGTGCTGATTGAAAATGTTGAACGCATCTCCTCGTAGTTGGAATTTGAAGCGCTCGGTGATCTGAATTGTTTTCTGCAGGCCGATGTCGAAGTCGCTGTATCCCGGCTGCCGAAAGTTCTGAACACGTGGTCCGTTGCCTGTGTAGAAATTAAAGCTGCTGGCCGGTTCAAACGCGTTCACATTCAGCACCGGCAGGTTCGGGTCGAAATGGGTTGGAGATTGCAAAAACGGCGACTGACCAGGTAATAATGCGGGCGAGCAGAAATTGTTAAGTTGGGCGGGAACATTGCAAAATGAAGAAGAAATCTGAAACGGAATTCCGGACTGAGCGCGGAATACCCCGTTTACCGCCCAGTTGCCAAATAAGGCGCTCAGGATGCCCTCGTGCAACCAGCTTTTGCCGCGCCCGAATGGAAGCTCGTAACTGGAAGCTATGTTTATCGCCTGCGGAACATCTTCTATAGCAAGTGAGCGATTGCGCCCGATCTCGAAAGGTGAAAAGTAGGTCGGGTTAAAGATATTTTCGGTGTTATCGGCATTCGTGATCAGCTTCGAGTTGGTGTAACTTAACAGCGCCCATAGGCCTCGGCTGAAACGGTGTTCTGCTTTCAACTGGAACGCATTATACGAAGAACTACCCTGGTTTTCATTGAGGCCGGTAATGTTGTTGCAGTACTGAGGGAACGGTAACAAGGCCTGCGCCACAGTCGGCGCACATCCCGTCATAGTGGTTGCGAAATTCGGGAATGGTTCCGGCACGCCATCAACCTGGGTGTCACCCGGCTGAAACTCGTCATTCAAATTCCCTCGCATAGAGAGCAAGCTTGGGTTGACCACGTTGAGCGGGTTGATGTGCGACAACAAGCGTGTGCCCTTGGTTCCGACATACGATGCTGAGACATAATCGCGATCGGTAAATTGGTGCTCGACCGTCAGGTTCCACTGTTGTGTATAGGGGAGACGATTGGCTGTGCGAGGTCGATAGTTGGGAGTGCTCCCACCATTGTCGAACGTAGGAACCAAGGCCGGAGGGACCGGATGGTTCGAGGGAAAGCCGTTACTCAAAACAAATGCTGCTTGAGTTCCTCCCTGTGAACTGCTGAACTTCGCCGTCTCGTTGTAGCCATCCTGTGAGATTCCACTCGCCCAACCAGGCATGTTGGCATTATCGTAAAACATCCCGTATCCCGAACGGATCACGGTCTTGGCGGTGAGCGCATAAGCTACACCGAGTCTAGGCGCGATGCCACCATACCAGGTGTCTTCGGGGGTCCTCCTGCCGGAGCGGCCCGGACCGCTTCCGGCAAAAGCAACCACACCGGGCAGATTGCCTGCACCGGGATTCGGAAGTGTGGGGTCAAAATACGAAAAATGGTTCTCGGCTTCGTAAGGGGGAGGGTCAACCTCGTAATGCAGCCCCGGCGAAATCGTCAGCTTAGGTGTGAGGCGCCACGTGTCACCCACGAACAGCATGAAGCCGTTGGTGTGAGCATCAATCCTGGTTGTGGTGTAGAAGGTTGTTTGGGCAGAATCGACCTGCTCGAGCAGGAAGCTGGCAATGGGGCTGCCTCCCACTAGATTGCCTTGTCCATCAATGATGCCGGTTTCTCCGCGTGCGAAATTAAAGCTGCCCGACTGGCCCCCGAGAAAAATGGCGTCGTTCCGCGCTAATCGTACCTCGCCGCCAAACGAGATCGTGTGCTTTCCTCGAGTCATGAACACCGCGTCATTGAGAATGTAGGCTGGTGCAAGCCAAGGCTGGATATTGGGATCGCCTGCTCCCGTACCGAATTGCTCGAACTCGCCGTCGAAACTTATGACTGGCGGGTATTCATGGCTCGCGACTCCAGGAATCTGCGGCAGCTTGTCGGCAAATTTTCCGTCGATGCCGCCACCGTAAGCTTTGTCATCCTGAAAACCGAAAGCCAGGTGGTTCACGGTGTTGGGGCTGAAGGTATGGTCCCAGTTGACTCGCAACACCGATGTCTTTTTGAATGTTGTACCGGAATCACTGATCACGTTCGGAAGGCTTGTAAAGGTAGTCGGCGGAAGGTACTTGTAATAGAACATTTCGGAAACGTGGTTCTTGTCGCCGAGGTATTGATCCACTTTTTCCATGACGCTGTAAGCATCCGTGCCTAAGAAGGCGGGCTGAGCCGGCGCCAGATAGTTGTTTCTCGCACCAGGGAAAGTGGGCTCAGGGAGATATTGAAACCACTGCTTGGCGAGCGAATTTTGCAGGCGCGGATCCGTCGGACAAATTACGTTAGGTGTCAGGCCATCGCAGCCCATGAATTGCTGCTTGGTGGCGGGATCATAGATGTTTTCACCCCAATCACGAAAATCTCCCTGGCGTTCCGCAAGGGAAGGAATGCTGAGCGTAGGCCGAGTCAGGGCGCCTCGAATTCTGAAGGCCTCAAAATTGGTAAAGAAGAATGTTCGATGACTTGCGTCTTTCCAGAACGGGAGTTTCAGCGGGCCGCCGAAATTGCCCCCAAAATCGTTCTCGATGTCCTGGGCCTTGTCGGAGGCGGCGATGCCCCATTGGGTAGCATTTAAGGAAGTGTCTCGATGGAATTCAAATGCGCTGCCATGATAATTGTTCGTCCCAGACCTAACGTTCTCAATGGTGACTCCGCCGGCGCTTCCGTACTGCGGGTCATAATTCGAGGTGAGAACTTGAAATTCGCTGATCACGTCTGGTGATTGCGGGAAATCATTAACCGCGCCTGTCAGGCCCTGCGTTCCCGAAGAGTTGAACAGGGCGACGCCATCGAGAATGGCGATTCCGGTCTGCGACTGGCCGCCGTTGACGTGCGCCCCTGCGACGTCGCCGCTGCCACGCACCACGCCCGGAAGAATCGAAGCGAAGTTCGCCGCCGAACGCATGGAGCCGGAAACCAGCAGCGGAACGTCCTGGATGACTTGCGGATCAATGCTGCCGCGAAGCTCGGCGTTCTCAAAATTCAGCGGGGAAGCGTCGACCGACACGTCCACGGTCTGGGTCGTGCTTTCTAGCTTGAGCTGCACATCCTGGCGAATGGGATACCCGACTCGCACCAGGATGCCGTCTTGCGTATATGCACCGAAGCCCGAGGCGGTAATTGTAAGCTCATAAGTGCCTGGCAGGACGTTTCGGAATGAGTAATATCCGTTGGCATCCGACACATAGCTCGAGGTTTGCCCCGTGTCCTTGGACGTCAGCCGCACTTCCGCGCCCTGAATCACCGCGCCTTTAGGATCGGTGATCTCGCCGGCGATAGAGGCGTTGTTGCTCTGCGCCAGAAGCGTTGCTGGCGTTCCTAGAGTGCTGACGAAAAGACAAATTGCAAACCCCCGCGTTATGTTCCGCATACGAAGCTCCTCTGCCAAATTTCAGTTCCCTGCCCTGGCCGCTCTACACCTAATCAACCTCATGCGCGCTTGTGAACTCCCTGCTTGAAGTTCCCCAGCATGTGATCGCAGGTACGCATGGTGAAAGCGACGATCGGCATCGTGGTGGTTTTGTCGGTACAACTTGGAAAAATGCTTGCATCGCAGATATAGAGATTTCGAACGTCATGGGTCTGTGCCCATTTATTCGTAACGTACTTCTTGGGGTCGCTTCCGAACCTGCAGACGCCAGTCTCGTGCAAACTGGTGCCCGGACGGTTGGGCTCGTCATCAGCGCCCCAAAGTTCCCCGCCCATGGCCTTGAACAAATCAATCATCACTTGCTTGCTGTGTTCCCACATCAAGAGTTCGTTCTTCCCCCACTGAAAATGAAAGCGCAGCTGAGGAATGCCGAAGATGTCTTTCTTTTCCAGATCTATATCGACGTAGTTTGTGGGACTGGGTAGGGAGGGCGCCTGAATGAGAGCGCCGACGGTAGCAGGATAATAGCGCTTGATGTCACGCTTGAACTTTGAGCCGAAGCCTTCAATGTGCCCGTAATATCCAGGAAACTCGCCACAACCGCCGCCCATATATACCGAGTAGCCGCGGATAAATTTCTCTTCGTGTGGACTCTTGAGGTTTTGCCAGCGCGGCATCCATGCCACAGTTGAGTCGGCGATATTGTCGGGCCGCGCAGGCTGACCTAACAATTGCGGCAGATGTCCGTAGCCCGGGTTGCCGTAGAGGTGATCACACAGATTCTTTCCCAGTTCTCCGCTTGAATTGGCGATGCCGGTCGGCCAGTGCCGCGACTTCGAGTTCAGCATGATGTGCGCCGTTTCGACGCACGATGCGGCCAGCACAACCACCTTGGCATAGACTTCCACTTCTCGTCGGCTTGTGCGGTCCACGTATGCGACACCCTTCGCCATTCCGTTCTCATCCACAAGTACTTCGCGCACTAGAGCGTTGGTAAGCAGCGTAAGGTTGTTGGTGGCTTCTGCGTCCGGGATGGTGAACCATGTGGGAGAAAAGAAAGCTCCGACGTCGCACCCACGGCTGCAATTGCCGCAGTAATGACATCTGGGGTGCTGGTTATGCCAAGTGGTCAGCTGGGCACAGCGGTCTGGCAAGTACGGAACACCGATTTTCTCGGCGCCCTTCTGGATGATGTAGTCGATACAACGAAATGGCATGGGCGGAAGATACTCGCCGTCTGGGTTGCTCGGCCGGTTCTGGATTGTGCTGGCAACTCCCATGTAACGCTCGGCCTTTGAGAACCATGGGCTGATTTCCGCATAGTCAACGGGCCAGTTCTCGCCGAAACCGTCGAGATCCGCTGCCTTGAAATCAATATCGCCAAAACGAGCCGATGACCGTCCCCAGAAGTTTGCTTTGCCGCCGGTTGCCTTACAGCGCTTCCAGTACCAATCGGTCCCCGGAGCATTCGAATAAGCGACGTCATGTTCAAACAAATCTCTGCCTTCGCTGTACTCGGATTCTTCAACGGAATACGGCTCTTGATGAGCTTTGCCCTGGAATCGCAGCGGATCGCCGTAGCCGCGAAATTTCAGATCGTAGACTTGCCGGTGACCCCGATAGTCTCTCTTGATGTCGATGCGCGGCCCGGAATTCAAAGCGCATACCTGCAGGCCGGCTTCGCACAGCATCTTCATCGCTGTGCTGCCACCAGCGCCAGTTCCTACAACGATCACGTCAAAGGTCTTTGAAGGCAAAAATTTCTCTCTCTTAAGAGCGGTTGGAAACGCTGCCACTGGGCGCTTCACGGAGATTCTTGTGTTCCGGATCATCGGTATGCGGACAACCCGGCATTTGTGGCCAGGACGTCCGGAGACCGGGATAGCCGAGAGTCTCCAGACCGACTTTGGTGGTGTAGTACCCCACGACGGTGTAATCACGCATCATCTGAAAAAACGCACGCCCAGATTCTGTTGTTGGTTTGAATTTCTCCTTGTAAGCCAGCTCCTCGAGAAGGCTGTTTTGCTCCTGCGGCGTGCACTGCATAAATTCCCGGCTGAAGAGCGATTGACTGCGAGCATTGATCCAGCCGAGGCCGGCAACGAATCTGTTTTGCGCTTCACTCCCCGCAGCAATGGCTTCGTCGGTTGAACGAATCTCCATTGAGGTGCTCACGGGCACGCGATTTGCAACCATGAAGTCAATGAATTCCGCCACACCGGCCTGCCTGGCTCCCGGAGTGTCGTCTTCCGGAATGATTATCTCGGCGAGCTGCTCGACCATCCGGAAGTGGTCCGTTGAAAAAAAAAGTGGTTTGTAGGTTTGTGATTGAGGCCGAGGCGTAGTTGTTTGAGGGTAATCCTGCGGGCAGGCGAATGCCCACCGGCTGAATCCAGGGAAAGTAGCTGCCACGGCCGCAATCCCTATGTAGCGCAGGATCTCGCGGCGTTCGATGCTCTGTCCACCCAAAAGAGGCGCCTCACTGAAACCGCTTTCTGCAAGCGGTTACATAGGTCGTCTTTTTAGCATTGCGTCAAGCAAACTGTCAAGCAGCATGAAGGATTAAGCACGTGGTGGGCAGAGCCCTATCTTAAGGAAGTAGAAGACTGCCTGAGCCGCGAAGGGACCCGTCACGATTCGGTAATCTGGTGATATCGATTGATTCTGAGAGCGCTGGCATTCTGCCGTGCGCCGCTTGGCCAGAGGATTTCGAGATTCACAGTTTGATTCGCCGACAAAGTTCCCAAGCCGAAGATGATCCGCTTATCATGCGACGAGAGATAGCTTGCGCCGCCGGTCAACCAGCGAACCAGTTTCCGATCCCCAACGGTCAGAGTTAACTTTGCCCCAATTGCGTCCCGATTGCTCTTGGTTCCAACCAACTGCACTCCTACCCAGGAGTTCTTCTGCCCCACGTTGTTCCGAAGAAGGACCGGCGAGTCCCCGATACAGGTAAAGATCGCGTCCGGCGCGCCGTTGTTGTCCCAATCCCCAACTGCAAGACCGCGAGCCAAATATCCCCTGGAGAATGCAGTCCCGGCGCTGACGCTCACATTTTCGAATTGACCGTTGCCCAAATTGTGGAAGAGCAGGGGGTGTTCCTTGTACTTCACCTGAGGTTGCAACGACTCAACGACTTCATTGACGTGGCCGGTTACCAACATGAGATCGAGATTGCCATCATTATCAAAATCGACGAAACGCACTCCCCAGCCGACGTCAAATCGTGTTGCGCCGGCTATTCCCCCCTCTCGCGCACCGTCTTCAAAAAAAAGACACGGGCGGCTGAGGAACAACGATGGGTACTCAAAGCTGAAATTCGTTACCGCGAAATCCGGCCGGCCGTCGCGATTAATATCGCCGGCATCCACGCCCATCCCAGCTTTCGCGTTGCCGTTCATGTCGTATGCGATTTCGGCATTGACGCCGGCATCCGCAAAGGTCCCGTCATGCTTGTTCATCAGCAGTAGATTGGGCGAGGCATCGCGAGCCACGAACAGGTCGGGCCAACCGTCGTCGTCGATATCCACAGCAACTACGCCGAGCGCTCTTCCCACAAGCCGATCGAGTCCCGACGCCCGGCTCACGTCTGTGAAGGTGCCATTACGATTGTTATGGTAGATGGTGAGCGGCATGCCTTTGTAAGCGCGCTGCTCGCAATAGGTCCGGACATTGAGATACTCGCAACGCGGGCCTGCACTTTCAAAAGACAACTCCGCGTAATTGCAGATCACCAGGTCGAGAAATCCGTCGTGATCGTAATCGAACCAGGCGGCGCTCGCCGCCCATCTCCCGTGGTTGCCCACACCTGCGTCCTCGGTGACATCGGTGAAGGTACCATCGCCGTTGTTGTGGTAAAGCACACAATTTGGAAATCCCGTGACAAAAATGTCCTGGTGGCCATCGTTGTCAAAATCAGCGATCGCTACCCCCACACCATATGTTTTGAGCCTGCTAAGGCCTGCCTCGGGTGCCAGATCGACAAACTTGCCATTGCCCAAATTGCGATACAGAGCATTTTGAACCGGCTTGTCGCTCTTGCCGTGAGGCGTTTCGCCACTATTCAGGAGAAAAATGTCGAGCTTGCCGTCGTTGTCGAAGTCGAATAGTCCGACACCGCCTCCCATGGTTTCGATCAGGTATCTATCAGGGGAAACTCCATTGAAGTGTCGCCAATTAATGCCCGCTTCCGCGGTTACATCAGAAAAGATGGGAGTCGCCGAATTGGTGCTTCCGAACAATTTCGAAGGAGCGAATTGACCGACGGTAGCCATGGAAAGCGTGGTTAGGAACCCACGACGTGAGAGATTGGTGAGTGGACTGCGCGAGTTCCTGATTGCCTTGGGCCGAACCTGTGATCTCATTGCTCTTCGTGTGTGATGAGCGGAGCACTACTGCCGCTCTCCTCCCGTGCTTTTAAGTTCTCATAAAGTTCGAACTCCTTCGCAGCCTGATCGGGTCGCTCCGTGCGGCGATAGACGCGAGACAGTGCAAAATGCGTCTTACTTCGATCGGGATCTGACGCCAGCGAGCGCAAGAGATCCTCTTCTGCCTCTTTCAAATTCCCGTCCTGGAGAGCGATCTGGCCGAGCAGATAGTTGGCCTGAGCAGACTGAGGAGCAAGCTTCAACGCCTTCTCCAGGAGATCTTTCGCTTGTGCGCGCAGTCGAAGTGCATCGGGAGAAGCTAACAACATCTCCGCATACGAGACATAGAAGCGCATATCACGCGGAAATCGCGATATTCCAGCCTTACACTCCGCGATGGCCGCCTCGCCCTGACCGGTAACGTAGTACGCTCCCGCAATACCGAACAGTGCGTCGGGATTTTCCCTATTCAGTTGCAGTGCATGCGTGTAACTCTCCATGGCATCTTTGGAAGCATTCCTGGCAAGCTCTACATTTCCTTTCCACACCCAGGCACGGCTGTCGTTCGGCTTAGCGGCGAGGGCCTGCTTTGCAAGTGCGAGCGCATCTCCGGTTCTGTGCTGGTAGAGAAACAGAGAGATAAGGTCTTCGTATAGTTCCACTCGAGAGGGATCAGCTGCAATCGCGTGCCGGTAGGCGGCAATCGCCTGCTCTGGCTGGCGCTCCGACTCCAGGCAGTTCCCCAGCAGATTCTCCAGGTCAGCGTTGTCTATTCCCTGCGACTTGAGTTGCAAAAGGAGTTCCTTTGCCCGCGGGACCTGTGATTGGCTGTACAGAAGTTTTGCCAGCTGAAATCCGGTCGCGGAGCGATCCGAGTTATCCGTGGGAATCAAAGAGAACAGTGTTTCCGCGGTCTGTAAATCTCCGCCCAAGATGGCGAGTTGTGTACAACGATTAATGGCGACGGTCCATGCTTTGTCGGTCGCGTGAAGCCTTAGAACATCAACGATCTTCGCGATTTTGTCTGCCTCGCCGCTTTCAAGGAGGGAGTGGAACAAAGCGACGGTGCGTTCAGGTTGGACTACCACCGACTCAAACTGTGAGCCCAGTAATTGCGCAGCTCTCGCGTAGTCTCCCGTCTTCTCCTTCACCAACCCCAACAACAAAACCGCGCCGGGATCGCCCGGGCGTTCTTTCAGTACGTACTGAAGATTGCTTTCCGCGGCTGGCATCAGATTTAATTGCCATTGCACGGCAGCCGTCTCACGCCGAAAGTCAAGATTTTCCGGGGCCAGTTGAATTGCTTTTTCGAAGCTTTGCAGCGCTTGGTTCCATTTCCCCTGCAGGCCCAATATGGACCCCAGTTGCGCACGATAGATTGCAACGGAAGGAGCGACGTGAACTGCCGCACGAAGTTCTCGTTCGGCATCCGCGAGCTTTCCTTGCCTGGCAAATGAAATCCCTTTAGAGGCTCTGTCCTGAGCTGGAACATTCTGCGAGCCATGCATGGGTCCGGCAAGGAGAATGAGCAGAATACTGAGAATGGTCAGGTACATCGCGTGTAGGTCTAGCGGTTCACTTCCAATTGCTGCTGTCGAACCGGCGCAGTCGAGCGGCGAATGACAAGATCGGTCTCCAGGATATAGTTCGATCCCTTCTTACGTTTGAGTTTCAGCATTCGTTCCAATGCCTCAAAGGCCTTTATTCCCATCTCCTCCCGAGGAACCCGAATCGTGGTAAGAGGAGGACGCGCCAGAAAAGCAAAGAAAATGTCGTCGATTCCAATAACCGAAACATCTTCCGGGACCCGCACTCCCGATTCCTCCAGCGCGCTCATCGCACCCATGGCAATCAGATCGTTGCCGCAGAAAAGGACAGTCGGAGTCTGTCGGCCAGACAGGACCTCCCGAACTGCCGAGGCACCGGCGTCCACCCGGTAATTGCTTTCCAATACGCAAACGGGCTTCAAACCGCGGGTTGTGAGCTCGGCAACTAACGCGTTCTTGATCGTCACGGCGGTACGGTTCCATGCGGGCCCGGCAATCACGCCTGCGCTGCGATGCCCCAGCTCAACCACATGCTGAATGGCTTTCTGAATGCCGGGTCCATAGTCGATGCAGATATTGCTGACCAATTTTCCAGCAGGTTCAGAATTGCATAAGACCACAGGGATGCCAGAGTCAGTGAGTTCGGAAACCATTCCGCGGTCTACTGTGCTGGTGACAACCGCCGCAGCCCTGACGTCGCTTTCCCTGAGTTTTCGTATCACAGCTTTGATTCGCTCGCTGTCGTGCTCGGTATTGCAAAGCACAACATCAAAACCACGATTCCAAGCCATTGCCTGATAGCCGCGGATAATTTCCGGAAAGTATGGATTCGCGATTTCGGAAATGACCAACCCGAACAGGTCGCTGCGACCCGTCGCGAGCCGCCGGGCATGCACGTTCTTGAAGTAGTTGAATTCGCGCACGGCCTTCAGTACGCGCGTGCGAGTCTCTTCCGAGATGTACTGCGTATTGTTGAGAACGCGCGAAACCGTGGCCAGGGATACCCCCGCTCGTCGGGCAACTTCGCGCATGGTGTAAGCCATAGGCTGCGCTTCTACCAGTTGCGGCCGCAACCGGCATGGTGCATGAAATTAGAATGAGAAACATATCATGAATATTGGCCGGAGAGGCCATGTGCCTTGACAAGGCGAATTCCCTCGGATAGTGTAAGCCATCTTTGGAACCGGTTTCTGCAACCGCTTTCATCTATCAGACGTATGACATATTGGACTTTCCCCACCTCTAATTTCCGTTCGTTTATCGCGTCCAGTTGCGCGAAGTTGCGGGAGCCCAGGATCACGGATACGAGGAAACCGTGACTACGCCGACCCACTTCCTGCGGGACATCGTCCGGCAACGAACCGAACTGCCCCGCACTGTTGAATATCTGCTTGGCGCCGGCGAGGAGCCGCTCCGGCAAGCGGTAGCTTTGATTCGGTCTGCTTCGGCTGTATTTCTGACTGGCATCGGCGCGAGCTGGAATGCTGCACTTTGTGCCAGTGCGCTATTCCATAGAAATGGCCGGCCTGTCTATATGCAAGAAGCGGGCGATCTTTTGCACTTCTCAAAGTTCCCGCGTGGCTCAGTCGTTATTGCCATTTCGCGGACAGGCCGCAGCGTCGAAATCGTCCAGTTGCTGGCCAAGGCAGAGGCTTCGGATGCCCATGTCCTTGGGATTACAAACTCAGCAGACAGTCCCTTGGCCGAGCAGTCTAAGGCCGTGATTGTGGTGCCTGCTTCGCTAGATCACGCGATCTCCGTGAATGCCTATTCCTCGCTCTTGATTGCTGCCGGCGCATTGGCCAGCCCGGTCACAAGTGGGTTCGCACCTATTGCCAACAAGTTATTAGGCACACTTGAGGAGGCTGGACAGAATCTTGAGTTGTGGCAGGACCAACTTGAAAATTCCCACTGGCTTGCTCCCGACGCGTCCTACTATTTTCTGGCGCGCGGCAGCAGTTTAGGAACCTGCCACCAGGCGCGGTTGATGTGGGAAGAGGCTGCGAAAATGCCGGCTACCGCAATGAGCACGAGCGGATTTCGTCACGGTCCACAAGAAATCGTGACTGGTGGAATGCGATTCTGCTTATGGATCGACCAACGGCAGATGCGGGAGGCCGACTTGGCCATCGCTCGCGATCTGAAAGAATTGGGGGCATCGGTAATGCTCATCGGGGAAGAATTGCCGTCGGACGCAGCCGACCTGGTTTGCCAAGTTCCGGCGTCCCCGGCATGCTGGCAATTTGCGATTGACATGCTGCCGATTCAGCTCGCGGCAGAACGGCTGGCGAGGTTGCGCGGAGTTGATTGTGACTCTTTTCGAATCTGTTCTTATGTCGTCGAGGACGAGTATGGCTTAATGCGCAAGAAAGCTGAGGTTCCCAGTGCAGATTGATTCTCGGCAACTTCCGGGATGGCTCTGGTACGCATCGCTCGGGATATTGCTGTGGGGACTCTGGGGCTTTCTGTCGAAGATTGGCGCCGACGCAGCCAGCCCGTTTCAGATGCAGATCCTATTCACTTTGGGCATGCTGCCGGTAGCCGGCGCAATGTTACTACACGCCCGAGAAAAGCTGGATCACAACCTCGGCGGAATTACCTATGGGCTGCTGTGCGGGATTGCTACCGGCTCGGGAACTCTCGGATACTATGCGGCTTTGCGCCACCAAAGCGCATCTGTCGTAACCCCGGTCACCGGCTTGTTCCCGATACTCACGGTAGTGCTGGCGTTCGTCCTGCTACGCGAGCGGCTCAATAAAGTGCAGATGGGCGGAATGTTTCTTGCGTTGATGTCCGTCGTGATTCTCTCGATTTAAAGGCAACTAATGCTTCATTGGATGGCTTACGCCGGGTTCGCAATTGTGATGTGGGGACTCAATGGCCTCTTCATGAAGCTGGGCACCAACCGAATACCGGCGCGAGCGATGGTCATTTGGGTTACGGTGGGATTTGTGCTTCTGCTTCCTTTCCTTTGGGTTGGGACTGGATTGTCTGGCCTCAGCACGCGAGTGATCTTCGTAGGCTTACTCGCTGGAATTGTGAACGGGTTGGGTAACTGGGCAGTATTTGAATGTCTTGAAAGGGGAGCAAAAGCCAGCGTAGCAATCCCACTCACTGCGCTGTATCCGCTCTGCACGATCCTGTTGGCCACAGTTTTCCTCAATGAACGACCAAGCGCCCTGCAATGGCTGGGGATTGTGTTGGCGCTTGCAGGCGGCGCGATGCTCTCTTACGAAACAGCACCGGTTGCGGTGTTAAAGGAGCAACCCGATTGCGCTCAGTGACGGTTGGAATTATTGGCGCGGGTAATGTGATCTGGGCCTATCTTCAGGTGCTGGACAGGTTAATTCCGCGCGGATTGGCCCGCATTGGACCGGTGTGCGCACGACGCAAAGAAACCTGGCCCAATTTGAAGTCCCGACGTCCATGCTTCAATTTGGTCGCGGATCCAATAGAAGTTTTTAAGTCCGATGCGGATGTCGTACTTGTCATCACGCCTCCAGATAGCCACGCCTCTCTGGTGCGAATGGCTCTCGAGTATGGAAAGCACGTGGTAGTTGAGAAGCCCGCTGCGGCAACCCGATGCGAAGCGGAACAATTGTGCCGGACGGCGCAAGATCATGGGCTGCACCTCATGTGCGCTCCGTTTGTGCAACTGGCCCCGACGTTTCGCGCGCTGTGGCAGCGACTCGAGGAGGGCGCAATTGGAAAAGTCCACTCTGCGCGTGGACTGTACGGGAACGCAGGCTCCACTTGGGCAGGGTGGTACCACGATGGCAAGATCAGCCCTCTGGCAGAAGTTGGTATTTACAACCTTAAGAGCATTACCGCAGTTCTCGGGCCCGTAGTCGAAGTGCAAAGCTGCGAAAGTCTGGTCGTCCAGGATCGAGAAATTCGAGGCGAGCCAATACGAACCGCAGGAGCAGACCTGTCGCATATTGTCCTGCGCCATCACGACGGTGCGTTGTCCTCCGTCGTCTCGAGTCATTGCATCCAGCGCTATCGTCGCCCTGCTCTCGAATTTTACGGAACTGAGGGAACGGCGAATCTGCTCGGCGACGATTGGGATCCGCGCGGCTTCGAGATCTGGCGAAATCGGACGGGCTCATGGGAGGAATTCGAACCGATTGATCCAACCTGGCTGTGGGCAGATGGCCTGGCGGAGATGGTGCATGCGTTACTGGAAAATCGTCCTCCGCTGCACAGCGTGGATCACGATCTTCACTTACTCGAAGTCATAGAAGCCAGTGGTAAGGCTGCAAGACAGAAGCGTGCGATTACAGTCCAGTCGCGCTTCCCTCCTCTCAACCTCGCGCTAGAAGAACGACGGGATCGGCACCATCTTCACGATCACACGCGACCACCTGATGAGCAATGATCAAGAATCAACAACCCGTTGGAGCAGTTGGCCTGGATGTTGGCGGAACAAAGACGGCGGCAGGCATCGTGCTGTGGCCTACGGGCGAAGTCCTGCATCGGAAAATTACGCCAACGAATCCTGAGCGAGGCGGGAAAGCGGTCCTCGAAGACATTCTGGAGTTAGCGAGGCAACTGAAAGAAACCGCGGAAGTGGAAGGGATCAACATCGCTGGCATCGGCACCGGTGTTGCCGAGTTGGTGGATTGCGAAGGAAACGTAACCAGCAGTTGCACAATTGCCTGGCGCGGACTGCCTGTTCAGGAAAAGCTCTCCGCGATTGCGCCGGCGCGAGTAGAGTCCGATGTTCGCGCAGCTGCAATCGCCGAAGCGATTTTCGGTGCTGGACAAAGGAAGCGACTTTTTGTGTACATCACGGTTGGCACCGGGATTAGCTATTGCCTGATGCAGAACGGGCAACCTCTTAAAGGAGCTAATGGGAACGCAATCGTGATGGCCAGCAGCCCACTCAGTACGGTGTGTACTCATTGCAGTACGCGACTACATCCCGTGCTGGAGGAATATGCATCCGGTCCGGCGATTGCAAGGCGTTTTGCCCTGGCAAAGGGGGCGCCATCTGCTGGGGACTGCCAGACCGTGTTTCACGCGGCATCGAGCGGCGACCAAGACGCGATTGACATATTAAATTCGGCGGGCGAATCGCTGGGAGTCAGCGCGGCATTCCTGGTCAACGTGCTCGACCCGGAGATGATCATTTTGGGCGGCGGCGTGGGTAGTGCTGGTGGTATCTACAAGAAGGCTTTCGAGCGCAGTTGCCGGGAACACATTTTTGCCGAAAACAGCCGGTGCGTAGAGATCGTCTTGGCGAAGCTGGGAAATGACGCCGGGATTGTGGGAGCTGTGGCTGTTGCACTGAGCCAACTACAAAACAAAGAGTCGAATTATGCCCGTGAGACAAACTGAAAATATCCTGGAACGAATCGCAGAACAAGGAGTGGTCCTTGGCGACGGTGGTTACCTAATCGAACTGGAACGTCGCGGGTGGGTGGACAGCGGCTCCGGACGCGAGAAAGTCGGGACTGGCAGAGGCAGTGGACAATTCACACCCGAGGTCGCAATCGAGCATCCTGACGCGCTCCGCGAACTGCATCGCGAGTTTCTCAACGCCGGCTCGCAGGTCCTGCAGGCGCTCACCTTCTTTGGAACGCGAGAGAAACTGAATCGAGCCGGCTATGGCGAGCAAACCGAAACCATTAATACCGCCGCCGTTCGCATTGCTCGCGAGGTTGCAGGAGAACAGGCTCTGGTTGCAGGGTCGGTGTCACGCACGCAGCTTTTCGAACGGGAAGGATCTTCCGCTGCGGGTCACGTTCGCGACCTCATTTCTGAGCAAATTCGCCTGCTCACCAAGGCAGGTGTGGACTTTCTCATCCTCGAAACTTTCTTCCACCTACAAGAGATGCTGATCGCGATCGAATGCTCGCGCGCCAGTGGGTTGCCGATTGTCGCTACCATGAGCTTCCGTCCAACTCTGACCGAATGTTCGGATGGGCATTCCCCTGCCGACTGTGCACGCGCGATGGCTGATTTCGGCGCAGCGGTTGTGGGTGTTAACTGTGAGCAGGAGCCGGATCGTATGCTGACAATTGTTCGAGGGATGCGAAATGCAGTGACCGTCCCAATTGCCGCCCAACCGGCGGCTTTCCGGACGACTGAAACGACCCCTTGCTTTACCAAACTCCCTCAATTCCCGGATGAGATGGAATCCATTCAACTTCCGCGCAATGCCTTTGAGCGCTTCGCAAAAGTAGCCAAAGACGAAGGCATCCAGTATCTTGGCGGCTGTTGTGGCTGCAACCCGGCATACATCCGGGCGTTTGCGCGTGGGCTCGCGACGGCGCACAGCAATGCAGCGTAGCGGACGAGAGGTGCACGAAACATGTCGGACAAAGGAAGAGTGAAAATCGGCATCATTGGCTCGCAGTTCGAGGCCGACATTCATGCTGCGTCGATCAAGATGGCATCGGAGTTCGCAGAAGTAGTGGCTGTCGCTTCGCCAACTCCAGGTAATGCTGCGGCATTGGCAAAAAGATACGGCATTCCGCGCGTGTTCACCGACTACCGCGAGATGCTTAAAGAGCGCGACATCGAGATGATCACGATCGCCGCGCCCAATCAGCTACATGCCCAAATGACGATGGATGGCGCGAAGGCGGGAAAGCACGTGCTTTGCGAAAAGCCGCTCGCCATGACGGTGGAGGAATGCGAGCAGATGCTGGATTCCTGCCGACGAGCAGGTGTGCTTCTCCTCTACGCGGAGGAATTGTTCTTTACACCCAAATACCTAAAAGCCAAGGAAATGGCCGATGATGGTGCGTTCGGTAAAGTTCATTTGGTAAAACAAAGCGAAAGACATTTTGGCCCGCACGCGTCCTGGTTTTGGGATGTGAACCGCTGCGGAGGCGGTGCGCTGATGGATTTGGGTTGCCACGGCATCGCCTTCTGCTACTGGTTCCTGGGTCGCCCCGCGATCACATCTATCTATTGCCAGATGGGCACATACGTTCACAGCGACAAAACCCAAGGTGAAGACGAAGCGCACTGCATTTTGGAATTCGAAAATGGAGCAGTCGGCATTGTTGAAAACAGCTGGGCACGGCGCGGCGGGATGGATGATCGCATCGAGGTGTATGGCTCCGATGGCCTCACCTCGGCCAATCTTCATATGGGCAATGCACTTCCAACTTATAGCGAAAACGGCTACGGATATGCCGTAGAAAAAGCGCCCACCACAAAAGGATGGACCTATCCAGTGTTTGAAGAACTCTGGAACTACGGCTTCCCGCATGAAATGGCGCACTTCGCGCGTTGCGTCCGCGGGAAGGAACAGCCGCAAGCCACCGGAGAAGATGGGCTGGTGGTGATGAAAGCCTTGTATGCTGCCTATGCATCCGCCGGGCAAGGACGAAAAATAGCGATGCCCTTTGAGACCAAGGGCATCCAGCGACCGATTGATCTTTGGTTTGCCGGCCCTAATTACCGGCCCACCATGCGAACAACAACTCGCGGGATTGCGTGATAACTGGCGCTGCCTCGGCTTACATCGATTCCGTGTGAAGGGATTGTTTTAGGGGGCAACAACTCGCCCGCTGATTCCGCTCGAACGGGTTTCGCCATGGAACTGAATACGAAATCCGGTCTCAGGCGCGCTTCTTTTGTAGCGCAGCAGCACTGCTGTCCCTGTTCGGATCAAGCCATCCACCGCTGTCTTCACCAAAGCGTTTGAGGCCAGCCTTGCGAATCTCATCGTCCGAAACCTTGACCAACGGCGTATAGCGGGGATGATGGGATTCCTTATAGGGGTCATTGCGAGCAGCGTTATAACAGCAGATCATCGACCAACGAGGATTGTCAGAACGGTTCTGATCGGAGCGATGGAGCAGATTGGCGTGGAAAAAGAGAGCGTCTCCAGGTTCCATCTCGACATAAACCAAATCGAGGCGCTTCAGAATTTCCTGCACGCGGTCAGTGTCAGCGCCTGCCTGCTCGCCGGTTAACACATGTTCGATCCGCCCCAGTTCATGCGATCCCTTGATTACCTGGAGGCAGCCATTTTGTTTGGTGGCAGGATCGACTGCGATGTATACGCTGGTGAGCAGCGGGAACAACACGCCGTTCTGATACCAGTAGCCATAGTCTTGATGCCAGGTCCAAGCACCTCCAACCTTGGCATCTTTCATAATCATTTTTGAGTGGTAGTGATAGACCTCGCCTTCAAGCAATTTCTCGGCGGATCCAACGATCGATTCGCAGCGAGCAATCATGCCGTAAATTGTGTCTGTCGGATGATTCCATAATGACAGACGGACGATCCCACCTTCGCCGTCGGCTTTACCAAAGGAGTGTTGATCGAGGACTCGATCTTCACGTGCCGCTCGGCCAAGCAATCCAATTTCTTGACTGTCGAGCATGCCTCTAACGAGAACATAACCGTCTTTACGGTAAGAACGAATTTCAATATCAGTAATAGGACCCTTTGGCATAAATCCCCCTAATCATTCCTTGATACGGAAAGATGTTCCGCTGCAACCGAGGTGCCCGACGGAGTCCGCGCCCAGAAGGCTTCGATCTCTTCCAAAGACTTGTTCTTAGTCTCAGGCACGAAACGCCACGTAAAGATAGCTTGCATTAATGACATAACCGCAAGAAATCCGAATGTTACAGCTTTCCCAATGCGATTGAACGCATATGGAAAGAATAGAACCACTAAGGCATTTGCGACCCATTGAGTGAGCACGGGAACCGTCATGGCGGTCCCGCGGATACTGTTGGGGAAAATCTCCGGCACCAAAGTCCAGAAAACTGGGCCGATGCAAGAGCAAAAGAACGCGAGATAACCCAAAATCAAAAGCAACACGACAATACCCTTGAACTGACCGGTTAAGACTACGGCTGTCAACGAAACCAGAGCCACAGTCATTCCGAGCGAACCCACGATGTATAGTGGCCTGCGACCATAACGGTCGATAATCCAAAACGAGACGATTGTGAGCGAAAAATTTGTTAGCCCAACGATAAAAGTAGAAAACAAAGCCGCATCTATCTCCCATCCAGCGGAACGAAAGATGGCGGGAGCGTAATCAATGATGGTGTTGATACCGGAGACATGGATGAGAATCGCCAGGCAGAATCCGACGAACACCGCGCGTCGAATACC